>Ga0136641_1000026_pt1 | contig 58047 bp, 55 predicted proteins | sample EliLak1302023Y_FD_115312 | JGI IMG/M metagenome (GOLD analysis project Ga0136641, IMG submission 115312) | Freshwater microbial communities from Elizabeth Lake, Yosemite National Park, California, USA - 13020-23Y | ecosystem: Environmental > Aquatic > Freshwater > Lake ...
CCAGTGCCTCGGCAGCCTCGGGCGCCGCAGCAGGTGCTTCTGCTGGGGTGTCCGGCGCTGCGTCGTCGGTCGCTTCGGTCGGCTTGGCTTCTTCGTCAGCCATGTTTATTTGCCTCGCATGCCGTCAAATATTTCACCAAACGATGGTTGGTTATGGTGGTTGATCACCGATCGGGCGGCTTCAATCACCAATGGCATCGGGTGACCGTGCAAGTTGGCCACGATGAGTTGCTGCACACACTTCATCATCTCACCGTCTTCGTCAATGATTTGTGCAATACGCACGGCAAAAGGTCCGGCCACACCGTAGGCCAAAAACACACCCATGAAAGTACCGACCAGCGCACTACCGATCAAAGCACCCAAGACAGGTGGAGGTTGGTCAATTGCACCCATGGTTTTCACCACACCCAACACACAAGCCACAATGCCCAGCGCGGGTAAAGCACCTTCCATGTTGGTCCATACCGCTGCGTTCATCATTTCATGGTGGTGGTGGTTTTTAATCGAAGCCGTCATCACGTCTTCCACAGCGTATGGGCTGAGATTGCCTGAAGACACCACCATCAAACGGATGGTGTCACAAATTAGCGCCAACAGCGCATGGTCTTGTAACAAAGGTGGGTACTCGGCAAAAATCGCACTGGACTCAGGATTTTCAATATGCGGTTCAAGCGCCACGGCGCCTTCTGCTTTGAGCGTTTTCAATATTTTGGAGACCACCAAAATCACCGCCAAGTAATCGTCCTTGTGGTAGATGGGTCCTTTGAATACTTTGCCAGCCGAGCCGAAACCGGCTTTCACTGTGGCGGAGCTGTTACTGATCAATGAAGCAGCGACAGCCGCGCCACCAATCTGTGCAATCTCCCAAGGCGCTGCCTTGATCACAGGCGTCATATCGCCACCGTGCGCGACGAACACGCCGAACACTGCGACCATCAAAACTACCAGACCTACTGCTGCCATGTTCTTACTCCACTGTTAAAGCAAACGGGGTCTTTTGACCCCTTCCGCCCTTTCAAACTGTACGCTAGAGTAACTGAAAAAAATTCTCAGCCTTTCAGCGTCAATCCCCTATCAATTCAACGTCATGCTTGGCTGAGACGTGCGAGGTATCAATGCTGGCACTGTTTCCCAAGCGCTTCTTATTTCAGTCATCAATCCTTGAATTTCATCAAGGGCTTCCAAATCATTATGTGCATTTACGTGCAACAAACGCCGCGTGACATAGTCATAAAGTTCATTCAAATTCTTTGCCAACTCGCCGCCCTTTTCAAAATCCAAGGCACCTTGCAAACCAAGCACGATGCGGCTGGCGCGGGCAATGGATTTGTTTTTGTCGTCCAAACTCTTATGCAGGATGTGGCCTTTAGCGGCAGACATGCTTTCAATCAATCCATCAAACAGCATTTGAATCAGTTCAACACTGTTGGCCTTGGACACCCCGGTGCTGACCTTGACTTGACCGTAGGATTCGATGGCTCGCTGATTGGTTCTCATTTCATAGACTCCTGTGATTCAATATTTGACATTGAATGATTCGGAGCCATACAGCCTAACTTGAGAATGAAAATGAATTTGCATCATGTACTCACGCTAGAACAGGTTTGGCTTCTTGATTTACCGCTGATTCAGTCGGCGGTTCTGCCACAGCAGCGCTTTGCGCCAGCGTGCTCAAATCAGGTTGCAAATACGGCGCAGGTTCTGCGACTTGTGCAGGCTCAGTCTGCTGCGCAATAGCTATCGCTTCCTCAGGTGGCGGCAACTCATCGTGAGCCTCATCCTCAGGGTAAATCAGCAAGGTGGCTGAATAGGCTTCAGTCAGTCCAACACCTATGCGCGCATAAATCATGGCCGTCACCTGATCCAACGACTGTTGAATACGCAATAAGTCATCCGGATTGTGTGCAGCAAAGTCCACACCCGCTTGGTAAATACTGGCGAGATGGTGCATCGGCAGCCATGACTCCAAGGAACCACGCGGGGTAGGAATCATGCGGTTATTGGTTGGCACGCCAGCAGTTCCTGCCTTGCCATGCTTGTAGCCTTCCATGAAGACTTGTTCAATATGCTGACGCAAAACCGGTTCATAGTGAGGCTTGAGGGTGCCTACAAATTTTGCGTCCACACCAGGGACTGGAATACCGCTCATGGCATCCCACAGGCTTTTGCCAGACAACTCACCGAACAAGCCATCGTTATACGTTTGTGGCAGATCGGGTTTGGCATAACTTTGGTAAATCACATTCACTTTGTCAATGATGTAGAGAATCAAAATAAATACCAGCAACAAACCCCAAGCGAAAAAAAGCTGGAAGAAGCTGTTCATGCGACCCTCCTAGTGGGTTTACTCTCTGGCCCTTCCCCTACTTGCAGGGTTCCGCGTAATTTTTTCACCACCGAAGAAAGAATCTGACTGACACGCGATTCACTGACCTCCAGTACTTCGCCGATTTCCTTCAAATTCAATTCTTCGACGTAATAAAGTTGCATGACCAGTTGTTCGCGCTCAGGCAGCAAGGCAATGGCATCGGTCACCGCCTCCATGAATTCTGCTTCTTCCACCATCACATCCGGTTGGTGTGAAGCATCATCCGCAATGCTCATCACTTCCTCTGTCACCACTTCCAGTGAATACGTTTCAAAACGACGGGCCTTGCCCCGTTCTCTTTGAAAATCTTCCAAGTCCTTGCCCATGTACTCGGCAATTTCAGCCTGGGTCGGTGCACGTCCGAGTTCAGAGGACAGTGCGTGCAAGGTTTCGTTATGTGTCTTGTTAAATGCCACCGCCGATCTAGGTAGAAATGACAATCGACGTACTTCGTCCAGCATGGCACCTCGCACGCGACTGTGTGCAAAGTTTTCAAAATCTACGCCTTTGGATGCGTCAAAAACCCTTGAGGCTTCCAACAAACCCATCATGCCAACTTGTATCAACTCATCGAGCTCCATATAAGCAGGCACTCGAGCCTTCAAATGCAGGGCAACACGCTTGACCAAGCCGAGATGAGAAAGCACCAGTTCTTCGCCTTGGGGGCGATTCTGGCTGTACATCTTCATAGGGGATAAGGTACGCATCATTGATTCACACTGCTTTTAAGCAGGCGCTCCATGAAAAATTGCAAACCACCCGACGGATGGTCAATGGGTCTTAACTGAGTGCAAAGCTCTGCCAGACGACGGAAATCACGAGCTGCAGCTGTACCAGGTGCCATTTCCATGACTGACTGGTACTTCTTCAGGGCTGCAAGCACCATCTCATCACGCTCGATTGCAGTCAGGTAGTGAATGGACTCGTTCAAGAACCTGACGCATACATCATTGAGTCGCTGGTAGAGTTTCCAACCTTGTGTCTGGGTTTCCACCAAATTAGGAACCAAGTAAATTTCATCCAGATGCATTTCTTGGGTCATCACTTTGATGGTCCCATAGGCATCTGCAATAGAAGATGGGTCGTCCTGCACCACTACAAAACGACGATGACAGGCAGACAAAAACGCCAACACCGAAGGTGAAATACCGGCGGCAACATCAACAATCAGATAGTCCACGTTTTTGCCCAAGTTACTGAACGCCTGGACAATACTGGCCGCTTGAATATGACTCAATGCCGCCAACTCCTGCATACCTGATGCACCTGGAATCAACTGAATCCCTTGTCGCGTTTTCAAAGTAATTTCTTCTAATGTTTTTTGGCCGGCAAGGAAATGGCTGAGGTTGTATTCGGCGCGCGCACCTAAAGCTATTTGCGCGTTGGCCAAACCCAGATCAGCATCGAACAACATCACATCGTGGCCTCGTTGCGCCAAAGCCACTGCCAAATTAATGGACACGGTGGTCTTACCCACGCCGCCCTTGCCGCTGGCAATGCCAATGACTTCGGTTGTTTTTTGATTACTCATTGACTGCCCCTGTGTGCTGTGCCGCCAGTCGGCTGATTCTTGCTGAAGCCATGGCCATGGTGCTGCGAAAATCTTCCTGTGCACTTTCGGCATTCGCGACGGAGAGTTGGCCTAATGCCAAACCAACCAGTTCATCTATTTGTAGTTGGCGGCTCCAATCCCCCATCCGGTCGCCACGGCTGACGTGACTCACACCGACATGACCTTCTGTCAATACTTGAATCAACGACCAAGGCTGAGTTGATTCATCAAGCTTGCTGATCATCAAACTTTGCCATTGGATATTTGGCGTTGACAATAAGCGTCGCAACAATGATTGGGATGCATCGGCAGGAATCACTACATGGAACTGCGCTGTTTGAGCGATCTCGGCTATTTCTGCTACCCGCTCTGCCATTTGTACACCTGGAGTATCTATCACTATGCATTTGCGCTGTCCATGCTCTTCTAGCAACAACTTCAACATGGTGATGTTGGTGGCGCGAAAACAGTCAACACCTGACTGTGCACTGAGCAACTGGGTTTGGTTCCATGCTCCGGCCCGTTGATCACTGAAACTGATGACAGCCACTTGTTCGCTGCCCAAAGTGACACTCGCTTGTTGCGCCATGCGCGCCACCATCAATGACTTGCCTGCACCTGAGGGTCCTGCTAACACATGCACCCCTGTATCTTGGACAGCGATATGTGTTTGCTGCATGGAATGACACAATTGGCGTCGAATTTCATCCATGGCAGGTTCAATTTCTTCAAAACTCTGAATGCTGTCAATCAATAACGCGCGCAAGGCTACGGGGATAGCGGCTTCTTGCAACGCATTTCTCAATGGATGCAGATGACGCGACAGACCGGCGCCTTGCCAGGCCATTTGTTGGCTGAGTTTGAATTCGCGGCGCAAAACAGACAGTTCTTCACGAACCATATCTACGATTTCTCGGCTGCGCAATTTGTCGCGTTCTTCTTGCGCCGCCATCAGTTTTTCAGTCAACCCTGTATCGATGACTTGCGCAGCGTCTTGTTTGGGATGGTTTGTTTCTGCCTCTATGGAAGCAGCTACCGCTGGGGTTTCTGCCACCAGCTTATTTTTCATAGTTGATGCCGCCACAAAGCCTTGCGATGACGGCGATTTAGGGGTTTTAGTTTTCTGCTTTTGGTTAGACATGGTTTGGTCAAGCACCTGTCCGAATGAAGAAGTGGTCTCTTCAAGCACTGGCTTGTCAGACAACGCATATGTTTTTTCAGTGGGAACAAACGCTTCTGCCACCGCCACTTCTGCCTCCAACGGTGCCACATCAACCGCAACGATCAATTCAGTTTGACCACGAACCTTGCTGCTCGAGATGACAAGCACGTCGGGGCCAAACATCGCCACGGCCTTTTCGTTGGCGGCCCGGGTGTCGCGTGCCATTATTCGTTTGAGTTCCATGATATTTCTCTCAAGTCAGTGTTTTATTTATATCAATTTCGATTCAATGCGTTCACGGTGTGTATCACCTTGACTGCTTGGTCATCTGGGATTTCGCTGTAAGACAGCACCGTCAAATCGCTCACACGGAAGCGCACAGCCTTGGACAACCAGCCACGGATCAGCGGTGACACAACGAGTACGGCTGCATGTCCTTCTTCTTCCATGTCATGCGCACTTTGGCGCAATGAATTGAACAGGTTTTCTGCCAAATTGGGCTCCAGCACCACCGGTTGACCTGGCTGGCTTTGTTGCAACACGTTATGCAACAGTTGTTCGAGTCCTGGCTCCAATGTCATGACTGACAAATTATTGGATTCATCGACCAAGGCCTGCATGATCATGCGGCCGAGCTTGGGGCGTACAGACGCCGCCAGTTGTTCGGGGTCGGTACTGCGTGAAGCAGCTTCTGTGAGGGTTTCGACGATGGAGCGCATATCGCGGATGGACACGCCCTCGCCAAGCAATTGTTGCAATACGCGTGTCACCACGCCCAAACTGAGTTTGCCAGGAACAAGTTCTTCCACCAACTTTGGCGATTTGGCCGACAACTTGTCAAGCAACTGCTGAACCTCGTCATGACTCAACAAATCTGCCGAGTTTTCACGCAGCACTTTGTTCAAATGGGTGGCAATGGCGGTGCTGGCGTCAACCACGGTGTAACCCAGTGTGCGCGCCACATCGCGTTGAGACGGTTCAATCCAAACGGCTTCCAGACCAAATGCAGGCTCACGCGTTGGCGTGCCTTGCAATTCGCCGTAAACCTGACCTGGGTTGATGGCGAGTTCACGGCCCACTTTGATTTCACCTTTGCCGCGCACCACACCTTTGAGCACAATGTTGTAACTGTCGGGGTCAATATTCAAATCGTCGCGAATACGGACTGGTTGCACCAGAAAGCCGAGTTCCGCAGACAGTTTTTTGCGTACACCTTTGACGCGACTCATCAACTCGCCGCCGGTATCCGGGTTGACCAAGGGGATGAGGCCGTAGCCGATTTCCAAACCAATCAAATCGACTTGGTCCACATCGTCCCAGTCCAAATCTTTGGTGGCCTCGGTGGTTGCAGCGGCTTGCGCCACCGCTTCCTGCGTGGCTTCCTCTTCCACCTCGTTCTTCACGACCAGCAAACCCAATCCAGCAGTTGCTGCTGCCAAGGTGATGAACATCAAATGTGGCATGCCAGGCACCAAGCCCAGCATGGCCAGGATGATGGAAGAGATAAACATGGCCGAGGGATTGGCCAATTGTGAGCCTGCTTGCTCGGAAATCGATTCTGTCGTGGTAACGCGAGTCACGATGATGGCGGTAGCCAATGACAAGAGCAAAGACGGGATCTGTGCCACCAGACCATCACCGATGGTCAGCAAGGTATAAATTTTGCCCGCATCAGAGACAGACAAACCATGCTGAATCACACCAATGGCCAGTCCGCCGATCAAATTGATCAACAGAATCAGCAAGCCGGCGACCGCATCGCCACTCACGAATTTTGACGCACCGTCCATGGCACCAAAGAAATCGGATTCTTGCGCCAGTTCTTCGCGGCGTTTTTTGGCGGTGGCCTGGTCGATCACACCGGCGTTCAAGTCGGCGTCGATAGACATTTGTTTACCAGGCATGGCATCCAAGGTAAAACGGGCATTCACTTCAGACACGCGGCCGGCACCTTTGGTCACCACGATAAAGTTAATGATCATCAATATCGCAAAAATGATGAATCCCACCACATAGTTACCAGCAATAACGAATTCTCCAAATGCTGACACCACCTTGCCTGCGGCATCATGGCCCGTATGGCCTTCCACCAGAATGATCCGGGTAGACGCCACGTTCAATGCCAATCGCAACATGGTGGCAAACAGCAGCACCGTGGGAAAGGACGAGAAATCCAATGGTTTGCGGGTGCTGATGGAGATCATGATGATCACCAAGCTGATCACAATATTGAACGTAAACAAAAAGTCCAGTAAAAGTGCAGGCAAAGGCAGCACCAACATGGCCATGATCAATAACACCAGCAGGGGAATGCCCAGACCGGTGAAATCAAATTTTGCCAAATTCTGTCGAATCGTTGACAGGCTCAAGGTGCTCATTGTGACTTTTCTCTTGTTTATGAAACGTTAAGAATTCAATTTCGGGACGCTTTTCAGCGCAGACAAGTTGATCAAGCAATGGGTGTGCCAGCTTATTTGTGGCTAGGTTCTCTGTCAGACCCTCTGGCATAGAAACAGGCAGTGACTACCTGGAACGGCAATCCGTGTCCAGTCACGGTTCTTGCTTATTGACTGGCATCTTTTAGAAAAACATTGACTGGATATGAACTTATCTGCTTTAAATAACTTACCAGCCAACAGCCTGACCGGGACTGCGTCGGAGACTTCTGCCGCCACAACGGTGTCTGAACGCACGAAGTCTTCGTCAATTTCCGGCGCCGATTTTGCAAATTTCCTGCACAACCAAGTTCAAGCGGTGAGAAACACGATGCGGCCACATTTGGCCGCTTCAGACAAAGCATTGCCGCCGTCCAACAGCAACGTCCGCAATGAACCAAACCCCAAGAGCGATCCGCGCGAAAGCGATGACGTGAACGCAAACACTGACAAAGCGGATGCCCACAACAACAAAAAAGCATCGGCAAAGCATTCGTCAGTCAAAGAAACCCAAGGTAAAGACACTGAGCCAACCGATTCGGTTCGCGAAGTCAATGCTGATGCACAGGACATCGCCAAATCACCGTTGTCCGACCAGTCCTCTGCATTGACGACCATCGCCGTCAGTGAAAATCTGCAAATCATCACAGCAGCCAAAACATCCGCCAACGAGCAAAGTTTGGCTGACTTTGCCTTGGCCATGGGACTAGACCCGAACCAAGTGAAATCCCTGTTCGGTGAATCTGCGGCCAACGCAGCCACTGCCAAGCTGTCGACCAACAACATTTCCTCTCAGCAAATGTTGGGCCTGAACACCATGTCGCCCCTCTCACCGCTGAACGAAGCCAGCGCTGCAGATGCCCAAGGGAAGTTGTTGAATGCATCCTCATCAGAATTAGGCAATATGTTATCCAACGTCAACAAGCCTATATCCACTGCAGATTTTCAGGAACTCAAAACCCAATCGCCCGCGCCCAACTCGCCCACCGATGCCTTGTTGAGCAAAATAGAAAATCTGCAATTTCAAATGGGTGCTGGCGCCGTCGCTCAGCCAACCCAAAACACACAGCAACCGGTGAGCACCTTGGCAGTGTTGTCCATGATGGACGCCCACTTGCGCACCGAAGACATCGAAGCATTGAAAAAGGAATTTGATGCGGGGCTTTCAACAGATAGCCCACTCAATATCAGTAACCATGCCCACGCAGAGCCTCTGCCGAATCTGCCAAACCGAGCCAATACCAACAACACCAGCCAAGCTGCGCCCGCGTTTGCCAACCAACCCGACTTGGCGCAGACCTATGACAATTTGAGCCAAAAACTCTCCACTGAACTGGCTGCCCGCATGCATGAAAAACTCAATGCTGGCGAATGGAAAATGAAATTTGCACTCAAACCTGCCAGCCTGGGACTGGTTGATGTGCAACTGGAAATGAAAGATGGAAAACTAAGTGCTCACTTCCAATCTGATACCAATTTAACTCAAGATTTACTCCAAAATGGCAGCCAGCGACTGAAAGATGCTTTGGCCGATTTGGGTTTGAATAATGCCTCCGTTTTTGTGGCGCAAGGTGAAAGCCAGCGCCAAACCCCACAAGGTTCATCCGACCGTTCAGGGACTGCAACACAAGCTGACGATAATCATGAGAAACTGTCAGAAGAGTCTGGCCTGAAAATTGCTGAGGATTCATTACCTCGGCGCAGCAACCGTTCACAATTTGACAGTTACGCCTGAACATTGAGTTAATTAGGAGATTTACATGGCAACCGCAGCACCAGAAACAGAACCCGAAGCCGGCACCGAAGAGCCGAAGAAGAAAAAACCGATTTTATTGATTGCAGGTATTGCCGTTATTGCCATCGTCTTGTTGGTTGGCGTTGCCTTTGGCACGCTCTATTTCTCTGGTTTTTACGAGAAAAAAGCTGAACTCGCTGCCATGGACAAGCTCGAGGAACTCGAAGCTGCAGCGACCAAGGCCAAGGACGAAGCGCCGGCTAAATTGAAAAAGGAAGCACCCGAAGCTACCCGCTTTGAAAAAAATTACTTCCAAGTTGAAAAAGAGTTGATGACCAACATCACCGGCTCTAAAAAAGTCATGGTGGTACAAATTGCAGTGATGACGCATTACGACTCACGCGTGTTTGACAACATCAAAAAACACGAGTTTGCTTTGCGCTCGGCCATGCTTGATTTGATGCGTCAAACCACTGAAGCAGAAGCCAACAAGCCTGAATTTCGCAAGGAATTGGCTATCAAACTCAAAGACATCATGAATTCACTGCTGGAAGAATATGAAGATTTCGGCGGTATCGAGGAAGTCATGTTCACATCGTTTGTGATGCAGTAAAGGCACATGGCAACCCGTCAAAACTTACTCAGTCCGGAAGAACTGTCTGCCCTGTCAGAAGGGTTGAAAGACGGTTCTCTTGAAACGGACACCGGTTTCAATACCGGGGTGCGGGTGCGCAAGCACGACCTGGCCAGCGAAAACAGCAGTCTAGGTGTGAATGTTTCATCGATCGACATGATCAATGAGCGCTTTATCCGCATGTTCCGTTTGGGTTTACTCGAAGTTTTACGCACGACGCCACGCGTCAACCCCACGCGTGTGCAAATCATGAAGTTTGGTGATTACCTCAACATGCTCAAAGCACCGTTGTCGGTCAACACGATTCGCATCAACCCCATGCGCGGCAATTCGGTGATCATCATTGATCCCAATGTCGTGTTCAGCTCGTTGGACAGTTTTTTTGGTGGTTTCGGCAAAGGTGTTTCAGACCTGCCGCCAGGTCGTTTGTTCACGGCGACTGAAACACGCATCATCCATATTATTTTGGAAGTGTTTTTCCGTTCGCTCAAGGAAGCATGGGGACCGGTGCTTGACATTGATTGCGAACAAGTTAGCTCGGAAATCAACCCCCAATTTGCGCAGATTGCAGATGAAAACGATTTGGTTGTTCTCAGTCGATTTGAAGCAGAAGCATCAGCCTCTGGTGGACGCGGCTTTATCGATCTGGTGTACCCCTATGCAACTCTCAAACCTATGCGCGATTTGTTGCGCAACCGGGTGGCTTCTGGTGACGGCAATGAAGAATCAGACAAGATATGGCGTGAAGATCTGGCCGTGGCTGTCGGTGACTCACTGATAGATATCAAAGTCTCCATGGGACACATCAAAACCACACTGCACCATTTACAAACCATGAAGGAAGGCGACATGCTTTTCTTCAAGAAACCTGAATTGGCTCAATTTTTGGCAAATGATGTCCCCTCGTTCGGGGTCAATATCGGTACCCGCGGCTCCAATGTGGCTGTGCGGATTGAAAAACAAATTGTCCCCGGACAGAATTAAGAAGGCAGGAACCTCCTATGAATGACACTACCGCAGAACCCCAGGACCAAGAACCCGAGGCCAACGAAATTCCGCCGACTGCGGAAGAGTTTCTGGTATCGCAACCGGGCAATATCAATCCGGAAGTGTTGCAAAACATCTCTGTCAATTTATCCATTGAAGTTGGGCGCACCAGCATCAAGATCAAAGATTTGATGCGCTTGACACAAGGCAGCGTGGTGGAACTCGACCGGATTGCCGGCGAACCGCTGGACTTGCTGGTCAACGACACCGTGGTAGCGCAAGGTGAGGTAGTGCTAGTTAACGACCGTTATGGCATTCGTTTAACCCGCGTGGTACCTTCAACCGATCGCTTGAAATCGCTGTAAGCGCAGATCACGCAAGCCATTTCAGCGCATCACAAACCGGAACCAATACCCCAAATTTTTGCTAATGGATATTTGTGGGATAGCGTTTTTTTAGTCAGACATTACCAACTCGCCGCGCAGCGAATGCGGCAGGGCTTGGGTGATACGAACATCGATCATTTGACCAATTAAGCGGGCTGACAGCGGTCCGCCATCGAAATTGACAATGCGGTTGCATTCGGTACGTCCCATCAATTCAGCCGCACTTTTGCGCGATGGGCCTTCCACCAAAATGCGTTGCACTGTGCCCAAGCGACTTTCGCTGATGCGTCTGACGTTGTCTTCGACCGTGGCCTGTAAATGTTGCAAGCGACGCAGTTTCACCTCGTGCGGTGTGTCGTCAGGCAGGTTGGCAGCTGGCGTGCCTGGTCGCGGACTGAAGATAAAGCTGAACGATGCGTCAAATCCGGTATCGGTGATTAGCTTCATCAACTTGTCAAAATCTTCTTCGGTTTCACCAGGAAACCCGACAATGAAATCTGAACTCATTGCGATATCAGGCCTGACTGCGCGTAATTTGCGAATGGTGCTTTTGTATTCCATGGCGGTGTAACCGCGTTTCATGGCCATGAGTATGCGGTCACTGCCATGCTGCACAGGTAAATGCAAATGACTGACCAATTGCGGCACCTTGGCATACACATCCACCAAGCGCTGTGTAAATTCATTCGGATGGCTGGTGGTGTAACGGATGCGTTCAACACCTGGTATTTCTGCGATGTATTCAATCAACAATGCAAAGTCGGCGATGTCGCTGGTGCCACCCATGCTTCCCCTGTAAGCATTGACGTTTTGGCCAAGCAAGGTGATTTCTTTCACGCCCTGGGCACACAAGCCGGCCACCTCGGTCAATACATCATCTAACGGACGATTGATTTCCTCACCTCGGGTGTACGGCACCACGCAATAGCTGCAATATTTAGAGCAGCCTTCCATGATGGAAACAAAAGCAGATGCGCCCTCTACCCGAGCAGGTGGCAAGTGGTCGAATTTTTCAATCTCTGGAAAACTGATATCGACCTGCGGTTTATTCAAAGATTTGCGCTGGTTGAGTAACTCTGGCAATCGATGCAAGGTTTGCGGACCAAACACCACGTCAACATAAGGTGCTCGCGCAATGATGGCGGCACCCTCTTGGCTGGCCACACAACCGCCAACCGCAATTTGCACGCCTTTTTTCTTTAAATGCCTGACACGGCCCAAATCCGAAAAAACTTTCTCTTGGGCTTTTTCGCGCACGGAACAGGTATTGAACACCACCAGATCGGCTTCGTCTATGTCTTGGGTTTGTTCGTATCCCTGGGCGGCGCCCAGGACATCGGCCATCTTGTCTGAGTCGTACTCGTTCATCTGGCAGCCGAAGGTTTTGATGAAGACTTTGCGGCTCATACCAAAGTCTCGAGGTCATGGCAGCGGGTCATGGTGTAGATCCAGAGGCTGTGAAAGAAGCCACCATTGTATCGACTGCCTTCTTTATGATGTGCACATGCAAACTTTCATCCGTACCGTTTTATTTACCGACACCGACGGGCGCGCCCGCTTCCGTGAGGAAGAGCTTGCGCTTGACCACGGCACACCATCGTCTCGTCTGAGCGAACTGTTGCCGACCCAAGGTCTGCAACTGAGACGCAGTCCTGTCGGTTTTCGCAGTCAATTTCATGTGACGACCCAAGCTCAATGGGTGTTTATTTTGCAAGGGCAAATGGAAATCGGATTGCAAGATGGAACAGTTCGCCTGTTTCAAACGGGAGCGCATTTTTTCTCTGCAGATACGCTACCCCACGGTGTGGCTTTTGATGACACGCTGCACGGCCATTGCAGCCGACAGGTTGGCGAATATGAACTGATCACCGCCTTCGTCAGGGTCTGAACTTGTCCGGTTGGCAAGTATTTTTTTAATCTTTATTTGTTTTTATAGAAAAATAATCCAAAAGGCTCTATTTAAGACGCGTGAATTTAAGTGCAGCCATTCTCAAGCCGATACCATCAGTGCTCCGGGCGTAGAACTGATTTGTACGCCGCCTTTTCTTGTCATTTTCATTCAAAGCAGTCATGAAAAAATACCTTCGTTTGATATTGGAAATACTGTTGGGTATATGCCTTGTGGCGACATCCACACTTGCTTATATGAATTACTCAGCCAAAAAGCATTTGCTTGCTGAGGTCGGTGAACTCACCGAACAAATCGGTGAAGCCAAAGAAGCATTGGAAAAAATGCACGACACAGAACCTGCCGCAGATGAACACTCTGCCGAAGCAGGCAGCAGCGCTCAAGAACTGGATGCACTCAAGTCGGCATTTTCAAATGGCGTGGTATTGCAAGATATTGAAATGCTCTACAAAGCACAAAAAGCGCTCAGCGCTGAGAGACAAGTCGGCATGGCCTCCATTCGCCTGCTCACCAAAGGAGCGCAGGACGAAGGCACAGTCGCTGCATTCCAAAAAGCGCTAGAGATGGCTGAATGGAGCAACCGTTTGCAAACGGTGTGTGCCGCGCAAAACGCACTTGCTGCTGCCGGACAAAAAGTCAAGGTCTTATCTGACTGTAAAAAATCCACCGAAAAAGAAGAACCCGGCAAAGATTCGCGCGGCAAAAAAGATGACAAAGCACAGGCGGTGCATTGGGGATATGAAGGTGACAACGGCCCTGAGCACTGGGGTGACAATTTCCCTGTTTGCGGTACTGGCAAAAAACAATCGCCTTTGAACATCATCGGGCCATTTGAAAAATCCAAAGATGTACTGAGTGTGGACTACAAGGATGGTCCATTGAAAATGTTCAACAACGGTCACACCATACAAGTGAATGTAGAGCCGGGCAGCACCCTGACCATCAACAAGGAAAGTTATGACCTGCTGCAATTCCATTTCCATCGTCCCTCAGAAGAACAAGTCGATGGAAAAAATTCAGCGATGGTGGCTCACTTTGTACATAAGAGCAAAGACGGTAAGTTAGCTGTCATCGGGGTTCTACTCAATGAAGGCAAGGACAATGCTGCCATTAAAACTTTGTGGGCGAACTTGCCACCCAAAGAAGGTGAAGAATTTCTGCCCGAGAAAGTCAGCTTCAACCCTGGCAATATGCTGCCCAAAGAACTGGGGTTTTATAACTACGAAGGTTCTCTCACTACCCCCCCTTGTACCGAAGGTGTGCAGTTTTATATTTTGAAGAAACCCATGGATATTTCCAAGGATCAAGTGGGTAAATTTCCGTTCAAGTTGAATGCACGTCCAGTACAAAGCCTGAATGGCCGCAAGATCAACGCTGGCGGTTGATATACGTTTGACGAAAAAAGCCTGCAATGCGTTGCAGGCTTTTTTCATGGGTGAGGCCATTGCGTTTGAAAAACGACTGAACCAGAACATGACTTCTTGGTTCAGCGCGGCATGCCAGGAAACCCGCCCATGCCTTTCATTCCCCCCAGTTTTTTCATCATCTTCATCAAGCCACCGCCGCGCATTTTCTTCATCATGTCTTGCATTTGACCGAATTCATTGAGCAAGCGATTGACCTCCTGCACTTGCACGCCAGCGCCTGCAGCAATACGGCGCTTGCGTGTGGCTTTGATGATGTCCGGTTTGGCTCGCTCGTAGGGCGTCATGCTATGGATAATGCCTTGCTTTTTCACCATTTCTTTTTCGGCTCGGTTCAAGTCCACGTCTTTGGCCTTGGCCGCGATCTGTCCCGGCATTTTTTCCATGAGGCTTGATAAACCGCCCATTTGTTTCATTTGCTGAATCTGCGACAAGAAGTCATTCAAATCAAACCCGTCGCCGCTTTTGAACTTGGCAGCCATTTTTTCTGCGGCCTGCATATCCACATTGGCTGTGACTTGCTCGACCAAGGCCACGATATCGCCCATGCCGAGCATGCGACCGGCGTGACGTTCGGCGTCAAAGGCTTCCAGTCCATCTATTTTTTCACTGGTACCTGCAAATTTGATCGGGGCACCAGTGATCTGACGCACCGACAATGCGGCACCACCTCTTGAATCACCATCTGTCTTTGTCAACACAATGCCGGTCAGTGGCAATGCTTCTTTGAATGCTTTGGCCGTGTTGATGGCATCTTGGCCTAACATCGCATCCACGACAAACAAGGTCTCTACGGGGTGCACTGCTTCATGTATGGCACGAATTTCATACATCAAGGCTTCATCAATCGCCAATCTACCCGCAGTATCAATCAACAACACATCAAAATAATGTTTGCGCGCATAGTCCAACGCAGCCTTGGCGATGTCGACTGGTTGTTGGCTGGGGTCACTTGCAAACCATTCAGCCCCAGCCTGCGCGGTTACGCTTTTCAATTGCTCAATGGCTGCAGGGCGGTAGACGTCAGCCGATACGGTCAAGACCTTTTTCTTTTGTTTGCTGATGAGGTGTTTGGCGAGTTTGGCTGTGGTGGTGGTTTTTCCTGCGCCTTGCAAACCCGCCATCAAAATCACGGCGGGCGGTTGCGCCGCCAAATTGATATCAGATACGCCTTCTCCCATGGTTGCGCTGAGTTCGCGTTGAACAATACTCACCAGAACTTGCCCTGGAGTCAAAGATCCAATGACCTCTTGACCCAGTGCCTTGTCTTTGACTCGGCCAATAAAGTCACGCACCACCGGCAAGGCCACGTCAGCTTCAAGCAACGCCATGCGTACCTCACGCAACATGTCTGAAACATTGGACTCGGTGATGCGAGCCTGCCCGCTGATCTGACGGACAACGCGGGAGAGTTTGTCGCTGAGTGTGCTTGCCATCATCGATACCTTGCCAAAAAACTTGCCATAAAGAAAACCCAAGCAGTCAGCGAAACGCTAAACTGTCTTCATGATTGTATTCAGCGCTTCCCATTTCAGTCTGGTCTGGGGCCTAGTGGCCGCTGTGGCTTATGCGCTTGGCGCATTGTTCGGTGGTCGATTATCTTCACAGCAAAGCCGCAATTACTTGTGGTTGATTTCTCTTTTTCATGGCTTAAGCGTGCTTGCCAGCCTGATTCCGATGGAAGATGAACTGGCACATTTCGGTTTTGCAGCAGCCTTGTCCGCCACGGCATGGCTGGTTCTGCTGGTCTATACGATTGAGCATCACTGGTTCCCGCAAATGCAAACCCGCTGGCTGATGTCCGGTGTCGGTATGGTGGCAGTCATTTTGCCTTTGCTGTTTCCAGGCCAGGCATTGCACAGCACTTCTTCAGCCTGGCTACCATTTCACTGGATGCTGGGCATGGCTTCTTATGCTTTGTTTGCTGCCGCGGTGGTGCATGCCAGCCTGATGAACCGCGCTGAACGACAAATACGGCTTGGCGCTGTCGACCCCACGGGTCTTCCATTGATGACTTTAGAAAGGTTGACATTCCGCTTTGTCAACATTGGCTTTGGATTGTTGACGGCCACCTTGCTGGCCGGTTGGCTTTTTGGAGAACAGCTTTATGGACCAGACAAGGCGCTGCGCCTAGACCACAAAACCTTGTTCGCCTTTCTGGCTTGGTTGGTATTTTTAGTACTGATAGGGGGACGCCGCTACCGCGGTTGGCGTGGATCACTGGCCGTGCGTACGCTTTATATCGGCGCTTTTCTACTGCTGCTGTCTTACGCTGGATCGCGCTTTGTGACTGAGGTTTTACTAGGCCGTCATTTATGAAATACCTGATCCTGCTGGGCCTCATTTTTGCTGTGATCTTGTGGTTTAAGTTCAGTCGTCCCAACAGATCAAACCAAGAAACCTCAGAATCACCGAGTCAACCTGAGCACATGGTTCGTTGCGCCCATTGCGCTGTGCACTTGCCAGAACATGAAGCGATCACCTCACGCCAAGCCGCTTACTGTAGCGTGGAACATCGCGACTTGGCAGAAGGCTAGAGCCCATGAGCAGTCCTGATTTCTGGCAAAACGGATGGTACAGATTTGCCCGTAGATTGGCTTCTCCCAATTTTGGGCCTCGTCCTGTGGGCGTCGACATAGACCTGGTGGTGATACATGCCATCAGCCTTCCCCCTGGTCTTTACGCTGGCAACCATGTTGAAGATTTCTTTAACAACACATTGGACCATTACGCACACCCCTACTTTGAAACCTTGATCGATGTGAAAGTGTCTTCGCATTTCTATATTCGCCGCGGTGGTGAGTTGATGCAATTTGTCAGTTGTGAAGACCGCGCATGGCATGCAGGTGAATCCCATCACCTTGGACGAAGCAATTGCAATGATTTTTCAATCGGCATTGAACTTGAAGGACTTGATGGGGAAAACTTCACCCAAGAACAATACGAAAGTTTGACTGCACTTTTGCCATTGGTTCAATTGCAATATCCCATCCAACACATCACAGGGCATGAACATATTGCGCCGGGTAGAAAAAAAGACCCTGGCAATGCTTTTTCTTGGCGTTTTTTGCAACAAAGTTTGGGATGGGCGGATAGGTATTTTCCTGAATAAGATGAATTTCAACATTGAATTCAAGTCCAGGTTAAATCTAAATGAAGCAAAATTCTTTCAAAAGCACCGCTTATAAAAAAAAATTCCAAAAATACACGAAACACTACGTGTAGTGTGTTGAAAAGAGTTACGACCCCATATATAGTGTGGGGTGTGCACATTTGTGACGCACTCCCCCATTCAGCTGAACAAAAAAAATAAGAAGACACCAAAAGCATTCATGCTCCCACAGGATTTAAAAAAGATGCAAATTGCCTCAACAACAACACATGTCACGCCCGTTCTCAAATCAGCCGACATTGACCACGCCTCGCAAGCCTCATTGATTTCCTCCTTAAGCCAGTACCAGATCATTCGCCGCAATGGTGGCGTTGTTCCCTTTGAACCGGCCAAAATCGCTGTGGCAATGATGAAAGCGTTTTTGGCAGTGCACGGCACCCAGGGTGCGGCCTCTGCCAGTGTGAGAGAGACAGTGGATCAACTCACTCAAACCGTGACTCGCGCACTTATGCGTTCGCGTCCGGGTGGCGGCACATTCCACATCGAAGATGTTCAGGACCAAGTGGAACTCGGACTGATGCGCGGTAGCCACCACGAAGTTGCTCGTGCCTATGTGCTTTACCGCGAACGCCGTACCCAGGAACGCGCCACCCAAAAAGATGTTCCTCAAAATCAAGGGCCTGTTTTACATGTACTCATCGACGGACAGCGTGTGGTTCTCGACACCGTTCGATTAGAGAAACTCATCGCTGCTGCTTGTGAAAACCTCGGAGACGATGTCACTGCTGCCCCTATTCTTTCGGAAACAATGCGTAATTTGTACGATGGCATCCCCATGGAAGAGGTGCACAAAGCCTCCGTATTGGCAGCCAGGACGCTGATTGAAAAAGAACCAGGCTATACCTTTGCCACCGCTCGCCTGCTGATGTATTCAATCACCAAGGAAGTGTTGGGCCAAGAAGCTACCCACGCAGAAATGGCAGGACACTACCAGAGAACTTTTTCAGAGTTTTTGAACAAGGGCGTGGACAACGATTTGCTTGATCCACGTTTACTGCAGTTTGACTTGCCTCGCTTGGCCAAAGCACTCAAGCCAGAGCGCGACTTTCAATTTGACTATTTAGGTCTGCAAACTTTGTATGACCGCTACTTCTTACATATGCGCAAACAGCGTATTGAATTACCGCAATCATTTTTCATGCGGGTCGCCATGGGTTTGTCACTCAATGAAGTCAACCGTGAAGAGCGCGCGATAGAGTTTTACGAAGTGCTGTCCTCTTTTGACTTCATGTCCAGTACACCCACTTTGTTCAACAGCGGAACTACCCGACCACAACTATCTAGTTGCTACCTGACTACCGTGCCTGATGATTTAGATGGCATCTATGAATCAATCAAAGAAAACGCATTGCTTTCCAAATTTGCAGGTGGACTAGGCAACGACTGGACCCGGGTACGCGCTTTGGGTAGCCATATTAAAGGCACCAACGGCGAATCTCAGGGCGTGGTTCCCTTTCTTAAAGTTGTCAATGACACGGCCGTCGCAGTCAACCAAGGCGGCAAGCGCAAGGGAGCGGTGTGCACTTACCTCGAAACATGGCATTTGGACATTGAAGAGTTTTTGGAATTGCGCAAAAACACTGGCGATGACCGGCGCCGTACGCATGACATGAATACAGCCAACTGGATTCCTGACTTGTTCATGCGCCGTGTCATGGAAAAAGGGGAATGGACTCTGTTTTCACCTTCTAACACGCCTGATTTACACGATAAATTTGGTGCCGAGTTTGAAAAAGCCTACACAGCTTATGAAGCCAAAGCACGGGAGGGTTTGATCAAACCTAGCAAAACTGTGCAGGCCACCGACTTGTGGCGCAAGATGCTGACGATGCTGTTTGAAACTGGCCATCCTTGGATCACTTTCAAAGATGCTTGTAATGTGCGGTCCCCCCAGCAGCATTCAGGCGTGGTGCATTCCTCCAATCTGTGCACAGAAATCACCCTCAATACCAGTGATGCGGAAACCGCTGTCTGTAACCTCGGTTCGGTCAACTTGGTTCGCCACCTCAAGCAAGGCGCTAACGGCAATGAGTTGGACCACGACAAACTCAAACGCACCATCACCATTGCGATGCGTATGTTGGACAACGTGATTGATATCAACTACTACGCAGTCAAAAAGGCCAGGGATTCCAACTTGCGGCATCGTCCTGTCGGTATGGGCATCATGGCTTTCCAAGACTGTTTGTATGAATTGCATATTCCTTATGCTTCACAAGCAGCGGTCGAATTTGCAGACCGATCCATGGAAGCCATTTGCTATTACGCTTACTGGGCATCCACCGAACTGGCACGCGAACGTGGTCGTTACTCTACCTACAAGGGCTCCCTGTGGGACCAAGGCATATTGCCTTTGGACACGCTCAAGCTTTTGGAAAATGCGCGTGGCGGGTACATAGAAGTAGACCGAAGTGTCACACTGGACTGGGATGCATTGCGCCAAAAAATAGCCACTGACGGTATGCGCAATTCAAACTGCGTTGCGATTGCCCCCACCGCCACCATATCCAACATCGTCGGCGTTGATGCTTCCATAGAACCATGCTTTGGCAATTTGTCTGTGAAATCCAATTTGTCAGGTGAATTCACCATCATCAATTCCTATCTTGTGCGAGACCTCAAAAGATTGGGTCTTTGGGACGATGTGATGGTCATGGACCTCAAGCATTTTGATGGTTCCTTACGTCCTATCGACCGTGTGCCTCAAGATCTCAAAGACATGTATGCCACGGCTTTTGAAGTTGAAACACATTGGTTGGTTGAAGCAGCGGCCCGACGTCAAAAATGGATTGATCAAGCCCAGTCACTTAACATTTATATGGCTGGCGCTTCTGGCAAGAAGCTTGATGAAACCTACAAACTCGCCTGGCTCCGCGGTCTTAAAACAACTTATTACCTGCGCACGACCAGTGCGACACAAATTGAGAAATCCACAGTTCAAGCAGGTTCTCATAACGCCGTGTCTTCTGGTAACAGCAATACCGGCTTGAGTGCCATGGAGTTGGCTGCTGCTGCTGCGCGTGCGCAAATGCTTTCAGATACTCCCGCCACCGATGTCAAATTTTGTGGCGTTGATGATCCGACTTGCGAAGCATGCCAATAAAAATTCGCAAGCAGCATTCTTGCTACGAGCGAATTCGATGCAATTCAACAACAATTTGTAACGCAATAAAGAATGATTCCTTTGCGTTTCATAAGTAAGCACACATAATCAGAAGAATGGAAATACTTTTATGTTGACCTGGGAAGAAGAAGCAAAGCCTGTATCGCCAATCGGCGTAACTATTGGTGACGTTCAAAGTCACCATGATGTCTCACCCTCACCATCTGCACCGCCTGCATCGCGTGTTTTAAATGACGGCGCAGTGCTCCCCACTGCCGCCCATGCTGAGTCCCGCGCTTTCACCTCGTCTGCTCCTACGGCACGTCGTGTCAACGCAGATGACAAACGAATCATCAATGGGCAAACTGATGTCAACCAATTGGTGCCATTCAAATACAAATGGGCCTGGGAAAAATACTTAGCCACCTGTGCCAATCACTGGATGCCACAGGAGGTCAATATGACCCGTGACATCGCTTTGTGGAAAGATCCTAATGGCTTGACTGAGGACGAGCGCCGTATCATCAAGCGCAATCTTGGTTTTTTCGTGACAGCTGATTCACTTGCCGCCAACAATATCGTGTTGGGTACTTACCGCCACATCACAGCGCCTGAGTGTCGTCAGTTTTTACTCAGACAAGCGTTCGAAGAGGCGATCCATACCCATGCCTATCAGTACATTGTTGAATCACTAGGCTTGGACGAAAGTGAGATTTTTAACGCTTACCAAGAAGTTCAGTCCATCCGCGACAAAGACGAATTTCTGATTCCATTCATCAATGCCATCATGGATCCTCAGTTCCATACTGGCACACCAGAAACCGATCAAACCTTATTAAAGTCATTGATTGTGTTTGCTTGTTTGATGGAAGGACTTTTCTTTTACGTCGGCTTTACCCAGATTCTGGCACTGGGTCGTCAAAACAAAATGACTGGTGCTGCAGAGCAATACCAATACATACTGCGTGATGAATCTATGCATTGCAACTTTGGTATTGATTTGATCAACCAGATTAAATTGGAAAACCCGCACTTGTGGAATACTGAGTTCAAATCCGAAATCAATGACTTATTTCGCAAGGCTGTTGAATTGGAATACCGTTATGCAGAAGACACCATGCCGCGTGGTGTGCTCGGTATGAATGCCTCCATGTTTAAGGGCTATTTACGCTATATCGCAAATCGCCGAGCTACCCAAATCGGTCTGGAACCACTGTTTCCTAACGAAGAGAACCCGTTCCCTTGGATGAGCGAAATGATCGACTTAAAAAAGGAACGCAACTTTTTTGAAACCCGTGTCATCGAATACCAAACCGGTGGCGCACTGTCTTGGGATTGAAATTGACATGAACACCATTTGTCCTAAACCCTCGTGGATGCTGCCAACAGTAGCAAAATAAAGGTATAGGACACACAGCGTTCATGGTGTTGGACCTCGGTTCAGCACCATGAATCACTTGGGCTGAAAAGACCAAGTGTTTTGAACCAACGATCTAAGATCTTGATCTAGGAGAGTATCTAATGGCAACTGCAAAAAAATCCGCTGCAAAAAAACCAGCAGCAAAAAAACCAGCAGCAAAAAAAGCTGCGGCCAAGAAACCTGTCGCTAAAAAAGCAGCAGCTAAAAAACCAGCAGTGAAGAAAAAACCTGCTGCCAAAAAGCCTGTCGCTAAAAAAGCAGCAGCTAAAAAACCAGCAGTGAAGAAAAAACCTGCTGCCAAAAAGCCAGCAGCTAAAAAAGCAGCAGCCAAAAAGCCTGTAGCTAAAAAGGCAGTAGCTAAAAAGGCAGCAGCTAAAAAACCTGCAGCGAAAAAAGCTGTGGCCAAAAAGCCAGCTGCAAAAAAAAAAGTAACAAGTAGCAAGAAGCCTGCAGCTAAACCTGCAGCTAAAAAACCAGCGGCCAAACCGCATGCAAGCGCTGCAACACATGTTGTTGCACATGTGGCTCAAACCACATTAAATCCTCAGGCAGCTTGGCCCTTTCCAACAGCGACCAAGCCCTGAACAAGCGATTGACGTTTGTTTCCAACCCGGTGTTCAACAAACACCGGGTTTTTTTATGTCAGCGTATAGTTTTGCGGACCGCGGCTTGCTATTTTGATAGCGCCTATTTTGTTACCTAGCTCTGCACAACGTAGCAAATCCCAATCCTGATCCAGACCAAACAACAAAGCACTGCGCCATGCGTCTCCGCAACCTGTGGGGTCTACGACCGCAGTAGCTTGTACAGGTGGCACTGACTGCATCTGACCTTGTTGCCAAACCTCACAACCGTTGGCACCTAAAGTGACCACCAGTCCTTTGACTTTGGCTGAGATGGCTGCGCTGTCAAGTCCAGTGCGGTCTGACAGCATTTTTCCTTCGTAATCATTCACAGTGACCCAAGTCGCCAAATCAATAAATTGCCGCAACTCTTCGCCATTAAACATAGGTAATCCTTGGCCGGGATCAAAAATAAACGGTATGCCTGCAGCTGCAAACTGTTGGGCATGCTGCAACATGGCGTCGCGTCCATCTGGTGAGACGATTCCTAGACTGATATCAGATCGTTTTTCCACGCTTGTGATGTGTGCTTGCATCATGGCGCCAGGATGGAAAGCGGTAATCTGGTTATTGTCTAAATCAGTCATGATCATGGCTTGTGCTGTGTAGTCATCAGCAACCATCTTCACAAAATCTGTTGAGATACCTAGATGCTTGAGGCGATTGAGGTAGGTTTCACCATCGTTTCCTAAGGTTGCCATGGGCAAGGCATGACCACCTAATAATTTCAATCCATAAGCTATGTTGCCAGCACATCCGCCGAAATCTCGCTGCAATCGAGGAACCAAAAACGACACATTCAAAATATGCAGTTGCTCTGGCAAGATTTGTTCTTTAAACCGTCCTTCGAAATGCATGATGGTGTCAAACGCCAACGATCCACAAATTACTACTGCCATAGGTCAATCCAATCAAAAATTTAAGGATAAAAAAGCAAAGCCTTGTAGCCGTCAATTGTCGGCGATAGTTTGGGTTCAACAGTAAAACTCAATGAAAAAACATGACTGCCTATCGGCCGTAATGTTTCATGAAACCCGAGTTGATCTGCAGAAATCACTTTACGCACCCGCACAGCATCATCACTGGTCAAGGACAACTCTAAAGCCGGCGGCGTGATGACACCTTGACTTGAGTTTTTAATAACGCCATCAAATACAAATGTATTTTTTTCAATCCGTCTAAAAGTACTGGACTCCATTGAAACCAGTTCTATATCCATGGGCGCACTAAGCTGGCAATCAATCGGCTTACATAGCCATTGCAATACAGGTTGCAGTTCAGGCACATAAGCACCAATCACATGGCGTTGAAATAAAGTGATTTGCAACAACAAGGCCATCGCTAAAAAAGACAACAGACAACTTGCCATTTGTATATCCTGGTACTGGGCCTTTTCAGACATGGCCTCGGCGTGCTGTGGTCTAGACAATGGTTGAGTAAATTCATGAACAGGTTGTGGGTCGTCCATTTCAAATAAATGTTGGTCCACTTGAAAAACATGCTCACATTTGCCACAACTCACCCATCCATCAGCCGTACTCAAATGTTCAGGCAGCACTGAGAAGCCAGTTTGACATTGGGGGCAAAGAGTAACAATGGCCATAGACTTAGCGTGTCAATTTTCAGATGAGATCACATGGATTTGTCAGTCACTTGCCCATGCATCAAAACCCAACCGTCTTGAACGTCTGCCACCTGTAAAGCCATATAAGGTTGGTAGGCTTGTTGAATTTCCTCGACTTGCCTCTGCAATATTCCTGCAAGTATCAATACTCCGCCAGTCTTCACATGTGCACAAAGTAAAGGTGCCAGCAATTTCAAAGGCGCAGCCAGAATATTAGCCATGACCAAGGGATAGGTCCCTTGGGCCAATTCAGGCAAACCAGCATTCACTAGGACTTGGTTATCAGCAGCGTTGGCCAGTGTGGCTTTGACTGCATCAGGATCAATATCCACTGCGTCAACATGGGTTGCGCCCAACATGGCAGCACCGATGGCCAATATGCCCGAGCCACACCCGTAATCCAATACCCGTTGCGCCCTTGGCGGATGTTGGGCAATCCAGCGCAAGCACATTCTTGTGGTGGGATGTGTGCCCGTACCAAAAGCCAAACCTGGGTCAAGCCGTAAAACCCATTTGGCCTGGGCGGGCACCTGGTGCCAACTGGGCACCACCCAAAATTCATCTGTGATGGACACCGGTTCAAATTGCGACTGAGTCAAACGCACCCAGTCCTGTTCAGCCACCTCGTCCACACTTTGTAAACTGCAGTTGTCAAAAAAAGGTTGAAGCGCCAGCAATTTACCCGCTTCTTGAGCAGCTTCGTATGTTGAAAATAATGCGATTACCTGTGAGCGCAACCAACCGGCTTCCGGCGCAGGCATGCCAGGCTCACCAAACAACGCATGTTCTTGATCAGTGTGCGCATCTGCATCTTCAACAGAGACACTGAGCGAATCCAATGCCAATAATGCTTCGCTTATCACCTCGACTTGGTCTTGCGGACAATGCAATCGCAATTCAAACATCAGGATTGACGAACCGCCAGCCATTCTTCCAGGTAATGGATATTGGTGCCGCCGCGGATAAAGCCTGGGTCATTCATTAACTCGCGATGCAACGCAATATTGGTGCTGATACCTTCGACTACCGTCTCTCCCAATGCGGTTCGCATACGCGCCAGAGCATGTTCACGTGTATCGCCATACACAATGATCTTGCCAATCATGGAATCGTAGTTGGAAGGCACGAAGTAATTGGTGTAGACATGCGAATCCACCCGCACACCCGGCCCGCCTGGCGGATGCCACATGGTGATACGACCTGGCGAGGGTGTGAATTTAAAAGGATCTTCGGCATTCACACGGCATTCAATCGCATGTCCTTTGATCTCGATCTGCCGCTGTGTGTAAGGCAACTTCAAACCTGACGCGGTCATGATTTGGGTTTTGACAATATCAACACCCGTGATGAATTCTGTGACAGGGTGTTCTACTTGTACCCGGGTGTTCATCTCAATGAAATAAAACTCGCCGTTTTCATAGAGAAACTCAAAGGTACCGGCGCCGCGATAACCCATTTTTTTACAAGCGGCTACGCAGCGTTCACCGATACGTTCAATCAATTTACGTGCAATCCCAGGTGCGGGCGCTTCTTCGATGACTTTCTGGTGACGTCGCTGCATTGAGCAGTCACGTTCTCCCAGATAAATGGCATTTTTGAAGTTATCTGCCAATATTTGTATTTCGATATGCCTAGGGTTTTGTAAAAACTTTTCCATGTAAACAGCCGGATTGCCAAAAGCCGCCCCGGCCTCGGCCTTGGTGGTTTGAACGGCATGTATCAAGGCTGCTTCGTTGTGCACTACCCGCATACCCCGACCACCGCCGCCGCCGGCCGCTTTGATGATGACCGGATAACCGACTGATTTGCCGATGCGACGAATCTCTGCAGGATCGTCTGGTAATTCGCCATCTGAGCCGGGTACGCAAGGAACACCAGCCTTGATCATGGCTTGTTTGGCAGATACTTTGTCGCCCATGGTGCGGATGGACTCAGGCGTTGGCCCGATAAATACAAATCCGCTTTTCTCCACCCGTTCGGCAAAGTCGGCGTTTTCACTTAAAAAACCATAGCCAGGATGAATAGCTTGGGCGTCAGTGACTTCAGCGGCAGAAATGATGGCAGGCATGTTCAGGTAACTCTGGGCCGAAGCCGCTGGTCCAATACAAACTGCTTCTTCAGCCAGCTTGACATACTTGGCTTCGCGGTCAGCTTCGGAATACACCACCACGGCCTCAACACCCAGCTCTTTGCAAGCGCGTTGAATGCGCAAAGCAATTTCGCCCCGGTTGGCGATCAGAATCTTTTTAAACATGTCCGGGGATCACTCAATGAGGAAAAGAGATTGGCCATATTCCACGGCTTGGCCGTTGTCCACCATGATTCGGGTGACCGTCCCGCTTTTGTCCGCCTCAATTTCGTTGAGGATTTTCATGGCTTCAATAATACAAATGGTGTCACCCTCGTTGACCAAACTGCCCACCTGTACAAAAGGCTTGGCCTCAGGACTGGACGCGGTATAAAAGGTTCCCACCATGGGGGATTTGACAATGTGACCACTGATAGCGACGGGCTCTGGCGCAGCAGCAGCTGGAAGTGACGAGGAGTCTATGGGCGCAGAAGCAACCGGCCCAGCCGCCATCACAGGTGCGGCCACCGTGACGGGCGCTCCCACAGGTCCCTTGACGATACGAACCTTGCCCTCGGCCTCGGTGATTTCAAGTTCTGACACATTGGACTCGGAGACCAAGTCGATCAAAGTTTTAAGTTTTCTTAAATCCATATAACTTGCATTTAATTGCTGTTAATAAGACGCTAATTTACACTATTTTTAATCTGTTGCATCTGCACAAGAAAAACCGAACCCGTTCAGCGCCAAGCACTGAAATCATCTTCGCTGAGTTTACCAAGTTTACGCTGCAACATTTCTCCGCGTGAATCTATCACTAAAGTAAACGGCAGACCACCTTCAACATTGCCCAGTGAATTCATCAAAGCCGTGCCATTCAAACCCGCCAAACCTACAGGATATTCTACAGGGTGCTGGCTGAGAAAACGCTTGACCGCACTGGGTTGATCTATTGCCAATCCAATAACTTGCCAGCTTTTAGACTTGTTTTCTTGATAGAAAGCGTTCAATAAAGGCATTTCCTCAATACATGGGGTGCACCAAGTAGCCCAAAAGTTGAGCACCAGAGGACGGTTTTTGAAATCTGCAAGCTTGAGAGGTGCGCCATCAGGCTGTTCAAATTCTGCATTCCACAACGCTTCATGCATAGCTGGCGGCAGAGATTGAGAACGGCTTCGCCACCAAGCAACGCCGACGCCAGCAACCAAGGCTCCTGCTGCAACCGCAAACAAGGTACGCCGACTTTGGCCGGTAGAGGAAAGTGCACCTATTTCTTGTGTCATGCGGTATTGTCCAACAACTGGCGCAATGCATCGGTATCTCCCCGCATAGGCCTGCCTTGGCTGTCAGGCTGAAGCGCACCACGCAAATCGTCGTAGTCGTAAATCATGAGATGCACCCCGATGTCTTCCTTCAGGGTCGGGCAGCGGCTGTGAATGCTTAAAGCATCAACCACTTCGCCGCGAAATCCATTGACCGCATTGACCTCAAAACGTATCCCTTTATCCAAGAGCATCAACTCAGCCTGTTTGCTGTCATCACAAAACAATTGAATGTGAATGTCAGATAGTCTGGTGGCGGTGCCGCGCCAGACGGCGCCACTCAGATAAGGCCTGAATGTCTGTAAACGCTGCATCCACACCAAGGCCAAACGGCGCAAGGCCAGTAATTCTTGAGGCTGCGTATCTGCACAAAACAGTTGCACATAGTCGAAGACCTCTTTTTCCAGCATATCGTTGTCCGGCAAGGCCTGGCGCGTCGACAAACCAAGTTCACGCAAGGCGCGGCGCTTGGCCGTACCGAACTCCAAACCCTCCTCCACCACCAAGCGCGCGGCAGTCGCGGCAATTTCCTGTTTGATTTCGCTGGACATGGCCCCTATTGTGCCCGCTTCAAATGCATACAACCGTCGCTGCGAGTCAATACGTCGCGCACTTCTACAATACCTTGCTATGCATATACATATATTAGGCATTTGCGGCACTTTCATGGGCGGCCTGGCCGCACTGGCCCGCGAAGCCGGTCACCGAGTTACAGGATGCGATACCGGCGTTTACCCCCCGATGAGCGACCAATTGCGCTCCCTGGGCATTGAATTGATCGAGGGCTACGATGCAACCCAATTGTCTTTGAAGCCTGACATGTTCGTGGTCGGCAATGTGGTGTCGCGCGCACGAACTGCCGACGGTTTACCGCGGTATCCGCTGATGGAAGCTGTTTTGGAAGCTGGTCTGCCCTATACCAGCGGACCGCAATGGCTGAGTGACCATGTGCTGTGCGCACCGGCTTTGAATCGGCATGTGCTGGCAGTGGCAGGTACGCACGGCAAAACCACAACCACAGCCATGCTCAGTTGGGTATTGGACCGTGCGGGTTTGACGCCTGGTTTTTTGATAGGTGGCGTACCGCTGAACTTTGGCGTGTCTGCTCGCTTGGGCGCTTTGGCGAAAGGTCAAAGCCGTCCGCTGTTTGTGATCGAAGCCGATGAATACGACACTGCGTTTTTCGACAAACGCAGTAAGTTTGTGCATTACCGCCCACGTACGGCGGTGCTCAACAACCTTGAGTTTGACCACGCGGATATTTTTGACAACCTGGCAGCCATTGAACGTCAGTTTCACCATTTAGTGAGAACCGTGCCTGGCAGCGGTTGCCTGGTAGTCAACACCGAACAGGAAAGTTTAAAACGCGTGCTTGACATGGGCCACTGGAGCCAAGTCGCCAGCTTCGGCGCAGCTGGTGAATGGCAGGCGCAAGGCGAGCCACATGATTTTCAAGTGCTGCGTTTTAGCAAACCCGTGGCACAAGTGAGCTGGTCGTTGAGCGGTGTACACAACCAGATGAATGCGCTGGCGGCCATCGCTGCGGCGACACACATTGGCGTACCACCAGAGCAGGCCGGTGAGGCATTGGCGGGTTTCAACAATGTTAGGCGTCGTATGGAGTTGCGTGGCAGCATCGGTAGCGGTTCAAATGCCATTCATGTGTATGACGATTTCGCCCATCATCCGACTGCGATTCGCACCACCTTGGATGGTTTGCGCCGACGTATCGGTCACGCTCGCCTACTGGCGGTTTTCGAGCCGCGCAGCAACACCATGAAGCTGGGCGCGATGAAATCGCAATTACCTTGGTGTCTGGAACAGGCCGATCTGGCTTTTTGCCACACGGGCGGGCTAGATTGGGACGCTGCTGAAGTGCTTGCAACCATGGGCGCACGCGCCAGCGTAGCAAACACCATAGAGGCGCTGGTTGCTCAGATCAAAGCTGTTGCCAAACCAGGAGATCACATCATTTGCATGAGCAATGGCGGTTTCGGCGGCATACATCAAAAAATACTGGATGCCCTGCCACCTTGATTGATTCAAGATGGACGAGTGGATATTCCTAATGACAGAGATCACAAAAAAACCGGACTTTAAGCTGTCCGGTTTTCGTTGCAATCACAGCGAAGACTATTTTTTCAGCTTACGCCTCGTCTTGACACCTTCGTCCAAAACCTTAAGTACTTCCAAGGAATCATCCCACGCCAAACAAGCATCTGTGATGCTTTGACCGTAGACTAAATGCTCTACCTTGTCTTTGCCAGGTGTGAATTTTTGGGCCCCTGGCTGCAAGTGACTTTCCACCATGACGCCGAACACGTGGCGCGAACCGTTAGCAAGTTGAGCAGCAATGTCTTTGGCCACGACCAACTGCCGCTCGTGTTGTTTACTGCTGTTGGCATGACTGCAATCGACCATCAATGTCGCCGGCAATTGAGCTGCCTCCAATTCTTTGCAAGCCAAAGCCACACTGGCTGCGTCATAGTTGGGTGCTTTACCGCCACGCAATATCACGTGACAGTCAGGATTACCTTGGGTTTGTACGATGGCCACTTGCCCGTTTTTATGCACCGACAAAAAGTGGTGGCCGCGTGCAGCGGCTTGTATCGCATCCGTCGCGATTTTGATATTGCCGTCAGTGCCGTTTTTAAAACCTATGGGCGCAGATAAACCTGAGGCCAGTTCGCGGTGCACCTGGCTTTCCGTGGTGCGAGCGCCGATGGCGCCCCAACTGATCAGGTCCCCAATGTATTGGGGAGAAATCACGTCTAGAAATTCGCTGCCAGCAGGCACACCGGTACGGTTGATTTCGATCAGCAATTGACGCGCAATACGCAAACCTTCGTCGATGCGAAAACTTTCGTCCAGATAGGGGTCGTTAATCAGTCCCTTCCAGCCGACTGTGGTGCGCGGTTTTTCGAAATAAACACGCATGACGATTTCCAAAGTATCTTTGTATTTTTCGCGCTCTGCTTTCAATCGACGCGCATATTCGAGGGCAGCAGCGGGGTCGTGAATGGAACAGGGGCCCATCACGACCAATAGGCGGTCGTCTTTACCAGCCATGATTTTGGCAATGCGCTGGCGCGTTTGTCCTATCAGTTTTTCGACAGCGGTTCCAGCAATGGGGAAGAAGCGGATCAAATGTTCGGGTGGCGGCAGCACGGTGATGTCCTTGATGCGTTGGTCGTCAGTCTGGCTGGTCTGGTCATCGATCGGTGCATAAGCATCTTTGGGATGGGATTTCATAAAAGACTCCTCGGTCTACAACTGTTGAAATACAAATTCGGCCACAAAAAAAAACCGCCGGGGACCGGCGGTAGGTTGGGGAGTTCAGAGCGTTGTTTGCGTTCAGACCTCTCGACCGCCGGTGGGGCGTGAGAAATAAAAGTAAGCAAAATGGAAACGCAATGAATTCATAGTCTTAAATGTAGCACACGCATCAAGTCAGTCATCAGGCAGTGCCGCCTACAGTCAAGCCGTCGATACGCAAGGTTGGCTGACCCACACCAACTGGCACGCTCTGGCCTTCTTTGCCACAAGTGCCCACCCCGGGGTCAAGCGCCATGTCGTTGCCAATCATGCTGACACGGGTCAGCGCATCTGGGCCGTTACCCACCAACGTTGCACCCTTGACAGGGTATTTGATTTTTCCGTTTTCCACCCAATACGCTTGGCTGGCAGAAAACACAAACTTGCCTGAAGTGATGTCAACCTGACCACCGCCGAAATTGGTGGCATACAAACCTTTTTTGATACTGGCGACAATTTCAGCGGGGTCTTTGTCGCCGCCCAGCATGTAAGTATTGGTCATGCGCGGCATGGGCACATGTGCATAGCTTTCGCGACGTCCGTTGCCTGTCGGAACCACACCCATGAGACGCGCATTCATGCTGTCCTGAATATAGGCTTTCAATATGCCGTCTTCAATCAATACATTGCGCTGACTGGCGTTACCTTCATCATCTACATTGAGCGAACCGCGACGATCGGCAATGGTGCCGTCGTCCAACACGGTGACGCCTTTGGCTGCCACTCGCTGTCCGATACGGCCACTGAAAGCGCTGGAGCCTTTTCGGTTGAAGTCACCTTCTAGGCCGTGGCCGATAGCTTCATGCAACAAAATACCAGGCCACCCGGAACCCAAGACCACCGTCATTTCACCTGCAGGCGCAGGTTGTGCCTGCAAATTGGTCAACGCTGCGTTCACCGCTTCGTCCACATAACGCGTCAAGCAATCGGCATCGAAATGCGCCAGACCAAAGCGGCCGCCACCGCCAGCGGAACCACTTTCACGCCGACCCTTTTCCTCCACAATGACGTTCAACGACAAACGCACCAACGGACGAACATCAGCCGCCAAGGTGCCATCGGCACGTGCTACTAGGACCACGTCGTATTCGCTGGCCAAACCGGCCATGACTTGCACCACACGCGGGTCTTTGGCCCGCGCTTGTTGCTCTAGTCGCTCGAGCAAATTGACTTTGGCAGTGCTGTCCAAACTGGCGATCGGATCGTTGTCGCGGTACAGGCTACGCGCAGAGGCTATGCGACGACTCGGGACTTGGGTACTAGCGTTATGACCAGCAGCGGCAATGCTGCGCACCGTGTGTGCTGCGTCCATCAACGACGCCATGGAAATATCGTCCGAATAAGCGAAAGCCGTTTTTTCACCGCTGACCGCTCGCACGCCTACGCCTTGGTCAATACTGAAGGAGCCGGTTTTGACAATACCCTCTTCCAAGCTCCAACCCTCTGAACGGGTGTATTGAAAATACAAATCAGCATCGTCAATCCGATGGGCTCGGATGGCAGACAAAGCTTGTGTCAAATGGCTTTCGTCCAGACCGTAGGGCGTGAGCAAAAGGCTTTGGGCGATGGCCAGGCGTTCGAGGGTAGGTTCGTGTGAAATCATCTGCACATTGTAGAAGCCGGTCATTTAACAGCGTTTTGACAGGTTATTCATTGAAAAACCCGTTTGCACAAGCTTTCAGCCCATGCCCACAATCTACAGACGTGGATGAAATCTACTCAGGCCTGTTGTACCTGACGGATGAACTCGAGCATCTTGCTGTCGTCCATGTCAGCCATCCCTTGCTCGCAAGCTTGCTTGAATGCCTGGGCGGTCAAGTCACCCAAGCACCCGTCAAAACCGGCTTCATGGGCCGCATCCATGGCCAATCGGGTGTCTTTGGCCAGCAAACGCATGTGTGAGCCGACAGACGTGTCTGCTGCAAACACACGGCGCAAGCGGTCTGAGCCTATCCAGCTTTGTCCGCTGGAACGCTCTATCAAAGACAAGGCGATTTCTGTGTCCAGCCCCATTTTTTCGGCCAACACCATGGCTTCACAAGCGCCAACCAGGTTGATACCAGCAAGCAGGTTATTCACCAGTTTCACCCTGGCGCCATCGCCAACACGGTGGCTGATGAGGACGCATTTGTCAGACAAGGTTTTCAACAAGGCCTCTTGGGCAGACAACACAGCCGCTGGGGCTGCGAGCATCAGACTCATGGTTCCGTTGGCTGCCCGCAGCGGACCGCCGGACATCGGGGCATCCACCATGGCTACGCCAATGGCCTGTAATTGCTTGTCAAAGCTTTCGGTTTGCGCCGGCGCCATGGTCGGGCACATGATCACGGTTTGTCCGTTTGTTAATCCGGACAACAGTCCGTCAGAGCCGGCGAACACTTGCTCAACCTCAACAGCATCAATCACGCAAACTATCACCACATCGGTCACACGTGCCACTTCTGCAGCGCTGCCATGGCCATGCGCGCCCACAGACTGCAACGCGTCTTGCTTGGCCGTATCCAAGTCGTGGACATGTACCTGCCAGCCCGTCTGTAATAAGCGGTGGGCCATGCCAGCACCCATGTTGCCGGTGCCCACGATACCAACGGGTTTTTTCAAGATTGCACCAATTGTTTAGCTTTGGCTACTGACAACAATATGCCGATGCCAAAGCCCAATGTGACCATGGCCGTACCACCGTAACTGATGAAAGGCAATGGCACGCCAACCACTGGCAAGATGCCACTGACCATGCCCATGTTCACAAATGCATAAGTGAAGAAAATCAAGGTGACGCTGCCCGCCAGCAAACGGGTAAACAAGGTGGGACCTTCCATGGCGATGGCCAAGCCACGCAACACCAAAAATACAAAACCAAAGATCAACAACAAATTACCCAGCAATCCAAATTCTTCTCCATAAGCGGCAAAAATAAAATCTGTGGTGCGTTCAGGTATGAAGTCCAAATGGGTTTGCGTGCCTTGCATGAACCCCTTGCCAAAAAATCCGCCTGATCCAATGGCAATCATGCCCTGAATAATGTGAAAACCCTTGCCCAAGGGATCGCGCCATGGATCCAGCAAGGTGCAAATCCGCTGTCGTTGGTATTCGCGCATCATGGGCCAGTTGACATCATCTGCGCACAGCGAAGCTTCGAAAATCACCAGAAACACCACGCCCGCCAAACCAATCAGCAGGGGAGGAATAATCCATTTCCAACCCAGTCCAGCAAAGTACAGTACATACAGACCGGCAGATAAAACCAAAATAGCTGTACCCAAATCGGGCTGTCTGGCAATCAACCCCACCGGCATGACCAGCAATACTGTCGCAGCCAAAAAATCCAGCGACCGCAACTGGCCTTCTCGCTTTTGAAACCACCAAGCCAGCATCAATGGCATGCCAATCTTCATGATTTCACTGGGCTGGATAACGATGCCTATATTGAGCCAGCGGCGAGCGCCATTTTTGGTCAAGCCAAACAAAGCCACTGCAACAAGCAAAGCCAGTCCAACCGTATAAATAGGCACTGCAAATGTCATCAACCGTTGGGGCGGGATTTGCGCCACCACAAACATGATGCAAAAAGCCAAGCTCAAATTTCGGGCATGGTCCCAAAACCGCATGCCGTTGGCATAGCCAGAGGCGAACATCGTGATCAGGCCAGCCAGCGCCAACAATCCCACAGCCAATATCAGTTGACCGTCAAATCCACGCAACACATGCGTGAATTGACGCAACATATAAGGTTTTTCATAACTGAATGCCATGTTGGAATTATCAACGTATTCTGAAAGGTGGCCGACTTGACGCATACCGCGTGTGACAATCGCCCGTATGTATGCATTGTTTGAAGAAGCCGGCAAACTCCACAGCGGTCGCGTGCTGTCCGAGGCCGACACATCCGCCCAAATTGAACTTGAATCCGGTAAGAGAGTCAAAGTCAAAGCCGCGCAGATGTTATTGCGATTTGATAGCCCCGCCCCTGCGCAATTGCTGCGGGAAGCTGCATCGCTGGCCAAAGACATTGAACTCGAACTGGCGTGGGAATTTGCACCCCCCGATGAATTTTCCTTCAGTGCGCTGGCCAGCGAATATTTCAGTGACAAAGCCAGCCTGACCGAACAAGTCGCCTGCTTGCTAAAACTCTCAGAGGCGCCCCATTATTTTCGCCGCGCAGGCAAAGGGCATTTCAAAAAAGCCTCCGCCGAAATCATTGCGCAAGCGCTGGCAGCCATAGAAAAGAAAAAGCTGTTGCAATTGCAAATAGAAAACTGGGCGCAATCCTTGGTCGATGGCCAATGTCCTGAACCGGTGCAAACCCAGCTCTACAAAATACTGTTCAAACCCGACAAGAACGCCGCCGAATACAAAGCCGTGGTGCTCGCCGCCAAACAAAGCCAACGCGCGCCGCTGACACTGCTGCAACAAGCCGGTGCCATCCAAAGCGCTTACGATTTTCATTGGCAGCGTTTTTTGTTTGACCACTTTCCCAAAGGGACTGGTTTTCCTGCGCTGCATGCACCTGCACTGCCGCAAGACTTACCGCTGGCGGATGTGCAAGCCTATTCCATCGACGATTCACAAACTACTGAAATTGACGACGCTTTGTCACTGCAAGGTTTGGGCAGCGGCACCGTCGTACTGGGTATACACATTGCGGCACCGGCGTTGGCATTGCAACCAGGGGATGCTATTGATCAGGTGGCCCGTCAGCGTTTATCGACCGTCTATATGCCGGGTCACAAGATCACCATGTTACCCGACAGTGTGGTGCAAACCTATACGCTGGATGCAGGCAAGGCATGTCCCGCCCTGTCGCTTTACGTCAGCTTGGATGAAGAAACACTGGACATCAAAAACTCGGTGACGCGTCTGGAACAAGTCCCCATTACCGCCAATTTGCGACACGATAAGTTAGACCACATCGTGACCGAGCGTTGGTTGACAGACCCGACTTTTGCTCACGCGAACCCCGCACTGGATGTTGATTTACCCCGTACTGAGTTGTCGTTCATGCTCAAATTGGCACAGCAATTGAAAAGCAAGCGTGAACTTGTTCGCGGCAAACCCGAGCAATTTAACCGCCCAGATTTCAACTTCAAATTAGACAATGTCGACGCTGACGGACCCGAGGGAGAAGAACCCGTGCATCTCAGTATTCGTCCGCGCGGCGCAGCATTAGATTTGATCGTGGCCGAGGCCATGATCTTGGCCAACAGTACTTGGGGCCAATGGTTGTCTGACCTTGGTGTCCCCGGTTTGTACCGCAGCCAAGCCAGTCTAGCGCCGGGTGTGAAAGTACGCATGGGTACTCGCGCTTTGCCGCATGCAGGCATTGGCGTTGCTTGTTATGCCTGGAGCACATCACCTTTGAGGCGTTATACCGATTTGGTCAACCAGTGGCAATTGGTAGCCTGTGTGCGCCAAGGCGCTACTGCTGCACTTGCCGCCCCTTTCAAACCCAAAGATGCCAGCCTGATTTCTATTGTTTCTTCTTTTGAAGACGCCTATAGCGCCTACAACACCCATCAAGGCACCATGGAGAGGTACTGGACTTTGAAATTTCTACAACAAAACCAAGTCCAGGAAATAGAGGCAACCGTCATCAAAGCATTTGCTGGCGAAGCGCCTATGGTGCGCGCCACAACCTTACCTTTGGTCATGACCTTGCAAGCAGCGCCCGCGCTAGAGCGTGGTGCAAATGTCAGGGTCAAAATCGGCCATATTGACACCATGGCTTTGGATGTCACAGCCAGTTTTGTATGCGTGCTTGAAACATCTGCTGTGCCGGAAGAAGAGAATGGGGATGAAGAGCCTAATGCAGGTCCGTTAACTATCGCCATGGATATCCATGATGCGGACACAGACCCTGGATTACCCACAGCTGCAGACTGAACCCCGTTTCAACGCCATGTTCTTGACCATCACACCCATGCAAGCAGCCATCAGTCTGTCGGTAGCTGTTCATGCAGGTTTGCTGGTATTCAAGATCGCTGACCCGCAAGGCTTTGACCGCATGATGGCCCAAGCGCCACTCGATATCGTGTTGGTGAATGCACGCAGTCCAAGCGCTGCGCCTGATAAACCTCAGGCGCTGGCGCAAACCCATTTGCAAGGCGGCGGCGAAACCGCACAAGGACGCGCTCAATCTCCGTTGCCAGCATCTGAACGAAACCAAACCGGGCAAATGGATGATTCGGGCAAAGTCCCACTCATGCAGATGAAGCAACAACAAACTGCATTGCTTGCACAAATCAAACAACAACTGTCGGCCAACGCGTCTAAAGTCACCAGCTCCTTGGTTGCTTCACTCGATCAGGATCAACAGCAACGGCAGTTACTCGACATGTTGGCTGAAATTGAAAAGCGTATCAGCGAGCAAAATGCCAGACCACGAACCAGGTACGTCAGCCCCTCCACAGCCCAAGTCAGTTATGCGGTTTACCATCATCAGATGCGACGTTTGATAGAGGATCGCGGCACACGCTTTTTTCCTCAATCAAACGGGCAAAAGTTGTATGGCAGTTTGACGCTGGTGGTGACGGTGAATGCACATGGCAAAGTGATTTCCTCTGAACTGCTGAAAAGCTCAGGCAATCCTGCGCTAGACCTTGCGGCATTAGACATCGCGACGCACGCTGGACCCTTTGGTGATTTCACACGCGAGATGAAACTTGAGTTTGACCAGTTGGCCTTGGTGTCACGCTATACATTCAAGAGCAACAACACGGTGCAAGCCGATAACTTGGGGCCTTGAATATGCCGTCAGCCACCACTTCTTTAGGATTTGGCGCCATGCTGCGTCGCTGGTTACTGTTGGTTATTCTGAGCGGTCTGGGATTGCAGTTGTATTTTGTTACCCGCGTCATTGCCATGCGTTATGTGGATCCGCAGTCTTCTGCTTTTGAGCGTTCACAAATCATGCAACTGTTGCAATCAGAACAAGCATTCCGTTGGCGCCAACAATGGATGCCTGCCACGCGCATAAATACCTCGCTCAGCCGTGCTGTGATTGCTTCTGAAGACGATTTGTTCGCCAGTCACGACGGCGTGCAATGGCAGGCGATTCAAAAGGCTTGGCAACGCAATGAGAAAGCGCTGGCGCACACTACGGCCAATGGCAAGACGCCTAAAGTCGTAGGCGGCTCGACCATCACTCAACAATTGGCTAAAAATTTGTTTCTCTCCGGAGAACGCAATTTTGTACGCAAAGCGCAAGAGTTGGTCATCACACTCGCGTTAGAAACTTTTTTAAGCAAGCAACGTATTTTGGAAATTTATCTCAACCATGTCGAATGGGGGAAAGGCGTATTCGGTGCGCAAGCCGCTTCCCAGCATTATTTTTCAAAGTCTGCTGCAGGGCTGACTTCCTGGGAAGCCGCGCGATTGGCGGTGATGCTGCCACGTCCCAAATATTTCGAAAAGTTACCTCAATCGCCTTATTTGGCTGAGCGTGCACAAGTGATTCAAGCGCGCATGGCTGCTGCTGAGTTGCCATGAAAGTACTCGGCATTGACCCTGGCTTGCAAACCACTGGATTTGGCGTGGTCGATTTCACAGCTTCAAAACTCAACTACATTGCCAGCGGCACCATCCGCACCACGCATTTGCCGCGTGCTGATTTAGCCGCGCGCATCGGGGTATTGTTTGAAGGCATTCTCGAAGTGATTCATCGATACCAACCGGATGCCGCTGCGCTTGAAATTGTGTTTGTGAATGTGAATCCCCAATCTACCTTGCTACTCGGACAAGCGCGTGGTGCGTGTCTGGCTGCTTTGGTGCATCAACATTTGCACGTCGCGGAATACACAGCTTTGCAAATGAAAAAATCGATTGCTGGGCACGGCAAAGCGGGCAAGTCACAGGTACAAGAAATGGTCAAACGCTTGTTGAATTTACCTGGATTGCCTGGACCCGACGCAGCCGATGCATTGGGGCTAGCGATCACCCATGCCCACGCCGCACGTGGTATGGCTTTGATGCAGGATGCCGGCATGGGACGGGCCAAATCCAGCGGTATGTTGCGCGGCGGACGGGGCGGCTAAGAAAGATTTACCAAGCAGGTGCGAGTTTTGCCATGCCCTTAGGGGCCAGTTTTTCATCGTCAAAGCTGACCATCTCATAGGCTTGAGGACGACTGAGTAACTCTCGCAACAACAGATTGTTCAAGGCATGACCTGAACGGAACGCGCGGTAATGACCCAATAAAGGTCGGCCCAACAAATACAAGTCGCCCATGGCGTCAAGTATTTTGTGCTTGACGAATTCATCGTCGTAACGCAAACCATCGCTATTGAGTACCTTGTAGTCATCCATGACAATCGCATTGTCCAAACCACCGCCTAGGGCCAAGCCATGCGATCGCATGCTCTCTACATCGCGGGTAAAACCGAAGGTACGGGCACGCGCAATATCTCTGCTGTAGTGACCTGTGTCCATGTCAAACGTGACGGATTGACCAGTGGTATCCACAGCTGGGTGTTTGAAGTCAATCTCGAAACTCAGTTTGAAGCCATGGTGTGGAAATAAACCTGCCCATTTTTCTTGAGCGCCCTCGCCTTCACGAACCATCACATCTTGCAAGATACGAAAAAAACGCTTGGGCACGTTTTGTAATTCAATGCCAGCGGTCTGCAACAAAAAAACAAACGATGAAGCAGAGCCATCCAGAATAGGTACCTCTTCAGCAGTGATATCAATGTAGAGATTATCCAAACCCAGCCCACTGCAAGCTGACATCAGGTGTTCAACTGTGTGCACTTTGGCGCCATGCGCTTCAATGGTGGATGCCAACCGTGTATCGGTCACGCTCAAAGCGCTGACTGCAATATCTACCGGCTGCGCCAAATCGACACGGCGAAACACGATGCCTGTGTCAGGCGCAGCAGGTCGCAGCGTCAACTCGACGCGTTGACCGCTGTGCAGCCCGACACCGACGGCACGGGTGATGGTTTGAATGGTTCTTTGCTTTAGCACGGTTGCATTTTAATCAGCCTGCTTGCGCAAGAACGCAGGGATCTCGTAATTGTCCATACCCCCTGAAGACAATGCGTCAACTTTTGCGGCAGCTTGCGTTCGGTTGGTACGCCACACACTGGGCACATTGACATTGACGTCCGATCCATGGGTCAAGCCAACGGGTCGTTGTGTGTTGTCAGCACTGGCGCTAGATACGGGTGTCATTTGCACTGGCATCGCGTCTGCAGGATTGGCATACACGGCGTTGTCTGTACCAGTGCGAATCACTGACAATGGTGGTGCGATTCGACGACCTGCTTGGGCCAGACCCGTTGCAACCACTGTGACCCGGATTTGATCATTCAAAGTTTCGTCATACGCTGTGCCGTAAATCACATGTGCTTCTGGGGAAGCAAACGCCCGAATGGTGTTCATGGCTTCTTTTGATTCAGACAATTTCAATGCACCCTTGGCTGCAGTGATCAAAACCAACACACCTTTGGCGCCCGTCATATCCACGCCTTCGAGCAGCGGACACGCCACAGCTTGTTCAGCAGCGATGCGGGCGCGGTCCGGACCACTGGCCGTGGCAGTTCCCATCATGGCTTTGCCCTGCTCACTCATCACCGTGCGGACGTCTTCAAAGTCAACATTGACCAGCGCTTCCACGTTGATGATTTCTGCAATACCGCCGACAGAGTTTTTCAACACATCATTGGCAAACGAAAAAGCCTGGTCTTGGGTGACATCGTCACCCAGTACCTCTTGCAATTTTTCATTCAACACCACGATCAGAGAATCCACATTCGCTTCCAATTCGGCCAATCCGGCTTCGGCGTTGCTCATGCGTCTGCCGCCTTCCCAGTCGAATGGCTTGGTCACCACGCCGACTGTCAATATGCCCATTTCACGGGCCAGACGCGCCACTACTGGTGCAGCACCAGTGCCTGTGCCGCCGCCCATGCCGGCAGTGATGAAGACCATATTGGCGCCCAGTAAGGCTTCGCGAATGCTGTCGACCGCGGCCTCTGCTGCGGCCTGGCCGCGCTCAGGCTTGCTGCCTGCACCCAAACCGTTGTCACCCAACTGAATCACACGGTTGGCTGAACTGACTTTCAACGCTTGCGCATCGGTGTTGGCGCAAATAAATTCAACACCACGTACACCACTGTTGATCATGTGCTCGACGGCGTTACCACCGCCGCCACCGACACCGATCACGCGAATCTGGGTCTCTGGGTTGAAATCACTTTTTTCTATCATTTCAATATTCATCTTTTTTCTCCGAATTGTTTTATGCAGTTGCCTTGATGTTTTGCTTATGGATGATTTTGTATGTGTCAAGTGGGTGGCGCTCCTCTGAGACAAGGTCGCCATCGGCGGCTCTTCAAACGTTTGGGCGGATCAAGCTGGTGGGCTGTGACGGGTTTGTTGTTCATATTCAAAAGGTCCCCACCAACCAGTCTTTGACGCGTCCCATTGCCGTCTTGACTGAACCATTTTTTTGCGCCACACGAAATCCGCGCAATCTGGCCAAGCGAGCTTCTTCCAGCAAGCCCATGACTGTTGCCGCACGCGGGTGCGACACCATGTCAGAGAGTGCACTGCTGTAGCGCGGCACGCCTCTGCGCACGGCTTTGAGAAAAATATCTTCACCCAGCTCGATCATGCCGGGCATCATGGCGCTGCCGCCAGTCAGCACAATGCCTGACGACAACACCTCTTCAAATCCAGATTCACGCAGCACTTGTTGCACAAGCGCATAGATTTCCTCCACCCGAGGTTCAATCACGCCAGCCAATGCTTGGCGACTGAGCATGCGCGGGCCACGGTCGCCCAGACCAGGAACTTCCACTTGGATATTCGGGTCGGCCAATAACTGTTTGGCATACCCTGACTCCACTTTGATTTCCTCAGCGTCCTTGGTCGGCGTTCGCAGTGCCATGGCTATGTCACTGGTGATTAAGTCACCTGCGATAGGAATGACAGCGGTATGTCGAATGGCACCCCCGGTGAAGATGGCAATATCTGTGCTGCCAGCACCAATGTCCACCAACGCCACACCGAGTTCTTTTTCATCTGCCGTCAACACCGAGTAACTTGATGCCAAGGGATTGAGCATGAGTTGCTCGACGTCCAAGCCACATCTGCGCACACATTTGATGATGTTTTCAGCTGCGCTCTGTGCACCTGTCACGATATGTACTTTGGCCTCTAAGCGAATGCCGCTCATGCCTATGGGTTCTTTGACGTCTTGACCGTCAATAATGAATTCCTGCGGCTCAACCAGCAGCAAACGTTGGTCATTGGAAATATTCACTGCTTTGGCGGTTTCCACCACACGCGCCACATCCGCAGCGGTGACTTCGCGGTCTTTGACCGCCACCATACCGTGGGAGTTCATGCCGCGTATATGGCTGCCTGTGATTCCGGTATACACACGCGTGATCTTGCAGTCGGCCATCAACTCGGCTTCTTTCAAAGCCATTTGTATGCTTTGAACCGTTGCGTCAATATTGACCACCACACCACGCTTGAGCCCGCTGCTGGGTGCGATGCCAAATCCCGCGAGTTTGAGTTCTGCCCCAGGTAACACCTCTGCCACCACTACCATGACCTTACTGGTTCCTATATCTAGGCCCACTACCAAGTCTTTGTATTCTTTAGCCATGACAACCTCTTTTTACTTACCTTGTTGCTGTTGAATCCAATGTGCTGACACCACGTAAACGCAGTGCGTAGCCGTTCATGTAACGCAAATCCGCTGATTCCAATGCTTGTGTTTGTCGACCGTAACGCTGACTGACTTGTGCCAATGTTTGTGTGAGACGGTTTACTCTCGCGATCACTTCGTCTTCACTTCCACGCCCGAGTTCAATTTGCGCTCCATTGCGAAAACGCGCACGCCAACTGCCTCTGCCGGTCAACTCCAAACTGTTGATGTTTAATTGCATTTTTTTGAACAGAGGGCCCAAGGTGGCAAACATATGCCAAACGCGCTCAGACTCGTTGTCAGGTCCAGATAAATGGGGCAGGTTTTCATTGTCCAGTTCACCAAAGTTGGCACTGAATACCTGACCTTGCTTGTTCAATAAACGTGAATCTGATTCAGATCCCCAATATGCCACCGGTTCATGTTCGTTGATTTCTACCCTCAAACGATTTGGAAACTCTCGCCTGACTACAGCTTGCCTGACCCAAGGCACATTCTCAAATGCCTCTCGCGCTTTGGCCAGATCCGTTGTGAAAAAACTGCCCTGTAAACGAGGCACGACATTGGCTCGCAATGTCACTTCGTTGTTATGTCTTATGTCGCCATGCACACTGATGCCGGTGATAGCAAATGCAGAATGACGCGCAGCCCACATCACACCCATGGCTGATACCAACAAAGCGCTGAGCGCCAGCATCATCAAACTGGTGATGTTCATCAACCTGATGTCCAAGGCGGTTTCCTGCTTGATCATTTGTCGTTGATAGATGGCGTCGCGTGCTTTCATTCTTGCCATGCCCCCAAGGGTGAATCCAAACGTGCTTGTTGCAATAAACGCAAACACAAGTCTGCGTAACTGATGCCTGCGGCTTTGGCTGACATTGGCACCAAAGAATGGCTGGTCATGCCCGGACTGGTATTCATCTCTAACAAAAAAGCTTTGCGATCACTCGCGCGGATCATCACATCGGCCCGGCCCCAACCACGACAACCCAATGCGCGGTAGGCTGCCAGACTCAGGGCCTGAATATTTTTTTCCTCACTGCTTGGCAATCCACTTGGACAGTGGTATGTCACTTCGTTAGTGAAATATTTGTTCTGGTAATCGTAAGCACCATCGGGCGCAGCAATGCGCACCACGGGCAAGGCCACGGCGTTATCGCCTTCACCCAGCACTGGACAAGTGACTTCATCGCCTTGGATAAATGCTTCGCAAAACAGGTACGGATCAAAACCCGTGGCAACCGTTACTGCCGCATCTAACTGATGGGCATGTGACACTTTAGTCACTCCAATAGAGGAGCCCTCGTGAGGAGGCTTGACTATCAACGGCAAGCCCAGTTGGGCAGGAATCGCAGCCAATGCTTGCGGTGTTTGCTCAGAGGGTGGCAACCATAGGGACTCGGGAGTTGATAAACCCTCTGCCATCCAAATGCGCTTGGTCATGTGTTTATCCATTGCAATCGCAGACGACATCACGCCAGAGCCTGTGTATGCAATACCCATCAATTCCAACGCGCCTTGCACTGTGCCGTCTTCCCCGTGTCGACCATGCAATGCAATGAATGCATGGCTGAAACCCAGTTCACGCAACTGCAGCAAAGGCTGATGCGCCGGATCAAACCCATGCGCATTCACGCCATGCGATTGCAAAGCCTCAAGCACACCTTGACCAGACATCAAAGAGACTTCTCTTTCAGCAGAAGATCCGCCCATGAGCACTGCCACTTTGGCGCTTTGTTTATCAAATGTTGTCATGACTTCACAACCTTCAGCACAGTCTTGTCAGTACCGCCTGCCTGCGCCAGCAATTTCGCAGGCAACTGACCAATAGAGCCTGCACCCATACACATCAGCACATCGCCGTCCTGTGCTTGTAGACGCACGAGTTCTTCCAATTGCACGAGGTCTTGCGCAAACACCAATTCCTGTTGTCCGGCCACACGCAATGCATGCGCTAATGCACGGCCGTCTGCTGCAGCGATAGGTGTTTCACCGGCGGCATACACCTCTGTCAACCAGACCACATCGGCGAGTTGCAACACCCGTACAAAATCTTCAAAGCAGTCGCGCGTTCGGGTGTAGCGGTGCGGTTGAAATGCCAGCACCAATCTACGGCCAGGGAAAGCGCCGCGGGCTGCATCTATGGTGGCTGCCAACTCGACCGGGTGGTGTCCATAGTCTTCAATCAATGTGTAATGTCCGCCATTTTTGCAAGCAACCGAGCCATGGTGCTGAAAGCGTCTGCCTACACCTTTGAATTCAGCCAGTGCTTGCACCACAGCGGTATCTGGAATATTCAACTCAACCGCAATAGACACAGCGGCCAGTGCATTACGCACGTTATGCAAGCCCGGCAAATTCAGATTGATGTGTAAGTCGGGCAAGGTGATGCCGTTGCTGCGAGACACCCGAAATTGCATGCGTGAACCCACCGCTTTGACATCATGCGCTCTGACTTGCGCATCCGCAGACAAACCATAACTGGTGATCGGTCTGGATACTTGGGGAAATATGCTGTGAAGAACTGGGTCATCTGCACACAACACCGCTGCACCATAAAAAGGCATGCGATGTAAAAATTCTATGAACGCTTGTTTGAGTTTGGCAAAGTCATGGCCATATGTCTCCATGTGATCCGCGTCAATATTGGTCACCACCGACATGATGGGATTCAGATTCAAAAATGACGCATCCGACTCATCGGCTTCAACCACGATGTATTCACCCGAGCCTAATTTGGCGTTGGCGCCTGCGCTGATGAGTCTGCCGCCAATCACGAAGGTCGGGTCCATGCCAGCTTGCGCCAACACACTGGCCACCAAACTGGTGGTCGTGGTTTTTCCGTGCGTACCCGCAATGGCTATGCCTTGCTTTAACCGCATCAACTCGGCCAGCATGACTGCGCGGGGAACCACTGGAATCAGTTTGTTGTGTGCTGCGATCACTTCTGGGTTATCGGCTTGCACGGCGGTTGACGTCACCACGGCGCCAGCACCTTCAATATGCCCTGCCGCATGGCCTACGCGGGTACGGATACCCATGGCTTGTAAACGGCGCAAGACCGGACTGTCTGAAATATCTGAACCGGAAACGGTGTAGCCAAGGTTATGCAGTATTTCTGCGATACCGCTCATGCCAGCACCGCCAATGCCGACAAAATGCACATGACTGATGGCGTGTTTCATGCACACACCTCTTCACATGCCTGAACCACTTCAATTGCAGCATGGGTTTTACGTAAGCCATGCGCTTTTTCGGCGACTTGAAGCAATTGCGCACGGGAGATGTTTTGCAAGAAATCGGCCAAGCCCACTGCAGTCAGAGTGGCTTGCGGCATCAACCAAGCGGCGTCTTGATTCACAAGAAATTTTGCATTCAATGTCTGATGGTCATCCACTGCCAGCGGGAATGGCACAAACAAGGCGGCCACCCCGACGGCTGCGATTTCACTCACGGTACTGGCGCCGGCGCGGCAAATCACCAAATCGGCATCAGCAAATGCAGTCGCGGTGTTTTCGATGAACGGCAGCAACTCTGCATGCACACCCGCTTGCGAATAGTTGTTTTGCAATTGACTGATGTGCTTTGTACCCCCTTGATGAATCACCTGCGGACGTTGGTCTGGCGGTATCAAAGCCAGTGCTTGTGGCACGATGCTGTTGAGTACCTGTGCACCCAAGCTGCCGCCCACCACCAGAACCCGCAATACGCCACTGCGGTTGACAAATCGTTCTGCCGGGGTGGGTTGCTGCATGAACGCTGCTCGCATCGGGTTACCTACCCATTGGGCTTTAGGCAATACATCTGGGAAGGTGGACAACACTTTGTCAGCGATGTGAGCGAGCACCTTGTTAGCCAGTCCAGCGACAGAATTTTGCTCATGCAATACCAAGGGCTTGCCGCTCAACACACCCATCATGCCGCCGGGAAAACTGATGTACCCACCCAAGCCAATCACAACATCCGGCTTTATTCGGCGCATGACCTGCAGACTGTGCCAGAACGCCCGCAATAAACGCATGGGTAGCAAAGCAACTGTCAGCCATCCCTTTCCGCGCAAGCCCCCAAAGCGAACCGACTCAAAGACAAAACCATGCGGCGGCACCAATTCACTCTCCATGCTTGGGGCTGGTGCGCCTAACCAATGCACACGCCAACCCCTGCTACGCAACAGCTCTGCCACCGCCAGTCCTGGGAAAATATGTCCGCCTGTGCCTCCTGCCATGACCAAGGCCGTGCGCATATTCATACGCGACCTCCGTGCATCAACAACCGGTTTTCATAATCCACACGCAACACGATGGCCAAGGCTATCAGGTTGAGCAAAATGGCAGAGCCGCCATAACTCATCAATGGCAGTGTCAATCCTTTGGTGGGTAGTGCACCTAGATTGACGCCCATGTTGATGAACGCCTGAAAACCGATCCACACACCCACGCCTTGCGCCACCAAGCCTGCAAAAACCCGGTCCATGGCAATCGCTTGTCGCCCGATAAACATGATGCGGCGTGTCAGCCACATGAACACCCCGATGACTATGACAACACCTACCAGTCCAAATTCTTCGCCTAGCACTGCGAGTAAAAAATCGGTATGCGCCTCTGGCAACCAATGCAGTTTTTCCACGCTGCCACCCAAGCCAACACCAAATATTTCGCCGCGTCCGATAGCAATCAGAGAATGAGACAGTTGGTAACCTTTGCCTAAAGCGTAGTCAGCGCCGAATGGATCGAGGTAAGCAAAAATACGCTCACGCCGCCACGGGGACAATGCAATCATCAAACCGAATGCCACGACCAATATGCTGCTGATCAACAAAAACATGCGCGCATTGACGCCGCCTAAAAACAAAATTCCCATGGCAATGACTGCAATCACCAGAAACGCGCCCATGTCAGGCTCTGCCAACAGCAATGATCCGACGATGGCAATCGCCACCGCCATCGGTGTCACAGCTGCAAAAAACTTTTCTTTCACATCCATTTTGCGCACCATGTAATTGGCGGCATACAACAGCGTGCCCAACTTGGCCAATTCAGACGGTTGAAAATTCATGATGCCTAAACTGATCCAACGTCTTGCTCCGTTGACACTCTTGCCAATGAATGGCAGCACCACAGCTATCAGTAAAACGATAGATGCAATGAAAACCCATGGCGCTACTTTTTCCCAAGTGTCCATGGGGATTTGAAATACCAACAAGGCTGCAACAAAACCGATCAACAACGACAAGCAGTGTCTAACCAGAAACTGTGTCTGCCAGAGATTGCTGGATTGCGCACCATCATTCAAAGCAATCGATGCCGAATACACCATCACCATGCCCCACATCAGCAAGCCGGAGATAGCCCATACCAGTGGCTGATCAAATCCTTTGATGCTGCCTGGCGCAGCCCCAGTGCGGGCAAACTCACGGCCATGTACGCGCACTGGCAGTGCATCCATGCCCTCCTTGGGCGGATTGCCAAACCATCGGCCGATGCGGTCAGACATACTGATGCTTTCGCTCATGGCTGACCCTCCAACATAGCGATGTCTTGCACAGCCAGCACAAAAGCCTCTGCCCTGGCGACGTAGTTCAGGTACATATCCAAACTTGCACACGCAGGTGACAGTAAGACCGCATCACCCGTTTGGGCATGTTGCGCAGCGATCTCCACAGCTTGCGCCATATCCTTGGCATGTGAGCAGTCAACGCCATAAGCCTTTAGCACTTCTTGCAGCAAGGGCGCATCACGACCGATCAGGACTACCGCGCGTGCATGACGCTTGAGGGGATCTCCCAAGGAACTGAAGTCTTGTCCTTTGCCATCACCACCCAATATCACCACCAGTTTGCGCTCTGCCCCAAGGCTATTGATCGCCGCCACTGTGGCACCGACATTGGTGCCCTTACTGTCGTCAAAATACTCGATATCTTGGATCACGGCAACCGAAGTCAAGCGGTGTGGTTCGCCACTGTATTCGCGCAAGCCGTGCAGCATCTGCGCCAAGTGGGTACTGCAGGTGCTGGCCAAAGCCAAGGCTGCCAATGCATTCAAAGCATTATGCTGACCACGAATGCGTAAAGCATCTGCAGGCATCAAACGTTGAATCTGCAATTCTTCGTCCACGGCGCGACCACGCTTGCCGCCTGTATCTTCAGAAGGCATGGCGCGGACTAGCCAAGTCATGCCGTTCTCAGTGGACAAACCCCAATCGCCGGGGTGTTGCGGCATATCTGCACCAAAGTGAATGCGCGCACGCGGCACTTCTTTTTTTCGACCGCTGTCCGCTGGCCACATGGCCATGACCGCTGCATCGTTGCGTGGCAATATACCTACCGCATGTTGACCGAATATGTTCGCCTTGGCTTTGCCATATGCAAGCATGTCACCATGCCAGTCCAGGTGGTCTTGCGTGAGGTTGAGCACGCATGCCGCAGTCGGTTCAAAATTGTCAACGCCATCGAGTTGAAAACTGGATAACTCCAACACCCACACCTCGGGTAATGCCTGCAAGTGTTGAGTCAATGTGTCGAGCAGCGCAGGGCCAATATTGCCAGCCACTGCGACTGTCTTGCCAGCACGCTGCATCAACAATCCAGTGAGTCGGGTGACAGTGGTTTTGCCATTGGTGCCTGTGATAGCTAACACCTTGGGTTGGTACGCTTGCTCGCTGTTTTTTAAATGCTCTAGCGCATGGGCAAATAAGCTGAGCTCTGTGCCACACCACAATCCTTTGGCTTGTGCAGCCTGCCACACAGCCGCAACCTCTGTCGGTGTCAATCCTGGACTCTTGAAAACGGCGCGTATGTCATTAGCTTCCAGCAGTGAGGCAGTAAATGGAGAATGCACAAACTCCACACCTGATTTTTCTTCTTTTAACGATGGCAAGCCAGGCGGTTGCTCGCGCGAATCGACCACAGTCACACGTGCACCCTGCAGCAAACACCAACGCAGCATAGACAGACCAGAGTCCCCCAGACCGAGGATAAGAATGTGTTGGTCTTGCAGTAACTTCATGGTCAGCGCAACTTCAAGGTAGACAAACCAATGAGGCAAAGCAACATGGTGATGATCCAAAAACGCACCACTACTTGTGTTTCTTTCCAGCCGGATTTTTCAAAATGGTGATGCAAGGGCGCCATCTTCAACATACGCCGGCCTTCACCGTATTTGCGTTTGGTGTATTTAAAGTAACCCACTTGCAACATCACCGACAAAGCTTCCGCCACAAAAATGCCACCCATGATGGCCAACACGATTTCCTGACGCACAATCACTGCGATCGTGCCCAGCGCTGCGCCCAGACCCAGAGCGCCGACGTCGCCCATGAACACCTGCGCGGGATGCGTGTTAAACCACAAAAATGCCAACCCGGCACCGGCCATGGCCGCGCAAAATACCAGTAACTCACCTGCGCCCGGTATATGCGGGAAAAACAAATATTTGGAATACACGGCGCTGCCCGCCACATACGCGAACACGCCCAATGCAGAACCGACCATGACCACTGGCATGATGGCCAACCCGTCAAGACCATCTGTCAAGTTGACTGCATTGCTTGAGCCGACAATCACCAAATAGGTAAGGATGACAAACCCCAACACGCCCAGCGGGTAACTGATTTCTTTAAAGAAAGGCAATAGCAAGCCAGCCTTAGGCGGCAGATTCACATCAAAGCCCGAGCGTACCCAGCTGTAAAACAGTTCGAGCACCCGTAAATTGCTCACCTCAGAAATACTGAACACCAGATAGAGTGCCGCTAACAATCCGATCAGCGATTGCCACAAGTATTTTTCTCGTGAACGCATGCCCTCTGGGTCTTTGTTGACGACCTTGCGCCAATCATCTACCCACCCAATCGCACCAAAGCCCAAGGTGACAGCCAGCACAATCCAGACAAAGCGATTGGATAAATCGACCCACATCAAAGTGGAGAATGCAATCGATAGCAAAATCAATACGCCGCCCATGGTGGGCGTACCCGATTTACTCAAATGCGCCTCGACGCCGTAGCCACGAATCGGTTGCCCTATTTTTAATGCGCTCAAGGTTCGAATCACTACAGGGCCTGCAATCAAACCGATCATCAATGCGGTCAATGCCGCCATCACCGCACGAAACGTCAGGTATTGAAACACCCGCAAATAACCATACTCTGGTGAATTGGCTTGCAACCATTGGGCAAGTGTCAACAGCATGAAGCCTCCTTGTGCGGTTGTTCAACTGCCGATATATGCTTGGCTTGCAACGCCTGCACCACACGCTCCATGCGCATGAAGCGAGATCCCTTGACCAGCACGGTAGAGACAAAAGGTAGCAATGCATCCACACGTTGTTGGAGTTCATCCATGCTGTGGCAATGCCATGCACCAGCGCATGCTTTGGCGGTGTGTTGGCTGAGTTCGCCCAATGTCAATACATGCTCTATGCGTTGATGTTGTGCATAGCTGCCCGCCTCTTGATGAAATGTCTCACCTTGTGTACCCACCTCGCCCATGTCACCCAATACCAACAAGCGCGGCGGCAGGGACTGCGCCAACACATCAATGGCAGCGTGCACAGAGTCAGGGTTGGCGTTATAGCTGTCATCAACCAAGGAAATGTTTTTACCCTGGAGTTGCAACACACTGAGCTTGGAGCGACCATTCACCGGTTCGAAGTCGGCTAATCCTTGAGCGATGGCCTCCAGGGGTACGCCGACCGCCAAGGACGCTGCCACCGCAGCCAATGCATTGTGGATATTGTGTGAACCTGGCACACGCAATGACGCGTTTAACGTGCCTGCAGGTGTTGCTATGCTGAGTTGCCAATGCGTCTGCGACCATTGCGCTTGCAACAGATGAACCTGTGCATGCTGCCCAGCAAAATCTATGATGTGACGCGTGGCTGCGTAATCACGCCACAGCGCTTGGTAACCATCTGAAACTGGAAATACAGCCACACCTGTGGCTGGCAGTGCAGTGATGACGGCTCCATTTTCTTGCGCCACGGCTTGCACGCTGTGCATGAACTCCTGATGCTCACGTTGGGCGTTATTCACCAGTGCAACCGTTGGCACGGCACAAGCTGCCAACTGTGCAATTTCTCCTGGATGATTCATACCTAACTCGAGCACAGCAACACGGTGATGCGCTCGCAAACGCAGCAATGTCAAAGGTACACCGATGTGGTTATTGAAATTGCCTTGGGTGGCCAAAGCATTTTCACCCTGCCAAGCATGCAATATGCACGACAGCATTTGTGTCACTGTGGTTTTGCCATTGCTTCCGGTGACCGCGATCAACGGCAGGTCAAATTGCGCACGCCATGCGTGTGCCAAGGTTTGCAAGGCCTTCAAGCTATCGTCAACCTCCAGTCCTGACAAACCTGCTTTTGCCAAACCGCGAGTGGCAATGGCGACATGCACGCCGAGTGCCGGCAACTGCGCCAAAAAATCATGCGCATCAAACCGTTCACCCTGCAATGCAATAAACACATCGCCTGCTTGCACGCTGCGACTGTCTGTATGCACTCTGTGGATGAGCTGATTGCCATCGCCCACCAAGCGACTGCCTGGCAACCACTGATGGATTTGCTGCAAGCTCACATTCATCTGACTCATGGCTGCCCCCATCGTTGCAAAGCCAACAACACATGGTCGGCATCCGAAAACGGTAGTTTGTGTCCCTTGACTTCTTGGTAAGTTTCATGGCCCTTGCCCGCGACAAGCACCACATCTTGCAAGTTTGCGTGCGCAATACAGTCGGCTATGGCATGGGAGCGGTCCAGTTGTACGCTGGCTTTATCCGGATATTGCATACCCATCAACATTTGATTCACTATGTTTTGCGGGTCTTCGTGGCGCGGGTTGTCGCTGGTCAGGCACACCACGTCCGCATAGTTTTCTGCAGAACGCGCCATCGGTGCACGTTTGCTGCTGTCGCGGTCACCACCGCAACCCAATACACAATGCAAACGACCGCCTCTGGAATGTGCCCATGAGCGCAATGCCTGCAACGACTTGGTCACTGCATCTGGGGTGTGCGCATAGTCAACCACCACCGCCGGTGTGTCTGCTGTTCCCAATGTCTGCATACGTCCAGGCACGGGTTCTAAGTTGCGGCATGCATCCACTGCTTGTTGCAAACTGTGCCCTGCATCGCACAGCACAGCAATCACGCCCAGTAAATTCATCACATTGAATTCGCCCAGCGTTCGGGTCACCATTTTCACGCTGTCTGGGCCATGATTGACCAGAAATTCCATACCTTGTGCATGGGTCTGAACATCACTGGCTTGAATGTCAGCGGTTGCCTGCATGGAAACAGTCCATACACGTGTCTGGCTGTCTTTCAAAAGCCTGGTGAGTTCGCGGCCTTTTTCATCATCGATGTTGACCACTGCGACTTGCAACCCAGGCCACTGAAACAGACTTTGCTTGGCTTGCCAATAAGCCTCCATGCTGCCGTGGTAATCCAGATGGTCCTGAGTGAAATTGGTAAAGATGGCGGTACGAATATGGCAACCGGATAAACGGTGCTCCATCAAACCTATGGACGAAGCCTCCATCGCGCAGGCCTGAACCCCATCGTTGACCCAACGTCTAAACTGCGTTTGCAGCAGCAAGGGGTCCGGTGTGGTTAAACCTGTGCTGTGCAATGCAGTCGGATCACCCATACCCAAGGTGCCCACCACGGTGCAACGTTGCCCTGATCGACTGAGTGCTTGCGCCAACCACCACGCGGTTGAGGTTTTTCCATTGGTGCCAGTCACAGCGGTCAAACTCAATTGTTGGCTGGGATGCTCGTAATAGGCATCTGCAATTGCACCGCTGGCCGCTTTCAATCCCAAATAACTGCCAATCGGCGCATCATGCAAGGCCAAATCGTTCAACGCTTCAAAAGCTTCCAGTCCATCGGCCTCGACCAGACAAGCAGTGGCGCCTTGTTGCAAAGCTTGCACCACATGTTGACGGGCATCCGTCTGTTGGCCCGCCCAAGCAAAAAACGCGTCACCGGTGCGCACACGACGGCTGTCAGATTGCAATTGCGCCATCACACGCGAACGCAGCCAGTGGGCTGCTTGCTCGGGACTGTGAATATGCTGCATCAAAACGACTCCGCTTCCGCTTTGGCCACGACCTGAGGCTTGACCGCCATATCAGGCTGGACTTCCAGCATGCGTAAAGTTTGTTGTACTGTCTGACTGAACACAGGCGCGGCCACTTCGCCACCAAAGTAATGTCCATTGCTGGGTTCGTCAATCATCACAGCCACCACAATGCGTGGTTTTTCAATCGGCGCCATACCGACAAAAAATCCACGGTATTTTTTTTCTGCGTAGTTTTTTCCTTCGAGTTTGTGGGCGGTTCCTGTTTTGCCGCCGACTGAATACCCCATGGTTTGCGCTTTGGGCGCGGTGCCGCCAGCGCCAGTCACCAAGTGCAACATATCGCGAACCTGGCTGGCATGTTGAGCGGAAATCACACGCACACCGACGAGTTTGTCTTGGTGCTTGATCAAACTGGTGGGAACCATTTCCCCGTCTCTGGCGAACATGGTGTAGGCCTGCGCCAGCTGAAACAAACTGGTGGATAAACCGTAGCCGTAACTCATGGTTGCTTGTTCCATGGGACGCCAACTTTTATAAGGTCGCAAGCGTCCGGCAACAGCACCAGGAAAAGGAACCTGTGGTTTTTGCCCGAAGCCTACTTGGGTATACATGTCCCACATGTCTTTGGGCGGCATTTTCATGGCGATCTTGACTGTGCCAATATTGCTCGACTTTTGAATCACTTCCGACACGCTCAAAGTGCCATGCGGGTGTGCATCGGTGATGGTCATGCCATACATATTGACTTTGCCCGGTGCAGTGTCAATCAAAGTTTCGGGTTTGACCAAGCCCTTTTCCATGGCCAGTCCAATGATCAAGGGTTTCATCGTAGAACCCGGCTCAAAGGTATCTGTCAATGCTCTGTTGCGTAGTTGCGCCCCGGTGAGGTTGCTGCGTCGGTCAGGGTTATAGCTGGGGTAATTTGCCAACGCCAACACATCCCCGGTTTGTGCATCCAACACCACCACACTGCCTGCTGCGGCTTTGTTGAGCAACACTGCTTCGCGCAATCGCTGATAAGCAAAGTACTGCACCTTGCTGTCTATGCTGAGTTGCAAGTCTTTGCCCTCTTCAGGGGGCACCAAATCTCCTATGCCTTCGACGACCTGGCCTTGTCCGTTTTTAATCACCCGTCGCGTACCGTTTTTGCCGCCCAGATGGGTATTGAATGTCAGTTCAACGCCTTCTTGTCCGATGTTTTCCACGTTGGTAAATCCGACCACATGCGCTGCTGCTTCACCTTGCGGATACATACGCTTGTATTCCATGGTGGTGTAGATGCCATGGATACCGAGTTCTTTGATTTTTTTACCTGTGGCGTCATCAAGTTGCCTACGCAACCAGACGTGTTTACGTTTCGTATCGCTGACCTTTTTCTGCAATTCGTTCAATGGCATGTCCAGCAACACGGCCAATTCTTTGAGTTGCTGCGTATCTAGATCCATTTCCTCTGGGCTCGCCCAGATGCTGGGCATGGGCACACTAGAAGCCAGAATCAATCCATTGCGGTCCAGAATGCGGCCTCGGTTGGCGGGAATATCAAGCTGCCTCTCAAAGCGAACCGTGCCTTGTTTGATAAAAAACGCATTGCCCACCACTTGCACGTACACCGCACGAACCACCAGCCCGATGAAACCCAATGCAATACATGCAACGATAAATTGACTGCGCCAAATCGGCGTCTTGCTCGCCAGCAAGGGGTTGGTGGAGTATTGAACGCTGCGACTGCTCACTGCTGCTCCTTTTGAGCGCTGGCTGCCGCACTCTCTACAGAAGTGGTCTCAGGAGCGGCGTATTGGGTGATCGCAGGCGAAATGGTTCGCATATTCAATTGTTCATGAGCGATTTTTTCAACGCGCAACGGTGTGGCTTGCGAGCCTCTTTCAATATCGAGTCTGTCGTATTCATTTTCCAAACGCTGCGCCTGTGCTTTGGCTCGGTCCAACTCTGTATACAAGCGACGCGATTCGTACTGCGTACGCACCAGATACAGCGCACTGAACAAGACAGCCATCAACAGCACAGCAGCTACCCTGGTCATGCGAACTCCTGTGCACTGGGCAAACGCTCTGCCACGCGCATGATGGCGCTGCGACTGCGCGGGTTGGCTTTGACTTCCTCGTCGGACGGACGTTGCCTTCCCAACGCACGCAACGCCAAGTCAGGAGCTACAGCAAAAGGTGTGCGCCGGTCATACACCTCACGCGAATGTTTGGCGATGAATTGTTTGACGATGCGGTCCTCAAGCGAATGGAAACTGATCACCACGAGCCGCCCCCCGGGTTCGAGCACATGCAAACTTGCATCAAGCGCTTGTTGCAGTTCGTTGAGTTCACCATTGATAAAAATACGAAACGCCTGAAAGGTGCGGGTTGCTGGGTTCTGACCGGGCTCGCGGGTTTTAACCACTTCAGCAACCAGCGCAGCCATGGCCAAAGTGGTGACAGGCAATTGCCCTGCATCACGCTTGGCAGTGATGGCCTTGGCAATCCCATTGGCAAATCGCTCTTCGCCCAGTTCACGAATCACCTGTGCGATTTGTTCGGTTTTTGCTTCTGCCAGCCACTCGTGCACGCTTTGGCCTCGGCTGCTGTCCATCCGCATGTCCAGGGGGCCGTCGTTGCGAAATGAGAACCCGCGTTGCGGGTTGTCGATTTGTGGCGAGCTCACGCCCAGATCCATCAACACGCCTTTGACGCTTCGGGGGGGCAATTGGCCCAGGTTCGCAAACCCTTGGTGAAGTATGTGTAATCTCGGATCGTTGAGCGCTTGTGCACTCTGTACTGCCTGTGGATCCTTGTCGAAGGCAATCAATTTTCCTTTGGGTGACAGACTGTCCAAGATGCGCTTTGCATGCCCGCCTCGGCCAAAGGTTGTGTCGACATAAGTGGCTTCGGCCTGGACGTCCAGCGCCTCGACCGCCTCCTTCAACATGACGGTGGTGTGTGCCCATTCAGTTGTTGCCATTCCACGTTAAATCGAAAAATCCCGCAGCACATCTGGCATATCGCCTTGCATGGCCTGGGCTTCCTGAGCGTCATAAGTGGACTTGTCCCACAGTTCAAAGTGGCTGCCCATTCCTAACAAAATCGTTTCCTTGGTGATGTGTGTAGCGGCTCGCAGTTCAGGGGAAATCAAAACGCGTCCTGTGCTGTCCATCTCCACGTCCATGGCATTGCCCAGAAAAATACGTTTCCACCAATGTGCGGTCATGGGCAAGGCGGCCACACGCTCACGGAACTTTTCCCATTCGCTGCGGGGAAACAGCATCAAACAACCATGCGGATGTCGGGTGATGGTCAGTTGTCCGGCGGCAGTCGCGCTCAGCACATCACGGTGCCTTGTGGGCACCGACAAACGGCCTTTGACATCCAGACTCAGCGACGACGCACCTTGAAACACAGCAATACATCCCTTCAAGACAAAACAAGTTCAAAAATGCGATGAAATTCACATTTCTCCACTTATTACCACTTGTTTGCACTTTAACAGAGATTTATTGAAATACCAATCAAAATTACGGTTTTATAAATAAAATCAACGACTTAGAGCTTAAATCAAATATGAATACTTTTAAAAAAATCGATACACAATAAGCACTTAGAGTTTTATTTAAAAGTGTTTTATCAGCTTTTTAAGCAAAAAAAATGCAGACCGATGGGGGTCTGCATGTGGGAGATAAGGCACAAGGACTGAAATTAATCGCCAAACATTTTTTGCTTGAGTTCGCGACGCTGCTGCGCTTCGAGTGACAAGGTAGCCGTGGGCCGTGCAATCAAACGACCGACCCCGATAGGTTCTCCGGTTTCATCGCAATACCCGTAGTCGCCGCTGTCGATACGGGAGATGGACTGTTCGATTTTCTTCAACAACTTGCGCTCACGGTCGCGAGTGCGTAATTCGAGAGCATGTTCTTCCTCGATGGTGGCGCGGTCTGCGGGATCAGGCACGATGACTGTGTCTTCACGCAAATGCTCGGTGGTTTCACCTGCATTGACCAGAATGTCAGTTTTGAGTTGCACCAGTTTGTGCCGAAAGAAAGCCAATTGCAAACTGTTCATGTACTCG
>Ga0136641_1000027_pt1 | contig 57340 bp, 52 predicted proteins | sample EliLak1302023Y_FD_115312 | JGI IMG/M metagenome (GOLD analysis project Ga0136641, IMG submission 115312) | Freshwater microbial communities from Elizabeth Lake, Yosemite National Park, California, USA - 13020-23Y | ecosystem: Environmental > Aquatic > Freshwater > Lake ...
GATGTGCTGTTCTGGCGCACCGACACCTACCTCACGGTGCGCGCCGGTGACTGGAAGCTGCAGGTCTCCGAACTGCCGAAGAAGGACTGGCTGTTCAACCTGGCCACCGACCCCACCGAGAAGATCAATCTCGCCGGCAAGGAGCCCGAGCGCCTAGCGTCCTTGAAGGCGCAATTGCTGGCCTGGAACCAGACCCAGCGCAAGCCGATGTGGCCCTCGCTGGGCGCCGGGGCCATCGCCATCGACCATACGATGAAGCAGCCGACGACGGCGAGCGACGAGTACGTGTACTACGCCAACTGAAGCCAGGCGAAATCAGGCGAAGGGCGATCTTGAGCGACGTGTACACGCTGTACGGCTGGCATCTGTCGTACTTCACCGGCAAGGCCCTGTGCTACCTGCGCTACAAGCAGGTGCCCCACCGGCACCAGGCCGTGGACATGGTCACGCTGATGTGGCGCATCCGGCGCCAGACCGGCGCCGCCGTGATGCCGGTGCTGGTCACGCCGCAGGGCGAGTGGATCAACGACAGCAGCCGCATCATCGACCACCTCGAGACCCGCATGCCGGGTCCGTCCATCCATCCGGACACGCCGGTGCAGCGCTTTGCCTCCTACCTGATGGAGGCCTGGGGCGACGAGTGGTGGATACCGCTGGCCATGCACACACGCTGGACCTATCCCGAAAACTACGCCCTCTTCGAACGCGAAGCCGGCCCTGCGCTGCTGCCTTTCATGCCCGGCTTTGTGCAGCGGCGCGCCGTCCGGCGCGTGGCCAGCACCTTGCGCGGCATGCTGCCCGCCGTGGGCGTGCGGCCCGGGCAGTTGGCCGTGATGGACAGCTGGATGGCCGGCATGCTGGACCGGCTGAACGCCCATTTCGCGCAGCACCGCTTCCTCTTCGGCGACCGCCCGACGCTGGGCGATTTCGGTCTCGTCGGCAGCATGTACGGCCACCTGGGCCGCGACCCCTGGCCGGCCCGCGAACTGGTGGCGCCGCGCCCGCATCTGCGCGCCTGGATAGACCGCATGGCCCGGCCCGAGCAGTCCGCCGGCGCGGCCGGCGCGCCGGCGCTGCGGGCCCAGGACCAGATCCTGCCCACGCTGACACCGGTGTTCCAGGCGATCGCGCGGGAGTTCGTGCCGCTGCTGCACGGCATCAACGAACAAGTCCGCGCCCGGCTGGCGGACGGGCCGCCGGACCAGCTCTTGCCGCGCCGGCTGGGCGATGTCGAGGTGCCGATGGGCGCGGGACGTTTGCGCCGTGCTGCGCTGCCCTACAGCCTGTGGATGGCGCAGCGTACGCTGGACGTCTACCGCGGCATGCATCCGCTGGCGCAGCAGCAGGTTCGGGCCTGGCTGGCGTCCATCGGGGGTGAGCCCTTGCTGGCGCTGGACATCCCCCGGCTGCGGCTGCACGGCGTGCGGGTGGCCGTCGAACACGGTCACGGCCCGTGATGGCCCGAAGCGCCTGAAGCGCCTGGAGCGCTGGATGTGTCCAGCCATGTCAGGAGCGCCGAATACAGCGCGCCGACTTCCATGGGTTTGCCGATGAAGTCGTTCATGCCGGCTGCCTTGCAGGCCACTCGATCTTCATCAAAAGCATTCGCCGTCAAAGCCAGGATCGGCCGCGAACTCCAACCGGCCAGCAAGCGGATGGCCCGGGTCGCTTCCAGGCCACCCATGACCGGCATCTGCATGTCCATCAGCACCAGGTCGTAGCTGCTGGCGCCCGCCATTGCCACCGCCTCCTGGCCATCGGCCGCCACGTCCACGGCCAGACCGACGCCATGCAGCATCGCCAGAGCGACTTCAGCGTTCACTTCGTTGTCCTCGACCAGCAGCACACGGGCCCCGCGGTATTGCCGGCGCAACCGGTCCTCGGGCTTGCTCGGGGTCCCGATTTCGGTGGCCGGCAAGGTGCCATGACCCGGTTGGAGGACGGCCGTGAACCAGAAGGTGCTACCGACACCGGCTGCGCTGTCGACGCCGCACTCGCCGTCCATCAATTCGGCCAGACGCTTGGTGATGGCCAACCCCAGGCCGGTGCCACCGAACTTGCGCGTGACCGACGAATCGGCCTGCTCGAAGGACTGGAACAGGCGAGGGATCTGATCAGGCGCCAGCCCGATGCCGGTATCGGTGACCGAGAACCGAACCAGCAATTCCTCACCGCGATCCTGCAGCAGCTTCGCACTCAGCCCGATCGAACCCTGCTCGGTGAATTTGACGGCGTTGCCGGCATAGTTGAGCAAGGCTTGGCGCAGCCGCGTCGGATCACCCCGCAACCACAGCGGCACAGCATCCCCATCCACCGTGATGGCCAGCCCCTTGACACGCGCCGACTCGGCAATGATCGACTGCACGGCGTCCAGCACGGCCGACAGGTGAAAGTCCGAGGTCTCGATCTGCACCCGGCCTGCCTCGATCTTGGACAGATCCAGGATGTCGTTGATGGTGGACAGCAGATGCTGGCAGGCACTGTCGATCTTGTTGAGCCGCTGCGCCTGCTCGGGCGTGACCCCATCACGCCGCATCAGGGCATTGAGGCCGATGATCGCGTTCAAGGGCGTGCGTATCTCGTGGCTCATGTTGGCCAGGAAGGTGCTCTTGGCGCGGTTTGCCGCGGCCTGCGCATCGCGTGCGATCGCCAACTCGTTCGTGCGTTCCAGCACGCGCTGTTCCAGGTTGGCTGCCAGGTTCTGCAAGGCAAGCTGGGCCCGAACCCGATCGGTGATGTCGATAATCACCCCGATCACACAAGGCCCATGGATGGTCGATACCGGCGGATCGTAGGTGACCTGAAATACGCGATCGCCCTCCCAGTTCGCACGCCGTGGCACCGTCAACTCGTAGCTCACGGTGAGCCCGGCCAAGGCCAGGTCCAACTTGGGTCGGATCTGGTCCTCGAAAACCGCTGGCAACACATCGGCGATCCGCTTGCCGACGATCGCCAGTGACTCGAGACCGAGGATTTCAGCATAGGCCGCATTGGCAAAGACGTAGCGTCTGTTGCTGTCGACCATCACCATGCCCACTCGGGCGCGGTCGGTCAGCGTGCTCAGCAGCGCCTCGCGTTCACGCAGCGCACCCTGGGTGCGCTTTTGATCGGTGATGTCGATCAAGGTCGACAGGATCATGGTTTCGCCGCCGATCGACAGCACTTGGGCGGCGAGCTGCGCCATGAAGGCCACGCCGGCACGGTTTTTGAATTCCTGCTCCCAGCCGTGCAAGGCCTGGTGGGCCTGAAGCTCTTCGATGAAGCGTTGGGCGTCCTGGGGTTTGGGCCACATGAAGCGCGCGGATAGACCGATGACGGCTTCCCGACGCTCGCCCGTCATCGCAAGCCAGGTTTCGTTCACGTCGACCACACAACCATCTTCCAGGCGGGTCAGTGCGATCGCTGCCGGATTGTTCGAGAACGCGATCTTGAACTTCTGCTGGGACAGCAGCAGTGCTTCGCGCACTTGGTTACGCGCTGTGACATCGGCGACGATGCCGGCGAGACTTCGGGGGCGCCCCTCTGAATCGGCGTAGTAACGGCCCTTGACCCAGAGCCAGTGGACAGACCCATCGGGCCATCGGACGCGGAACTCGACATCGACGGTGCCATCAGCAGCCTGCGCCTGTTGCAGGCGCTCTTCGACGGCCTTGCGATCCATGGGATCGATCCTGGACATGAAGTCCGCGTAGCCCCACGGCGCATCGGCATCGTCGTCGCCGAAGCACCGTGCGTGATGAAGGGAGCGGCGACCGATGCCCGTTGACAGGTCCAAGCTCCAGTCGCCGATCTCGGCCGCTTGAAGTGCGAAGCCAAGTCGCTGCTCGCTGTGGACGGCTCGCCGTTCAGCCGCACGTTGCGCCGTCAGGTCGCGCACCGTCAGGATGAACGCAGGGGACTGGATGGCGTCATCGAGCCGATACGACGAGACCTCGGCATCGAAAATCTCTGAGTTGAGGCGGCGCATGCGAATCTCACCGCGCGCCGCGCCTTTCGCTTCTCGCTCGGCGAGCAGCTGTCGCAGGCGTGGATCGGCGTCGTCGACCCAAGCGGAAGGCCCCTGCGAGGTGGTGCGTTCACCGATCTCGCTGGTGGGCCCGCCAAACAGGGCGCAAGCCGCCGGATTGACAGCCCAGACCACCCCCGTCGGTCGCATCAGCAGGACGGCATCCAGCCAATGGTCGAAGAGCCGGTGGAACAAGGCCAGCACATCGTCGTCGGTCAGTGGCAGGCCAGATGCCAGACCCAGTTTCGAGAGATTCTGCATGGCTCTCCGGTTCCAGTCCGGCCCCATCACTCACTCTGCCAGGGCAGGTCAGTCGGATGGCGTCGATACCAGCCGCTTCCTTGGAGCGTGGACATTCTGCTGATCGAAGATAGCAGATCCCACGACAGCGCCCACCGCTTGAAGCGCGGCCGGTGGGGATTTGGGCCTACCCCCTCGGCGAAGTGCCCCGCAGAGAGCGGACCCGCGCACCGACGATCGAACACAGGGCCGGTTCAAGCCCCGCGTCGCAGCGCCAGCTCCAGCCGGTTCAGCCCCTGTTCGCAGCGGTAGGCGATGCGGTGCGCCATCTGCACGATCAAGGGCAGCCCCAGGTGGCCGACCGGCCGCTGGGCCAGGCCCAGGTCCAGCTCGCCCTGCAGCTGCGCGGCTTGGGCCAGCGGGTCGAAGGGCGGCGCGCTGTCGTCATAGCGCAGCACCCATTCGGCGGGCGTGGCGGCGAGCGCGATGTGCACGGCTGCGTCGCTGTCGCCGTGGTGGCCGTGCTTCACGGTGTTGGTGAACAGTTCCTCGACGAACAAGGTCAGGCGCAGCCGGTCGACGTCGGGCACGCCGTGCGCGGCGCAGAAGGCTTCGACATGGGCCACGGCTTGCACCAGGCAGTCCAGGCGCGCCGGCAAGCGACAGGCGGCGCCGGTGCTGGTGGTGCTCATGCCCTGCTTCCCCCGAAGGCGACTAAGCTCGCGCGCACCCGCACGACAGAAAGGTCGACCGTGACGCCACGCCCCGCAAGATCGCTGCCCCGAGCCTGGTTGCTCTGCCTGATGATGACCGCTGCCACCGCCAGTGCCACGGCCGCCGGCATCGGCCAGATCAAGCTTGTCAGCGGACAGGTGACGGTGGAAAGGCAGGGCCAGGCGCTGCCGGCCCAGGTGGGCCTGCAACTGGAGGCTGCCGACGTCGTGAAGACCGGCAGCGATGGCGCGGTGGGCATCACCATGCGCGACAACGCCCGCCTGTCGGCCGGGCCGAACAGCGTGCTGGCCCTGGAGTCCTTCGACTTCGATGCCACCACCAGCACAGGGCGCTTCGACGCGCGGCTTGCGCGCGGCACGCTGGCGGTGTCGTCGGGGCGCATCGCCAAACAGTCGCCGCAGGCGATGACGGTGCGCACGCCGACGGCCGTGCTGGGCGTGCGCGGCACCGATTTCGTGGTGGCCGTCGATGACTAGCCGGCACGCGCTGCCTTTCTTTGCGGCAGGGGTGGCGGCGCTGCTGTCGGCCTGTGCCGGACCGCAAGGCACCGCCGTGCTGCTGCCCAGCAGCGACGGGCGTCCCACCGCGGTGGTCGTCACACAGGGGCAACAACAGGCGGTGCTGGACCGGCCTTACGCCGCCGCCCGCACGACGTGGTACGGACCGCAGCCCTACGCCTCCAGCGAACAAGCGGTTCGCATGCGCTTCGGCGCCGCGCTGGCCGCCCTGCCGTTGCCGCCGGCGCAGTTCACGCTGTACTTCGTCGAGGGCAAGGACGAGTTCACCGACGCGTCGCGGCGGCAGCTCGACGCCGTCTTCGCCGAGCTCGCGCAGCGCCCGGTGCCCGACGTGCTGGTCATCGGCCACACCGACCGCACGGGCAGCGATGCCTACAACGACAGGCTGTCGCGCCAGCGCGCCGACGTGGTCCGCCTGGCGCTGCTGGTGCGCGGCATCGCGCCCGACAACGTGGTGGCCATCGGCCGCGGCCAGCGCGAGCCGGTGGTGCCCACGGCCGACGGCGTGGTCGAGCCGCTGAACCGGCGCGTCGAGATCCAGGTGCGCTGAAGCGCTCACGGCGCCGCCCCTTTCCAGCACAGGGCCAGGATCGTCAGGTCGTCGGCCGGCTCGGCCCCGTCTGCGAAGGCCGTGACCTCGGCCTGCAGCGCCTGCACCAGCGCCTGCGCGCTGCCGCCACGCTGCGCCTGCGCGACGAACAGGCGCTCGGTGCGGGCCGCGCCATACAGCGCACCAGCCGGGTCCTGCGCCTCGGTCACGCCATCGGTCACCAGGCCCAGCCAGTCGCCGGGCTGCAGCAGGCAGCTCGCGCTGCGGTAGGGGAAACCGGGCGCCGTGCACAGCGGCGGGCCGTCGCCGTCTTCGATGCGCTGCGCCGCGCTCGCCCCCGGCCGCAGCCGCCAGGGGTTGTCGTGGCCGGCATTGCAGTAGCAGAGCAGGCCGGTGTCCAGGTCCAGCACAGCAGCGAAGGCGGTGACGAAAAGCGACTCGGTGTTGTCGCGCGAGATCTCGGTGTCCACCGCCTGCAGCACCTGGCCCAGGTCGGCCTGCGGCGCGCGCAGCATCGCGCCCTTCAGCAGCGCCTTGCTCACGGCCATGAAGATCGACGCCGACAGGCCCTTGCCGGCGACGTCGCCGACCAGCAGGAACAGGCGCCGGCCGTCCAGCATGAAGAAGTCGTACAGGTCACCGCCCACCTCGCGCGCGGCCGTCAGGCAGGCGTGCAGGTCGATGCGCGGGTCGCCATGCAGCGACTCCGGGCGCGGCAGGCTGCCCAACTGGATGCGCTGCGCGGCCGCCAGCTCACCGGCCATGCGCGCGCCCTGCTCGCGCTGGGTCTGCAGCACCTGGTGCAAGGCGCGGCGCTGCCGCATGGCCAGACTCAGGCTCAAGGTCATCATCACGCCCGTGAGGAAGACGAGATACAGGCTGGTCGTCAGGCCGTCCAGCCACAGGCCGCGCCAGCGAAACAGCCCGTAGCCCAGCGCCAGCAACAGCGCCACCGAGCCCGCCAGCCGCGCCGTAACCCGCAGCGGCGACAGCCGCGGTGTGACCCAGACCAGAGCGCCGCCCAGCACCAGCAGCAGGCCGGCCTCAAGGAATGGCGCCCAGCCGGGGCGGCGCAACCAGCTGCCGCCGACCAGGTTCTCCAGCAACTGGGCCTGGATCTCGATGCCGGACAGGGCCTCGCCGATGGGCGTGTCCTGGAAAGGGGCCACGCCCAGGGCCGTGGGCCCGACCAGCACCAGCCGCCCGCGCAGCCGCGCCGGATCGACATGGCCGCGCAGCAATTCCGCCGCCGAGACGAAGCGGTCGGCGCGGTGCGCCGAGAAGTACACGCGCACGGCGCCGTCGCGCTCGGTGGCCACCCGCAAGCCGCCGACAGCCAGCGTCTTCACCGTCGCGCCGGACTTGGTCAGGCCCAGTGCCGGGGCGCGGGCCGCGATGCGCAGCATCTCGACGGCCAGCGCGGGCACCAGGGTGCCATGCACGCGGGCCACCAGCGGCAGCCGGCGCACGATGCCGCGCGTGGTGTCCGCCGAAATCAGGCCGTGGCCAACGGCCTGGCGGTCGAGCTCTTCGATGCTGGTCAGCGCCGACGGGTAGTCGGTGACGGCCGGCGCCGTGTCGGCGGCAGCGCTGCTGTCACGCACCAGCACGGGCGCCACGCGCAGCGGGCCGGGCGCGGGATCGGGCATGCCCACCAGCACCAGCGCTGCCGGTGCAGCCGCCAGCGCACGCGCCAGCGCGGCGTCGTTCGAGTCCAGCGCACGCAAGGCCCGTTGCACCGCATCGTCACGCTGTGGCGACTCGGCCAGCAGCCGTTCGGGCGACAGCGCGTCGGGCTCGGACATCAGCACGTTCAAGCCGATGGCTGCCGGGCTGGCTTCGTTGATCGCGTGCACGAGCTGCGCCAGCCGGCTGCGCGGCCAGGGCCATTGCCCGAGCGCCACGAGGCTGGCCTGATCGATCTCGACGATGGTCACCGGCAGCTCGTGCACCGTGCGCGGCCACATCGTCTGGTGGGCGTCGAACCACGCCGCCTGCAGGCGTTCGACCCAGGGCGGCTGCCACACCGTCAGCGCCACCAGCACCAGCAGCAGCAGGCCGCCCGCGCTGCGGATGCTGCCGATGCTGCGGATGCCCCTGCCACTGCCCCCACCCACGCGCGCTGGGCCTGCGGTCACAGCCGGATGTCCATCCCGTCGTAGGCGGCGCTGACTTCGAGCCGGGGCTGCGCGCCGCGCGTGATCTCTTCCAGCCGTTGCGATTCGGCCAGCACGGCGGCGATGGCCGCGTCGTCGAACACCGGCTCGTGGTGGAACAGGCACAGCCGGCGCGCCGCGGCCAGCTGGCACAGCTCGACGCCGACGATGTTGCTGGAGTGGCCCCAGTCGGCCTTCACGGAAATGGCATCTGCCAGCGAGTACATGGCGTCGAAGATGACCAGGTCGGCATCGCGGAAGAAATCGACGAAGCGCGCGGTGTGCTCGGGGTCGGCCAGCGGGTGCTCGGAGTCGGTGGAATACACCACCGATCTGCCGCCGGCCTCGAAGCGCCAGCCGTAGGAATCACCGGCATGGCGCTGCAGCATCGAGCGCACGCGCACGCCGGCGATCTCGTGCACGCGGCCGGGCTCGAGGTGTGCAAACTCCATCTTCGCGCCGAACATGACGTCGAAGTCCACCGGGAAGGACGGCGGCAGCTGCTGCCGGCGCAGCGCGGCCTCCACATCACGGTGCCCGCCGTAGATCACGACCCGGTTGCCCGGAATGAAGGCCGGCACGAAGAAGGGCAGGCCCATGATGTGGTCCCAATGCAGATGGGACAGGAAGATGTGGAAGGTCTGCGGCGCGCCGCCGGCCGCCGCGCGCGCGGCCATCGCCGCCTGGCCGAAGGGGCGCAGCCCGCTGCCCATGTCGCAGATGAAATGGTCGGCGCCGCCAGGGTCGAGCTGCACGCAAGAACTGTGGCCGCCATAGGTGCCGGCCACCGCGAAAGGCAGTTCGGCCAGCAGCTGTTCGCGCTCGGCCTCGGACTCCAGGCTGCGGCCGCGCGCTGCGCCCAGCAGCGCCAGGTTCTTGCGGCGCAGGTCGGCCGCAGTGAGCGCGACAGGCAGCGAGCCGCGCGTACCCCAGAAGTGCACGCGCATCATGCGGCGGGCGGCGAGCTGGAGCCCTGAGCGCGCGACAGCGCGGCATCCAGCGAGGGTGCGACTTCCAGGATGCGGTCGAAGCGGCTGATCTTGAAGATCTCGGCCACCACGCTCTGCAGCCCGGTGACGAGCAGCCGCCCTTGCGCCTGCTGCAGCTGCCGCGCGGCCAGCATCAGCGCGCGCAGCCCCACGCTGCTGATGTAGTCCACACCCGCCAGGTCGAGCACCAGCGTGCCCTGAGCGGACTTCGCGGCCTGGACCAGCAGCGGATCCAGTGCGGCTTCGAAGGCCGCAGCGGTGAGATGGTCGATGCGGCCCACCGGCTCGACGACCGTCGTGCTGTCGATCTGACGCGAGGCGATATGCACGGTGCGGGGCCCCTGCTCTGAGGGCGGGTGCGGCCGGGCACCCGGGTTGAATGAAGGCCGGGTTTCAGTATAGGACCGCAGTCCGCAGTCCAGCGGGCCCGCGCGGCAATCCCGCGCTGGCGCACTGGGGTGTCTGGATCCGACGCTCGGATACCATCGCCGACACCGCTTCCATCACCCGGAGACCCGAGCATGAAGACTGCGTCTGTGATTGCCATCTCGATGTTTTGCAGCCTGGCTTGCAGTCCAGCATTCGCTTTGCGCGACGAGGCCATCGAGACCAAGAAGACCTCTGAAGAGGCCTGTGACGCCGCCAGGGGGCGAGCGGAAAAGCGCGCCAAGTCGGCTTGCAGCGGTTCGCAAGGCGGTCTCAAGACCTACCAGGTAGGGGGTTGCTCGGGCAAGGAATTCACCCGCGGGCATTACACCGCCACGGTGGTTTTCGACTACACCTGCAAGTCCTCGAAATAGCGCCGGGAGCCGCTGGACCCGGCGCCCGCCACGCCACCCGGGCCGAGCTTGAACACCGCCACCGTCTGAACCAGCTGCTGCGCCTGCTGGGTCAGGCTCTCGGCGGCGGCGGCACTTTCCTCGACCAGCGCGGCGTTCTGCTGCGTCGACTGTTCCATCTGCCGAACGGCTGCGCCGACCTGCGAGACGCCGCTGCTCTGTTCGACGCTGGCCGCGCTGATCTCGCCCATGATGTCGGTCACGCGCTGGATGCTGCCGACCACCTCGGTCATCGTCACGCCCGCGCTGTCGACCAGCGCCGTGCCTTGCTCGACGCGTTCGACGCTGGCGTTGATCAGCTTCTTGATTTCCCTGGCGGCATCGGACGAGCGACCGGCCAGGCTGCGCACTTCGCTGGCCACCACCGCGAAGCCGCGGCCTTGTTCGCCGGCGCGTGCTGCTTCGACGGCGGCGTTCAAGGCCAGGATGTTGGTCTGGAAGGCGATGCCGTCGATGACGCCGATGATGTCGGCGATCTGTTGGCTCGAATCGTTGATGCCCTTCATGGTCTCGACCACCCGGGCCACGACCTGGCCGCCCTGGATGGCCACCGCCGACGCGCTCTGCGCCAGCTGGTTGGCTTGGCGGGCGCTGTCGGCGTTCTGCCGCACCGTCGCGCCGAGCGCGGCCATCGACGCGGCCGTTTCTTCGAGCGCGCTGGCCTGTTGTTCGGTGCGGCTCGACAGGTCGTTGTTGCCCTGCGCAATCTGCCCGCTGGCGGTGGCCACGCTGTCGGCGTTGCTGCGCACGCTGCCGACGATGTGCGACAGCTTGTGCTGCATGTCGGACAGGGCCGCTTCGAGTTCGCCGATGCAGTCGCTGCGCTGGCTGACGCGCGGGCCGCTCGGCACCAGATCGCCGTTGGCGATCTGCCGCGCCAGATGGCTGCAGCCTTCGACGGGGCCCTGCACGCTGCGCAGCACCAGCTTGTAGAACAGCAGCACCAGCACCGCCGCCGCGAGGGTCACGCCCAGCGCAATCCGGTCCGACCACGCTCGGGTCGTGTCGAAGGCCGCGACCGACGCTTCGGCAAACTGGTTGCCGGCTGCAACGGTGTCGTCGACGCCGTCGCGGTGCTCGAGGTAGAGCCGGTGAACCGCGGCGAGCTGGGGGCGCGCGGCGGCGGCATCGCCGGCTTGCAGCGGCTCGATGATCTGCGTCCGCGCGGCGGCGATGAACTTCTGCGCCGCTTCGTGCTGTCGGCCGAGCAATTTTTTCTCGAGGCCGTTGGGCGGGTTCTTGGCCCAGTGGTCGATCCGCTGCCCGTATTCGGCAACGACGCGCTCGAACTGCTTCTTGGCTTCGGCGCCATCCATCGTGCCTTCAACGGCCTGCGACAGGATCAGCCGCAGCTCGATCAGGTAGAGCGGCGGCGGCAGGATGTCGGCAACCACGTCCTTGGCCACGAAGACCTCGGTCGCGTTGCGGCTCATCCGAGCCTGCAGCAGGTGACCCTCGATCGCCAGCACCAGGGCCGCCGCGACGCCGACCGCGCCGAGCAGGAATATCGACCATCGCAAAGACTTCAGCATGGGGGCTACCTTGGGTGGCGACAGGCTGACAACCTGCGCAAGTGGACCTCCAGTGCTATCGGCGTGCGGCACCGCGACTTGAGCCGGCCTGGCGGCGGCGCCACCCGTAGACACCGAGCGCGGCGGCCAGCAAGCCACCCAGGACCCAGGGGGCGGCCTGCCTGAGCCTGGGCAGCAGGCCGTGGTGGAGCGCGTAGCGCAGGGCCGTCTTCTGCAGATCGAAGCCTTCGGGCATCGGCAGCACGCCGTTGCGGCGTGCGTACTCGGCATAGTCGGCCTGCAGCGTCTTGTAGCGATCGGCGTGCGACTCGCGCAGATCGTGGGCCTCACCCGGGTCGGCCTGCAGGTCGAAGAGATGCCATTGCCCGTCGCCCAGCGGGGCCAGATTCCTGACCAGTTTGAAGTCGCCCTTGAACAGCGCCGCCGAGCCGGCCAGTTCGTAGCCGATGGCTTCGTCGTCGGCATGGACCCGGTCGGCCCGACCCGTGAGCAGCGGCACCAGGCTGTGTCCGACCAGCGGCTCGACCGGCCGGCCCCGGTAGCGGCCGCCGTGGTCCGGGATGCCGGCCAGCTCCAACAAGGTCGGCACGATGTCGTTGACGTGGCTCAGCGCCTTCGCCGTGTGGTCGCTGAGCGTGCCGGGCACGCCGGCGATGACCATCGGCACGCGCAGGCCGCCTTCACTGGCGAAGTACTTGTAGCCGCTCAGCGGCGAGTTGGTGGCGGTGGCCCAGTGCGGCCCGTTCGCCGAGAAGGTGCCTTTGCCGCCCAGCGGGTCGGCATCGGTCACGTAGTTCATCCGCAACCAGGTCTTGGAGACAGGAATCTCAAAAGGGTTGGCGGGATCGGAGCCGTTGTCCGACAGGAAGACGAACACCGTGTTCTCGTAGCGCCCCGTCGCCTTCAGCGCGGCGACGAGGCGGCCCACCTCGGCGTCCATCGCCTCGGCCATGCCGGCGTAGGCTTCCATGTGGCGGGCCTGCCAGCGCCTTTCTTCGGCACCCAGGCTGTCCCAGTCCTTGGTGCTCGGCAGCTTCACCAGGCCGGCGCCCGCAGGCACCAGCCCCAGGGCCTGCGCGCGCGCATGCCGGGCCTGGCGCAGCACCGTCCAGCCGCCGTCATAGCGGCCGCGGTAGCGTTCGACGTAGGCCCGGGGCGCCTGGATCGGGATGTGGTTGGCCTGGAAGCCGATGTAGGCGAAGAAGGGTTGCCCGTCGCGGCCCGGCGCTGCGATGTACTCGATGGCCTTGTCGACAAAGAAGGTCGACGAATAGAAGTTGGCCGGCAGGCCGACTTCCCGGTCCTGTTCGAACCAGTAGGCCTTGTCGTACAGCGGCATGTAGGTGCGGTTCTCCCAGTTGTCGGAGCCGCTGTCGGCCTGGATGAACGAGCGTTCGAAGCCGCGCCGGCCCGGCAGGGTGTCCGGCGTCTTGCCCAGGTGCCATTTTCCGGTGATGCTGGTGTGGTAGCCGCTGTCGCGCAGCATCGTGGCCAGCGTCACGGCCTGGTCGCCGAGCACACCCGCATAGCCCGGGCGGCCTGCATGCTCGGGCGGCATGGTCTCGGGCATGTTGCCCACGCCATTGCGGTGATGGTCGACGCCGGTGAGCAGCATCGCCCGGGTCGGCGAACAGGTGGCCGCCACATGGAAGTTGCTGAACTTGACGCCGCGCCGGGCCAGGGCATCGAGGTTCGGCGTGGCGATCTCGCCGCCGTAGGCGCCCAGGTCGGTGTAGCCCCAGTCGTCGGCGACGAGCACGACGATATTGGGTCGAGCCGGCGGCTCGCCGGCGCCGCAGCCCAGCCCCAGGCCGGCCAGCAGGCCAGCCAGCCCGATGCGCCGCCAGCCCACCCGGCCTTGGGCCCTCATGGGGCGCTGGCCGATCCGCTTCAGAACGCCTTGGAGACGCGCAGCTGGTAGAACGACCCGCTCAGCGCATTGCGCGAACTCAGCGTCGTCAGGTAGGACAGGTTCACCGCGGCCTCGATCTGGGGGATCAGGGTGGTGAAGAAGAAGCCCGCGCCGGTGGAGCTGAAGCGGTTGGCACCCAGCGTGCCGCCTTCGTCGTCGGCGTACTGCTTGACCAGCAGCACGTGCGGCCCGAACACGCCGATCGGCGAGCGGTAGGCCGCGGCCAGGTCGAGCGAGCCGTAGTCGCCACTCTTGATTTGGTTGTCCTTGTTGCGCGTGTTGAAGCCCAGGCTGCCGCGGGCGCCCAGGGTCCAGTTGGCCGACGGGTTGTAGGCCACGGCCACGCCGGGACGCAGGGTGTAGAAGTTGCCATAGCCGATGTTGATCTGGCTCGCCGCGTCGTACTTGCCGGTGGGCAGGGCCAGGGTCAGCCCGGTGATCACCTTCAGCTCGTCGGTGCGGTAGACCCAGGCCGTCGTGACTTCTGCATCGCCGGCGCCGTCGATGGCGCCGGTGCCGGCGGCCGACAGTGCACCCAACTGCGCCTGGTAGGCGGTGTTGAAGCCGGCCTGGGCGCTGGCTTGCGCGGCGGCCCCCGTGCCGGCCGGCAGAGGCGGTGAGGTCAAGGCGGGCGCCAGCGTGCTCAGGGTGGGCGTCGAGCCGCTGTAGGTGCTCTGGCGGCTGAGCCGCGTCGTGTAGGGCAGGTTCAAGGCCAGCACCAGATGGCCCCCGCCGAAGTTCTTCTGGGTCTGGTAACCCAGGATCAGGTTGGCATTGGTCTGCGACTGCTTCAGGTCGATGCCGACGGTGCCGCTGTAGGTGGCGGTGCGCACGGCCCCGGCGATGGCCGTCGGCGTGGCGAAGACGCCGGCCTTGATCTGCTGGAAGGCATTGCCAGTGTCGTCGGTGATCTTGTCGATCTCGATCTGCGTCAGCGAGGCGCTGGCAAAGAAGCCGGGGTTTTCGACCTGCGCCACGATTTCGCCGCCCAGGGTGCCCGACAGCGGGAAGCGGACCTTGAAGCCATCGGCGGCTGTGGCGGAGCCCGCAAAGGCGCTGATGACCGAGGCGGCAAGCAGGGCACGGCGGAAGTTGAGCTGGCGCATAAATGATCTCCGGGGAAAGGCTTGTTATGTTCTGGCATGTATAGTGTCAATTCATCCGCTGGCGGTGTGACCTGGGACTTACGCTAGGGCGCAACCGACTCGGGCGCGGCGCAAGATGGCGCACCGGCTCAGGGTCGGGCTGAACGACAGAATCCAGGTCATGCAGGACACCAAACCCCGATACCGGCAACAGGCCGTGCCGACACGCCAGCGCAGCCCAGCCGCTGCCCGGAGCGGGGGTCTGCCCAAGCCCGATGGCCGCCTGACGCGCAGCATCGTCACGCGCAAGAAGATCGTCGATGCCTTCACCGCGCTGGTCTTCGAGGGCCACATCACGCCCACGGCGGAGCAGGTCGCGCTGCGGGCCGACGTCGGCCTGCGCACGGTGTTCCGCCACTTCGACGACATGGACACGCTGTACCGCGAGATCAGCATCGACATCGACGCGCAGATCCAGCCCGTGTTGCAGCTGCGTCTGGATGGCTCGACCTGGCAGGAACGCGTGGTGCACAGCATCGATTTCCGCAGCGACATCTACGACCGCACCGCAGCCATGCACCTGGCCGCGCAGGTCCACCGTCACGAGTCGGCCTACCTGGCGCAGAACCTGATGGACTCGGCCGCGCTGCAGCGCGATCTGCTGCGCCGGCTGTTGCCCGACCCCGTTGCGCAGAACGCGGCGCTGCTCGACGCGCTGGACCTGGTGCTGAGCTTCGAGGCCTGGATCCGGCTGCGGCGTGAGCAAGGGCTGCCGGCCAGCCAGGCCCGCGAGGTCATGCGCCTGGCTGTCCGGGCGCTGCTGGCGACGGTGCCGCAGACGGCGTGACGGCTGGGCCGGCCGTGACCGGCGTGGCCCGCATGAAGGCCACGATGGCCTGAGCCACCTCGGGCCCGCGGTCTTCCTGCAGAAAGTGCCCGGCGCCGCGGGTGACAGCGTGCGGTTGCCCCTTCGCCCCGGGCACGCGTTCATGCCAGATGCGATGCCCGCCGCGCGTCACCGGGTCGCGGTTGCTGAACAGCGTCAGTAAGGGCTTTTCCCAGCCTTCGAAGACCGCCCAGGCAGCTTCATTGCGCGCGCGCTCGGGGTCGTCGGGTGTGGTCGGCACGAAGGTCGGGAACAGCCGGGCGGCGAGCCGGTGGCGGCGGGTGGGGAAGGGCGCGTCGTAGGCCGCCACCTCCTGCGGGGTCAGGCCGTCCACGCAGCCGGCCTTGACGATGCGGCCGATCGGAAACCACGGGCTGTAACGCGCAAAGGCGCGCCAGATCTTGAAGGCCCGCGGCACCGGCATGACGCCGGTGGGCAGGCCGCCGTTGGCCAGCACGATGCGGTCGAAGCGTTGTGGCGCCTCGGCCGCCAGGCGCAGGCCGATCAGCGAACCCCAGTCCTGACAGAACAGCGTGATCTGCCGCAGCGCCTGGGCTTCCAGCCAGGCGCTCATCCACAGCACGTGGTTCAGGTACGAGTAGTCGGCGGCGCGGGTCGGCTTGTCCGAGCGGCCGAAGCCGACCAGGTCGGGGGCAACCACCCGGTAGCCGGCCTGCAGCAGCACCGGGATCATCTTGCGGTAGAGGAAGGACCAGGCCGGCTCGCCGTGCATCAGCAGCACGACGGGCGCATCGCGCGGGCCTTCGTCGATGTGCGCGATGCGCAGGCCGCCGACCACCGTGTAATGCGGGGTGTAAGGGAAGTCGGGCAGTTGCGCGAAGCGGGCTTCGGCGGTGCGCACGAAGTCGGTGACGGGGGGTAGCGCTGGCATGTCGATCAAACTCCAAAAATGCGCGCCAGGCGCACGCCCAGGCCCTGGATCCAGGGCGCAACGTAGCGCAGCCTGGGCCGTTCGGCCTCAGCGGCCTTGACCATCTGCGCCACGATCGAGCGCGTGGACTTGGCCTCCAGCAGGCCGAAGGTGCGGGCCTCTTCGGCCTTCATGCGCCCGGCTTGCGCCGCGAAGTAGGACTGCGGCCCCATCCAGGTGTATTTGCGGTCGGTCATCAACTGGTTGAAGCCGGTGTGGATGGCGCCGGGCTCGATCAGCGCGGCGTGCACATTGCAGCGCAGTCGCTTCAGTTCGGCGCGCAGGCCGGCGCCGGCCGCCGACAGCGCGAACTTGCTCATCGCATACGGCATCAGGAAGGGCATGGGCACGCGGCCGGCGATGGAGCTGACGAAGAGCACCGTGCCGCGGCGGCGGGCGATCATGCCGCGCAGCGCCAGCTGCGTCAGTTCCAGCGTGGCGAAGAGGTTGACCTCGAAGACGCGGCGGATGCGGTCCACGTCGACCTCGGCCAGCGAGCCCGATTCGCCGATGCCGGCGTTGTTGATCAGCACGTCCAGCTCCAAAGGCTCGATCTGCTGCCGGTCGGCCGCCGCGGTGATGTCGAGCTTGAACACCTGCATGGCCACGCCACGCAACTGCGCCTGCGCACGCAAGGCGTCGGCCTGCGCCCCGTCGAAGGTGGTGGCGATGACGCGGTGACCGCGCGCCGCCAGGGCCCAGGCCGTGTCCAGCCCGATGCCGCTGCCGGCGCCGGTGATGAGGATGGTTTTCTTCATGCGATGTAGACCCTCGCCAGCCGGCCCATCGACGACCAATAGACATCACGTCCCCAGCCCGGGCTGGGGAAGACCACGCCCTGCATCAGGCCGCCCGTGCGCACCCGACCCCGTTCCTGGCCGCTGGCGATGTCGAGCACGACGACCTCTTCGCCGTGGTGGCGGTAGTCGTTGATGACGAGCTCGCCGGTGTCGGGGTACAGGATCATGTGGCTGGCGCAAGCGAAGGGCGCCTTGCGCCACAGGGGCTGCAGCGTGCGACCTTCGGCGTCGAAGCGCCAGGCCTGCAGCACCGCGTTGGCCGAGTCGTAGCCGACGACGATGCCGCGCTGCACGTCGACCAGCGGCGGGTTGGTGATGCTGCCGCCGGCCAGGCCGCTGACCTCGAGCGTCTGGTGATCGGCCGCGTCGGCCAGCGACACGCGGATCAGGCGGTTGGCCGTGCGGCTGACACCGGCACCGATCATGCGGTGGCGGTAGCGGTGCGCGCCGTTGTCCATGAACCAGGCGTGCTGGCCGTCCAGCACCACGTCCCAGCCATGGCTCTGCCGGGTGCTGGCGGTGTAGTCGAAGCGCCAGTCGGCGTCGAATTGCAGGGACTGCGTCGCGTCGCTCCAGTGGTAGCGGAAGATGGAGCGCACACCGACGACGTAGACGGTGTTGCCCAGCGCGCTCAGGCGGGCGATGGACGGTTCGGGCGCCTCGATGTCCGCACAGGCCGGCCGCAGTGACTGGGGCTCGATGACGGTCAGCCGGGCAGGCGTGCTGGCCGACAGGTTCTTGGTGACGATCAGCCCGTTGTCCAGCGTGACGAAAGAGTTGTAGGCCTCGTTCAGCGGCAAGCGCAGCGAGGCCAGCGGCTCGCAGCGCCGGTTCAGCCGGTGCGCCCAGCGGCCGTAGACCACATGCAGGTCACCGTTGCGGTGCAAGGCCATGCCGCCTGGCCACATCGGCCCGCCGCGCAGGCGCGGCGAACGGCGCAGCGGCTTCAGGCTCAGCGGGTCGATGCGTTCCACGCAAGCCGTGGTCGGCAGGCCGACCTGGGCGCGCAAGGCCGAGTGCGTCAGCAGATAGACCTCGCCCGGCGCGCCCAGCACCGTCATCGTGGACATCAGCGTGCGGCGCGTGGTGGCGCGCAAGGTCTCCCCGGCGCGCAGGTCCAGGCCGGCGCCGCGGCGGGGCCGCTGCAAGCGCTGCGGCCCGCCGTCCTCGGCCGGCCAGGGGCTGTCCAGGTAGCCGGCGGCCGTCATCGGGTGCGGCGGCGCCTCGCGCGCAGCAGCAGCGCCGCCGGCAGCCCCAGCAGCAACAGCAGCACCGCCACGCTCTGCAGCCCGTAGGTCGGCAGCCAGTAATTGACGACGCTGTTGATGAAGACCTGTTTCACCGGGCTGTAGCCCTCGGGCATCGCCAGCACGCCGTTGGCCAGCGCCCAGGCGGCGTAGTCGGCGCGCATCGCGGTGAAGGCCTGCGGCAAGGCCTGCTGCAGGTCTCTGGTTTCACCCGGGTCGGTGCGCAGGTCGTACAGATGCCATTGCCCGTCGCCGACCGGCGGGTTGTTCAGCACCAGTTTCAGGTCGCCCTTGAACAGCGCCTTGTTGCCAGCCAGCTCGTAGCCCAGCGGCTCGTCGGCATGGCGCACGCGCAGGGCCGGGTTGGCCAGCACCGGCAGCAGGCTGCGGCCGGTCTGCGCCTCGATGGTCCGGCCTTGGTAGCTGGTACCCGGCCGCGGCAGCTGCGCCAGGTCGAGCAGGGTCGGCACGATGTCGGTGACATGGGCCAGCCCGGCGTGAATCTGGTTGCCGGCCGCGACGGCCGCGCCGCTGATGATCAGCGGCGAGCGGATGCCGCCTTCGCCGGCGTAGAACTTGAAGGTGCTCAAGGGCGAGGCCGAGGCGCTGGACCACGAAGGGCCGGGCACCACGTAGGCGCCGGGGCCGCCCAGGCGGTCGATGTCGCGGTTGTAGTTGAAGCGCAGCCACAGGTCGGCTTCCGCGTAGTCAGAACCCTCGGGGCCGTTGTCGGACAGGAAGACGAACACCGTGTTGTCGAATTCGCCGCTGGACTTGAGGTGCGCGATGAGCCGGCCCACCTCGTGGTCCATGGCGTCGGCCATCGCGGCATAGACCTCCATCAGGCGGGCCTGGTATTGCCGGTCGGTGGCGCTGAGGGCGGCCCAGTCGCGCGTGCTGCCCATGGTCACCATGGCCGTGTCTTTCGGCACCAGGCCGAGCTCGGCCGCCTTGGCGCGGCGCGCCTCACGCAGGGCGGTCCAGCCGCCGTCGTAGCGGCCCTTGTACTTGTCGATATAGGCCTGCGGCGCCTGCACCGGCACGTGGTTGGCCTGGAAGCCCACATAGGCGAAGAAAGGCTTGCCGCTGGCGGCACCGGCGCGCAGGTACTCGATGGTCTTGTCGACGAAGAAGGTCGAGGAGTAGAACTGCTTGGGCAGGGTCGGCGGCTTGCCGTCCTCGTACCAGTTGACGCGCGCGGCATGCGGCAGGTAGCGTTTCTCGGGCTCCCAGTTGTCCGAGCCCGTGTCGCCCATGACGAAGGAGCGGTCGAAGCCCCGCTGGTCGGGCAGGTTGCGCGCCTCGTTGCCGACGTTCCATTTGCCAGCCACCGACGTGCGGTAGCCGCCCGCCTGCAACAGCGTGGCCACGGTCACCACATTCGGTGTCAGCGCGGCCTGGTAGCCCGGCTGGCCGAGGTGGGCGCCGGGCATGGTCTCGCGCAGGTTGCCGTGGCCGTTGCGGTGGTTGTCCACGCCGGTGAGCAGCATGGAGCGCGTCGGCGAACACGATGCGGCGACGTGGAAATTGGAAAAGCGCACCCCGCGGCGGGCCAGTTCGTCGAGGTGGGGCGTGGCGATCTCGCCACCGAAGGCGCCGACGTCGGTGTAACCCCAGTCGTCGGCCACCAGCACCACGATGTTGGGCCGTGCGGGCGCGGTCGGCCGCGCGGTCGGTGGCGCGGTGGGCGGCACTGGCGCGGCGGCCAGGCTGGCCGTTGTCAGGGACCAGCCCACCAGCCAGCCCAGCCCGACCCGCGGGGCTTGCATGGCTCAGCCCTGCCGCGCCGCGCGGGCTTGTTGATCGGCCAGCGGCTTCCAGTGCAGCAGGCCGAACAACAGCGTCAACACGACGCTCGCCGCCAGGGAACCCCGGTACAGGCGCACATGCTTGAACAGGAAGACGAGTTCGCCGGTGTGCAGCACCAGCAAGACGCCGGCGACCCAGGGTGCGCGGTCGTAAGAGCCGGCTGGCAGCCAGCCCGCCAGCTTGGCGATGGCCAGGGTGTAGGCCAGCAGGCACAGGGCGCGCAGCACGTAATTGACGGTCAGCTTCATCAGGCAGTCTCTCGGGAACGGGTTGAAGGGGAAGCGTCGAGCAGCGCGCCTTGCACGGCCCACAGGCGGTCTTGTCCCCAGACCGCCGTATCGCGCACGCGAAAGGAGGGCACGCCCCACAGGCCCAACCCGAGCATCTCGACGCGGTTGGCCTCGGCGGTGAGGCGCCAGGCCCCATCCTGCATCGCGGCCTGGGCCTCGGCCCAGGGCAGGCCGGCGCGTTCGGTGATGCGGCGCAGGCCGCGGTCGCTGCCGGCATCGAGGCCTTCGGCCCAAACGCCGTGCAGGAAGGACAGCAGATAGGCCTGCCCCTGGCCGCAGCGCTCGGCCAGCGGCAGCAGCGACAGCCCGCGTTCGACGGGGCGGCCCAGCGGGTCGTTGATGCGGCCGAAGGGCGTGCCGCGCAGGTGGGCCTCGCGGGCGGCGTCCAGGCCGATGTAGGCGCGCTTTTCGCGCGGCACCGGCAGCCCGCGCATCACCATCGGCAGCACCGGGCGCAGGCGCACCGGGGCCCCGGTCAGGCGGCCCAGTTCGAACACCCGCGGCGCCACGATGGCCGAGTAGGGGCTGCGCAGGGAGAAGTAGAAGTCGATCGGTGGCGCCTCGGCCAGCGCGACGGGCACGGCGAGGTCGGCGTCGGGCGCAAACAGCAAGCCGGCCACGCCCGGCCTTTGCGCGCCCAGGTCCTGCAGGCGCTGCTCCAGGTGGTGCAGGCGGTCGATGCCCCAGTACCACTCGCCGCCGTAGAAGAGGGTCGCGCCCAGGTAGTGGCCCAGCCGTTGGCGCAGGGCGTTGGCCGCGGCCAGATGGGCCGCCGTTGGTGTGGTTTGCGCCGGGCTGGCGGCAGGCTCGGTCGGCGCGGGCTGATGGTCAGACGCGCCTGCTGCCGCGCCGGCCCACAGCGCCGCCGACAGCGGCCCGGCCGCTTCGACAAAGCGGTCTTGTTCGGCCGCCGCGACCAGGGCCCGGGTGGTGAAGGCCAGCGCGCTGGCCGAGGGCTGGGCGCCGGGATCGCGGAAGTCCAGACCGTGGTGCTGCGCGAGGCTTTGCGCATCCTTGCGGCTGTAGGCGACCAGCCGGTCGCGGTCGGGCGCTGCGGCGTCCGACGGCGGGCCGACCACGTGCGCGACGAGCTCGATGGCGTAGCGCTGCCGCAGCGCGGGCAGGCAGGCCGCCAGCAGCGCGCTGTAGGGGTCATCGGGCTGGTGAAAGTAATGAACGCAGTGCGGTTCGCCCTTCGACAGGCGAGCCCGCTCAAGCCGGGCGCGCGCCTTCAGCAGGCGGTCGCGCGACAACCAGCGCTGGGTCAGGAGCGGCATCAGCAGGGTACGGATCGACATGCGGGTCTGCAAACCAACAGTACACTTGTGTATTGAATCGTCAATCTAACACCCCGCTACAGGGGTGTCTGTTGGGGTTTTCCAATCGAATTCGATGCATCCAGCGAAACGCCAACGCATGCGGCCCGACGGCCCGCGACTGACCCGGGCAGACTGGCTGGATGCCGCCCACGCGGCGGTGGTCGAGGGCGGCTTCGAGCAGCTGCGCGTGCTGCAGCTTGCCAAGGCGCTGCAGGTGACGCGCGGCAGTTTCTACTGGCACTTCAGCAGCCAGGCCGAGCTGCAGACCGAACTGCTGGCCCGCTGGCGCGACCAGCAAGCCGCCATCGACGCGGCGCTGCACGCCCACAGCGCCGCCGACCCGCGGCACGAGCTGGAGCAGGTGCTGGAAACCGCGCTGGCGCAGATCGGGCCGCAGCTGGAGCACATGCGCTTCGAGCTGGCCTTGCGCAGCCTGGGGCAGCGCGATGCGCCGGTGGCCCGTCTGCTGGCCGAAGTGGACGCGCTGCGCCTGGGCCTGTTCGAGCGCAAGTTCCTGCGCCTGACCGGCGACGCCCGCAGCGCGAGCGAACTGGCCGCGCTGTTCTACCTGGCCATCGTGGGCTGCTACCAGGCCTTGAGCCGCCCGGCCAACCCACCGCAACTCAAGGACCAGTTGCAGCGCCTGATCGCCAACTACCTGATCCGGCAGCAGATGCCGACCGCGACCCAGCCGCCGACCCGCAGGGCCTGAGTGCCTTGCCGCCGATGCACCGGGCGTTCCCCTCAGCGCAGGGCTTCGGGCAGTTCGATCTTGACTTCCAGGACTTCGAAGTTGTCCTGCCGCTCGAGGCTGACCTTGATGTCGTTGGCGTTGATCTGCACGTACTTGCTGATCACGGCCACCAACTCGGCCTGCAGTTGCGGCAGGTAGTCGGCCCGCGAGGCACCGCGCCCCGAACGTTCGTGGGCCAGGATGATCTGCAGCCGCTCCTTGGCGACCGAAGCGGTCTTCTTTTTCTCACCCAGCAGGAATGAAAGCAGGGACATGCTGCATTACCTCCCGCCGAACAAGCGCTTGAAGAACCCGGGCTTTTCGGCTTCGGTGAAGCGCATGGGCACGGTCTCACCCAGAAAGCGGCTGATGACGTCCTTGTAGGCTTCGCTGACGTCCGAGGTCTTCATGTGGATGGCCGGCAAGCCCTGGTTGGACGCGTCCAGCACGGATTCGCTTTCAGGGATGACGCCGATCAGCGGTATGCGCAGGATGTCCTGGATGTCGGTCAGCGACAGCATCTGCCCGCCTTCGACGCGGCTGGGGTTGTAGCGCGTGATCAGCAGGTGTTCCTTGATCGGTGCTTCACCGTCGATGGCGCGCTTCGTCTTGCTGCTGAGCATGCCCAGGATGCGGTCTGAATCGCGAACCGATGACACCTCGGGGTTGGTCACCACCAGGGCTTCGTCGGCGAAGTGCATGGCCATCAGCGCGCCGGTCTCGATGCCCGCCGGCGAGTCGCAGACGATGTACTCGAAACCCATCTCGGCCAGGTCCTTCAGCACCTTCTCGACGCCCTCCTGCTTCAGCGCGTCCTTGTCGCGTGTCTGGCTGGCGGCCAGCACATAGAGGTTGTCGCACTGCTTGTCCTTGATCAGCGCCTGGTTCAGGTTGGCTTCGCCCTGGATGACGTTGATCAGGTCGTAGACCACGCGGCGTTCACAACCCATGATCAGGTCGAGGTTGCGCAGGCCGACGTCGAAGTCGATGACCGCCGTCTTGTGGCCGCGCAGGGCCAGACCCGAAGAAAAGCTGGCGCTGGTGGTGGTCTTGCCCACCCCGCCCTTGCCGGAGGTGACGACGATGATCTTGGCCATCAAGGATGCTTTCTGAAACAGGAGGGTTCAAGCGCCCAGGCGCTCGACGATGATCTTTTCGCCGTCCAGCCGCACCTGGGCTGCTTGACTGAGCACCCCAGACGGCAGCGGCGCTTCGGTGGTGCGGTAGATGCCGGCGATGGACACCAGTTGCGGCTCCATGCAGGTGCTGAAGATGCGCGCGCGGGTGTCGCCGCGTGCACCGGCGATGGCACGGCCGCGCAGCGGGGCGTAGACGTGGATGCTGCCATCGGCGATGACCTCGGCGCCGACGCTGACGACGGCCAGCACGACGAGGTCGCCACCGCGGGCATAGACCTGCTGGCCCGAGCGCAAGGGTTTGTCGACGATCAGCACCGGCACGGCAGCGGCCGCCACCTCGCGCACGGTTGCGCGCACGACTTCCACCTCGCGCACGGTCTGACGGGCCGTCTCCACGGGCACTGCAGGCGGCGCCTCGCGCACCGGTTCGCGCGCCGCCGGTGCGTGGTGCGCCTCGGCCAGGCCGGCGGCGCGGGCGGCGGCCAGTTGCCCGGTGCTGCCGCCCTGGGCCGCGATCGGCCGCAGGCCGCGGCGGCGCAACTCGGGCAGCAATGCAGCCCAGTCCACCTCGGCATCGGCCTCGCGCAGCGGGCTCAGATCGACGACCACGGGCTCGTCTTCGAACAGCCCCGGGCTGTCGGCAAACCGGGCATCGAAGGCCGCGATGATGGTGGCCACGTCGGCCGACTGCAGGCGCAGCGCAGTCAGCGTCCAGGCCGTGCTCTTCAAGTCGAAAACGGCGGCGGCCGAAACGGTACCGGGTGCTGAAACGGAAACAGGCATGGGCGGAAACGGGGTACTCGTGGACAGGACGACACAGGCCGTGCGCCCGGGAACCGGCATCGCTTGCGGAACCTCTGAGTGTATCTGCCCGCCCTCGCTGCCTGACCCGCCGGTCGCCGCCTGCGCTGGGCGGCTCGCCGACAATGCGCGTTCAAGGCCCGTTCAGGCCGGCCCCCTGGGGCGCTGCGGCCCTGCCGTCTCGGAGATATCGATGAAGTTCAGCCTCCCCGTCATCCCCGTCATTGCCGTCATGGCCGTTGTGCTGGCAGCGGCAGCCCCTGCGTGGGCGGCGCCGGCCGAGCCGGGCCAGGAGAACACGGCCTGCGAAGCGGAATCGCCGGGTGGCGATTTCATCCAGTTCAGTTGCCCTTTGCCGGCGCGCAGCGGGGCGCAACGGTGGCGCTTCAAGGCCGAATTTTCGGGCGGCCATGACGACACCTCGGCGTCCATGACGGTCACGCTCGACGGCTCGCCCTTCACCTGCGCCGCCGGCAGCAAGACCAAGCTCTTTGGCGAAGACGGCAACGTCAGCCTGGTCTGCCACATCCGCGTCAGCAGCCCATCGACCACCCGGCAAGTCATCGGAGTTGCCCTGCTGTGGAGCCACGCGCAATACGTGCGGACCGAATTCGTCGCCGAATGAGCCTGAAGACCGGATGGCGTTGATGGGTCGACCGAGCGGTGCGGCCTGATGTCGGCGCCGTCCTCAGGGTTGGAGATGGCGGAAGCGGTGAGATTCGAACTCACGGGCCCTTGCGGGCCGCCGGTTTTCAAGACCGGTGCAATCGACCACTCTGCCACGCTTCCTGTTGCCGCTGCCGATTCTAGGGCCCGGGTTGCTGCGCGGCTGCGCAGGCGAGTTGATGGACCTCTCGCCGCCCACCATCCACGCGCACCGCGGTCAGCGCGCCGCCCCAGACGCAGCCGGTGTCCAGCGCCAGCAGGGTGGGGCGGTTGACCAGGCCCAGCGTGCTCCAGTGGCCGAAGGCGATCGGCTGATCGGCGGTCTGCCGGCCGGGCACCTCGAACCACGGCATGTAGCCCGGCAGCGCGCCGCCGGCCGCTTCCTTGGTCTTGAAATCGAGGGTGCCATCGGCGCTGCAAAAACGGATCCGGGTCAGCGCGTTGACCACCAGCCGCCAGCGTGCAGGGCCCTGCAGCTCGTCGCGCCAGCGGTCGGGCTGGTTGCCGTACATCTGGTGCAGAAAGTCGCCCAGCGCCGGGCCGCGCAACTCGGCCTGCACTTCGGCGGCCAGGGCCAGCGTTTGCGCGGGTGTCCACTGCGGCACCACGCCGGCGTGCACGCACAGCCAGCCGGCTTCGCTGTGGGCCAGGGTTTGGCGGCGCAGCCACTCGATCCAGCGGTCGCGGTCCGCGGCGCGCAGCACATCGTCGAAGGTATCGCCGCGCTGCAGCGCGCGCGCGCCATGGGCCACGGCCAGCAGATGCAGGTCGTGGTTGCCGAGCAGGCAGGTGGCGGCTGCGCCAAAGCCGGCCAGCCGCCGCAAGGTGGCCAGCGAAGACGGCCCCCGGTTGACCAGATCGCCCAGCAGCACGATCCGGTCGCGCGAGGCTGAAAAGCCGATCTCGTCGAGCAGCAGCCCGAGCGCTTGGTCGCAGCCTTGGACGTCGCCGATGAGGTAGTTCATCGACCGATTCTGCTACGCTCGCGCCCCTCTTCGACAGCCACCGCCTGGGCATCCTGCGGCGCGCATGGACTTCACACTGCTGCTCTTCCTGATCCTGATCAACGGCCTCTTCGCCATGTCGGAGATGGCCCTGAGCGCCAGCCGCAAGGCCCGTCTGCAAGTCATGGTGGAAGCCCGCCAGCCCGGCGCGCAGGCCGCGATGGCGCTGCATGAAAACCCCACGCTGTGGCTGTCCACGGTGCAAATCGGCATCACCTCCATCGGTGTGCTGAACGGCATCGTCGGCGAGGCCGCCTTCAGCGAGCCGGTGGCGCAGTGGCTGGTCCACACCTTCAATGCACCGGCCAAGGGTGCGGCCATCGGCGCCACGGCGCTGGTGGTGGTGATGATCACCGTGCTGACCATCATCTTCGGCGAACTGGTGCCCAAGCGGCTGGGCCAGATGCACCCCGAGACGGTGGCCCGGCTGGTGGCGCGGCCCATGAACTGGCTGTCGACCGCAACGCGCCCGCTGGTCTGGGTGCTGAGCCTCAGCACCAATGCCATCCTGACCCTGATGGGCATGCGCCACGGCCCGTCGCGCGCGGTCACCGAGGAAGAAATCGCGGCCAGCCTGGAAGAGGGTGTCGACGCCGGCGTGATCGAGGCGCAGGAACACCAGATGGTGCGCAACGTCTTCAGGCTGGACGACCGGCAGATCGGCTCGATGATGATTCCGCGCGCGGAAATCGTCTGGCTGGATGTGGCCGATCCGCTGGGAACGCTGCTGCAATGCATCACCGACAGCGGCCACACCCGCTTCCCGGTGTGCCGCGGTTCGCTGGACGATGTGCAAGGCGTGCTGCGCCTGGCCAGCCTGTTGCAGCCGCTGGCCAAGGGCGACAAGCTGGTGCTGTCCGATCACCTGGTGCCGCCGGTCTTCGTGCCCGAGACCTTGTCGGGGATGGAATTGCTGGAGCAGTTCCGCGCCACGCGCACCGACCTGGTCTTCGTCGTCGACGAATACGGCGCCGTGCAGGGCGTGATCACCGAACGCGACCTGCTGGAGGCCATCACCGGCGAGTTCGGTGCGCCCAGCGACGACGATGCCTGGGCGGTGCAGCGCGCCGACGGCAGCTGGCTGATGGACGGCCTGATTCCGGTGCCCGAGCTCAAGGACAGGCTCGAAATCAAGGACATGCCGGAAGAAGATCGCGGACGCTACAACACGCTGGCTGGCATGATCATGCTCTTGCTCGGCCGCCTGCCGAACACCACCGATACGGTGGAATGGGAAGGCTGGCGTTTCGAGGTCGTTGACCTCGACGGCAAGCGCGTCGACAAGGTGCTCGTGGAGCGCCTCAACATTCCTGGAGTAGCCCTTTGATCAATCAGAAATTGCACCTGCAGCCGCAGGCGCTGGACACCAACCTGCACCGCAACCTGAAGCTGCAGCTGCCGCTCACCGACTGGAGTGTCGCCAAAGGCCTGAATGCCATGTTCGTGGCCGCCGTTGAATTCGGCGATGTCTGCCGCGAGTTCCCCATCGTCTTCATCAAGGCCGGCCAGGAAGATGACGGCAGCGAGGCCATCGCGCCGGTGGCCGTCTTCGGTTTGACGCAAGACGACAACCTCTATGTCGCGGGCACCGAGTGGCGTGCCCAGTACATCCCGGCGGTGTTGCGGTCTTATCCCTTTTGCATCGCCCGCGTCGACACCGAGCGCTTCGCCATCTGCATCGACCAAGGCCACGCCGGCTTCTCGGAAACCGAAGGCGTGCCGCTGTTCGAAGGCGATGCCCAGCCTTCCGAGATGCTGAAGGCCATGACGAGCAATCTGGAGAATCTGGAAAACGAAGTTCAGCGCACGCGCATGATCGGCAAGCGGCTGCTGGAATTGGATCTGCTGCGCGACATGCGCTTCGACACCACCTTGCCCGACGGCCGCCAGCACACGGTGGACGGCTTTCTGACCGTGGACGACAAGAAGGTCACCGAGTTGCCGGAAGCCACCGTGATGGAGCTGCACCGCACCGGCATCCTGGGTCTGATCCACCTGCATTGGGTCTCGATCGGCAATATGCGCCGGCTGGCCAACTGGTACACCGAGCGCACGCTGGGCCCCGCAGCAGCGCAGCCGGCCGTGGCCGCACCGGCTGCCGCCACCGCCTGAGGCCCTGGGTGGCCGCGCGGCGGCCGGCTCCGGCGGGCACGTGCGCAGTCACTCAAGGCCGGCTGGCGGCCTGGCCGCCCGGTGCGGCTGGCGGCGCCCGCAGCGCGGCCATCACCTGCGCAGCCTGCGGCTGGGTCCTGGCCACCCAGTCGTCGAAGTGCTGGCGCGCCGTCTGACCGTAGCGCTGGTAGATCCGGTGGCCCGCGTAGGCCACCAGGGCCAGCAGCAGCAGGGTGCGGGCGGCGCGGGCGAAGGACAGCAGCACCGCGATGCCCATGCCCAGGGCCACCCACTTGAACCACCACACACCGTGGTAAGTCATGGCGTTGACGGTGCCGGTCAGGCCGACGACGAACAGAGCCTTGAAAGGCATCACGACGGCCTGGGTGAGGTCGCGGATGGGGCTGAAGAGCCAGCGCAGCGGGTTCATGGAAACCTCCTGGGGAAGCGATCAGCGAAGCTTGGGCGGCGGCCCCCCCGCCAGCCAGGGGCTTGCGACCGAAAGCCGGGCCGCGGCGTCAATCGACAGCCTGCGGCGACGGTCTGCAGCCGCAACCGACAATGCGCCACGCGCCAACCGGTTGCCCGCCGGGCGGCCGACACCGAAAGCAACTCGACCATGACCGTCCACCTCAGCAAGACACCCCGCGGCAGCACGCCGCTGCACACCACCGACCGTGCCAGCTTCGCGGCCCACGCCGCGGCCCTGGAGCCCGCCGCGCAGCGCTGGCTGCAGAGTCTGGGTTTCAAGGGCGCCCCCGACACCCACGCCGTGCTGCCCGGCGCCGATGGCGGCATCGCGGCCGTCTGGGCCGGCGTGCACGGTGCCGCCCACCCGTGGGCCCTGGCGGCCTTGCCCAAGGCCTTGCCGGCAGGTGTCTACCACCTGGGTGATGGCGGCCTGGCGCTGGACGCCGCTGCCGCCGCGCTGTCCTGGGAACTGGGCAGCTACACCTTCGACCTGTACAAGCCCGCGCGCCGCGAGCCGGCGCAGCTGCATCTGCCGTCGAACGCCCACACCCAGCGTGCGCTGATCGTGGCCGCCGCCATCGCCTCCACGCGCGATCTGGTCAACACGCCGGCCGAACACCTGGGTCCGGCGCAACTGGCCGACGCCGTGAAGCTGGTGGCCCAGCAGCACGGCGCCACCTTCAAGCAGACCGTCGGCGACAAGTTGCTGAAGGGCTTCCCGGCCATCCACGCCGTGGGCCGTGCGGCGGCTGAAGGACGCGAGCCGCGGCTGATCGAGCTGAACTGGGGCAACCCCAGGCACCCGAAGATCAGCCTGGTGGGCAAGGGCGTGTGCTTCGACAGCGGCGGGCTGGACATCAAGGGCGCCGACGGCATGCGCCTGATGAAGAAGGACATGGGCGGCGCCGCCAACGCGCTGGGCCTGGCGCAGATGATCATGGCGCTGAAGCTGCCGGTGCGCCTGCAACTGCTGATCCCGGCGGTGGAAAACGCCATCGACGGCAATGCTTTCCGGCCGGGCGATGTCTTCAAGACGCGCCAGGGTCTGCACATCGAGATCGGCAACACCGACGCCGAAGGCCGCGTCATCCTGTGCGACGCGCTGGCCTACGCCGCCGAGAGCACACCGGCGCTGCTGATCGACATGGCCACGCTGACCGGCGCCGCCCGCGTGGCGCTGGGCGCGCAACTGCCGGCGCTGTTCTGCCGCCGCACCGACCTGGCGCGCGACCTGGTCGACCGCAGCATGGACCTGCACGACCCGATGTGGCACATGCCGCTGTGGCGCGGCTATCACGGCGGCATCGAAAGCGACATCGCCGACATCGTCAACACCGGCAAGAACGCCCTGGCCGGCGCCATCACCGCCGCCCTGTTCCTGGAAGACTTCGTGCCGGCCGAGCAGGACTGGCTGCACATCGACCTGTTCGCCTGGAACAACGAAACCCGCCCCGGCCGTCCGGTGGGCGGCGAGGCGCAAACCTTGCGCACGCTGCTGGCCTACCTGGAAGCGCGTTACCAGTAGCCCCCAAGCTCGCTGGCGCTCCCGCCATCTGCCGGAGGCAGCCGGCCTTCGGGCCGTCCAAGCCCGCGCAGGCGGGCTTGGAGCCGCGGCCCTCAGACCCCCCGAGGGGGATGCTCCGCCAGCGGCCCGGCGAAGCCGGTTCCGCGGCGGGAAGCTGGGTCGATACCGTTGAACAGGATCGCGCCCACCGCCTGCGGGTCGTTGGTCAGGCGAACGGCATCGAAGGCCGCCTGCGCCTGCGGGTGACGGCGGCGCAGCAGGTTCAACCACTGCTTGAGCCGCCCGCTGCGGTGGCGCGGTGCCACGTGGCTGGCGATGCGGTGCCAGAAGTGGGCCAGCAGCGGCAGCAGGTCGGCCCACAGCGGCTCGGCGGCGCCGCGCAGGGCCAGTGCCAGGCCAGGGTCGGCGACGATGCCGCGGCCCAGCATGATGGCGTCGCAGCCGCTGACTTCGAGGCAGCGGTGGGCGTCGCCCACGGTCCAGACCTCACCGTTGGCCACCACGGGTATCGCCACCGCCGACCGGATCTCGGCGATGCGTTCCCAGTAGGCCGGCGGCCGGTAGCCGTGCAGCTTGGTGCGGGCGTGCACCACCAGTTCGTCGGCGCCCGCGTCGGCGATGGCCCGCGCGCAGTCCAGCATGCGGCTCTCGTCGCGCACGCCCAGGCGCATCTTGGCCGACACCGGGATGTCGGCCGGCACCGCGCGGCGCACCGCCGCCACGATGGCGTGGACCAGCTCGGGCTCGTCCAGCAGCACGGCGCCGCCGCGGTGGCGGTTGACGGTGGGCGCGGGGCAGCCGAAATTCAGGTCGATGCCTTCGGGCAGCAGGCCGGCCAGTCGCGCGGCGTTGTCGGCCAGGCAGGCCGGGTCGCCGCCCAGCAGTTGCGGGCGCACCGGCGTGCCGGCCGCCGTACGCCCGCCAGTCAGCAATTCGGGCACGATGCGGGTGAAGACGCGGACCGGCAGCAACTGGTCGGTGATGCGGATGAACTCCGACACGCAGCGGTCCACGCCACCGACGCGGGTGATGACGTCGCGCAGGCTGTGGTCGAGCAGGCCTTCCATGGGCGCCAACAGGATGCGCGGCGGGCAGCGTGCGGCGGTCGGGGGGGGCGGGGTCGTCATCGGCCGAGGGATTGTCCCCGGTCGGCCGACCCGCAGGACGGGCGGGCGCTGGCTAGAATTTTTCGATCGATCGCCCGATGCATTTCTGGAGCCTGCGCATGCCCGAAGCACCCGTCCTCGTCGACACCCAAGGCGCCGTGCGCTGGCTGACCTTGAACCGGCCGGCGGCCCTGAACAGCTTCACCGCCGCGATGCACGCGGTGCTGCTGCCGGCGCTGGACGAGGCTGCGGCCGACCCGGGCATCCGCGCCGTCGTCATCACGGGTGCCGGCCGGGGCTTCTGCGCCGGGCAGGACCTGAACGACCCGGCGATGGTCGGCGACGTCGATGTGGGCGCCGTCATCGAGCGCCACTACCGCCCGCTGGCCACCCGCGTGCGGACCATGCCGGTGCCCGTCATCGCCGCCGTCAACGGCGTGGCCGCCGGGGCCGGCGCGAACTTCGCGTTGTGCTGCGACTTCGTCGTCGCGGCGCGCAGCGCCAGCTTCATCCAGGCCTTCAGCAAGATCGGCCTGGTGCCCGACTGCGGCGGCACCTGGCTGCTGCCGCGCCTGGTCGGCCGCGCCCGCGCGCTGGGCCTGGCCATGACCGGCGACAAGCTGCCGGCCGAAGAGGCGCAGCGCATCGGCCTGATCTGGCAGTGCGTGGACGACGCGGCCCTGACCGACAGCGTCGCCGCGCTGGCCAAGCGGCTCGCGGCGATGCCCAGCAAGGCCCTGGCCGAGACGCGGCGGGCCATCGACGCGGCCGCGCCGATGAACTTCGGCGACGCCCTCGCGCTGGAGGCCAGCACCCAGCGCGAACTGGGCCGGGCCGCCGATTTCGCCGAGGGCGTGGCGGCCTTCTTCGCCAAGCGGCCGCCGCAGTTCAAGGACCGCTGAGCGATGACGGCGCAGGAGATCGCCGAGGCGGTCCGCGACGCGATGTGGGCCAACGACCGCGCATCGCAAGGCCTGGGCATGGCCGTGCTGTCAGTCGGACCTGGCACGGCCGCGCTCAGCATGACCGTGCGTGTCGACATGCTCAACGGCCACGACATCTGCCACGGCGGTTTCATCACCACGCTGGCCGACAGCGCTTTTGCCTTTGCCTGCAACGCCTACAACGAGGTGACAGTGGCCTCCGGCTTCGACGTCAACCTGCTCGCTGCGGCTCGCCTGGGCGATGTGTTGACGGCCAGTGCTTCCGAGTTGAACAAGGCCGGGCGCACCGGTGTCTACGACATCGCTGTGCGCAACCAGCACGGGCTGGCCGTGGCAGCGTTTCGCGGCCGTTCTTACAGCATGAAGGGCCAGGCCGTGCTGGCCGACCTGCCGGTGGGCAAAGCGCGATGAAGACCACACCCGCCAGCGCGCTGGAGCCCATCGAACGCGCCAGCCGCGACGAATTGCAGGCCTTGCAGTTGCAGCGCCTTCAGCAGACGCTGCAACACGCCTACGACCGCGTGCCGCACTACAGGCAGGCCTTCGACGCGCGGGGCGTCCACCCGTCCGATTGCCGTTCGCTGGCCGATCTGGCCCAGTTCCCCTACACCGTCAAGGCCGACCTGCGCGCGAATTACCCTTTCGGGATGTTCGCCGTGCCGCGCGAGCAGGTGGTGCGCATCCACGCCAGTTCGGGTACCACCGGCAAGCCCACGGTGGTGGGCTACACCCAGGGTGATATCGACCGCTGGGCCGACCTGGTGGCCCGCAGCATCCGCGCCGCCGGCGGCCGGCGCGGCGACATGGTGCATGTGTCCTATGGCTATGGCCTGTTCACCGGCGGCCTGGGCGCACACTACGGCGCCGAGAAGCTGGGCTGCACCGTCATACCCATGGGCGGCGGACAAACCGAGAAGCAGTTGCAGCTGATCGAGGACTTCCAGCCCGACATCATCATGGTCACGCCCAGCTACATGCAGGTCATCGTCGAAGAGTGCCGCCGCCAGGGCAAGGACCCGCGCAAACTGTCGTTGCGCACCGGCATCTTCGGCGCCGAACCGTGGACCGAGGCCATGCGCCGCGACATCGAGGCCAGCGCCGACATCAAGGCCGTCGACATCTACGGCCTCAGCGAGGTCATGGGCCCCGGCGTGGCCAGCGAATGCATCGAGACGCAGGACGGCCCGGTGGTCTGGGAAGACCATTTCTACCCCGAGATCATCGACCCCGATACCGGTGACGTCTTGCCTGACGGCAGCGAAGGTGAGCTGGTCTTCACGACGCTGACTAAAGAGGCGCTGCCCGTCATCCGCTACCGCACGCGCGACCTGACGCGGCTGCTGCCGCCGAGCGCGCGCAGCATGCGCCGCATGGGCAAGATCGTCGGCCGCAGCGACGACATGCTGATCGTCCGCGGCGTCAACCTGTTCCCGACGCAGATCGAGGAACTGGTGCTGCAGCACGGCCAGTTGTCGGGGCAGTACCAGCTGGTGGTGACGCGCAACGGTTTGCTCGACGAAGTGCGCGTGCGCTGCGAGGTGGCGCCCGAACACCGCCATGCCGACCGCGATGCGATCGCCTTCGACATGCAGCACCGCATCAAGACGCTGATCGGCGTGAGCACGCAGGTCGATGTCGGCCTGCCCGACGCCATCGAACGCACGCTGGTCGGCAAGGCGCGGCGGGTCATCGACCAACGCCCGAAATAAGGAGTCCGCGATGTACACGCAAGCCATGGACACGGCGCCGCTCGAGGAACGCAAAGCCCTGCGCAGCGCCGAGGAAGCCGAGCTGGAGGCGCGCTTCGAAGCCCGCATCGCCCAGGGCGACTTCATCGAGGCCAAGGACTGGATGCCCGAGCATTACCGCAAGACGCTGCTGCGCCAGATCAGCCAGCATGCGCACAGCGAATGCGTGGGCATGCTGCCCGAGGGCAACTGGGTGACGCGCGCGCCGACGCTCAAGCGCAAGACCATCCTGCTGGCCAAGATCCAGGACGAAGCCGGCCATGGCCTGTACCTGTATGCCGCTGCCGAAACGCTGGGCAGCAGCCGCGACCAGATGCTGGCCGCGCTGCACAGCGGCAAGGCCAAGTACAGCAGCATCTTCAACTACCCCACGCTGAGCTGGGCCGACATCGGCGTGATCGGCTGGCTGGTCGACGGTGCGGCGATCATGAACCAGGTGCCGCTGACGCGCTGCAGCTATGCGCCCTACGCCCGCGCCATGGTGCGCGTGTGCCGCGAAGAAAGCTTCCACCAGCGTCAGGGTTACGACGCCCTGCTGACCATGATGAACGAGGGCACGGCCGCGCAGCGCGCCATGGTGCAGGACGCAGTGGACCGCTGGTGGTGGCCCAGCCTGATGATGTTCGGCCCGCCCGACGCCGACAGCCCGAACACCGCGCAAAGCATGCGCTGGGGCATCAAGCGCCTGAGCAACGACGCGCTGCGGCAGAAGTTCGTCGACGCCACGGTGGCGCAGGCCCAAGTGCTGGGCGTGACCGTGCCCGATCCGCTGCTGCAGTGGAACGAAGCGCGCGGCCAGCACGATATCGGCCCTATCGACTGGGCCGAGTTCTGGCGCGTGGTGTCTGGCCACGGCCCTTGCAACAGCGAACGGCTGGCGGCGCGCGTGCAAGCCTGGGACGACGGCGCCTGGGTGCGCGAAGCGGCCCTGGCGCACGCGAAGAAGCAGGCGGACCGACACGCTTTGGAAGACCAAGCCGCATGAACAGCAACGAAACCCCGTCGGCCGAATGGCCGCTGTACGAAGTCTTCGTGCGCGCCAAGGCCGGGCTCGACCACAAGCACTGTGGCAGCCTGCATGCGGCCGACGCCAAGATGGCCATCCAGCTGGCGCGCGAGGTCTACACCCGGCGCCAGGAGGGCTGCAGCCTGTGGGTGGTGCCCAGCCGCTTCATCACCGCCAGCGACCCGGCCGACAAGGCCGCCTACTTCGACCCGATGGAAGACAAGGTCTACCGCCACCCCAGCTTCTACGTGCTGCCGGCGGCCGTGGACCAGATGTAGGCGCTGATGTCGACCCCATCCGCCTTGCGCTCCCTGCCGTCGGCGGGGGGCGCCTCCATCCAGCTGCAGCTCACGCCGACGGTGCAGTACCTGCTGCGCATCGCCGACACCGCGCTCATCCACGCCCAGCGCCTGGCCGAGTGGTGCGGCCACGGACCGGTGCTGGAAGAGGACATGGCGCTGACCAATATGGCGCTGGACCTGCTGGGCCAGGCGCGCGGGCTGCTGACACAGGTCGGCGCCCTGGAGGGGCAGGGCCTGGACGAAGACCAACTGGCATTTTTGCGCGACGAACGCCAGTTCTTCAATCTGACGCTGGCCGAGTTGCCGATGCGCCGCAGCAGCGGCCCGGCGCCGGGTGGTGACTTTGCCGACACCGTGCTGCGCAATTTCCTGCTGGCCGGCTGGTTCAAGGCCCTGTGGGTCGGCCTGAGCGCATCGAGCGACGCGACCGTGGCCGCCATCGCGGCCAAGGCCGTGAAGGAGGCGCGCTACCACCAGCAGCACGCGGCCGACTGGGTGGTGCGCCTGGGTGACGGCAGCGCGGAATCGGCGGCGCGGATGCAGGCGGCGCTGCGCCGCGCCTGGCCCTACACGGCCGAGATGTTCGCCAGCGACGCCGTCGATGCGCTAGCGGTCCTGGCCGGCCTGGGCCCCGCACGCGACACCCTGCATGCGGCCTGGTGGGCCGAAGTGGCCCCTGTGCTGACCGCCGCCAACCTGGCGCCGCTGCCGGCTACGCCCTTCATCAGCAGCGGCACGCAGGGCCGCCACAGCGAACACCTGGGCTACATCCTGGCCGAGATGCAGAGCCTGCAACGCCAGCACCCGGGCGGGCGCTGGTGAGGGCCGCCGCGGCCCTCGCTCGGGCGCGCCTGCGCGAGCGCAGCGCGCATGCCTGGGCCGTGCTGGCGACCGTGCCCGACCCCGAGGTGCCGGCCCTGTCCTTGTGCGATCTGGGCATCGTGCGCGAGGTCACGCTGCGCGGCGATGGCGTCGAAGTCGTGCTCACACCGACCTACAGCGGCTGCCCGGCCACCGAAGTCATCGCCGACAGCGTGCGCACGGCCTTGCTGGGGGCCGGCTACGCCAGCGTCACCCTCACGCAACGCCTCGCACCCGCCTGGACCACCGACTGGATCAGTGCTGAAGGCCGAGAACGCCTGCGCGCCTACGGCATCGCGCCGCCCGGGCCTGCGGTCGCCAGCGAGGCCGTGCTGCGCATCCGCCCGCGCAACCTGGTCTGTCCGCGCTGCGGCAGCGCGGACACCGAACGCCTGTCGGCCTTCGGTTCCACCGCCTGCAAGGCGCTGCACCGCTGCCTGGCTTGCCGCGAGCCCTTCGAACACTTCAAGCCGCTGTGAACGGCCAGCTGCTGCCCCTTGCGCCGGTCCGCCGCGGGAGACAGCCCGGGAGCAGCCGTGAGTGACCTTGCCTTTCACGCGCTGCGCGTGGTCAGCGTGCAAGCCGTTGCCGACGATGCCGTCGCGCTGACTTTCGCGGTGCCGCCCGAGTCGGCCGAGGCGTTTCGCTTCCAGGCTGGGCAGCACCTGACCCTGCGCGCCACCGTCGACGGCCGGGAGCTGCGGCGTTCCTATTCCATCTGCTCGGCGCCGGGCGCCGCGCCGCGTGTCGGCGTGCGCCTGGTGGCGGGTGGTGTGTTCTCGACCTGGCTGCACCGGCACCTGCAAGCCGGCGACCAGATCGACGCCATGGCGCCGCTGGGTCGCTTCGGCGCCGCGCTGGCGACCCGGCCCCACCACGTGCTGGCCGTGGCCGGCGGCAGCGGCATCACGCCCATCCTGGCCATCCTGCAGGCCGCGCTGGCGGCCGATGTCCACACGCGCTGCACGCTGCTCTACGGCAACCGCAGCGCGGCATCGACGATGTTCAAGGACACGCTCGACGACCTGAAGAACCGCCACCTGGCGCGGCTGGCCGTGCACGCGGTCTACTCCCGCGAGGAGGTCGACGCGCCGTGGCAGTCCGGCCGCATCGGCGCCGACCAGGTGGCCACGCTGCTGCGCCTGGCCGGCCCGGTGGACGCCGCTTTCGTCTGCGGTCCGCACGCCATGAACGAGGCGGTCGACGCGGCCTTGCAAGCCGCTGGCGTGCCGGCCGACCGCATCCACATCGAACGCTTCGGCCTACCCCCTGCGGTGGCGGCCGCCGCCGCGGTGCAGCCGACGGCAGCGGCTGCTGACGCTGACGCTGCCGTGTCGCGCATCCGCATCGTGCGCGACGGCTTGGCGCGCGAGATCGACTTTCTGCCCGGCGATGGCAGTGTGCTGGCTGCAGCCGCGCGGGCTGGCCTGGAGATGCCGTATTCCTGCCAGTCGGGCGTCTGCGCCACCTGCCGCGCGCGCGTGCAGGCCGGACGCCTGAGCATGGACCGCAACTTTGCGCTCAGCGCCGACGAGGTGGCGGCTGGCTTCGTGCTGACCTGCCAGGCGCGTCCCCTGACCGACCGGGTGACCCTGTCCTTCGACCAACGTTGACGGCCGCTGCGGTGCGGCCGTCAGCGCGCTGGCGGCCTGCCAGCGCGCCGATGCAGCCGGCGCTGCCGCCGTGCGGCTCTGGGCCGTGGTCAGCAGGCGGGCTGCAGGCCGGCCGCTGCAGGGCGCAGCGCCCGGATGGGCGCCACCCACTGCGCCTGGCGCCTGACGCTGCCGCCTTCGGCCAGTGCCCAGCCTTCGACCGCCTGCTCGGGCGCATGCTGCAGCGTGCGCACACCGGCCAGCCCCTGCGCTGCGGCGCGGTCGATCAAGGCCGTGGTGGCCGTCTCGCCCAGGCTCAGCACCAGATGCTGCCAGCGTCGCTGCACGCGCTCTTGCAGCCAGGCGTCTTCCAGCGCCAGGCGGACGGCAGCCGGGTCGGCGCCCGCTTCCAGCACGCGCGGGGCCAGCGCGCCGATGAAGAGGTTGTAGTCGTGGCGCAGCGTGTGGGCGGGCAGCAGGTCGGCAATGGCGCGGGTGCGGGCGCTCCAACCGGCGGCGGTGAACTGCAGCGTCAGCAGCGCCTGCAGGCCTTGTGGTGCGTTCAGCAGGCGCACCCGGTTGGGCGGCAGCACGGCCAGGGGCACGCGGGCGGCCTCGAAGAAGGGCAGGGGTGTGGCCAAGGACCGCAGCGCGGCCAGCCGCCACCAGACGGCGGCATCCAGGCCGTCCAGGGCCGGGGCACCGTCGGCGATGCGGTGGGCGCGGCGCAGGGCTTCCAGCACGCCCACCCCGGCGCGGGCCTGCACCGCAGCCAGGCTGATCACGGCCACGTTGCCGGCGGCGTAACCGGCCTGCGGGTTCAGCCTTTCGACGACGGCCGCGGTGGCCTGGCCCTCAGCGCCACCCAGGCCGGTGCGCAGTATCGGGCACCGTTCGGTGTGGATCTGCGCCAGGTAGTGCGCGCTCAGTTGCTGGGTTTCATAGGCAATGCCGCGCCGCCAGGCCAGCGTGCGCAGCGCCAGCCACTGCCGCGTCGCGCGTTGGGTGGCCAGCGTGCGGCGGCCGAAGACGGCCCGGCCGGCTCGCCAGCCCTGGCCCACCGGCGTGCCGTCCAGCAGCAGTTCGGCCGGCGGCACCAGACCGTGGTGGGCGTAGTCCCAACCGATGTCGAAGCCGACATGGTCGGCCTGCGTGACAGGCGCAGCGGGGTGGGCAACATCGAGGGCGAGTGGGGTCTGGTTCATCGTCGGCTCCATCAGCTTCCCTCGCTCCGTGCGGGGGGTGTGTCAGCAGTGTCGAAGCTCGCTGGCTCATATCGTGAGCCACTGAAACGTGATGTGCGCATCAAGATGCTGGGCCCGACCTGCCGAACCGACAGCGGGGCGGTCCGCGGATTGGCTATAATCGCAAGTTGACGCCCGTGTAGCTCAGTTGGTAGAGCAGCGCATTCGTAATGCGAAGGTCAACAGTTCGATTCCGTTCACGGGCACCAAGAGAAAATACCTTAAGAATCAAACACTTAACGGTTGAAACCAGGCTCAGGCAACCCCTGGGCTTTTTTCATTCCCGACTGCGTTTTGTGCTCATGCAGCCACCATGTAGCCACGGGTACGGGCAAACGCACCCCTGAAACGACGAACCTGGCGCGGCAAGCGGCTGCGACCGGTGCGCATGCCGATCGCCGGCACCGTTCTTGACCAGTTCGCGGTTCTGCTCGATGCGTTTGCGCGCCGGTTCGACGCGCGCCTGCACCTCGCGCACCGGGGCATCGGCCTGTTGCACCGCGCCACGCGCCGCGGCCACGCCGCCGGTCGCGTCGCCGACCTGTTCGTCGAGATAGATCGCAGCCATGCGCAGCATTGTCAAATTCAACTGGCGCTCATTGGTTATTTGTCAAAAACTATGGGCTCACTACTGATATCCCCAAGGAAACCGTGATGACCTCTGTAGCCCAGTGCCCCTTTCATGCCGCCGGCGGCGTGCGCGCCACCCACGGCGCGCAATCCAACGCCGACTGGTGGCCCCAGCAGCTCAACCTGTCCATGCTGCACCAGCACCAGCCGGTGTCGAATCCGATGGACCCGGACTTTGATTACGCCGAAGCTTTCAGGAAGCTCGACTACCCGGCCATGAAGCAGGACCTGGCGGACCTGATGACGCAAAGCCAGGACTGGTGGCCGGCCGATTACGGCCACTACGGTGGCCTGTTCATCCGCCTGGCCTGGCACGCCGCCGGCACCTACCGCACGGCCGACGGCCGCGGCGGCGCCAACACCGGCAACCAGCGCTTTGCGCCGCTCAACAGCTGGCCCGACAACGGCAACCTCGACAAGGCCCGCCGCCTGCTGTGGCCCATCAAGCAGAAGTACGGCAACGCGCTGTCCTGGGCCGACCTGTTCATCCTGGCTGGCAACGTGGCCATGGAAACCATGGGCTTCAAGACCTTCGGTTTTGGCGGCGGACGCCCCGACATCTGGGCGCCCGAGGAAGACATCTATTGGGGCGCCGAAAAGGCGTGGCTGGCCACCAGCGACCAGCCCGACAGCCGCTACAGCGGTGACCGCCAGCTGGCGCACCCGCTGGCCGCCGTGCAGATGGGCCTGATCTACGTGAACCCGCAGGGCCCGGACGGCAACCCCGACCCTGTGCTGTCCGGCCGTGACGTGCGCGAGACCTTTGCCCGCATGGCCATGAACGACCACGAAACGGTGGCTCTGGTGGCCGGCGGCCATACCTTTGGCAAGATGCACGGCGCCGGTGATGCGGCCCTGGTGGGCCCCGAACCTGAAGGGGCCCCCATGGAAGAGATGGGCTTGGGCTGGATCAACCGGCACGGCAGCGGCAAGGGTGGCGACACCACCACCAGCGGCTTCGAAGGCGCCTGGAAACCCAAGCCGACGCAATGGGACATGGGCTATTTCAAGGTGTTGTTCAAGTACGAGTGGAAACAGATGACCACCGCCGCCGGCGCCATCCAGTGGGAAGCCCAAAACGTCGACCCCGAGGACATGATTGCCGACGCCCACGACCCCGGCAAGCAGCATCCGCCGCACATGACCACGGCCGACCTGTCGCTGCGCTTCGACCCGGCCTACGCGCCGATCTCGCGCCACTTCGCCGCCCACCCCGACGAATTCGCCGACGCCTACGCCCGTGCCTGGTTCAAGTTGACCCACCGCGACATGGGCCCCAAGGTTCGCTACCTCGGCCCCGAGGTGCCGGCCGAAGACCTGATCTGGCAAGACCCGGTGCCCGCGGTGATCCACCCGCTGATCGATGCCGCCGATGCCCAGGCGCTGAAGGCCAGCGTGCTCGCCAGCGGCCTGTCGGTCAGTGAACTGGTGTCCACCGCCTGGGCCTCGGCCTCGACCTACCGCGGTTCCGACCTGCGCGGCGGCAGCAACGGCGCCCGCGTCCGCCTGGCCCCGCAGAAGGACTGGGAAGCCAACCAGCCGGCGCAGCTGGCCCGGGTGCTGGCGGTGCTGGCAGGCATCCAGAGCCGCTTCAATGGCGCACAGGATGGCGGCAAGCAGGTGTCGCTGGCCGACCTGATCGTGCTGGCCGGCAACGCCGGCGTGGAGGCCGCGGCCCAGGCTGCGGGCCATGCCGTGGTGCTGCCCTTCAGCCCGGGGCGCAGCGATGCCACGCAGGAACAGACCGACGTCGATGCCTTTGCCGTGCTCGAGCCGGTGGCCGACGGCTTCCGCAACTACCGCCAGGAGGGCTACAGCGTCTCGCCCGAAGAAATGCTGCTCGACAAGGCCCAGTTGCTGACCCTGTCGGCGCCCGAGATGGCGGTGCTCGTCGGTGGCCTGCGGGTGCTGGGCGCCAACCATGGCGGCTCGCAGCAGGGCGTTTTCACCCAGCGACCGGGCCAGCTGACGACCGACTTCTTCTGCCACCTGGTCGACATGTCCACCGTCTGGAAGCCGGCTGGCGACAACGCCTACCTAGGCAGCGACCGCAAGAGCGGCGCCCCCCGCTGGACAGCCAGCCGCGTCGACCTGGTCTTCGGTTCCAACTCGCAGCTGCGCGCCATCGCCGAGGTCTATGCCCAGAGCGACAACGGCGGCAAGTTCGTGCGCGACTTCGTCGCCGCCTGGACCAAGGTGATGAACCTGGACCGGTTCGACCTGCGGTGATCCGGATCGCGGCTTCGTGACGCGAAGCCGCGCCTGCCCGCGGACAGAGCGAGGACGGCGGCACCGCCTTGACCCGGCAGGTAACTGCTGTCCAATGCGTCGAACTGAGATCTCCGACCCTGAGCCGACCGCGGTCTTGAATTCGCCGCCCTGACGCTGCCGGTCAGACCAAGGCGACAGACTCGAAGCTCGTCATGCGCCGGAGGGCTCACCTTGGCGTGCGACCTTCAGGGCTCACCGCAGCAGGAGCCCATCCACAGGTCGACGATCTGGCCCGGGATGCAGGGCTGCAGCCATTCGACCATGGCCAGCGCAACACTGCGGCCAATGGCGCGCTGCGCGTCGAACATCGAGCCGCCGTGGCACGGGACGACGTCGCCGAAGAGGGACTGAACCCGGTCTCGGTGCTCTGCCTGAATCGCAGCCACTGCATCCCCTGCGCCCCAGGTGATGCGCCGTCAACGAACCCGATCCAGGCTGTGACCCGAGCGCCGTCCTGCAGCGGCTGCGGCCGGGAAATGCTGGAAATCCTGACCTTGGGCAAGCAGATGCCAGTCGCGGCCCACACCGTCAACATTGTCGAAAATATTTACACCGTGCCTCGACAACTTCGATTGGGGCGCTTGGAGACCAAAAATTTTCAGGGGAATCAGTACCTTAGCGCAGCGTATGAAACGTGGCCCCGAAATTGCTTTACACTCATATGTGAGTAAAAGCCGATGTTATGCGCGGACATTGGATCACATGTGTGTTTTTCAATTTGAAAGGATGCGAAGCATGAAGACCAGTCTGAAACTAGCGTTTGCCGCGATGGCAACGTCAGCCTTGGTGCCCATGGCACAGGCGTCGACCATTTCGATCAAAGACTTCGGCGAAGAGACGCTGAAGCTGTACGTAGACCGGTGGACCCAGATCACATCGGCACCCGGCAATCCCGGCGGCGGTGACCTGATTGACCTGTCTCAGTCGTCGGACGCCAGTCATGGCCTTTCGGATATTGTTTACACGACCTCGGGCCCGGCCAACGATCCGACCAGGGAGTTTTTGTCGTTCACCTTCGCGAATCACATCGCCTGGGGCTCGAATGTCTACTACTACAAGTATTTCACCGAGCCGGGGACGACGGGCTACAGCGACCTGTTCGTGATCCAGGGGCAAGTAGGCACTGCGCCCGACTACATCACCTTCATTTCCGACGACACCCTGACGGGCAACATCGCCACAGACGGGCCGAGCAGCTCGTTCGGGGCCACGCCGTTCGACCTGGGCACGGAGGTGGAGCAGAATAAATACCAGCTTGCCATTGACACCGGCGTGGACCAGTACTACATCAATTCGGTTCCGGAACCGTTGACGCTGTCGCTGGTCGGCATCGGCTTGTTCGGCGCCACGCTGGCGCGCCGCCTCAAGGCCGGCTGACCGATCCGCGAATCTGCCGGCGAGCGCCCGTTCTGATGACGGGCGTTCTCTCTTCGGCCGCAGCCGCCGCCGCTCAACAGTGACCGTTCAGGCGACCCGATCACTCAGGCCGCTGGGTGCGCCGAACAAGGACAAGTTTCGACGGCGCTGTCAAAGCGCATCTGTCTCGCGCCACCTGCAAAGACCAACTCGGACCCGGCCAAGCCCGCTTTCCCGGTGCGATGAGGAGAAAAAAGGAGGCGTTCGAAGATCCTAGGCTCCCGCCGTCGGTGACCGGAAGACCCGGATTTCCCATCCTCGGGCCGTGCCACCGATGCTGGGTTTGCCCAGGCGGCAGCTCAGTCCAGGCCGGGCGGCGGCTGGAAGGCAAAACCCAGCGCCTCGAGTCGGCGCGCGAGCCCGATGGTGCGCAGATCGCCATAAGCCGGGCCGATGATCTGCACGCCCACAGGCAGACCATCGGGGCCGGCGCCAGCCGGCACGACGGTGGCCGGCAGGTAAGCCACGCCGGCCAGGCCGGCCCAGAAAGTCTGCGCGAAGTAGGGGTGCTGCGCGCCGTCGATGGTGATCGTGCGTTCGTTTTCCGGACTGTGGTCGTGCGCAAAGGCGCTGGTCGGCATGATGGGCGTGAGCAGGAAATCCCATTCCTGGAAGAATCGGTGCCAGGCCCAGCGCAGCTGCGTGCGGGCTTCGTTCAGGCGCGCCCAGTCCCGTGTGCGCAGGGTCTGCCAGCGCAGCAGGTCGGCGCCCGGGCGGCCGTCCTGCGCATCGAGTTGCTCAGCCGCCTGCACCAGCGCCGCGAATTCGGCGTCGGGCACGCGGGCCGCCATGGCCGACATCAGCAGTGCCGAGAACAGGCGGTGGCTGTGCGCGCTGTCGAACGCGGGCCGCGCCGACTCGTCGATGACGGCCCCGGCGCCTGCCAGCGCCTCGGCCACCGCGCCGATGCGCGCCTGCACCGCGGCCGAGGCCGGGCAGATGGGGTCGCTGCGCCACACCGCAATGCGCAGGCCGCGCGTCGGGCTGTCGAGCCGGGGCAGGTGCAGGCCGAGGCCGGCGGACTCCAGTTCGTCGGGGCCTGCCATCAGCTGCAGGGCGGTGTCGAGGTCGTCGGCAGAACGGGCGAGCGGGCCGATGACCGAGATGTCGGTGGGCGACAGCACGCCGCCCAGCGCGTGGCCGCGTGGCGGCGCCAGCCCCCAGGTGGGCTTGTGGCCGAACACGCCACAGAAGTGCGCCGGGTTGCGGATGGAGCCGCCGATGTCGCTGCCGATCTCCAGCCCGGTCAGCCCGGCAGCCAGCGCCGCTGCCGAGCCCCCCGACGAGCCGCCCGGGGTGCGCGTGGCGTCCCAGGGGTTGTTGGTCGTGCCGTAGATCGCGTTGTAGCTCTGGAAGTCGGCCAGGCGCAGGGGCACGTTGGTCTTGCCGAAGACGTTGGCGCCGGCCGAGGCCAGACGTTGCACCGCCAGCGCGTTCTCGGCGGCGACCTTGCCCGCCAGCGCCGGGATGCCCCAGGTGGTGGGCGTACCGGCGAAGTTGTAGCTCTCCTTGATCGTCATCGGCAGCCCGTGCAAGGGGCCCAGGCTCTCGCCCCGCGCGCGGGCCGCGTCGGCCGCGTCGGCGCGGGCGCGGGCGCCGGCGCGGTCCTGCACCACCACGGCGTTGATCGCCGGGTTGTGGCGGTCGACGCGCGCGAGAAAGTGCTCGAGCAGCTCGCGGGCGCCGATGCGGCCCGCGCGGAGTTCCAGCGCCAGTGCGCTGGCGGATCGGTAGTGCAGGGGAAGTGGGGACATGGTCTTGAAGAGGGCTTGGGTTTCGGAGGGCGTCACCGGCCTTGCGCAGCCCGGTGTCGGCGAGCGGCCATTGGAGCGCCGCGCTTCGGTTCGGTCATCGGCATCGTCCCGGATGCCGTCGCACGGTGGCCGGCCTGCATCGCCTCCGTCCCCCTCGGCTTGCCAGCCGCAGTTCCGCATGGGCTGCGCTCTGCTCATGGCCGAAGTCACCGTCAGGCGCCCCGGCCGTCATCCGCTTGCGTAGACTCGCGCGCTTGTTCAGCCGTCCGGAGCCGCGTCGATGTCCTCGTTCTTCCAACGCCTGTGCCTGGTCCTGCTGACCGGCGGCCTGCTCTGGGGCCCTGCGCGGGCAGCCGACTATCCGACGCCCACCGAGGGTGACTTCATCGTCCGCAACTTCCGCTTCGCCAATGGCCAGTCCTTGCCTGAGTTGAAGTTGCACTACCGCACGCTGGGCCAGCCGCAGCGCGACGCCAGCGGCCGGGTCAGCAACGCCGTGTTGATCACCCACGGCACCGGCGGCACCGGCGGGCAGTTCATCCGGCCCGAGTTCGCCGGTGAACTGTTCGGCGCCGGCGCGCTGCTGGACGCCAGCCGCTACTACCTGATCCTGCCCGACGGCATAGGCCATGGCGCATCGTCCAAGCCCAGCGACGGCCTGCGCGCCGATTTCCCCCGTTATGGCTATGAGGACATGGTGCGGGCGCAGTACCTGCTCGTCACCGAGGGCCTGAAGATCGACCACCTGCGCCTGGTCATGGGAACCTCGATGGGCGGTATGCACACCTGGCTATGGGGTCAACGCTATCCGGACTTCATGGACGCGCTGATGCCGCTGGCCAGCCTGCCAACGCAGATCGCCGGCCGCAACCGGCTGTGGCGCCGCGTCGTCATCGACGCGATACGCAACGACCCTGCCTGGCAGGGCGGCCAATACGCCAAGCAGCCGCCCAGCCTGCGCACAGCCAGCGAGATGCTGATGCTGATGTCCAGCAACCCGGTGCTGCGCCAGCAGCAACTGCCCACGCTCGCTGCGGCCGACGCGGCCATCGCCGCGACCGTTGCCAGCGGCGACGAGAACAGCGACGCCAACGACACGCTCTACGCGCTGGAGGCCTCGCGCGACTACGACCCCAATCCCGGGTTGGAGAAGATCAAGGCCCCGCTGCTGGCCATCAACACGGCTGACGACCTGATCAACCCGCCCGAGCTGGGGCTGCTGGAACAAGAGATCCAGCGCGTGCCCCACGGCAAGGCCGTTGTCATCCCGCTCAGCCCGGCAACCCGCGGCCATGGTTCGCACACGGTGGCAGCGCTGTGGAAGGTGCCGATGGCGGCGCTGTTGGCGGGCTCCGCCCGGTAAGCAACCACGCGCCGCCTGCGCTTGCTGGCCTGACATCCCCACAGCCCATACCCAACAGCCCAATTCCCCAATTCCCCAATTCCCCAATTCCCCAATTCCCCAATACCCAACAGCCAGAACACCGACATGAAGCCAATCCCCCTGAGCCTGGCCCTTGCCCTGATGGGCGCCCTCACGACCGCGCAGGCCCAACAGGCGACGGCGCTGCCGAGCGAGACGCCGGTCCATTTCAAACCGGTCAACGGCAGCTTTGACTTCGACAGGCGAGAGGTGATGGTGCCCATGCGTGACGGCGTCAAGCTCAAGACCATCATCCTGGTCCCGAAAGACGCCAAGGGCGCGCCGGTCTTCCTGAACCGCACCCCCTACAACGCCAGCAAGAAGCTCTCGCGCATGGACAGCCCCCGGCTCGCCAACGTCGCGCCGCAGATGAACGACACGACCGTCGCGGCGGGCTACATCATCGTGAGCCAGGACGTGCGCGGCAAGTACGGCTCGGAAGGCGACTACGTGATGAACCGGCCGCTCGTCGGGCCGCTCAACCCGACGGGCGTGGACCACGCCACCGATTGCTACGACACCATCGACTGGCTGGTGAAGAACCTGCCCGAGAGCAATGGCCGCGTGGCCGTGGGCGGCGGATCGTACGAGGGCTACACCACCGTGATGTGCACCGTGCGCCCGCACCCTGCACTGAAGGCCGCCGTGCCTTTCGCGCCGATGGTCGACGGCTGGATGGGCGACGACTGGTTCCACAACGGCGCCTTCCGCCAAGACGGCTCGCTGGACTACACCTACGACCAGCAAGCCACGCGCAAGAACGACGAGAAGTGGTGGTCCGGGTACACCGACACCTACGAGCAATACCTGCGCACCGGCTCGGCGGGCGACGTCGCCGCCACGCGCGGCATGGACCAGCTCGGCTTCTGGCGCGCGCTGTCCGCCCACACCGCCTATGACCGCTACTGGCAACTGCAGGCCGTCGACAAGCTGATGGCCAAGGAACCGCTGACGGTGCCGACGATGATCGTCTCGGGCCTGTTCGATCAGGAAGACATCTATGGCGGCCCGGCGCTGTACGCGGCCATGTCCGAGGCCCATCCGCAGAGCGACAAGCTGCATCTGGTGCTGGGCCCGTGGAACCACGGCGGCAGCCGCCGAGAGGGGCGCGCCATCGGCATGATCCCCTTTGAAGGCGACACGGCTGGCTGGTTTCGCAGCAAGGTGATGCAGCCCTTTCTCGACCACCACCTGAAGGACGCACCCGCGCCGCGCACGCCGCGGGTGCTCGCCTACGAGACGGGGGCCGACACCTGGCAGCGCTATGACGCCTGGCCGCGGGCCTGCGCCCAGGGCTGCGCATCGGCTTCGCGCAAGCTCTACCTGCTGCCCGGCGGCAAGCTCGGCTTCGCGCCGCCGTCCGCTGGCTCGGCCGCGTTCGACGAGTACGTCTCCGACCCGGCCAAGCCGGTGCCCTATCGGGCGCGGCCGACGCTGGCGATCGGTGCCGAGGGCTCGACCTGGGGCGATTGGCTGGTGGACGACCAGCGCCATGCGGCCTCGCGCCCCGATGTGATGGTCTACGAGACCGAGCCCTTGAAGGAGCCGCTGCGCATCGCCGGCCAACCCTGGGCCGATCTGGTGGCCTCCACCAGCGGCACAGACACCGACTGGGTCGTGAAGCTGATCGATGTCTGGCCCGCTGAATTCCCCAACAACCCCAGGCTGGGCGGCTACCAGCAGATGCTATCGGCCGACATCTTCCGCGGCCGTTACCGCGAGGACTTCAGCGCGGCCCAGCCCTTGAAGGCCGGCGAGCCGCTGGCCTATCGCATCCGCCTGCCGCAGGCCAACCACACCTTCCTGCCCGGCCACCGCGTCATGGTGCAGGTGCAGTCGAGCTGGTTCCCGCTGTACGACCGCAATCCGCAGACCTTCGTGCCGAACGTCCTGTTCGCGAAACCGGCGGACTATGCCAAGGCCACGCAGCGCATCTGGCACACGCCCGCGCAGGCCAGCGCCATCGAGCTGCCGGTCATCGCGGCTGCGCCCTGATTCAGAGCAAGCCGGTGAGCGCCCGAAGCAGCCCCGCGCGCAGGGCCGGCACGGCTTCCTCGACATCGAGGTGCACCTTGCAGTCGGTGCTCACGGCGGGCGTCTGACCACGCAGCTCGGTCAACCGTGCCCAAGGCCCGCAGCCATTGCCGCTGATTTGATCCACTGATTTGAGGGTGGGGCGGGGTTTCTTAAGCTCGATTTAAGTCGTCTCTGTAATGCTCGGGATAACGACCTCGATGCCTGCAGCATGTCGCTGCGCGCCACCTGCAGGCCTTGAAGGGCGACTCCATCATGCTGTTGAAAACATATGCGGCTGACCGCCGTCCCCGGCCGGGTCTCACCGACGGTTCCGGCTCAAGACCACTGGGTGGTGTATGGATGCGTGATCATGGGGTGGGCTGGACTCGATAGCGCGCCAGGAAGCGGCGGAGCATGACCATGCTGGCTAGACTTCGTCGACCGCGAGGCCCTGTGAAGGGCCTGCGGCCGGCAACCCCGTTGCTGACCAGCACAACGCTGCGCCTGTTCGGTGCCGTTCTCGTTGCGGCGATCCTCGCTGGCGCCCTGATTTCTGTTCTTGCCTTGCGCAAGCGGGAAATCGAAGACTGGCAGAGCCATCTCAGGGGGATGTCTTTCATGCTCACGGAGAGCACCTCCCAGACCTTGTTCGCCGCCTATCTCGTGCTCGACTCGATCACCGAACGGGTCAAGCAATCGGGTGCCCGGAATGAAGCGGAGTTTCGATCGCGCTTGGCGACGCCGGACGTCCATGAGATGTTGCGTGAGCGCATCAAGGGGCACCCGCAGCTGGAGGTCGCTTCAGTCGTCGCCGCGAACGGAGACAACATCAACTTCAGCCGTTCCTACCCGGTGGCGAACATCAATCTGGCTGAGCGTGATTACTTCAAAGCGCATCAAAGCAATGCGCATCTTGGCAGTTTCATCAGCACGTCGGTCCGGAACAAGGGCAACGGGAAATGGACCTTCTACATCAGCCGCCGTATCGATGACGACCAGGGCCGATTCATGGGTCTGGTGCTGGTCGGACTGTCGGTCGATGCCCTGACGAGCGTCTACGATCAAGTCGCCAGAAGTCTGGGGGACGGCGCTTCTGTCACGCTCTACCGCAGCGACCTGACGGCGCTGGCGCGATCGCCGAGCATGGACCCGGTCATCGGGCGGGTCAACAGCACGGGCGCGGCGAAGGCGGTCATCGAACCGAACCAGAAGAGCGCCGATGTGGTGCTGAGCGACACGCCGCGGTTCTCCACCGGCAAGCCGGAGTTGCGACTCAACGCCGTGCGGCGGGCTGAGCGCTATCCGCTGGTCATTGCGTTGACGGTGCCCGAATCCATTTTTCTTTCAGGCTGGCGACATTCGGCGATGCAGATTGCGGCCTGTGCAATCTTCAGCATCGTTTTCTTGCTCGGCGGTTTGGCGATTCTGGTTCGCATCACCGCACGACGCGAAGAGACTGAAAAAGAATTGCGCGATAGCGAAACCAAGTTCCACACCATGGTGGACTGGGCGACGGACTGGGAATATTGGGTCCGGCCTGATGGCCTTGTTCATTACATGACGCCTTCGGTCGAGCGCATCACGGGTTACCGGCTTGAGGATTTTGAACAGGATCCAGGCCTGATCCTTGGCGTGATTCATCCCGAAGACAAGGCGCTGTGGACCTTGCATGTGAAAGCGGTCGAGGCCGGACCCGATCGGCAGCAGCCTCAATCGGTGGACTTGCGCATCGTTCAGAAGACCGGTGAATTGCGCTGGGTCAGCCACGTCAGCCGCCCGGTGATCGGTCTTGACGGCGAATACCTCGGATTGCGCACGACCGTGCGCGACATCACCGAGCGCAAGTCGTCCGAGGACGAAATACGGCAACTGGCGCATTACGATTTTCTGACGGGCCTACCCAACCGAAGACTGTTCCTCGACCGCCTGGGCCATGCCTTGATGGCCACCGAGCGCAGCCAACAATTCGGCGCCTTGATGATGCTGGACCTGGACCACTTCAAGAAGCTCAACGACACACGGGGTCACGATGTCGGTGACCGGCTGTTGGTTCAGGTCGCGGAACGCCTGGCGCAAACCGTGCGCGAGGTGGATACGGTATCGCGTCTTGGGGGCGACGAATTTGCCTTGGTGCTCGAAGGCATGCACGCCGACGAGTCGACGGCTGGCTGGTTCGCCGAGCAGGTCGCCGACAAAGTCAATGCCGTGCTCAACGAGCCCTTTGCGCTGGAAGCGGCCGGCGCGTATCACCGGACCAGCCCCAGCATCGGCGTCACCTTGTTCCGAGGTCGCGCCACATCCATCGACGTCTTGATGAAACAGGCCGACCTGGCGCTGTACCGGGCCAAGGAGGAGGGACGCAATGCGATCCGCTTCTTCAACCCCTTGATGCAGGCCGAAATCAATGCGCGCACCGCAATGGAAAATGCCTTGCGCGAGGCCCTGGTCGCGGGGCAGTTCCGGCTCTACTACCAACCGCAGGTCGATGCGCAGGGCCAGCGCACGGGTGCCGAAGCGCTCATACGCTGGTTCGACTCGTCGGGGAACGTCATTCCTCCCAGCGAGTTCATCCCGCTGGCGGAAGAGACCGGACTGATCCTGGAACTCGGTCAATGGGTGCTCGATACGGCCTGCGCTCAACTCAGGCGGTGGCAAGACTCCCCCCTGACGAGCAAGCTGCACATGTCCGTCAACGTCAGCGCCCGGCAGTTTCACCAATCGACCTTCGTCGACTGTGTCAAGGAGAGTCTGGCCGCCAGCGGGGCCGATCCGAGCCGGCTGTTGCTGGAGATCACCGAGGGCATCGTGATCGATCGCGTTGAAGAAGTGATCGATCGCATGGAGGAACTGCACCGCCTCGGCGTACTGTTCTCACTCGATGATTTCGGCACCGGATACTCCTCGCTGTCCTACCTCAAGCGGCTGCCGCTGGACGAGGTCAAGATCGACCGTTCGTTTGTGCGGGATCTCGAGACGGGCAACAACGACGCGGCCATCGTTCGAGCCATCCTCGCGATGAGCGAATCACTGGGTCTGCGCGTGGTTGCCGAAGGCGTCGAAACCCAGGCGCAAAGGGACTTCCTGCTGCGCAATGGCTGCCGCGCCTATCAAGGCGACCTCTTTGGTCGGGCCGTGCCCATCGAGGCCTGGGACGCAGACCCGGCCAAGCAGCTTGGCGTCGACGACGGCGCTGGTCGCGGCGATGTGGGTCAACTGCTGACCATTTGAGTCCACGGACTTCCCGCTGCTGGGCGTGTCAGCGGGACTCAAGGATTTGGGAATGAAGTGGTGGAGACGAGGAGGATCGAACTCCTGACCTTCGCATTGCGAACGCGACGCTCTCCCAGCTGAGCTACGCCCCCACGACAGCTACCGACTTTAACACTGGGCGCGGCCGGGTCTGCGGCGCGCTTACCATGTGCTTCCCACACCAGCCCTGACCCACACGCATGAAGTCCCGTCACGACCCGGCTTGGCTGGAAGCCCAGTACAACAACCGCGCGCTCGTGGCCGACCATGCGGCGGTGTTGTCGAGTTGGGCGCAGGCGTCTGCCCTGGTGCGGGAAGCCTGTCCGTGTCTGCTGGATGTGCCCTACGGCGATGGCGCCGGTGAGACGCTGGACCTCTTTCCAGCCCCCGCCGCTGCCGGGCCCGCGCCGGTGCTGGTCTTCATTCACGGCGGCTACTGGCGATCGCTCGACAAGGCCGACCACGCCTTCATCGCGCCGTCGTTCACCGCTGACGGCGCGCTGGTGGTGGTGCCGAATTACGCGCTGTGCCCGGCGGTCAGCATCGAGCACATCGTCATGCAGTTGGCCCGGGCCGTGGCCTGGGTCTGGCACCACGCGGCCGAGCACGGCGGCGACCCCTCGCGCATCGCGCTGGTGGGCCACTCGGCCGGCGGCCACCTGGCGACCATGCTGCTCGGTTGCCGCTGGAAGCAGATCGATGACACCCTGCCCCCACAACCGCTGGCGGGCGCCTTGTCGATTTCGGGCCTCTACGACCTGGAACCGCTGCGCCACACCCCCTTCCTGCAGACCGACCTGAAGCTGACGCCCGCGTCGGTGGCGCGGCTGAGCCCGGCCTTCTTCCCGCGGCCCAAGGCTGGCAAGCTCTACGCGGCCGTCGGCCTGGACGAAAGCGATGAGTTCCGCCGCCAGAACGGGCTGATCCGCGATGTCTGGGGCCCGACGGCCGTGCCGGTGTGCGAAACCGTCCCGTCGTGCAACCACTTCACGGTGCTGAAGGGGCTGGCCGACCCCGCCGGGCGGCTGCACACGCTGGCCTTGCGCCTGCTCGGGCTGCGTTGAAAAGCACGGGCCGGGCATGATGCTGTCGCCCATCGCCGCCGGCCTGTGGCGGCTGCATGAATGGCCGCTGGACACGCCTGCGCGGGTCGGCTGGGTCGAACAGGCGCTGGATCTCGGCATCACCACCTTCGACCACGCCGACATCTACGGCGGCTACACCGTCGAGGCCCTGTTCGGCCAGGCCCTGGCGGCGGCGCCGCAGTTGCGCCGGCGCCTGCAGATCGTCACCAAGTGCGGTATTCAGCTGGTGCACCCGAACCGGCCGGCCCACGGCGTCAAGGCCTACGACAGCTCGCGGGCGCATGTGGTGGCGTCGGTGGAGGCATCGCTGCGCGCGTTGGGCACCGACCGCATCGACCTGCTGCTCATCCACCGCCCCGACTGGCTGATGGACCCGGATGAACTGGCCGACACCTTTCGCCACCTGCTGGCCGCCGGCAAGGTCTTGCACTTCGGCGTCAGCAACCACACGCCCGGGCAGCTGGCGCTGCTGCGCAAGCGCCACCCGCTGGTCACCAACCAGATCGAGTTCTCGGCCCTGCAGATGCGTGCCCTGGCCGACGGCACGCTGGAACAGTGCGTCGATCTCGGCCTGCGCCCGATGGCCTGGTCGCCGCTGGGCGGCGGGCGCCTGTTCAACGGCAGCGACGCGCAGGCCGTGCGCGTCTGGGGCGTCTTGCAGGACCTGGCTGCGCAGCACGGCGTGAGCGTGCCGACGGTGGCCTATGCCTGGATCCTGCGCCATCCCGCGCGGCCGATACCGGTCACGGGCACCGGGCGGCTGCAGGGGCTGAAAGACGCCGTGGCGGCGCTGGACGTGAAGCTCAGCGCGGCCGATTGGTACCGCGTCTGGCAGGCCAGCATCGGCCACGAAGTGCCTTGACCGCCGGCGCCGCGCGGCCGGGTGTCACCAACCGATGAAGCGCGGCCAGCGTTCGACGCTGCCGTCGCTGCGCAGCACCGTGTAGTCCGGGAATTGGGCCGCCGTGGCGCATGCGTGATTGGGCATCACGCGCAGCCGGCTGCCGATCGGAAAGCGCTGCGCCAGGCTGGCGTCGGCATGGCCGTCACGCCAGGCGACGATGCCGTGTTCCTGGTTGGCGCTGTCCATCACCAGGCCGTCGATCCAGGCGCCGCTTTCGTCGCAGACCGCGCCATAGCCGAAGTCCACCGCCTGGGCCTGCGTGCCCCGGTCGCGGCTCATCGCCATCCAGCCGGCGTCGACCAGCACCCAGCCTTTTTCCAGCTGGTGGCCGATGACGGTGCACAGCACGCTGAGCGCGATCTCGTCGGTGCGGCACACGCCCACGCCGTGCATGACCAGGTCCTGCAGCACGTAAACGCCCGCGCGCACTTCGGTGACGCCGGCCAGTGACAGCGCGGACAAGGCCGTCGGCGTGGAGCCCACGCTGACCTCGGGGCAGGGCAGGCCGGCTGCCCGCAGGCGCTCGGCGGCGCGCACGCAGCGTGAACGCTCCTGTTCGGCCATGGCCTGCAGGGCCTGCGGCGTGCGGCATTCGTAGCTGGCGCCGGCGTGCGTCATGACACCCTGCAGCCGCGCGCCGCCAGCGTGCAAGGTGCGGCCGATGTCCAGCAGCAGGTCGGCGTCGGGCAGCACGCCGGCCCGGTGGCCGTCGCTGTCGATCTCGATCATCACCGGGAAGGGGGGGCCGCTGGCCACCACGGCCTGGGCCGCCGCCACGGAGTCGACCAGCACCGTCAGCGCACAGCCGCGCGCACGCAGCGCCTGCGCGGCCGCCAGCTTGTTCGGCGTGATGCACACGGCGTACAGGATGTCGCTGAAGCCGGCATCGAAAAACACCTCGGCTTCTTTCAGCGTGGACACCGTGATGCCCACCGCGCCGGCCGCCCGCTGGCGCTGCGCCACGGCCACGCACTTGGCGGTTTTGACATGCGGGCGCAGGCGCACGCCCAGCGCGTCCATGCGTTGCTGCATGCGCTGGATGTTGTGCTGCAGCCGCGCTTCGACGATCAGCGCGGCGGGGGTGGGCAGGTCGGCGAGCGCAGGGGTGTCCATGTGCCTGCTCAAGCGGGTGCCAGCTTCATCCGGTGCTGGCGCAAGGCGTTGACGCTGAGCAGCAGCAGCGCCGACCAGATCAGCGCGAAACCCAGCAGGCGTTGCGTGTCGAAGGGTTCGTGCAGCACCCAGATGCCCAGCACCAGTTGCAGCGACGGCGAGCTGTACTGCACCATGCCCAGCGTGGCCAGCGGCAGGCGGCGCGCGGCGGCGGCGAAGCACAGCAGGGGCAGGGCGGTCAGCGGGCCGGTCAGCAGCAGCCAAAAGGGCAGCCAGGGCTGGCCTTGCTGGGCCTGCAGCAGGGCGCCGTGGTTGAAGAAGGTCCACCACAGCAGCGCCGGCACCACGATGGGCGCCAGCAGCAGGTTTTCCAGCGCCAGGCCTTCCAGCGCGCCCAGCGGCGCGGTCTTGCGGATCAGGCCGTAGATGCCGAAGCTGCCAGCCAGCACCAGGGCGATCCACGGCGGCCGGCCGGCGTGCCAGGTCAGCCACAGCACGCCGCAGGCGGCCAGGCCGACGGCCAGCCATTGCACCGCCTTGAGCCGTTCACGCAGCACCACCACGCCCAGCAGCACATTGACCAGCGGGTTGATGAAATAGCCCAGGCTGCCTTCGACGACCTGACCGGTCTTCACCGCGTAGACATAGGTCAGCCAGTTGCACGACAGCAGCAGCGCGCTGGCCGTGAACAGCGCCATGCGCTTGGGCTGGCGCAGCGTTTCCCACAGCCAGGCCCAGCGGCCCTGCCAGGCCAGGATGCCCAGCACGAAGGCCAGCGACCACACGGAACGCTGCAGCACCACCTCGATGGCCGAGACCTGGGCGATGAGTTGGAAGTACAGCGGGAAGATGCCCCAGATGCCGAAGGCCAGCAGGGCGTAGACGAAGCCGATGTTCATGAGTCGCCCCATTGTCGCCGCAGCGGGTCGCGCCGCGGCTGGGCGGTCTGGGCCTGTGCGCCTTGTCGTCTCTGCGCTGAGCGCGTTCAGTCGGTGTCGCCGTCGACGTAGAACCAGTGGCTGCCTTCACGCACGAAGCGGCTGGTCTCGTGCAGCCGCGCGGCGCGCCCGCCCTGCTTGCTGCGGGCGACGAATTCGACCACCGCGTGGTCGGCGTCGGTCTGCACATGGCGGCGCACGTCCAGGCCCAGCCAGCGCAGGCCGTCGCCGAAGCGCAGCGCCTCGGCCGGCCGGGTGCTCGGGTGCCAGGTGTCGCGCAGGTAGTCCGCCTGTTCCAGCACATAGGCGCTGTAGCGCGAGCGCATCAAGGCGACGGCCGTGGGTGCCTGCAGGTGTTGCGGGCCGGCGTGCCAGCGGCCGCAGCAAAGGTCGAGCGCAAGGCCACTGCCGCAAGGGCAGGGTGCGGGTTCGGGCGACGTGATGGCAGGTCGGTTCATGCCAGCAGGATGGCCGCGCCCTGGTGCCCGGTCAAGCCCGCTGCCGGGCAGGCTGCCTGGCGATGGTGCTGGCTACACTGCCGTGCACCTCACGCAAAGGCCCCGACATGCTCGACCCGCAAGCCCGCGCCCTGATCGATCTGATCGAACAGCGCCAACTACCGCCGGTGCACACCCTGAGCCCGGTCGATGCCCGCGCCCTGTACCGCGACCGGCGCTTCTTCACCCAACCGGAACCGCCCGAGATGGCCGAGGTGCGTGAATTGCGCAGCGACAGCGGCCTGGCTTTGCGTCTGTACCGCCCCCACACCGAGGCGGTGCTGCCAGTGCTGGTCTACATCCACGGCGGCGGCTGGACCATCGGCGACCTGGACACGCACGACGTGCTGTGCCGCCAGCTGTGCGCGGGCGCTGGCGTGGCCGTGGTGGCTGTGGACTACGGCCTGGGCCCCGAGGTGCGCTTTCCGGGTGCCGTGGACGACTGCGTGCAGGCCACGCGCTGGGTGCGCACGCATGCCGCCGAACTGGGCGTCGACCCGACGCGCATGGCGGTCGGTGGCGACAGCGCCGGTGGCAATCTCGCGGCCGTCGTGGCGCTGACGCTGCGTGATTCGGATTCGGCCGGCGACCCGCCGCTGGCCTACCAGTTGCTCATCTACCCGGCCACCGACATGCGCGCCGTGGCACCCAGCCACAGCACCAACGGGCAGGGCTATCTGCTGACCCGCGACAGCATCGCCTACTACCGCGGCCACTACATCGAGCACCCGGCGGACTGGGCCGACTGGCGGGCCTCGCCGCTGCTGGCTGCCGACCTGACGCGCCTGCCGCCAGCCCTGGTGCTGACCGCCGGCTACGACCCGCTGCGCGACGAAGGGCGGCAGTACGCCGACGCGCTGTCGGCAGCCGGCAACCGGGTCGAGTACCTCTGCTTCGAGCGGCAGATCCACGGCTTCATCACCATGAGCCGGGTGCTGCAGGAAGC
>Ga0136641_1000028_pt1 | contig 57135 bp, 53 predicted proteins | sample EliLak1302023Y_FD_115312 | JGI IMG/M metagenome (GOLD analysis project Ga0136641, IMG submission 115312) | Freshwater microbial communities from Elizabeth Lake, Yosemite National Park, California, USA - 13020-23Y | ecosystem: Environmental > Aquatic > Freshwater > Lake ...
CGGCGGCCTTGGCGTAGCCGTGGGCCATGGCCACGGCGGCTTCTTCGTGCAGGCAGGTCAGCAACTCAGGCTGGCGGTTGCCGCCGTAGTTCACCAGGCTCTCGTGCAGGCTGCGAAAGCTGCTGCCGGGGTTGGTGCTGACGTACTGCAGGTCCAGCGTGCGGATCACGTCCATCATGAAGTCCGAACCCGGGCGCTCGATCAGGCGCTCGCCCGGCGCCGCTGGGGCTGCAGCCGCCGCAGACGCAGCGCGCTTGCCACCGGCGCTGGACGGTGCATCGGCCGCGCCAGCGCTGCTGGCACCGGTGGCCGCAGCGGCCGCCGCAGCGGTGCCGGCCAGCGCCGCAGCCTGGCGCAGAAAGCCGCGCCGTTCGGGTTCAGGCGGGGCAGTGTCCTTGTCGGTCATGGCGGTCTCCAGGGGTCTTGTCGTGGGTGGCAGGCCCGTCGGTCTGCGCATGGCGGTCGGTCGCGGCCACCAGCGCCCGCGCGATGGCCGGGTGGCTGGACGCATGCCCGGCGGCCACCACGCCCTGCCACTGCGCGCGCGGCCAGGCGCGGTGCAGGGCCTGCGCGGTGGCCGGCGGGGTGACGAGATCGCGGCTGCCCTGCACGATGGTGCCCGGCAGGTCGCGCAGGCGCTCGGCGCCGGCCAGCAGTTCGCCTTCGGCGAGGAAGTAGCCCTTGATCGCGTGGTGCACGCCCAGCGTGGCCATGCGCAGCGCCAGGCCGGCCTCGCAGGGCGGCGTGGGCGCTTGCGGGCTGGTGGTCTCGGCGTCCATCAGGTCTTGTTCCCAGCGCCACCAGGCCAGCGCGGCGGCGTCGCGGGCGGCGCCATCGGGGCCGTGCAGCCGGGTCAGTGCCGCCGTCAGCAGCTCGTCGCCGGATGCGGCGCCCACGCCCGCCCGCAGCCGTTGCCAGGCTGCCGGGTGGCGCAGCGCGGCGCCCTGGTCGCCATACAGCCAGCGCCGTTCGCAGGCGCGGCCGGTGAACACGCCGCGCAGAACCAGGGCGCGCACGCGCTGGGTGTGCCGCTGCGCGTAGGCCAGTGCCAGCGTCGCGCCCCAGCTGCCGCCGAAGAGCAGCCAGTTGTGGATGCCGAGATGCGCACGCAGGGCTTCCATGTCGGCCACCAGATGCGCCGTGGTGTTGGCGTGCAGCGGGTCTTGCGCCCGCGAACGGCCGGCGCCGCGCTGGTCGAAGAGCACGATGCGGTAAGCCCGCGGGTCGAACCAGCGCCTGTCGTTCGGCGTGCAGCCGGCGCCGGGCCCGCCGTGCACGAACAGCGCCGGCACGCCGGCCGGGTTGCCGCTGACTTCCCAGTGCAGCGCGTGGCCGTCGCCCACGTCCAGCCAGCCGCTGTCGTGGCATTGAACCGGTGGGTACAGCACCTGCCAGGCGTGGGCGTTGTCGCTGTCCAGCATGGCGTTCGAGGCGGGCTCGGTGCGGGCGAGCGGGTTGCGTCAGCGCTGCCGTCAGCGCAGGGGCTGCAGCCCGCTGCGGCCGAGTGCTGCCGATTGCGGAAAGACCAGGCTCTTGATCACCACCGGCACCGCGCCCGAGGTGTCCAGCAGCGCGCCGATGTCGATGTAGTCGAAGGCCTGCAGCACGATGCCGTCGATGGACACCAGCGGCTGCGCGATCTGCAGTTCGCTGTGCAGGTGGATGCCGACCAGGCCGCCGATGTCGCCGTCGCCCACCAGCACGAAGGGCGCGCTCTGGCTGTACACGGCGATGGCCTGCAGGCCGGCCGCCACACCGCGGCAGAAGGCGTCCAGCCGGCCGTAGCTGGCGCTGCCCTGCCAGTGGTAGCACAGCGCCACGGCTTGTTCGCCACCGTGCAGGTCCATCGCGCGCAAGGCGGCGCGCACGGCGCTGGCCACCGCGTCGGCAGCGACGATTTCGTCGCCCAGCGGCAGGTCGGGCGTGATCACCGGCAGGTTGCGCAGCGGCAGGGCCGTCTGCGGTTGCACGAAGATCGTCGCGCCGCTGACCTGGATGGTGTACTGCGAAGCACCGACCACGGTGGCGCGGATGCCTTGATCCGGCTCGGCGATGCGCGGCCCCCAGGCCTGCACCCGCTGCAGGATGGCGCGGGCCAGCGCCGGGCCCAGGTCGCCGTAGTCCTGCGCCTCGCGGCCGTAGACGTATTCAGAGACACCGCCCGAGAACATCACCACATCGGGCCTGACGCCGGTGGCCAGCGGTTCCAGCCGCAGCAAGGCCGCTGTCTCGGCGCTCAGCGACGGCCCCTGCAGCGCCTCGAACAAGCGTTCGGCCATGCGGTCCACCAATTGCGCGATGCCGGCGGCAGTCGGCGCTTCGCCCACCGCCAACGCCAGGCCGACTTCGGCCGCCACGCGCTGCCCGGCTTCCTCGACGCGCAACACGCGGCCCTGCGCGTCGAAGCTGACGATGCGCGCGCCGATGTCGATGGCCGTCTGCGCCACCACCGCGCCGCCTTCGCAGACGGCGATCTTGCTGGTGCCGCCGCCGATGTCGATGTTCATCACCCGCGCGCTGTCGCGGATGCTGCGCGCCGCCGCGCCCGAACCCATGGCGGCCAGCGTGGTTTCCAGCGCGTCGCCGGCGCTGACGGCGACGAACTTGCCGGCCTGCGCCGCGAAGACATCGGCGATGGCCCGCGCATTGCTGCGCCGCACGGCCACGCCGGTGAGGATCAGCGCACCGCTGTCGATGGTGTCGGGCGTGACGCCGGCCAGCGCGTACTGCGCATCGACGAAAGCCCGCAGGGCGACGGCGTCGATGGTCACGTCGCCGTCCACCGCATCGGCCGCCTTCGCGTAAGGCGTCAGCAGCACCTCGCTCTCGTGCAGCACCAGGCGTTCGGCGACGATGTAGCGGTTGTCCAGCCGCTCCAGCCGCAGCCGCGAGAACACCAGGTGCGAGGTCGACGACCCGATGTCCACGCCGACGCTGACGAGCACGATCTCGTCTTCGAATTCCAGGCTGCGGCGGACGTTGCTGAAGAAGACCCGGCCGCCATCCACGGCGCTCATCGGCGGATCAGCCTGCAGCGCCGACGGGGCCGTCGCTGCTCTTCTTGGCTTCGACGCCTTCGGGCTTGACGTACCAGGCCGGGTCCATGCGCGTGGCAATGCCGTGGCCGGCCAGCCGGGCTTCGTATTCCTGGCGCAGGTGCGGGTCTTCCATCCAGTAGGGGATGGAGGTGCCGCCCTCGGTCACGTCCATGGCCGTGTAGTCGGTGTGCTTGGCGCCCGGTGCGCCGGGGTCGCGGCCGGGGTTGTGCGGGCCGAACCAGGCGGTCAGGCGCAGCGGGTCTTCACCGGCGCTGAAGTGCTGGTGGTACCAGCGCGCGCCGCCCGGCGCGGCCGACACGATGCCCACCGGCTCGTAGTCCACCCGCTTGACCTTGTCGGCCTGCCCCGTGGCCCAGGGCTGTTCGCCGACCTTCTCGGGCCAGCTGTAGGTGTAGCCCTTGCCCTTGACGCAGATCAGGATGGCCGCGCTGGTGTGGGCGTGGGCCTTGCTGTAGCGGCCGTGTTCGTGCTGGCCGATCCAGAAATAGAACTGGTTGTTGGTCATGAAAGGCTCGACGCGGCGCCAGCCCGGGCTGCGCCGGTTGTCCAGCGGCAGCTCGCAGTTCACGATGTCGGGGATGAAGTTGGTGCGGCGCATGGCCAGGCCGCGCACCGGGTCGGGTTCGATCTCGTCCTTGGCCTTGAAGAAGTCGTCGGCGCCGTTGAAACGGTCGCGAAAGATGTAGGGGTTGTTGAACACCGCGTCGACGTTGTTGATCATGTTCAACACATTGGGCGCGGTGTTGCCGGCCAGCAGCAGGGCGCCGCTGTTGGTGGCGTTGACGAGGCGGAACCAGGCGTTCATCGGGATCGAGAACATCGAGCCGGCCTGCCATTCGAAGACGTGCTTCTTGGTGTCGCCTTCCTGCCAGACCTCGGTCGTGCCACGGCCTTCGACGACGAGGTAGATCTCCTCGTACATGTGCTTTTGCGCATGCAGCGCGCCGGCCGGTGGCACTTCGATGACGAAGCAGCCCCACTTGGTTTCGGTGCCCAGCAGCTGGATGTAGTGGCCCTTGCCGCCGGTGCGCTTCCACGGAAACAGCGGCAGGTTCTGCACCTTGGAAATGCCGATGTCGCGGAACACCGGGATGCCTTCGCTTTCCATGAAGGCGTCGTAGGGCGTGGGCTGCTTGCGGAATTCGCCGAAGCCGGCCTTCTTGTTGCCGCTGGGTTCGTGCCAGTGGGTCAGGTCTTTGTCGTGCGGCATCGTTGTCCTTAGGGTGCGGTGGAGCCCGCTGTGTCTGTGGTTTGTGCGTTCCTTCATGAGGAACGTTGTTCTTTTATTTGAACCGAAGGCCATTTGAACATACACTTTTGACGTCGTCAAAACGAGCTTTCCTCGGTGTCAGGAAAGTCGCCAACAACCGGAGACTGACGGTGCAGGCTCGATGGAAATCGCGGCTCGGTGGCTTGCTGCTGGCCTTGTCCGCTGTGGCCGCTTGCGGCTGGCTGGCGCCCGCGCGGGCGGCCGGGCCCGGCCCTGCGGTCTACACCTACAAGGGTGCCGACCGCCAGCAGCGCCTGGTCGAGAAGGCCAGGCAGGAAGGCGTGGTGGCCGTCTACAGCTCGCTGGCGCCGACCGAGGCCGCGCCGCTGATCGAGGCCTTCGAGAAGAAGTACGGCATCAAGGTGCAGATGTGGCGCGCCGTCAGCGACGCCATCGTGCAGCGGGCCATCACCGAGACCCGCGGCAAGCGTTTTGTGGTGGACGCCATCGAGACCAACGCGCCGGAAATGGAGTCGCTGGCCCGCGAGCAGGTGCTGGCCGAATTTCACAGCCCCTACACCGCCGACATCCCGGCTGCCGCCTTGCCCAAGCACGGCATGTGGGTGCCCGACCGCTTGAACTTCTTCGTCGTGGCCTACAACACCAACAAGGTCAAGGCGGCCGATCTGCCCAAGACCTACGAAGGCTTCCTCGACCCCAAATGGAAGGGCCGCATCGCGCTGGAAGCCACCGACGCCGAATGGATGGGCGGCGTGGCCAAGGTCTGGGGCGAGGCCCGCGCGATGGACTATTTCCGCAAGCTCGGCGCGATGAAGCCTGACATGCGCAAGGGCCACGTGCTGCTGGCGCAACTGATCTCTTCGGGCGAAGTCGAGGTGGGCCTGACCGCCTACCAGGCCAACGCGCAGTCCTTCAAGAAGCGCGGCGCGCCGGTCGATTGGGCGCCGGTGGAGCCGATGCTGGCGCGGCCGCAGGGCGTGGGCGTGGCGCGCAACGCGCCGCACCCGCACGCGGCGCTGCTGTTCGCCGACTTCATGCTCTCGCCCGAGGCGCAGGAGATGCTGGCCGGCATGGGCCGCACGCCGATCAGCCGCACGGTGAAAACCGAGACCAGTGGCCTGAACTATGTGGTGCTCGACCCGGCCGTGGTGCTGGACGAGAGTGATAAATGGCAGCAGCTGTGGGACAAGCTGTTCATGGCCAAGTGATCCACAGACCCAAAAACGACAGAATGAACCGTATGCCAACGCACCCGATGGAGAACCTGCATGTCTGAACCCCAAGTTGATCCCCGAGCACTGACCCCGCCGCCGGCCGACGAGGCGGTCTGGGAACGATGGACCAAGAAGCGCGTGTTCGTGCGCGCCCTCGAAGGCACCTACGGCGAACTGGTGAGCGAGCTGTTCAACCAGCCGCGCGTCTACAAGTCCAAGGACTGGAAGTGGAAAGGCGGGCCGCAGAACTTCGGCAAGAAGATCATCAACCCGCAGGCCGTCAAGGTGGCGCAAAGCATCGAGGCCCACCTCGACGTCTACGCCCCCGGCGGCTACGGCCAGAAGCACGGCCACATGAACAGCGCGGTGTTCTTCGTGCTGAAAGGCAAGGGCCATGACGTGCACGACGGCAAGCGCCTGGACTGGGAAGCCGGCGACGCGCTGATCGTCGAGAACGGCTGCGTCCACCAGCACTTTAACGACGACCCCGATGGCGAGAGCATCGTGCTGATCATGAAGGCCAAGCCGCTGTTCCTGTTCATGCACATGCTGTTCCAAAAGGTCGTGGCCTACCCGCCCAAGGACCCGGAATCGGTCGCGCAAGAGAACTACACGCCGCCCACGCACATCTGAACTGAAGGCCAGCCCAACATGACCCAGCAAATCGTTGACGCCATCGAGCGCGCCCGCGCCCACGCCGCCACCCGCGAGGTGGATTTCTTCGCCCAGGCCCTGGAAGCCTCGGCCGCCTTCCGCGAGGAATACGAAGGCCGCATGGGCGTGGTGAAGGCCAAGGACATGCCCTTCGAGCGTTCGCCCGACGGCCTGATCAAGCACATCATCCACGAGCAGATGCAGACCAAGGAATGCTGCCTGGACATCTACCAGCAGTTCCTGCCGCCGGGCAAGGCCAGCGGCAAGCACCGCCACCTGACCGAAGAGATCTTCTTCGTCGTCGAAGGCAGTGGCTACGACCTGCACTGGGACGTGCGTTTCGACTGCAAGGACGAGTTCGAATTCAGCTGGGACGAAACGCCCAAGCGCTTCGAATGGAGCCAGGGCGACTTCGTCTACATCCCGCCGTATTGCGCCCACCAGCACTTCAACAGCGACCCCCACAACGAAGCCCGCATCGTGGTCGTCAACAGCCGCATCGTGAAGCCGATGGGCTTCGACTGGTTCGAGCAGTTGGAGAGAGCGGAAGGGTTCTGACATGTGCGGCGACCTGGAACCCGAGGACCGCATCGAGAGCGACCTCTACCAGCGCTTCCTGGTGCACAGCCAGGCGATGCTGGCGCAGCCTTCGGCGGACGGCGAGATGAACCGCTACCTCGACGGCTTGTTCAAGGACCTGCTGCGTCGCTGCATCGCCGACAGCGAGAAGACCGCTGACCCCAACGGCTACGCCACCATGGCCATGCAGTCGCTGGTGCTGGCGCGTCTGGCGGGCTTTCTGGCCGGCCAGGTCGCGCTGAACGAAGACCCGATGCGCAAGGTGATCGAGGCGGTGATGCTGGGCTATGGCGAGGCCGAAGCGCCGCCCGAGCGCGATCACCATGGCCACGACCATGACCATGACCATGCGCACGGTCCCGGGCACGGTCACGACGGGCACCACCACGGTCACTGACGGGCTCGCTCTGTGCCCGCGGCCTGCGCCGCCCCGCGTTCGTCGGGTGCTGTCGGCTGCGGCCTGCTCGGTGGGGCTGGCGCTCAGCGCCTGCGGTGGCAACGGGGGCGGCACGGCGGCAGCGGCCAGCCCGGCACCCAGCCCCGCACCCAGCCCGGCCCCGGCGCCCGCGCCGTCGCTGGCCGCCAGCGGCCTGGCCGTGCTGATCGCCAGCGGCGACGCCACCAGCGAGGCCATCGCCCTGGCCTACCAGAAGGCGCGCGGCATCCCCGACGCCAACCTGATCCGCCTGACGCTGCCGCGCGGCAGCGACACCCTCAGCACGGCCGATTTCGCGACGCTGAAGGCCAGCCTCGACGCCCAGTTGCCGGCGACGGTGCAGGCCACCTTGCTGACCTGGACGCAACCCTCACGCGTGGTCGGCAGCAGCTGCAGCATGGGCATCACCAGCGCCCTGGCCTTGGGCTACAACGCCCGCTACTGCGGCAACTGTGGGGCGCCCGTCACCTCGGCCTACTACAACGCGGACACGCGCCAGCCCTGGACGGATCTGAAGCTGCGGCCTTCGATGATGCTGGGCGCGGCCACGCTGGCCGAGGCGCAGAGCCTGATCGCGCGCGGCGTGGCGGCCGACGCGTCGATGCTGAACAGCCGCGTCACGCCGCAGGCCTGGCTGGTGCGCACCAGCGATGCCGTGCGCAGCGTGCGCTACCCGGACTTCCAGGCCCTGGTGGCGTCCGGCCTGTCGGGCGTGGGCCTGCACTTCGTCGACAACGCCGGCGGCGGGGGCGCAGACGAAATCACCGGCCAGGCCGACGTCATGTTCTACCTGACCGGCCTGGCCACGGTGCCGCTGGCCGCCACCAACCATTACCTGCCCGGTGCCGTGGCCGACGCGTTGACCAGTTATGGCGGCTACCTGCCCGGTGGCAATGGCCAGATGCCCATCACCACCTGGCTGCAGGCTGGTCTGACCGGCAGCTATGGCACCCAGGAAGAGCCCTGCAACTACACCGAAAAGTTCCCCCGGGCGACGGTGCTGCTGGCGCGCTACCGCCAGGGCGAGACCCTGATCGAGGCCTACTGGAAGGCCGTGCAGGCGCCCGGTCAGGGGCTGTTCATCGGCGAGCCGCTCGCGCGGCCCTGGGCCGTGCCGCCTTGAACTCAGAAGAGGGGGAAGAGGGAGAAGAGGGCCCGGTAGTGCGAGGCGCCGAACACGGCGCCATGCAGCCGCTCGCGCAGCGCCGCGGGGCCGATGTCGAGCGCGGTGGTGGCCAGGTTCTTGGCCACCGTCGCGGTCAGCATGCGCCGCAGCAGGTGGGCGCGCCGCAGCTCGGGCGCCAGTTCGGCATCGAAGCGCCCCTGCCAGCGTGCGCCCGTGTCGATGGCCTCGGCCACCAGGCGTCCGCTGGTGAGCGCATTGCCGATGCCGTCGCCGGTCAGCGGGTCGGCCAGCCCGGCTGCGTCGCCGACGCACAGCACGCCGCCGCGCTCGACGCGGTTGCGCCAGCCGCCCAGCATCACCGGGTAACCGACGGGGCGCGTCGAGGCGACAGCGTTGACGCAAACGGCGCGCGCCAGCGGGTGCCGCGCCAGAAAGTGTTCGAGGAAGTCATGCACCGTGGCGCCGTCACGGCTGTCCTGCTTCCACAGGCCGACACCGATGTTGAAGCTGAGCGTGTCGGCATCACCACCGACCGGGAAGACCCAGCCGTAACCGCGGCGCCAACGCGCATCGGCGCAGATCGCGACCTGATCGGCGGGCGCTGACACGGCCAGGCGCGGCACGGTCCAGTAGCCGCGCAGGCCGACCGCGTTGGGCGGACCGGCGCCGGCGCCGCGGGCGTCGACCAGGTGATCGAAGGCGGCCCATGCCGGGTCGTCGCGCACGACCTGCCTGACCATGCGCTGCTCGAGCACGCAGCCCGCGGCGACGGCCTGCGCGACGACGAGGGCGTCGAGCTGTGCGCGGCGGACGCAGCGGCCCGGCCTTGCCAGGCGCTGTTCGCTGCGGCGCCCGTCGGGCGACAGCAAGGCGCTGCTTTGGATCAGCGCGTGGCCCGGCGCAGCGCGCGTCAGGGCGGCGCCATCGAGCCCCAAGGTGGCCAGTTCGCGCAGGGCCAGCGGCGTCAACCAATCGCCACAGGTCTTGTCGCGCGGGAACAGCGCGCGGTCGATGAGCGTGACGCGGTGGCCACGGCGCGCCAGATGCCAACCGGCAGCGGCACCCGCCGGACCGGCGCCGACGATGGCAACGCGGCTCATGGGGCAGGTGCGTCCAGGGTTTGAGGGCTCGCGCGACAGCGGGTTGCCGCGCGTTTCCGTAGTGTATGTCGCCGCTATACTGGGGTCAGATCTGCGTTTTCACGCCCCACCCGGTCGTCACCGCGCCAGCACACGGGCTCGGCCGAGCGACGCCCACTTGGCGAGAATCCACCCCATGACGCCGCGACCATCGACCGCTTCCGTCTCCGACTTCGGACTGCCGCTGCGGGCCTCGCATCGAAGCATGGGCGACGAGAGCCGCTATCTGCGCGCCACAGTGGGCTGGACGCTGCTGCTCTACGCCGCGCTGGCGCTGGCCGTTGCCGAGGTGCTGGCCGCCGGATGGCTGCTGGCGGTGGTGCCGCTGGTCTACGTGCGGCTGGCGCTGGCCATGCACGAACTGCTGCACCTGCGCGCCGGTGCCCGCGTGCCGGCTTTCCACCGGCTGGCGATGATCTTCGACACGCCTTTCGGTCTGGGCTTGCGCGAGCACCGCGCCATCCACCTGCGCCACCACCGCCACAGCGCCGGCGCGCACGACCCGGAACTGTTCCAGCTGCGCGGCGGCCACCTGCACGCCTTCGCGGCCGCCCTGCTGGTGCCCGAACTGTCGCTGTGGCACTGGCTGCGCCGTCACGGTCTGAGCACGGCGCTGGCGCGCGAGGCGCTGCTGCGCAGCGTCTGCTTCGCGGCCATCGCGGCGCTCAACCCGCTGGCATTCCTGGTCTACTGGCTGGCCCTGCGCCTGAGCATCGGCGCCTCGGGCTTCGTCTTCCACCACCTGCTGCACCAACGTGACGGCCGGCTGGGTACTTTTGCCTTGCCGGGGACGCCGATGCTTTTCAAACTGGGCCGCCTGCTCTTTGGCGACGAAGCGATGCTGATCCTGCAGCGCCACCGCGCGCACCACCTGTGGCCGCAGTTGCGGGTGCGCGAACTGCCCGATCTGCCGCCCGAGCTGGCCTTGCCGCCCGGTGCCCTGGACGACGCACGCCGCAGCGCGGCGGCCCTGCGATGAAGTGCGCGCAGTGCCGGTCCGAGCTGGTGGCGGGCTCGAAGTTCTGCTCCGAATGCGGCAACCGCCAGCGGCTGGCCTGTCCGGGCTGCGACAGCACGGTCACCGCCGGTGCGCGCTTCTGCCACGAGTGCGGCCACCCGCTGGCGACCGCCCTCGCCGCCGAGATGCAGGCGGCCCCGCGTGAGTCCGAGCTGTTCGGCGAACGCCGCCACATGTCGGTGATGTTCTGCGACCTCGTCGGTTCGGTCGAGATCGCGCGCCAGCTCGACCCCGAAGACCTGCGCGATCTGGTGCGGGGCTACCGCCAGGCCTGCACCGAGGTCGTGCGCCACCACGGTGGCACGATGGCGCAGTTTCACGGCGACGGCATCGTCGTCTACTTCGGTTACCCCGTCGCCCAGGAAGATGACGCGCGCCGCGCCGTGCAGGCCGGCCTGGACATCGTGCAGGCGGTCCTGCAACTGGCGCCCGATGCGGCCAGCCGTTGGGGCATCGAGCTCGCGGTGCGCGTGGCTGTCAACACCGGCGTGACGGTGGTCGGTGACATCGACGCGAGCGCCGGCATCGGCCGCCTGGCCCTGGGCGACACGCCCAATATCGCGGCGCGCTTGCAGCAGATCGCCCAGCCCAACTCGGTCGTCGTCAGCCTGGTCACGCAGCGCCTGGTGGCGGGCTTCTTCCTGATGACGAGTCTGGGGGCGCAGCACTTCAAGGGCGTCGGCGAGCCGATCGAGGCTTTCAGCGTGCAGGCCGCCAGCGGTGCCCGCCACCGCCTGGAAGCCGCGCCCAAGGCCCGGCTGGCGCCTTACGTCGGCCGCGTCAGCGCCGTCGCTGCGCTGGCCCAGCGCTGGCTGGCGGCCAAGGAAAGCCCGGGCCACGCGGTCCTGCTGACGGGCGACCCGGGCATCGGCAAGTCGCGCATGCTGTCGGAGTTCCGCGAGTCGATCGCGCCCGGCGAGTGCGACATCGTCGAGTGCTACTGCTCGCCCTACTACAGCCACACCGCGCTGTACCCGCTGGTCGCGCCGCTGCGCGAACGGCTGGGCATCGTCGACGCACCCAGCGCCGGCAGCGCACTGCAGGGCCTGCGCGACGAACTGCTGCGGCGCGGCTGCGAAATCGACACCGCCTTGCCGCTGCTGGCCAAGCTGCTGGGCATCGCACCCGAGGCTGGCTACGAGACGCTGGCGCTGCACCCGCTGACGCAGAAGCAGAAAACCCTGTTGGCGCTGGTCCAGATATTGACGTCCGCCACCGTGACCCAGCCGATGCTGATGGTGGTCGAGGATTTGCACTGGGTCGATGGCAGCACCCTGGAATTGCTGGGCGGCCTGCTGCGCGAGCTGCCGGCGAGCCGCGTGCTGCTGCTGATGACCTCGCGACCTGGCTTCGCGCCGCCGTGGGCCGACAGCGAGAACCTGACGCGCATCCCGATCAACATGCTGTCCGCCGCGGAAACCGAGACGCTGATCCAGCAGGTCGTCGGCGGCAAGCGGCTGCCACCCAAGCTGCTGACGCTGCTGGTCGACAAGACCGACGGCAACCCGCTGTACGTCGAGGAGATGACGCAGATGCTGCTGACCTCGGGCGCGCTGCGCGAGACGTCGGCGGGCTACGAACTGGACGGTCCGCTGCCCGATTCGATGGTGCCGGCCTCCTTGCAGGACCTGCTGATGGCGCGCCAGGACCGCATGCCGCCTGAGGCCAAGAAGGTGCTGCAGCTCGGCGCCTGCATCGGCCGCGAATGGACCTTCGACCTGCTGCTGGCCGTGCTGCCCGAAGACGACAAGGCCTTGAGCCTGGGCGTCGAACAGCTCATCGGCGAAGGCATCGTCTACGCCACCGGTCGCGGCTTCTCCTTCAAGCACGCGCTGATCCAGGATGCCAGCTACGAATCGCTGCTCAAGCGCACGCGGCAGACCTACCACGAACGGATCGCGCTGGCCTTGCAGCGCGGCGTTGGCGGCGCATCTTTCCCCGAGCGCATCGCGCAGCATTTCACCAAGGCCGGCCAGCCGGTGCGCGCCTTGCCCTACTGGCTCGAGGCCGGGCAGCAGGCCGTCACCGGTTCGGCGATGGCCGAAGCCGAGAGCCACCTGCGCAACGGCCTGGAGGCCGCCACCGCCATGCCGCCCGGGCCCGAACGCGACCGCCAGGAACTCGCCCTGCTGTCCACGCTGGGCGTGGCGCTGACCATCCAGCACGGCTGGGCAGCGCCGCAGGTGGCCGATGCCTACCAGCGTGCGCAGACGCTGTCTGAAAGGCTTGGGCCGACGCCGCAGCTGTTCTGGGTGCTGTGGGGACTGTGGGCCTTCTACCTCGTCAAGGGCGAGCAGTTCCAGGCTGTCGAGTTCGCCCAGCGCATGGCCAGCGTTGCCGACTCGGAACGCAGCCCCAGCCTGCGCATGGAGGCCAATTTCGCGCTCGGCCTGAGCCATTACTACATGGGCCGCCTGGTGCTGGCGCAACAAGCGCTGGAGGCGGCCCTCAGCAGCTACGGGGCCGACCAGCACCGTGGCCAGGCCCATTTCACCGGCCAGGATGTCGGCGTGACGGCGCGCGCGGTGGCGGCCATGGTGCAGTACCTGCGGGGCCAGACCCAGCTGGGGCTGACACGTTCGCGGCAGTCGATAGCCCTGGCGACGGAATTGCGCCACCCCTTCAGCCACGCCTACGCCCTGGGTTGCGCCGCCTGGCTGGACGCCTACCACCAGGCCCCCGACGCCATGGCCGTGCACGCGGCCTCGACGGTCGAACTGGCCACCGGGCAATCGCTGGGTTTCTGGGCCGTATGGGGCACGGTCTTCGTCGGCCGCGCGCTCGCCGACCAGGGCCATGCGGCGCAGGGCGCGCGCCACATGCAGGCGGCGCTGGCCACTTACCGAAGCATGGGCAGCGGCATGGTGGTGCCCTTCTTCCTGGTCTTGCTGGCCGAGGTCGAGGCGGCCAGCGGCGACAGCACGCAGGCGCTGGCGCACCTGGCCGAAGCGCGCCAGGTCATCGCCTGGGGCGGCGAATCCATGATGGCGGCCGAAGTCGAGCGCCTGGAAGCCCGCATCCGCGGTGCGCTGGCGGCGCCCGACGACGCGACCGAGGCCGCGGCACTCGAACAACTGTGCGCCCAAGCGCTGGCCATCGCCCAAGAGCAGGGCAACCTGCTCTTCGCGCTGCGTGCAGCCACCGACCTGGCGGGTCTGCATGCTGCCCGGGGCGACCGCGCCGGTGCGCGTGCGCTGTTGACGGGCGCCATCGCGGCCATCCCCGACACCAGCACCGCGCCCGACCTGGAACGCGCCCGCGGCGTCCTGCGATCGCTGACCGCAACCGAGGACATTCCGAACTGACCATGACACGGAGGAGGACGCCGCGATGAACCCCAAGCTGACTGCAAGGTGGACCGAGGCCACATTGAAAGCGGCACGTTTCCAGGCCGACCCGGTGGCCGACCGCGTGGTGGCCCAGGTCTACGCGACCGGCGCCGTCAACGACGTGAACCGCATGATGATGAGCCTGGTCCACCCGGGCAGGGTCCAGCTCGACCCGGCGATGCAGGACCTGCTCGACGACTACCTGGCGCAGACCGCCGAGTTGCCCGACTGGGCCGACCCGGAGAAGATCCGCCAGGCCGAGGTCTTCTTCTCCAGCCACGGCGTCTTGTCCTCGGCCATCCTGTGCTGTGCCAGCCTGCCCGAGTGCTACCTCGACGCCAGCGATGCGCCGGTGCTGAGCTCGACGACGCAGCTGACGAAGCACTTCGACCGCCGCCTCTTCGAGACCTCGCACATGGTCGTCACCGCCATGCAGGAAGGCGGCATGGCGCCCGGCGGCCCCGGCGTGCTGTGCACGCAGCGCGTGCGCCTGATGCACGCCGGCGTGCGCCGCCTGCTGACCGCCAACGCCGAGGCCGCCGCGCGCGGCGACCTCGACCCCACAGGCCAGCCCGTGACGTCGCCGTGGAAGATGACCGCCGGCGTGCCGATCTGCCAGGAGGCGATGGCCTTCGTCGTGCTCAGCTTCTCCTATGTCGGTGTGCGCTCGCTGGAGCGCCTGGGCTACACGCCGGACGCGGCGCTGCGTGACGCCTACATCCACACCTGGAGCGTGATCGGCCACGTCATGGGCGTGCGCGAAGAGCTGCTGGTGCACAGCTTCGACGAGGCCCAGCGGCTGTTCGAGACCATCAAGGCCGGCAAGCGGGGCGCGTCGAGCGACGGCGTGGCCCTGACCGCCGCCATGCTGGCCTGGATGGACGCCGTGCTGCCCGAAGCGATGCAAGCCCTGCCGCGCGAGCTGCTGGTGCAATTGATGGGCGAGGCCGATTCGGCACTGCTCGGCGTGTCGCTGGACCGCAAGCTGCACGAGGACGAATCCTTCTGGAGCCACGCCGTCCACGGCCTGCTGGACGTGGTCGAGCCCTTGCTGCACCTGCCGGTGGCGCAACGCATGTCGGAAATGCTGTTCCACCTGCTGACGAAGATCGTCTGGTCGCGTCAGAAGGAGTGGGACGCCGAGGCCTTCGCCCTGCCGCCGTCGCTGCGTGAGCACTGGAAGATCGCCCTCTGAACGGCAGCTGACGACGGCCGTTCTCGGGGCTGGCGCGCCGACCCGCTGGCGGCGTTGCAAGGCGGCAGGCAAGGGAGACTGCAATGCGCTCGGTGTTCAAGTCGAAGGGGTGGCTGGCGGCGCTGGTCTGCGCCGCGCTCGTCGGCGCCTATGCAGGGTTCGGGTTTGGCATCGCGCCGGGCCTCATCCGCCAGCAGGCGGTCGCTTTCGTCAGCCAGACCTACGGGCGCGAATTGCAGATCGGCCGGGTGCGGCTGAATCCTTTCCTGCTGCAACTGGAAGTCAGCGACGTCGTCCTGCCCGACCAGGACGGGCAGGCCATGCTCGGCCTGAAGCGCCTGTTCGTCGATGTCGAGGTCGCGTCGCTGTGGCGGCGCGAGCTGGTCTTGCGCGAGGTGTCACTGGACGCACCCGGCGTGCATGCCGTGGTGCGGGCCGACGGATCGCTGAACCTGGCCGATCTGGCACCGCCCGCTCGCGCTGAGCCCGCGCGCGAGAAGTCCGCGCTGCCCCGTGTCTGGATCGCGTCTTTGTCGGTCAGCGGCGGAAACTTCGAATTCGTCGACACCCGGCGCAAGCCGCGGCCGCTGGTCCGCAGCCTGGCGCCGGTGGCCTTTGCGCTGAAGGACTTTCGCACCACGTCCGAAGGCGGCGACTTCGTCTTTTCCGCCAGCAGCCCGCGCGCCGAGCGCATCGACTGGAAGGGCCGCCTGGCGTTGGCGCCCACCTTCAGTTCACAGGGTGACTTTTCGGTGGCCGGGCTGCGCGCACCCGAGGTGGCCGAGTGGCTGGGCGATGTGCTGCCCTTCGGCATCAGCGGCGGAGCCGCCGATCTGGCCGGCAGCTACCGCGTTGTGCTGGGCCGCAGCCTGGACCTCCAGCTGCAGTTGCCCAAGCTCACCCTGACGGGCCTGGCCCTGAGGGCGCGCGGCGCCGAGGCCGACTGGGTGCAACTGCCCAGCCTCACCGTCACCGACACCGTGGTCGCCCTGCCCGAACGCCGCGTCAGCGTGGGCCAGGTGGCCCTGGCAGGCCTCAAGGTCACGGCCTGGCTGAACGCCGACGGCTCGGTCAACCTGCAGCGTCTGCTGGCCACCGCCACGCCCACCGTTCCTGCCGCGGCTGGCAGGCCGCCAGCGGCCGCTGGCAAGGCCGCGGTGGCGCCCGCCGCGGCGCCGTGGTCGGTGCAACTGGCAAGTCTGGATCTGACCGATGCCGCCATCGACTTCGAAGACCGCAGGCAGGCGCCGGTGCAGCGTTTCGCGGTCTCGCCCCTCCATCTGCGTGTGGCGGGCGCCAGCCTCGATCTGTCGCGGCCCTGGACGCTGGCGGTCGATGCCAAGCTCAATGGCCGGGCCCTGTTCAAGGTCGATGGCAGCCTCACTCCCCAGCCCTTGGCCGCCGATCTCGATCTGTCTTTGCAACAGGCCAGCCTGCAGATCCTGCAGCCCTACATCCTGCCCTTTGCCGACCTGACCATCCAGGACGGCCTGCTGGCCGTCGTGGGCAAGCTGCGCGCCGCGCCGCCCAAGGCCCAGGGCCCGATGTTCAGTTTCACCGGCGACGTCAAGGTGAGCGATTTCAAATCGGTCGACAACGCGCTCAAGCAGGATCTGGTCAATTTCCGCGGCCTCGAGTTGCAGAAGCTGCGCTATGCGCATGCGCCTGACGCGCTCAGCATCGACCGCATCCTCGTCACGCAACCCTATGCCCGGGTGAGCATCGGCCGCGAGAAGGTGCTGAACATCAGCGCCGTGCTCGACCCCAAGGGCGTCGCGGCCCAGCGCGCCCCTGCCGGCGCGCCAGCCGGCACGCAAACCGCCAAGCCGACGCCGCGCAAGGCGGGCGTGCCTGCACAGCGTGGACCTGCGGCCGAGAAGCTGCCGATCCGCATCCGCGAGTTGCGTGTCGCAGGCGGCCGCATGAGCTTTTCCGATGCCAGCGTGCAGCCGAACTTTGCCGCCGAGGTGTTTGCGCTCGACGGCGCGGTCAGCGGTCTGTCCTCGGCCCCGAGCGCGCGTGCGACGGTCGACCTGAAAGGCCGGGTGGACGAGTTTTCGCCGGTGGCCATCAGCGGCTCGATCCAGCCCTTTGCCTACGACCGCTACACCGACATCGGCCTGAAATTCCAGAACATCTCGCTGCCGGTGTTCAACCCCTACTCGGGGCAATTCGCCGGCTACACCATCGCCAAGGGCAAGCTCGACACGACGCTGCACTACCTGGTGCAGGACCGCAGGCTGGCGGCCACGCACAAGGTCCGCATCGACCAGCTCGAGTGGGGCGAGGCCACGGCCAGCCAGGGCGCGGCGACGCTGCCGGTGAAGTTCGCGACCTCGCTGCTCAAGGACAAGGACGGCGTGATCGACCTCGACATTCCGGTCTCGGGCACGCTCGACGACCCCCAGTTGCGCATCTGGCCCATCGTCTGGAAGGTCATCACCAACCTCGTGGTCAAGGTCGTGTCGGCGCCCTTCACGCTCATCGCCTCGCTGTTCAGCGGTGCGCAAGAAGCCCAGTTCGTGGACTTCGCCCCGGGTGAGGCCGCGCTCGACGCCGCCAGCGCCGAGCGTCTGGCGGCGCTGGCGGGGGCGCTGGTGGACAAGGCCGAACTCCGGCTGGACGTGCCCATCGGCAGCGTGGCCGAACTCGACCGCCCGGCGCTGGCCGAGCGCCGCTACGCGCAGCAGTTGAACGCCGCGACGGCCGCAGCGCTGGGCCGCAAGCCCGACGACCCGACACCCTTGCCGCCCTTCGACAGCTTGCCGCCGCAGCAACGGCTCGCAGTGCTGGGCGCGCTGGTCCGGCAGCAAGGCGGCGTCGTGGCGCCGCTGCCGGTGCCGTCGGCGGCGTCAGGCGCTGCGGGCGCCGAGGCCGCTGCGATCGCGGCGCTCGAAAAGCAGGCGCGTGCCGCCATCGCCGTGCCCGAAGCCGAACTCGGCGGCCTCGCACAGCAGCGCGCCGTGGTCGTGCAGCGTGCGCTGCTCACCGGCACGGCGCTGAATCCCGAGCGGGTTTTTCTCACCGCCGCCGGCAACGTCAGCGCGCAGGGCGAGAAGGTGCGCTTCGAGCTCGCCCTCAAGTAGCCGGGCCTGACCGGGGTTCTGGCAAAGCCGCCACCGGCCCCTGTAGCGCGCAGCCCGGGACAGCGGTCCCTGCGGGACAGCCCGACGTCATCGTGCGCTGACGCTGGGCGTCCGCGCCGCAGGTTCACCCCAGTCTTCTTCCAGCGGCGAGCCCGCGGTCCGAGATCAGAACTTGTAGCCGAAGCCGACCGTCAGCAGCGTGTCGGTGGACTTCGATCCTTTCGGCACGATGCTGGCGTACTGCGAGCTCATGCCCACATTGAGCGTCCAGCCCCCGCTGATGGCCGTGGCCATCGAGGCGCTGAAAGTGGCGAGATTGCCCAGGCCGCCCTGGCCGGGGCGGTACTCGAAACGCTGACGCACGGTGGTCGTGTCGCTGAGCTTGTGGGTCGACTCCTCGCCCAACAGCAACTCGCTGCCGTTGGCCGAGGTGTTGTTGGTGAAATGGACGCTGGCGTAGCCGACGCCGCCGAAGATGTCGAAGCTGGTCGCCGCCGTGCGGATGAGCTTGTAGCCCGCGCCCACATTCAGACCGTAGCGGGACTCGGTCCCGGCCGCCTTGTTGGTTTCCACGCCGACGCCGCCGAAGGCGAACAGGTCCTGGCTGAGGTTGTAGTCATAGCGACCCTTGAGCCAGATCTGGTCAGCCGTGGTGGTGTCGAGGCCGTTGACCTTGGAGCGGCCGTAGTTGACCAGGCCCGCCAGGTTGATCTTGTCGATGGCGGTCGCCTTGCTGGTGTCGGCAGCCAAGGTCAGGCTCATCGACGATGTGTTGCCCGACGCGTAGGCGCCACCCAAGGCCGTGTTGCCATGCCATTGGCCATCGGGCGCGGTTTCGGCGTGCGCCGTGGCCCCGGCGCAGAGCGAGGCGGCGACGGCGACGGTGATCTGCAGCCGGCGTGAAAAAGCGAGACGTGGTGATGCCATGGAAATAACTCTTCTGAACAAGGGGTTGAAAAGCCGCGGGACCCGGAGCGGGTCCTTGAGGTGCCCCGCCGAGACCGCGTCAGGCGCGCCCTGCGCCCTCGGCTGACGCGCGTGCTGTCGGCGAGCGGCAGCGATGCTAGCGCAGATACCCATCGCCAGAGGTCGTGAATGCCCGCGTGCACAGTTGATGAAGACATCGCGAGGTCGACTTGGCCGTGGCCGCCCATCCTGTCGCCTGAAGGCCGCCTCGACCGCTGCGCGCACCCGGCCCAGGGCCGAGCCCGGAAATCGGGCGCCGCGGCAAGCCGAACGGCAGCCTCCATCTTCCAGCGGCAGCGGCCCAGCCTCAGCGGCGCAGAACCCGCCGCGCCCTGAACAGCAAGACGCTGGCGATGGCCAGATTCAGCGCGTTGAAGGCCAGCCCGTTCAGGAACGCGGCGTGGTAGGAGCCGGTCAGGTCGAAGACCTTGCCCGACATCCAGCCGCCCAGCGCCATGCCGAACAGCGTGGCCATCAGCACCGTGCCGACGCGGGCGCCGGCTTCGGCCGGCGGGAAATGCTCGCGCACGATGATGGCGTAGCTGGGCACGATGCCGCCCTGGAACAGGCCGAACAGCGCCGACACGACATACAGCGACACCAAACCGTCGAAGGGCAGGAAGAGCAGCAGCGCCAGACCCTGCAGCACCGAGCCCAGCAGCAGCGTGCGCAGGCCGCCGATGCGGTCGCAGATCAGCCCCGACACGATGCGGCTGACGATGCCGCAGGCCAGCATCAGCGACAGCATCTCGGCGCCGCGCGCCGCGCCGTAGCCCAGGTCGCCGCAGTAGGCCACGATGTGCACCTGGGGCATGGCCATGGCCACGCAGCAGGCCGCGCCGGCCACGCACAGCAGGGCCTGGGCGTGGTTCAGGCTCAGGCCGAAGGGGCGGCTCGATGGCACCGCAGCGCCGGCATGCCGGGCCACCGCAGCCACCGCGGCAGGCGGGCGCGGGCGCATCAGCAGCGCCAGCAGCGGGATGGTCACGGCGCAGAACACGCCCAGCCCGATGTAGGTGGCGCGCCAGCCGTGGCTGGCCACGAAGTGCTGGACGATGGGCGGCCACACCGCGCCGGCCACGTAGTTGCCGCTGGCGCAGATGGCCACTGCGATGCCGCGCCGCTTGACGAACCACAGCGAGGTGTCGGCCACCAGCGGCGCGAAGGTGGCGCTGCTGCCGAGTGCCCCGATCAGCAGGCCGTGCGCCAGCGCAAAGGCCATCAGGCTGCCCGACAGGCCGGCCGCGATGAAGCCCGCGCCCAGGCCGCCGGCACCCAGCAGCAGCACCGGGAACAGGCCGTGGCGGTCGGCCAGCCGGCCCATCACGATGCCGCCCACACCGAAGCCGGTCATCATCAGCGTGTAGGGGAAAGACGCCCCGGCGCGCGCCACGCCGAACTCGGCCTGCACCGTGGGCAGCACCACGGCCATGATGTACATCGAACCGCTGCCGATGGTCATCAGCGCCAGAGTGACCGCCAGCCGGGTCCAGGCGTAGGCGCTGTCAGCGGTGGGGGCGTGGGCAGCGCTGGCGCTGGCACTGGCGGTAGAGGCGGGGGGCGGCATGCGGTTCCTCGCTGGTCAGGGCAGACGTGGCGGGTGTTCAGCCGCCCAGGTAGGTGCCGCCGTTCACGTGCAGCACCTGCCCGGTCACGTAGCGGGCGCCCGGCCCGGCCAGGTAGGCCACGGCCTGGGCCACTTCGTCGGCGCTGCCTTTGCGGCCCAGCAGGCTCTGGTGTTTGGCGTGGTGGTTGGGCTGGGCCGACGCGCTGGCGGCCTTGCGCACGGTATCGATCAAGCCCGGCGACACGCAGTTCACGGTGATGCCGTGCGGCGCCAGGTCGTGGGCCAGCGCCCGCGTCATGCCGACCAGGCCGGCCTTGGCGGTGACCACGTGCACGCGCTCGGCGGCGCCGGTGTGGGCGGTCAGGCCGCCGATGTTGACGATGGCGCCCGAGCCTGAAGCACCCGCTGCCTTCAGCCACGGCAGCGCCGCCTGGGTGCAGAAGAAGGCGCCGTCCAGCACCACGCGCAACGTGTCGTGCCAGTCTTCGGCGGTCAAGGCCGCCAGGTCGGCTTCGCGGCGGACGGCGGCGTTGTTGACCAGCACGTCGAGCCGACCCCAGCGCGCGGTGATGGCGGCGACCATGGCACCGACCGCCGCGCGGTCGGCCACGTCGGCCACGCACAGCAGGGCCTGCCCGCCGGCGGCGTTGATCTCGTCGACGACGGCCTGGCCTTCTTCAACCGAAGCACGGACGTTGACGGCCACGGCATGGCCGCTGGCGGCCAGCGCCAGCGCGATGGCGCGGCCGATGTTGCGGCCGGCGCCGGTGACGAGGGCGACGGGCTGGGTGGGTGTGGGGGTCATCGTGGGGCGATCAAAAGGTCAGTGCGGTGGCGGTGATGACGGGCTGCGCGAGCAGGCCGTCCAGTTGCGCCAGCAGGGCGTCGGAAGCGGCGCGGTCCAGCCCGCCGTGGGCGCAGTTGGCGTGGAATTTGTGCTGCAGGTCGGCGTCAGACAGCGGGTGCTGCGCGCCGCCCTTGAAGTAGCCCTGGCGGTGCTCGAAGACCGTGCCGTCGGTCAGCGTCACATGCAGGTGGCCGGTGAACTGCTTCGGGTAGGGGTTGGTCGGGTCGACGACATAGTTCACCTTGGCCATCAGCGCCAGCAAGGCCGGCTCGCTGACCTGCGCGTCGGTGTATTCCGACAGCCCGGCGTTGTCCTTCAGCAGCGCCACCGCGATGGCGTAGGGAATGCTGAACTTGGCCGCGTAGGCGTTCTGCGGCGCGCGCTTGGTGGCCAGCGGTTCCCACAGCCGGTGCACGATGCCTTCGGCGGTTGCGCAGGCTATGCGGGCTATGAGTTCGGGGGCGATGCCGCGTTGGCGGAAGGCCCGCGCGCAGTCGATGTAGGGGTGGGCCATGGTGCCGCAGGCGTAGGGCTTGAAGGCGATGGTGGTCCACAGCCACTGCGTGCCGAAACCGTTCAGCATGGCCGCGAAGTCGCCCTCTCCAGCGTCGGTCTTCACATTGGCGTAGCCGTGGAAGAAGCCGTGATCGCCTTCGAACACGGTGCGCGGGCCCTGGAAGCCGGCCAGCGCCAGGCGCACGGCGCGGTAGCCCGATTGCGCCGCCCAGCCGGGGTGCAGGCGCTTGGTCCAGGCGCCTTCGGCCAGGTATTCGATGATGCCGCCGGCCATGCTGCCGGCGATGCCGAAGGCGTTCACCAGTTGGGCTTCGGTCAGCTTCAGCATCGCGCCGACGCCGGCCACCGCGCCCATCACGCCGAAGATGGCGGTGGGGTGGAAGCCGGCCTTGTGCACCTTCATCGGTGCCACGGCGCACAGGCGGCAGGTCACCTCGACACCCACCGCGATGCCGCGCAGCAGGTCGGCGCCGCTGCAGCCGTGGCGTTGCGCGGCGGCCAGCACGGCCGGCACGATGACCGCGCCGGCGTGCACCGGGCCGCCTTCGTAGGTGTCGTCGAAGTCTTCGCCGTGGGCGGCGGTGCCGTTGACGAAGGCCGCGCCTTCGACGCCCATCGCCTGCGCAAAGCCGATGACCGTGCAGGGGCCGTCCTGGTCGATGCTGGCGATGGCCGCCGCGACATAGGGCTCGTGCCGCGCGGCCACGCAGATGCCCGCGATGTCCAGCAGCAGGCGCTGGGCGACGCCGGCCGCCAGCGGGTCGGCTTCGGGCGTGCAGCCCACGATGACCCGGGCCAGTTGTTGCGAGACCGAGATGGCGTTTGCGTTCGCGGCTTCAGCTTGCATGCTTCTTTTCCTTCACCCCAAAGAACTCTTTCCACGCCGTGTAGCCGGTCAGCAGCACGGCCAGCGCCAGCAGGCCCAGCGAGACCTTGTCGGTGACGAAGATGCTGAGTTCGCCGCCCGAAATCAGCAGGCTGCGGCGGTAGTTGCTTTCCACCAGATAGCCCAGCACCAGGCCCAGCACCAGCGGCAGCACTGGCATCTTGAACCAGCGCATGGCATAGCCCAGCAGGCCCACGGCAATGACCAGGAAGATCTCGAACAAGCTCTGGTGGATGGCGTAGACGCCCGACATCACCAGCGCCAGGATCACCGCGATCAGGAAGGGCTTGGGCCGGTTCACCAGCCAGATGCAGGGACTGAGGATGACCATGCCGATCAGCAGCATGGCGATGTTGGCGATGAACAAGCCGCCGTACAAACCGTAGACGACTTCGGGCGCCTTTTCGAAGAGCAGCGGCCCCGGCTGCAGGCCATGGATGAGGAAGCCGCCGAGCAGGATGGCCGCCGAGTTCGAGCCCGGTATGCCCAGGCTGAGCAGCGGCACCAGCGCGGTGGCCGTGACCACGTTGTTGGCGCATTCCGGCGCGGCGATGCCTTCGGGCGAACCGTGGCCGAATTCCTCGGGCTGGCTGCTCCAGCGCTTGGCTTCCGAATAGGCCATGAAGGCCGCGATGGTGCCGCCGGCACCCGGCGTCACGCCTTCCACCGTGCCGATGACGGCGCCGATGGCCTGCGGCTTGAAGAGGCGCTTGCTCATCGCCCAGTTCGGCAGCTTCAATCTGGCTTCGGACTTGTTGGCCTTGGCCCACGGCGGCTCGGTGATCTGCACCAGCATTTCCGTCACGGCGAACAGGCCCACCATGATCAGGATGGGCTTGACGCCGCCCAGCAGGTCGGCCGAACCGAAGGTGAAGCGCGGCACGCCGCTGACCGGGTCGGACCCGATGAAAGCGATCGTCAAGCCGATGAGCGCGGCGATGGTGCCCTTCAAGAGCGAGCCGCCCGACAAGCCGGCGATGACGCTCAAGCCCAGGATGCCGAGCGAGAAGTAGGCCGCCGGGGTGAAGGCCAGCGCCACCTTGGCCAGGCTTTCGGTGCACAGCACCAGCACGGCCAGGCCGAACAGGCCGCCCCACAGGCCCGAGATCAGCGAGATGCCCAGCGCTTCGCCGGCACGGCCTTGCGCGGCCATCGCGTAGCCGTCGACCACGGTGGCCGACGCCGAATTGGTGCCCGGCGTGCGGATCAGGATGGCCGGGATGCTGCCGCCGTACTCGGCGCCGACGTAGACCGAGGCCAGCAGCACCAGTGCCGTCGTCGGGTCCATGCCGACGGTGAAGGGCAGCAGCAGCGCCATCGCGATCGACGGCGAAATGCCGGGCAGCGCACCGCCCAGGATGCCCCACAGCACACCGCCGAAAGCGGCGACGATGATCGAGACGGAAGCGAGGTGGTTCAGGGCGTGCAGGAGCGCATCCATCTCAGCCGCCCCAGAATGAACCGACAGGCATGCGCACCTGCAGCAACTGGTCGAACAGGCCCCACAACAGCGGCCCCGTCAGTGCCGCGCACAGCCACAGCGGCAGCTTGAAAGCCGCGCCGGCCAGCCAGCCGCTGGCCAGCACCAGCAGGCTCACCGTCAGCGGGTAGCCCAGCCGCGGCAGCAGCAGGCCGTAGCCGATGAGGATGAGCACCAGGCCGGCCGTGCGCCACAGGCCACCCGTTTCCTCGTCGGCTTTTTCACCTGTGGATTCGGCCTGCGCCTGGGCGGTCGACGCTGCGGCGTCACGCCCCATGAAGGTCTTGATGAACAAGGCCACAGCCGCCACCAGCATGGCGATGCCCACGCCCTGCGGCACGCCGCCGGCGCCGACGGCGTCGGACAGCAGGCTGTCCTCGATGCCGCGCGCGGCGGCCACGTAGCTGGCCGCGAAGACGGCCACGATCACCGCCAGCAGCCGGTCGCGCTGGCGGTCAGTGAACTGCAGCGTCATTTGATGACGCCCAACGCTTTCAGCGAGCCCGTCACGTCCTGCGCGAACTGCGCGGTGAACTTGCGCGCCTCGGCACGGCCCATCAGCATGGGAATCAGGCTTTCCTTGGCGATGGCCGCCTTGTAGGCCGGGTTGTCCAGCGCCTTGCGCAGACCGTCTTCCCAGGCCTTGGCCACCTCGTCGCTGAGGCCCTTGGGCCCGGCGATGCCGCGGAACTTGGTGACGACGACGTTGTAGCCCTGCTCTTTGGCCGTGGCCAGTTGCGGCAGGCCGTCCAGGCGTTTTTCGGTCAGCACGGCCAGCAGGCGGATCTTGCCGGCTTCCAGTTGCCCTTTGAGTTCCTGCATCTCGCCGATGCCGATGTCGTAGGTGCCGTTGAGCACGCCGATCATCTGGTCGCCGCCGCCTTCGTGGCTGATGATGGGCACCTTCACACCCGTGCTGCGCGCCAGCCGCTCCAGCGCCAGGCGTTCTAGCGAAGCCGGGTTGCTGGCGCCCCAGCGGCTCTTGCCGGGGTTGGCCTTGGCGTAGGCGATCACGTCACCCAGCGTCTTGTGCGGGGACTCGCTGCGCGTGTAGAGCACCTCGGGGTCGATGAAGACGATGGCGATGGGGTCCAGGCCGTCGTAGCCCACGGCGGGTTTGCTGAGCAGCGTGGTCTGGATGTAGGTCGGCGTGGTGCCGTAGAAGGTACCGCCGTCGGGCTTGGCGCCGGCCACGTGGGCCACCGCCGTGGCGCCGCTGCCGCCGCGGATGTTCTCCACCGAGAAGCTGGTCTTCATCACCGGAGTCAGGTACTGCGTCAGTTCACGCAGGAACAGGTCGGTGCCGCCGCCCGGGCTGCTGTGCGTGACCAGCGTGACGCGGTTGACCGGGTAGGCGGCTTGTGCGTGAACCGCCGCGGCCTGCGCCAACAGACCCACCGCGCCCAGCGCGGCCAACCAGTGCTTGAGCTTCATGCAGCGAGACTCCTTCGGCGCAGGCCGTGCGGGTTCAGGGGGTGGTGGCGGCGAAGAAGTCGTTCAGGTCCGCGCACTGCGCGATAGCCAGCGACAGCGCCCAGGCCTTCGCCGTCTTCTCCGCACCCAGCACCGGTTCGGCCTGGCCGGCGAACTTGCCCAGCAGCAGGTCGTTCGTCATCGGCTTTTCCACGCTGCCGATGGCGTTCTGCACGAAGACATGCAGGGTCCGGCCGTCGGTGGTGCGGATGGTCACGTCGGAAGCGGCTTCGCTGATGCTGTCGTCCACCACGGCCGTGACCTTGGCGCGCAGCGCCAGCACGTCGGCGCGGTTGACCACCTCGTCGGTGTATTCGTGTTCCCCGGCACGGCCGAAGATCAGGCCCGCGGCGCACGAGTGGTAGACGCTGAACTTGCTTTGCAGGCCGTCGGCCGGCGTCTTCTTGCCGGTCAGCTCCAGCACCAGCGAGTGCACGCGCAGCGTGACCGACTCGACCTGGTCCGCCGTCAAGGCATGGGCGTCACGCAGCTGCACGCAGCCGTCGATGCTGGGGTGGATGACGATGCCGCAGGCAAAGGGTTTGTAGGTGTTGAGCGCGATCTCCCAGCTGCCGTGGGTGCCGCCCAGGTTCTCGGTCACTTCCGACCAGTCGGTCTTGTCGCTGAACACCTGCATCAGGCCACGCGGTGCTTCCAGCGCACGCCGGCTGGCGGTGTAGCCGTGCCGGGCCATCAGCGCCGACATCAAACCGACGCGCGCCGCGCCGCCCGGGTGGAAGGGCTTGGTCATGGTGCCGAACTGCTCGCGCAGGCCGATGGGCTGCGAAGCCGCGATGCCCAGCGCCATCTGCGTGCGCGTGGCGTCCAGGCCGAGCAGGCGGGAGCAGGCCGCCGCGCTGCCCAGCATGCCGGTGGTGCCGGTGATGTGCCAGCCGCGGTCGTAGTGGTCCGGGTAGATGGCGTTGCCGACGCGGCAGGACACTTCCACGCCCAGCACCAGCGCGTCGATCAGCTCACGGCCGCTCTGGCCCAGGTGCTGGGCCAGCGCCAAGGCGGCCGGCGCCACCGGGCCGGCGGGGTGGATGATGGTCTTCAGATGGGTGTCGTCGAAGTCCCAGGTGTGCGAGCTGATGCCGTTGATCAGCGCGGCGCTGGCGATGTCGACCTTCTCGCGCCGGCCCAGCAGGCTGGCCTGCGGCGCGGGCTGCAATTCCTGCACGGCGGCCAGTGCGGCTTGCACCGTTTCGTGGGCCGACGGCCCGATGGCGCAGCCCACCCAGTTGGCGAAGGTGCGGTGGGCTTCGGCATCGACCGCGTCGCTCCAGCCCCGGCTGGGGTGGCCGGCGACGAAGCGGGCCAGTTGTTCGGTGATGGCGGGCGCGTTGGCGTCGGCCTTGACGGTGGCATTGAGGGCCATGAAATTATCCTGAGAGTCAGCCGCTTCGGGCAGGTGGGGTCCGGTACTGCATGTCTTTGACGGCAGGCCTTTGCGTTTCTTCATGCGGAACGATGGTCCAGCGTGACGAACGTCGGATTAGGCCGGTGGTGCCCGGCCCTGTCAACCGGGCTGGTCCTGACGGCAGGGCTGGCAGCCCCAGACACCGCGGGCTGCGGTCGCCGTGTAAGTCCTCAGCCACGGGGTGTGCCGTCCCGCGCCAGGTTGTCGATCATCGCCAGCAGCACGCGCCGGGTGGTGGCGATGTCGGCGTCGCGCAGGCCGTGCAGGGCCAGCGCGTTGATGTCTTCGGCCAGGGGCACCAGGGTCTGCTGCAACTGGCGGCCCAGCGGCTGCAGCGTGACGTAGAGCTTCTTGCGGTTGCCTTCGCGGTGTTCCAGCTGGACGTAGCCCAGCGCCGCCATGGCGCGCAGCGCGACGCAGGTGGTCGGTTCCATCACGCCGGCTTCCAGGCTCAGCTCGCGCTGCGTGATGCCGTCGCGCAGCCACAGCACGCGCAGGAAGACCCAGTGCCCGGGCTGCACGCCGTGCTGCGCCAGCCGGGCCTGCAGGGCGCGGTGCAGGCCGCGCATCGCGTCTTTCACCAGGTGGGCCATGCGGTCGTTGGGCACGGCTTCGCGCCAGTGGCGCAGCGCCCGCTGCGCGATCTCGGCTTCGCGCTGTTCGGCGGACGCGCGCGGCGGGTTCATCGCCTCAGGCGGCGATGCGCCAGGACAGGTCGACGGCGTGCACGTCCTTGGTCAGCTTGCCCACGCTGATGCGGTCCACCCCGGTCCTGGCGATGTCGCGGATGCTGTCCAGGTTGACGCCGCCCGAGACTTCCAGCACGGCGCGGCCCGCATTCAACGCAAAGGCGCGGTGCATGTCGGCCAGCGTGAAGTCGTCGAGCAGGATGTGCTCGGCGCCGGCGGCCAGGGCGGTTTCCATTTCCGCGACGCTTTCGACTTCGATCTGCACGATGACGCCCGATTCCAGCGCAAAGGCTGCGGCCAGCGCCGGCGCGATGCCGCCGGCCGCGGCGATGTGGTTTTCCTTGATCAGGATGCCGTCCCACAGCGCCATGCGGTGGTTCCTGCCGCCGCCGGTGCGCACCGCGTACTTCTGCGCCTGGCGCAGGCCGGGCAGGGTCTTGCGGGTGTCCAGCACGGCGCAGCCCTTGGGGTTGGGCGACAGGCCGGCGATGGTGTCCACATACTGCCGCGTCACGGTGGCCACGCCCGACAGGGCCTGCAGGAAGTTCAGCGCCGGGCGCTCGGCGCTGAGCAGGGCGCGGGCGTCGCCTTCGATGCGGCAGACCTCGGTGCCGGCCTCAACCGCGCTGCCTTCGCTGACCGCCCAGTTGAGGCTGGCCGCTGCGTCCAGCGCCAGCACGCAGGCGTCGAACCAGGGCCGGCCGCAGATCACGGCGGCTTCCTTGGCCACCACGCGGCCGCTGACGCGGTGCTGGGCCGGCACCAGCATGGCCGTCCAGTCGCCCCGGCCGATGTCTTCCTTCAGCGCGTCGCGCACATTGCGGGCCAGGGCTTCGCGCAGGTTTTCGTTGGTCTCGAACATGGTCAGGTTTCCGCTTGCGTCAGGGGGATGTCACCGCTTGAAGATCAGGCTGAAGGCCACCAGCACCAGGAAGCCCAGCAGCACGCGGCGAAACAGCACCTCGCTGAGTTTGCCGCGCAGCCATTTTCCCCAGCGCAGGCCCAGCGCCATCGGCAGCAGCGCCAGCGCCGACAGCGCCACATCGTGCAGCGTGATGCGGCCGTGCGCGGCCATCGAACCGTACAGCGGGATCGCACCGGCCAGGTAGATCACGCTGATGGTGCCGACGAAGACATCGCGCGGCAGCCGCAGGCTGACCAGGTAGCTGATGATGATCGGCCCGGTCAGCGACGACACGCCGCCCATCAGCCCCGACAGCACACCCACGCCGGCACTCCACCAGCGCTCTTGTGACGGCGGCACGGTCAGGTGCAGAGGCAGCGCGATCAGCGTCACCGCGATCAGCAGCACCACCGCCATCGACGTGCGCAGCGCGACCTCGGACATCGCCAGCGTCATCGGCACGGTGATCAGCGTGGCGATCAGCAGCGTGGCGATCAGCGGCAGGAAGCGCCGCACGCCGGCCCACGAGAAGCCGGTGTCGTAGGCCTGCCAGCCGTTGCTCAGCAGCACCGGCACAGCCACCGTGGCGATGGCGCGCGTGGCCGGCATGCCCAGCGACAGCAAGGGCACCAGCACCAGCGGCAGGCCGATGCCCAGCATGCCCTTGACCACGCCGCCGGCGATGAAGATCAGCGCGCCCAGCGCCAGCAGCGGGGCGCCGACGCCGAGCACGCTGAACTCCGCGAGGCCGGCGCTCAAATGCTGTAGCTCTCGTAGCTGTTGGGGTGGAAGAGTTCGTCGACCTTCATCAGCCGGCCCGACAGGCCCTGGCTGTGGTGGTGGCGCACGAAGGTTTCCAGCGTGCGGATGTTGGGTGCCACGCCGTAGCTCCAGTAGTCCTCGCCCATCGCGTCGCGCGCGGCCTTCAGCTGCTCTTCGACGAAGGGCAGGGTGACCTTGGTGGCCGAGGTGTCGGCGAGTTTTTCCAGCGCCACGGCCTTGGCCTGCGTGAAGGCCTTCAGCACCGCGCCGGGCAGCCAGGGGTGCTGCGCGGCCAGTTCCTTCTTGATGCCGACGACGTGCATGATCGGGAAGACGCCGGTGCGGCGGTAGTAGTCCTTGGCCGTGGCCGTGGGGTCGTCGAACAGCCAGCCGACATTCGGGTTCTTCAGCGCGGCGCCGCTGGGCGGGCGTGGTGCGATGAAGCCGTCGATGTCGCCGCGGTCGAGCATCTCGGAAATGGTCACCCCGTCGGGCGCGTTCTCCAGCTTCACGTCGGGCGGGAGCTGCAGCTTGATCTTCTCGGGCCGGCCGGGCGTGTCGATGCCACCGCGCACCCACTGCACGTCCGAAGGCTTGACGCCGAAGTCGTCTTCCAGCACCGCCCGCGCCCAGACATGGGCCGTGAGCTGGTACTCGGGCAGGCCGATGCGCTTGCCTTTCAAATCTTCGGGTTTCTTGATGCGGTCCTTGCGGACGTAGATGCTGGTGTGGCGGAACGCCCGCGACAGGAAGACCGGCACCGCGATGTAGGGGCATTCGCCCCGGCTGTGCTTGACCAGGTAGCTGCTGAAAGACAGCTCGCTGATGTCGAACTCCAGGCCGCGGAAGGCGCGGAAGAAGGTCTCTTCGGGCGACAGCGTCATGCACACCGGGTCGACACCGTCGATCTGCACGCTGCCGTCGAGCAGCGCCCGCGTGCGGTCGTAGTCGCCCAGGGCGATGGAGAGTTGGAGCTTGGACATGGCGGCCTTTGGGGGTCAGCCGCGACTATAAACTTAGCGCCCTAAGTTATTTCAGGATATTGCGCCGCAGGATCACCGGCTTGGCGTTCCAGCGCCGCTTGGCCATCCACGCGGCCAGGGCCGAGTCCAGGTAGTCGGCATGGCCGGGGAACCAGCGTGTCAGCTCGTCGGCCAGCGAGCGCACGATGGCGGTGTTGCCCGTGGCCACCAGCGCCTGCACCTCCTCGACCGACTTGAGCACCGCCGCGTGCTCGTCGATGTGGCAGTCGCGGGCCGGGAAGTCGGTGTCCACCATCCAGGCGTTCTCGGCGCCGAAATGGCGGCGTGCGTGGTCGGCAAAGGCGGCCAGGCGTTCGGCGACCTGCGCCGGTTCGGCCTGCTGCAAGGCCTGCACGCAGACCACGAAGTCGCGGTGTTCGGCGTCCATCTCGGCATAGCCCAGCAGCAGGCGGTCGTTCCACTCGATGAGGGGCTCGGTGGCCCGCAGCGGGGCGGTCGATGGGGTGGGGTTGCTCATGCGGCGCTCGCTTCGGCCTGTTGTTTCCAGAGATGCCAGGGGCGGTCGATCTGGCCTTCGCAGGTGCTGCGTGCGGCCTCGGCTTCGGCGGCTGTCAGGTAGTCCGGTTCGCCCAAAGGCAGCGACTGCAGCAGCAACTGCGCGTTGACTTCGGCATACACCGCGCGGTAGACCGCCACGCGCAGCGATGCGGCCACCACGGTGCAGCCGTGGCCGCGCATCAGCACCAGGCTGGCAGCACCCAGCGACGCGGCCAGCGCGGCACCGAGTTCGCGGTTGCGGATCAGCAGGTCAGTGCCGGTGCCGAAGCCGTCGCGCACCTCGAACAGGGGCGAGCCGGCGCCCAGAAAGCCGCACATGTGGCACACCGGCCGAAAGCGCGCGCCCTGGGCGATGGCGAAGGGCAGCACCGCCGGCGAGTGGTTGTGCACCACGGCCATCACGTCGGGCCGGGCCCGGTAGATCTCGCTGTGGATGAACCGCTCCAGGTACAGCCGGGGCGGTTCGGCGGCCAGGGCTTCGCCGGTGGCCACCGCGTATTCCAGGATGTCGCCCGCCACCACCTGGCCCGGCGCCACGTTGCGCGCCATCAGGAAGCAGTCGCTGCGTTCCGGGTGGCGCGCGCTGACGTGGCCGAAGGCATCGACGATGCGCTGGTGGAACAGGATGCGGTTGGCGTCGACCAGGTCCTGGATCAGTTCGGCGGATGCGGCGGTGGCGGTGGTCTGGGTCGGCTCGGTCGGGTCTGTCGGCGATGGGCTCATGGGGGTTACACAACAGCGGGATCAACGCGCGGGGTCGTCAGGGTATCTCGACTTGTCACCGGCCGTGCCGACCGACTACCCTCGCGCACCTTCTGGATGGAGTTGCCCGATGAATTGGAAGCCTGCACGCGCGGCCGTTTTGTGGCTCGTCACCGCCACGGTGGCCCTGTCGGCAGCGGCCCAGACCGACTGGCCGGCCAAGCCGGTGACGGTGGTCGTGCCCTCGTCCGCTGGCGGCGGCACCGACACCTACGGCCGCCTGCTGGCGCAGGCGCTGACCGAGCAGCTGAAGCAGACCTTCATCGTCGAGAACAAGCCCGGCGCCAGCGGCGCCATCGGCGCCACGGCGGTGGCCGGTGCCGCGCCCGACGGCTACACGATGCTGGTGGCCAGCAACTCGTCGCTGGGCATCAACCCGGCGCTGTACAAGACGCTGACCTACGACGTGGCGCGCGACTTCGCGCCGGTGACGCGCGGCGTCATCGCGCCGATGGTCATCGTGGCCCACCCGGGCGCCAAACTGAAGACCCTGCGCGACCTGGTCGAAGCCGGCAAGCGCGAACCGCAGGCGCTGTTCTACGGCACGGCCGGCGTTGGCAGCCCGCTGTACATCGGCGTGCGCATGCTCGAGGAAGCGACAGGCGCCCGTTTCAGCCATGTGCCCTACAAGGGCGTGGCCCCGGCCTATCAGGACCTGCTGGCCGGCCGCCTGCAGTTCATGCTGACCGACCTGGCCAGCGTGCGGCCCTATATCGACGCCGGCAAGCTGCTGGCGCTGTCCATCACCGACAAGAGCGCACTGCTGCCCGCCGTGCCCACCTTCAGCGAAGCCGGTTACCCCGGCTTCAAGGCCTTCACGGCCTTTTCGGTGATGCTGCCGGCCAAGGTGCCGCCGGCGCTGGTCAAGCGCATCGCCGCCGAGATCGCCCGGGCGATGAAGAACCCGGTCAACGTGCAGCGGCTGGAACAGGTGGCCCTGCTGCCGGTGGTCGACACGCCCGAGCAGTTCGCGGCCTCGCTGAAAGCCGAACAGGCTGACTGGGGCGCCTTCATCCGGCAGCACAACATCACGCCAGACTAGGCGCCGCGGCGCGCCACGCCCGCTTCCCGCCAGCCGGCGGGGTTCAGCTGCTGAACAGGAAATTCAGCACGTCGCCGTCTTTCACCACATAGTCCCTGCCTTCGGCGCGCATCTTGCCGTGGTCCTTGGCGCCCTGTTCGCCCTTGAAGGCGATGAAGTCGTCATAGGCGATGGTCTGGGCGCGGATGAAGCCCTTCTCGAAATCGGTGTGGATCACGCCCGCCGCCTGCGGTGCGGTGTCGCCGATGTGGATGGTCCAGGCGCGCACCTCCTTCACCCCGGCGGTGAAATAGGTCTGCAGGCCCAGCAGCTTGAAGGCGGCGCGGATCAGCCGGTTCAGCCCCGGTTCGTCCTGCCCCATTTCCTGCAGGAACATGACCTTGTCGTCGTCTTCCATGTCGGCCAGTTCGGCCTCGGTCTTGGCGCAGATGGCCACCACCGGCGCGTTCTGCAGCGCGGCGTATTCGCGCAGGCGGTCCAGGTAGGGGTTGTTCTCGAAGCCGGTCTCGCTGACGTTGCCCACGAACATCGCCGGCTTGGCGGTGATCAGGCACAGCGGCTTCAGGATGACCAGTTCTTCCTTGCTGAAGGCGATGCCGCGCACCGGCTGGGCCTGGTCCAGCGCGGCCTGGCACTTTTCCAGCACCTTCACCAGGGCCGCGGCTTCCTTGTCGTTGCCGCTGCGCGCAGCCTTCACGTAGCGGTGCAGGCTCTTCTCGACGGTGGACAGGTCGGCCAGGCAGAGCTCGGTCTGGATGATCTCGATGTCGGCGATGGGGTCGACCTTGTTGGCCACGTGGATGACGTTGTCGTCGTCGAAGCAGCGCACCACGTTGACGATGGCGTCGGTTTCGCGGATGTGGCTGAGGAACTGGTTGCCCAGGCCTTCACCCTTGCTGGCCCCGGCCACCAGGCCGGCGATGTCGACAAATTCGACGATCGCCGGCACGATGCGTTCGGGCTGGACGATGGCCGACAGGCCGGCCAGCCGCGGATCGGGCAGTTCGACCACGCCGACATTGGGCTCGATGGTGCAGAAGGGGTAGTTCTCGGCGGCGATGCCGGCCTTGGTCAGGGCATTGAAAAGGGTGGACTTGCCGACGTTGGGCAGGCCGACGATGCCGCACTGGAGACTCATGGAAGCAGGCTTTCGGGATGGCGCGTCGGCGACGCGCGTGCGCCGAAGTTTAAGACGCCGGGCCTGGCGCCCGGTGCTGGTCTCAGCGCCTGCGGCGCCGCAGGCCTGCGCCGATGGCGAGGGCGCCAGCCAGCATCAGGGCCCAGCTTGCTGGTTCTGGTACGGCAGCCAGGGGTGCCCAGGAAGCGCCGGCCTGGAAATTGGTGTAGCCCTCGCCGTGAAAGATCTCGAAGGTGTTGCTCAGGGTGGTCGATCCCACCAAGCCGACCGGCACGCCGCTCTGGACCTTGACCAGCTCGACCCTGCCGGTCACCACGTTGGAGCCGCTGCCGTTGGGTTCCCAGAACAGCCGCAAATCGATCAGGTTCACGTCGGCCAGCGTGGCGCTGCCCGACAGGAACGACGACACCGCCACGGTTTGAACGCCGCTCGTGGTCAGGTTGGTGGAGGTTCCGGCAAGCCGGCGGATCTGCACGCCGGGGTTGCCGTCTGCCATGCGAACAACGTCCAGCGTGATGATGTCGTCGAAGCTGGAACCCGCGACGCTGGTGGCGTCGCTGAAGCGCACACCGTAGCGCTCGTTCGGACCCGGAGCGACGAAGCCGAAATAGCCTTCGCCGAGGAACTGCTTCTGGCTGCTGCTGAAGAACGCGCCCTGCGTGGGATTCACCAGGTTCACCCGGTAGGACTGGTTCGAATAGGTCGCGCCGTTGATCTGGATCAGCGCAGGGGCTGCAGCGTCAGCTTGATCGAAACGCACCCGTCCGACAGACGTGCTGCCCGGGGCCGGTGTCGTCAGGTCCCCTGGCGACAATTCAACGGGCGCGCTGCCGCCGATCACCGTGTACAGCGATGCGGGTGTGGTCAGGCCACCGTAGAAAGTCGGACCCGTGGTGAGGCTGGCATTGTTGAAAAGGTCTTGGAAGCCCTGCGGTGCCGTTTCCGGATCGGCATTCCCGACCCAGTTGCGGTAGGCCTGAACGGAACGCAGGTCAAATGAAGTGGCTTGCGCGGCCATGCCCGCAGGCAGGGTGAGGGCGATGACGGCAGCGCGGATCCAGGTGTGGCGTGACAATTCAGGCTCCCTCTCTCGCGATTTCTTCGCCGGCCCTGTAGGGGGAGACTGACCCTAGATCTCGCGCCGGCACAAGGCATCCCCTATTTGAAGGGTGTTGAAGCCCAGGGCTGCCCCAACCCCAAAGGCGAAAGCATGGACATCCTCATCCCCCAGCGCAAAAACCTCGGCGGCGGCTTCACCGTCAGCCGCTTGTTGCCTGCCGCCGCGCGTCCGGCTGTCGGGCCCTTCGTTTTCTTCGACCACTTCGGCCCGGTGGACGCCGGCCCGGCCGACAACCACGACGTGCGGCCGCACCCGCACATCGGCCTGGCCACGGTGACCTACCTCTTCGAAGGCGCCATGCAGCACCGCGACAGCACTGGCGTGTCGCAGCGCATCGAACCCGGCGCCATCAACTGGATGACCGCCGGCCGCGGCATCGTGCACAGCGAGCGCACCCCCGACGACCTGCGCAGCCTGCCGCGGCGCAGCCACGGACTGCAGTTGTGGCTGGCGCTGCCGGCGGCCGACGAAGAGATGGCGCCGTCCTTCGCGCACACGCCGGCGTCGGCCCTCCCCGAGATCGAGGTCGGCGGCGCGCGCCTGCGTGTGCTGATCGGTGCAGCCTTCGGCGCGGTCTCGCCGGTGGCGGTGCGTTCGCCGACGCTCTTCGTCGACATCGCGCTGGCCGCCGGTGACGCCTTCCCGTTGCCGCCGGCCGTCGAGCGTGCGGTCTATGTCATTGAAGGCGACGCCCAGCTGGACGGCGAAGACATCCCGCCCGGCCGCATGGTGGTGCTGGCCGAAGACGACGAGCCCATGCTGTCGGCCGACGCCGATGCGCGCGTCGTGCTGGTCGGCGGTGCGCCGCTGGGGCCGCGCCAACTCTGGTGGAATTTCGTCTCGTCGCGCAAAGAACGCATCGCGCAGGCCGCCGACGACTGGGCCGCGCAGCGCCTGGGCGCGGTGCCCGGCGAGACCGAATTCATCCCGCTGCCCGACCAGCGGCCGGGCTGAGATTCACGGCGGCAGGCATGTCGCGCTGTTGATCACGCTGGACCCCCCCCAATCCGGCGGTGCCGTGCGTGGGATGGGCGGTTAGGGTGCGCTACATCTTGGCTTTGCGGCACTTGCTGGCATGCTGGTCGACGGTTCCCGTGTTTCCCAGGGCGACAAGCTCGAACTGATCGATGCCTTGCGCGGCGCCGCCGCCTGCGGGGTGGTGGCCTACCACTGTGGTCGTCACATCGAAAAAGCCACCGGTGACGCCTTCTACGCCGCACTGACCCACTTCGGGCATGTCGGCGTGGACCTGTTCTTCGTGCTCAGCGGTTTCATCATCCTGCATGTGCACCGCAGCGATCTCGGTCGGCCGCCGGGACTGCGGGCCTTTTTCGTGAAGCGGGCGACGCGCGTGCTGCCGATGTACTGGATCGCGCTGATCTGCACGGCCCTGATGGCCGGCCTGGGCAGCCGGCAATGGCCCGACGCTGCCCATTGGCTGCAAGGGCTGACCCTGCATCCCACGCGCCTGGAGCCTGTGCTGGGCGTGTCGTGGACGCTGACCCATGAATGGCTCTTCTACGCGGCCTTTGGTCTGGCGATCTGGAATCGCGCAGGGGGCCTGGCCGTCATGGCGACCTGGGCCGCGGCGATCCTGCTCCACGCTGCCGGCGTTTTCAGTGTGCTCGCCTGGCCCGATGCCGTCCTGCGCCCCTACAACCTGGAGTTCCTGTTCGGCATGGCCACCGCCCTGTGGTTCCGCCGGCAGCCCCTGGCACGACCGCTGCGCTGGATGGCCTTGGGTGCCACGCTGGTCGCCCTGGGCGCCAGCGCCGAACTCTGGGGTGTTTTGAACGGGCACGGGCTGCTGGCCCGCCTGGTCTACGGGCCGGCGTCCGTGCTGTTGGTGATGGGCGCCGCGTCAGCCGGTCCGGTCAGCCGTCTGCGGCCACCGCGCTGGATGCTGGCGCTCGGTTCGGCGTCCTACTCCATCTACCTGTTCCAGTTCGTCTTCATCGGCGTGACATGGAAGCTGGTCTCGGCCCTCCAAGCGCCCGAGCGGATCGGCCACGGCCTGCTCCTGCTCGTGCTCGGTTTCTTCGGCATCGTCGGCGGCGTGGCGGTCTGGCGCTGGGTGGAGACCCCCCTGCTGGCTCGATTGCGGTCGCGCAGACCCCCGCAGACCCCGTTAGTCAGGCTAAGCGCCAGTCCACCGTCACCCGCTGTCCGACGCCCAGCAGTCGCTCGAAGCCCGCGACCACGATGGCGTTCATGCCGAAGGTGAGGGCCCCGCCCACCCGGGCGTCGGCGCGGTAGCTGGCCAGCGTGTCGCCCACGCTGTACCCGGTTTCGGCGCTGGCCGGGTCCACGTCGGGGATGCTGCAGCGGCCGCAGGGCTTGACCAGGCGCAGCACCACCGGGCCCTCGGCGGTGGCGATGGTGATCTCGTGCAGGTGGTCTTCGTCGTAGGCCAGCAAACCCGTCAGCACGATGTTGGGCCGGAAGCGCGCCATGGTCACCGGCGCGGCGCCGCGCAAGGCCAGGCGGGCGTTCAGGTCGTCCAGGCTGGCGGTGTTGGTCACCAGCACGGGGAAACCGTCGGCGAAGGCATTTTCAGCGGCGATGTCGCCAGCCCATTGTGCGTCGGACAGGCGCTTTTCCTCGGGGTCGAAGCGCACCAGGCGGGCCTGCACACCCAGGAAGTCGCTGAACCACTGCGCCGCCAGGTCACCCATGTCGTAGGCCTTGACGATGTCGTCCCAGACCTGGGCGCGGGTCGGCTTTTCCACCGTGTCCAGGCGGATGTGCAGGGCCAGCATGCCCGGCGCGCGCAGCACCATGTCGCTGCTGCGCAGGGTGGGTTGCACCAGCGCCAGGCGCGGCAGCCCGCGCTGGGTCAGCATGGTGCCTTGCGCGTCGACCACCATCCAGGCGCGGTCGAATTCCAGGCCGGTCTCGATCAGCAGGCTGCTGCCCACCGCGATGCCGCCACAGGACTTGATGGGGTGCACCCAGACCGCCGCCACGGTGCAGGGCGGTGTCGTGGCGGAGTCGTCGGGGGCAAGCGTCACGGTGGGCCTCGTTCATGCAGGACGGAAGTGGTGGAAAGCCGCGAAAAGGGCCATTCCAGGGCCGCGATTCTGACGCGGTCGCCTCCCTACAATCGCCGGCATGTCCGAACCCGACGTTCTTGTCCGTGGCGCCGGCGCTGTCGGCCTGGCCACTGCGCTGGCCTTGTCGCGCCAGGGCCTGAGCGTGGCGCTGCTGGGCACGCTGGCCGAGCCGGCTGCTGCCGACGTGCGGGCCTACGCGCTGAACGCCGCTTCGGTGCAACTGCTGCAGACGCTGAAAGTCTGGGACGCGCTGCCGGCCGACGCCCGCACCGCGGTGCACGAGATGCACATCGAAGGCGACGCACTGGGCGCGGTGCTGGACTTTTCGGCCTGGAACCAGTCGCTGGGTGAACTGGCCTGGATCGTCGATGCGGCCGAACTCGAACGCGCGCTGCGCGCCGCGGTGCGCTTCGCGCCCCATGTCACCGTGGTCAGCCACGGCGTGCCGGCCACGCTGCAGGTCCTGGCCGAGGGCAAGGACTCCGCCAACCGCGCCAGCCTGGGCGTGCAGATGCCGCGTCATGCCTACGGCCAGCGCGGCGTGGCGGCGCGCTTCGCCAGCACGCAGGCGCACGCCGGTCTGGCGCGGCAGTGGTTCCGCAGCCCCGACATCCTGGCGCTGCTGCCGCTGGACCGCCCGCTGGTCGAGGGCCGCACCGGGCACGGACTGGGCCTGGTCTGGTCGGTGCCCGACGCCCGCGCCGACGAACTGATGGCGCTGTCCGACGCCGATTTCACCGCCGTGCTGATGGACGCCACCGCCGGTGCCGCCGGCACGCTGACGTTGGCCAGCCCGCGCGCCCAATGGCCTTTGGCGCTGGCCCATGCCGAAACGCTGCACGGCCCCGGCTGGGTGCTGGTGGGTGACGCTGCCCACCTGGTGCACCCGCTGGCCGGCCAGGGCCTGAACCTGGGCTTCGGCGATGTGCTGAGCCTGGCCGCGACACTGGCCGCGCGCGAGCCCTGGCGCAGCCTGGCCGACCCCCGGCTGCTGGCCCGCTACGCCCGTGAACGTCGGGCGCCGGTGCAGGCCATGGCCCAGGTCACCGACGCGCTGCTGCACCTGTTCGCCAGCCCGGCGCCGCTGGCCCGTGAATTGCGCAACCGCGGTCTGACGCTGGTCAACCGCCTGTCCCCCCTCAAGCGCCTGCTGACGCAAGGCGCCCTGGGTCGCTAGACCTGCTTTTGAAAGACACCATGACGACTGCCCTGCGCCCCTGGTCCCCTCGCCTGCTGGCCGCCGCCGCCCTGACCGCCGGGCTGGCCGCCGGCAGCGCCTTCGCGGATGAGGCCGCGATCCGCAAGTCCCTGGTCGAACGCCTGCCCAACCTGCCCAAGATCGACGAGGTCAGCAAGTCGCCCATCAGCGGCCTGTACGAGGTGCGCTACGGCGGCACCGAAATCCTCTACAGCGACGAGAAGGGCGACCACATCCTGACCGGCTCGATGGTCGAAACCAAGACCCGGACCGACCTCACCGAAGCCCGCGTCGACAAGCTCACGGCCATCGACTTCGACAAGCTGCCGATCAAGGACGCGGTGCTGATCAAGCAAGGCGCCGGCACGCGCAAGATGGCGGTCTTCGTCGACCCCAACTGCGGCTACTGCAAGCGTTTCGAGCGCGACCTGGCTGCGGTCAAGGATGTGACCGTCTACACCTTCCTGATCCCCATCCTCGGGCCCGACTCGGGCGTCAAGTCGCGCGACATCTGGTGCGCGAAAGACGCCGCTGCCGCCTGGCGCGCCTGGATGCTGGACGGCGTGGTGCCCGGCAAGTCCAACCCCGACGCCAAGTGCGACACCTCGGCCATCGACCGCAACGTGGCCTTTGCGCAGAAGTACAAGATCAACGGCACGCCGGCGGTGTTCTTCGCCGACGGCACGCGCAAGCCGGGCGCCATCCCCGGCGCGATGGTCGAAAAGCTGCTGCTCGCGGCCGCCGCCAGCGGCGCCAAGAAGCCGTGAACGCAACCTTGACCGGCACCGACGCCCACGGTCCGGCGAGCCTGACACCCACGGCCTGGCGCCTGGGCTACGCCGGGCTGCTGCCTTTCGTGTTCGGCGCCCTGCTGGTCTGGCTGGTCCGTGAAGACGCCCACCCCTACGTGGCGCTGGGCTTGTCGGGCTACGGCGCCGTCATCGTCAGCTTCCTCGGCGGCATCCACTGGGGCCTGGCCTTACGCCATGCCGAGCCGCCCACGCGCCTGCTGGTCTGGGGCGTGGTGCCGTCCATCGTGGCGGTGCCGGCGGTGATGATGCCGCCCAGCGCTGGCCTGGTGATCCTGGGCGCGATGCTGGCCGCCTGCTACGCGGTCGACCGCCGGCTCTACGCCGAAGAAGGCGTGGCGCACTGGCTGACGCTGCGCTTTCGCCTCAGCGCCGTGGCCAGCCTGTGCTGCTTCATCGGCGCGGCCGGTAGCTGAACGGGTCGCCCGTGCTGGCGCGGCGCGGCGTGCCGCTGGCGGCCCTGGTGGTCGCCGTGTTGACGGCCCATCTCTGGCTGGCCGGGCGGGCCTGGCCCGACCGCATCGGTGAGGGCGCCGCCGACCGCGCGCCATCGCGCCTGGCGGTCGCCTTCGTGCGGACCTTGGCGCCTGCCTTGCCGCCGGGCAAGCCGCCTGCCGGTCTCGCGCGGGCCGCCCCGACCGCCGCGACTGGCGCGACCGTCGCCAAGGCGCCGGCCCGCGCAGCTTCAGCGGCCCCGGCGGACGACGATGAGACGTCAGGCCCGGTGCTGGTATCGGCCCCCGCACTGCCCGACTTCCTGACCGACGGCAGCGGCCCGGCTGAGGACACGGCGGTGACCGCTGCCGCGTCGGCCGCGGCTTCCAGCCCGCCGGCCAGCGCCGCTTCAGCCCCGTCGGCGGCCTTCGAATGGCCGCCCTCCACCCGCTTGAGCTACCGCCTGACCGGCAACTACCGCGGCCCGGTCGAAGGCCAGGCCCGTGTCGAGTGGCTGCGTTCGGGCGGGCGCTACCAGGTCTTCATGGACCTGGGCATCGGGCCGGCTTTCGCGCCGCTGATGAGCCGTCGCGTCAGCAGCGAGGGCGAGGTCACTGAGCAGGGCCTGCGGCCGCGCCGCTACGACGAGGAGACCCAGGTTCTGCTGATGGCGCCGCGCCGCCAGAACATCCAGATGGACGAGGCCAGCGTGCGGCTGGCCGACGGCAGTCAGCGGCCGCGGCCGCCGGGCTTGCAGGACAGTGCCAGCCAGTTCGTGCAGCTGACCTGGCTGTTCACCACCCAGCCCGAGCTGCTGCAGGCGGGCCGCAGCATCACGCTGCCGCTGGCCCTGCCGCGCCAGGTCGAGCCGTGGATCTACGACGTGCTGGGCAGCGTGACCCTGGCCACGCCGGCCGGGCCGGTGGAAGCCGTCCATGTCAAACCGCGCCGTGAGGCGCGGCCCGGGGTGGACATGACGGCCGAGATCTGGGTCGCGCCCAGCCTGCAGTACCTGCCGGTGCGCATCCTGATCCGCCAGAACGCCGAGACCTACATCGACCTCAACATCGAACGCCTGCCCGAGCAGGCGGCGCCGGGCAAGTAGCGCGTCTCCCCGTTGGCGCGCCGGGCCGTCTGTATATTTCCGCCGCACCCCCAAGGAGACCCCACCATGACCGAAGCCCTGATCCTCACCGAGCTGCTGGGCAGCACCGAGCGCCGCGTCGGCCTGATCAGGCTGAACCGGCCCAAGCAGTTGAACGCGCTGAACGACACGCTGATGGACCAGCTCGGCGCTGCCCTGCTGGCCTGGGACCGCGACGACACGGTGGGCTGCATCGTCATCACCGGCAGCGAAAAGGCTTTCGCGGCCGGTGCCGACATCGGCGCCATGGCCACCAAGACCTTCATCGAGGCCTACACCGGCGACTTCATCACCCGCAACTGGGAAACCATCCGCCAGGTGCGCAAGCCCGTCATCGCGGCGGTGGCCGGCTTCGCCCTGGGCGGCGGCTGCGAACTGGCCATGATGTGCGACTTCATCATCGCCGCCGACAGCGCCCGCTTCGGTCAGCCGGAGATCAAGCTGGGCATCATCCCCGGCGCCGGTGGCACGCAGCGCCTGCCGCGTGCGGTGGGCAAGGGCAAGGCCATGGACATGGTGCTGACCGGCCGCATGATGGACGCCAGCGAAGCCGAGCGCGCCGGCCTGGTGTCGCGCGTGGTGCCGGCCGACAAGCTGCTGGCCGAGGTCATTGCCGCTGCCGAAGTGATGTGCGCACTCGGCGGCCCCAGCCTGATGGCGGCCAAGGAATGCGTCAACCGCGCTTTCGAGAGCGGCTTGTCGGATGGCGTCAGCTACGAGCGGCGGATGTTCCACGCGCTGTTCGGCACCGCCGACCAGCAAGAGGGCATGGACGCTTTCGTCAACAAGCGCAAGCCGGCATTCAAGAACGCCTGAGGCCGCGGCTCCAGGCCCGCCTGCGCAGGCTGCAAGCCCGACGCGCAAAAAAAATGCAGGGCGAGCCCTGCATTTTTCGTGGAGCGGAAGCGGAAGATTTACTTCTTCGCTTCTTCCTTCTTGGCTTCCTTCTTCTCTTCCTTCTTGGCTTCGGCCTTCTTCGCGCCGCTGGCAGCGCCGCTGGCGGCCATCGGGGCGCCACCGGCGTGCGAAGCGGCTTGTGCGTTGAAGGCAACGGCGGCGAAGGCAGCCAACATCAGGGAAGCGAGGGTCTTGGTCATGGCAATTCTTTCTGGATGATGATGCGGGGTGGGTCGGTGCAGGCGGTTTGCCCGGGACATCCTGACGGTGCGTCGGGCGGTCGGCCTGCCAGGATCACTACCCCATCACGATCCCAAACTCAGCCGACAGAGCGCACAACGGCCGTCTCCCGCAGTCGGTTGACAGGCTTTCTGCGTATTCCGCGCCCAGACCAGCCTGGGACTTACCCTGAAAGTCGATGTCGCAAACGAAGGCCCATCGGCCTTCACGCACCCCTGAACCGGGTGCCGTGGCGGCAGGCCGTCTGCCGCCGTTGTTCCTGTTTCAGGAATGCTGAGTTCCTACACCGCTGCTTTTTCCGGTCTGGGGTTATCCCTAGAGTTCAGCCCATGGACGAAGCCGGTCAAGCATCCACCGACTACACGGCCTCCCCCCGTCGGATGCGTTGAAGGAAATCTCATGAAGACCAAGCTCACTTTCGTTGCCTATCCCCTGGTCGCCCTGCTGTCGCTGCTGACGGCCGTGGCAGCCCATGCCCAGAGCGCCAACGACCCCATCGACCACGCCGGCTATGGCCCGACGCTGGCGGGTAGCACTTTCGCCGTCAGCCGGGACGCTGTGCGTGCTGAAGCCAGGGCCGCCCGCGACGCCTCGCTGTTCGACGTGAAGGACAAGTCCGGTTATGGCCTCACGGTGGTGAACACCGCATCGGTGCGCACCCGCACCGAAGTCCGCGCCGAAGCCATCGCTGCGCGCGAAGCCGGTTACGACCTGCTCTACCGCGAAGGCGGCGACCTGCCCTACGCCGCCCTGCAACGCGCCAAGGCCGCCGACACCGCCCACGTCCTGGCCGCTGCGCCGCTGGCCATCGCCAAGTAGGGCGGGACTTTCACGGCGTGACCCAGCACGCCGTGCCCCCGTCGAACACGGCGCGCCGGTGGCCCCGGGCGTCGAGTTCCAGCCAGTCGATGCTGTCGACGTGTGCACACACCAGGGCGAAGTGAACCCGTTCAGCGGCAGAACGGGGCAGGGCGCCGGGCTCGGGCGTGCCTTCCAGATCGCCCATCGGGCTGCCCGGAGCCTGCGGCGCCAGGTAGTCCTGCGCGGCCGGCGACAGCCGCAGCTTGGCCCAGCGCGATGCGACGGCCAGGCCATCGGTCTGGACGCTGAGGGTCACGCGCAGTCGCAGCTGCCACGACAGGCGTTTGGACCACAGCAACAGCGTGCCTCGCGGATGGCGGTCGACTTGCGCCACCTTGGCACTGCGGGCATCGGTATAGATGCGCACCTCGCGGGCTTCGCAGTCGGTTTCGCGCAGGACCACGGTCCGCGCGTCGGCCGCGCCAGCTGCATCCACCGTCGCCAGCACGGGCGTGCGCCACTCGTGGTGACGGTCCAGCGGGGCGCGGGCCAGTTCGCGCCACAGCGCCGCTTCGATCTCGGCCAGGGTTTGCAGGCGCGGGGCCGGGTTCACGTCAGCTTTCGCGGCGCAAGGCCGGGAACAGGATCACGTCGCGGATGCTCGGGCTGTCGGTGATCAGCATCATCAGGCGGTCGATGCCGATGCCGCAACCACCGGCCGGCGGCATGCCGACTTCCAGCGCGCGGATGAAGTCGGCGTCGAAGTACATCGCTTCCTCGTCACCGGCGTCCTTGTTGGCCACCTGCGACTGGAAGCGCGCGGCCTGGTCTTCGGCGTCGTTCAGTTCGCTGAAACCGTTGGCATACTCGCGGCCGGTGATGAAGAGCTCGAAGCGTTCGGTGATGGCCGGGTTGCTGTCGCTGGCGCGGGCCAGCGGGCTGACTTCGACCGGGTAGTCGACGATGAAGGTCGGCTGCCACAGCTGCGCTTCCACCACCGCTTCGAACAGCCCGAACTGCAGTTCGGGCAGCTTCCAGTGCGCCGGCGCTTCTTCACCGTGGGCCTTCAGCTTCTCGCGGATCAGCGCGGCGTCGTCGGCCTGCTCGTGCGTCAGGCCGGCGTGCACGACCAGCGATTCGCGCACGCTCAGGCGTGCGAAGGGCTGGTCCAGCGCGACCGGCTTGCCGGCATAGCTGACGGCCGCCGAGCCGGTGGCCGCGCGCGCGGCGTGGCGCAGCACGGCTTCGGTGAAGTCCATCAGGTCGTGGTGCGTCCAGTAGGCCGCGTAGAACTCCATCATCGTGAATTCCGGGTTGTGCCGGACGCTGATGCCTTCGTTGCGGAAGTTGCGGTTGATCTCGAACACCCGTTCGAAGCCGCCCACCAGCAGGCGCTTCAGGTACAGCTCGGGCGCGATGCGCAGGAACATCTCCTGGTCCAGCGCGTTGTGGTGGGTGACGAAAGGCTTGGCGTTGGCGCCGCCCGGGATGGGGTGCAGCATCGGCGTTTCCACTTCCAGGAAGCCGTGCTCGACCATGAAGCTGCGGATCGAGGAGACCGCCTTGCTGCGCGCCACGAAGCGCGTGCGCGCGGTGTCGTCGGTGATCAGGTCGACATAGCGCTGGCGGTACTTCTGTTCCTGGTCGGCCATGCCGTGGAACTTGTCGGGCAGCGGGCGCAGGCTCTTGGTCAGCATGCGCACGCGGGTGGCCTTGATCGACAGCTCGCCGGTCTTGGTGCGGAACAGCAGGCCCTCGCAGGCGATGATGTCGCCCAGGTCCCAGTGCTTGAAGGCGGCCAGCGCCTCGGCGCCGATGGCGTCTTGCGTGATGTAGAGCTGGATGCGCCCGTGCGTCGGGCCGAACGAGCCGTCCTGCACGGTGGCGAAGCAGGCCTTGCCCATCACGCGCTTGAGCATCATGCGGCCGGCCACCTTCACCGCCACGGCCTGCGGTTCGAGTTCCAGGTTCTCGATGTGGCCGTACTTCTGGTGCAGGTCGGCCGCGTGGTGGCTGGGCTTGAAGTCGTTCGGGAAGGCGATGCCGCTGGCGCGGATGGCGGCCAGCTTTTCGCGTCGCTCGGTGATGAGCTGGTTCTCGTCGGCGGCGGCCGGGGCCGGGCTGGGGGTGGGGGCAGGCTGGGTCATGGGGGCGCATTCTAGAAACCTCACCTTGCACCGTCCCGGGCCTGCCGGCCCGCTTCCCCAGCGGCGCCTGGGTGGGGTGTGATAATTCCGCCCGCCCCGGCACCCGTTGGCGCACCCCCCTCCAAACCCATGAGCCGTTGGCGCGAGACCCTGCAGTCGCAGACCTATTTCCTCGGTCTGGCGGCCCTGAACACCGTGCACGGCCTGCTGCCCTTCAGCTGGCGACCGCTGCTTTACCGACTGTGCCGCTACGACATTGCCGCGACAGCCACCCTGCAGGGCGGCGTGCGCTTCTTCCACATCGGCCGCCTGCAGGTGGGCGCCGGCACGCTGATCAACCGCGGCGTGCTGCTGGACAACCGCGCCGGCATCGCCATCGGCCAGCAGGTGTCCATCGCCCACGACGTGCGCATCTACACGCTGGGCCACGACCCGCACGACGCGGCCTTCGCCACCAAGGGGCAGGCGGTGCAGATCGACGACCACGCGGTGGTCTTTGCCGGCGCGATGATCATGCCCGGCGTGCACCTGGGGCGCGGTGCGGTGGTGATGGCCGGGGCTGTGGTGACCAAGGACGTGCCACCGCTGCGCATGGTGGGCGGCAACCCGGCGCGCGACATCGGGCCGCGCGAACTGGACCCGCAGTACCGCCTGAGCCGCCGTTACTGGTTCGCGCATTGAATCCGCTGCACACCGGCGCGGCCATCGCCATCGCCGTCGTCGATGGCGGCTCTTTCGTCCTGCCCTATGACCACGGGTTGGTCGGCGGTCTGGTGCGGCAAGGCCACGCGGTCAGCGTCTTCGCTTCGCGCACCCGCTACAACGCCGAGTTCCTGGACGATCTGCGCCTGACGGCCGGCGTGACCGTCGTCGACCGCGCGGTCTCCGGCAGCGTCAGCCCGCGTGGACGGGGCCTGATGGCCTACGCCAGCCTGCTGCGGGCCTTGTGGCAACAGCGCCGCACCTTCGACACCATCAACCTGCAGTTCAGCGTGCTGTGGCCGCTGGAACTGCCGCTGTGGTGGCTGCTGCGCCGCCAGCTCGTCTACACCGTGCACAACGCCGTGCCGCACGGCCATGTCGGCTTGCAGCACGCGCCGACGCGCTGGATCGCCACGCTGGCGCGGCAGCTGGTCTTCGTCAGCGCGGCCACGCGCGACGACTTCCTGCGCCGTTATGGCGAGGTGTTTCGTGCCAAGGCCGCCGTGCTGCCCCACGGCCTGCTGCCCCTGTCGCCGCGTGACGCGGTGCAGCCGGTGCGGCTGTGCGCCGCGCCGCAGGCCTTGGTCTTCTGGGGCACGATCAAGGCTTACAAAGGCATCGAGCTGTTCGCCGATCTGGCGCGCTCGGCCGAGTGGCAGGCGCAAGGCCTGCCGCTGGAAATCCACGGCCGCTGGGACGCCGAACTGCAGCCGCTGCGCGATGAACTCATAGCGCTGGGCGTGCAGGTCGACGACCGCTACCTCGACGCCACCGCGATGCGCAGCCTGATGGCCCGCGAAGTGCTGTTCGTGCTGCCCTACCGCGACGCCTCGCAGTCGGGCGCGCTCTACACCCTGCTGCACCAGGGTTGCACCTTCGCCTGCAGCGACGCCGGCGACCTGGGCGCCTTCCTGCGCCGCCACCAGTTGCAGGGCCTGCTGCTGCCCGAGCGCAGTGTGGCGGCCGTGCTGCGCGCCCTGCAGCACCTGCAGCAACACAGCGCGGCGGTGGCCTGCTCGCTGCAAGCCGCACAGCAAGACACAACCTGGGACATCAGCGGGGCCGACGCCAACAGCGTCTATGGCCCGGCGACGCGCGCATGAAACAACTCATCAAAAGAACCCTGGCCCGCTTCGGCTGGGAACTGGTCCACATCGCCTCGCGCGACCAGGCGGCGGTGGCCGACCTGTCGCCGGCCGACCAGGCCATCGTCAGCCGCGTGGCGCCGTACACGCACACCGGCCTGGACCGCCGCGCCGGGCTCATCCTGGCCGTGGACTACATCGTCAAGCAGAACATCGCCGGCGATATCGTCGAGTGCGGCGTCTGGCGTGGCGGCAGCATGATGGCCGTGGCGCTGGCGCTGATGGCGCGCGGCGACACCCGCCGCCATCTCTACCTCTACGACACCTATGAAGGCATGAGCGAGCCCACGGCCGAGGACTGCAGCCACACCGGCGAGTCGGCCCAGGCGCAACTGGCGCGCACCGCGCCTGGCGAGGGCGTGTGGTGCGAGGCCGGGCTGGACGACGTGCAGGCCAATCTGTGGTCCACCGGCTACCCGCGCGACAAGATCCACTTCATCCAAGGCAAGGTCGAAGACACGATACCGGCGCGCGTGCCCGGCGCCATCGCGCTGCTGCGGCTGGACACCGACTGGTACGAATCGACGCGCCACGAACTGCTGCACCTCTACCCGCGGCTGGTCAGCCAGGGCGTGATGGTCATCGACGACTACGGCCACTGGCAGGGCGCGCGGCAGGCGGTGGACGAGTACTTCGCGGCCAGCGAGGTGCACCACTTCCTGCACCGCGTGGACTACACCGCTCGCCTGGTCATCAAACCCTGAACGCCCGCTGATGAAATCACGCCCGCCGCTGGCCCGCAGCCTGCCGCCCGTTTACGGTGCGGCGGCTCTGCGGCTGGCGTTTCCGGCGCTGCTGTTGCCGGTGATGGCGGCGCGCCTGGGGGCCGATGAATTCGGTCGGCTGAGCCTGTTCCTGGTCTGGGCCGCGCTGTTGTCGACGCTGGTCGAAGGCGGCTTCCTGGCGGCTGCCACGCGCCTGGCCGTGGTCGCCGATGCGGCCGGGCGCTGGGCGCTGGCGCGGCAGATCTTCAGCGCGCGGGTGGCGCTCAGCGGCGCGGTGATGCTGCTCTCGGCGGCGGTGGCCCTGACGCTGTTGCAGGCGCCCTCGGCCGCCGAGGCCCTGGCCGGTGCGCTGCTGCTGGGCGTGGCCGCCTGCGCCCTGGGCTGGCAGGCCACCTGGTACCTGCAGGCCAGCGAGCAGCTGCACCGCTGGGCCTGGGTCGAGATCGCGGTCTACGCCGTCTGGGCGCTGGCCGTGCTGGGGCTGGGCCACAGCGCGCTGGCCTACCTGGCGCTGCAGGTGCTGGCCACCACGGTGCTGGCCGGCGCCGGCTGGTGGTGGCTGCGTCGCGACCTGCGTGAGCCGGCTGCCACGCAAGCACTGTGGACCGCCGCCGCCGTGGGCCCCGGCCTGCGCCTGGGCTGGACCATGCTGCCGGTCTCGGTGGCCGGCGCGGCCTATTCCTATGCCTTGCCGGCCGTCGCATCCGCTGCGATGAGCCGCAGCGAGCTGGGCGTCTATTTCCTGGCCGACCGCATCGTGCGGGCCGTGCTCGGTGCGGCCGATCCGGTGTTCCAGATCGTCTACCCGCGCATCGTGGCGCACTTCCAGCTCGGTGCCCGCGCGGCCTGGCTCTACACGGTGCGCTGGGCCCTGCTGGGCGCTGTCGCGGGGGGCGCGCTGCTGCTGGCCGGTGTGCTGGCCTGGCCGCTGCTGAGCGCTGTCCTGGCGGCCCAGAAAGGCGCCTTCGACGCCGCCCGCGCGGCCCCGGTCCTGCTCACGCTGGGCCTGTTGCTGCCCTTGCTGCTGTGCTGGAAATTCTTCGGCTACGCGATGCTGGGCAGCGGCCGCTACGACCGCGCCTACCGCGCCTGCGTGGTTGTCGGCGGTGTCGCCGGGGTGCTGGGGGCCTGGCAGTTCGGTGGCGGCGGCGCGGCCTTGCTGTCGCGCGTGGCGGTGGTGGTCGAAGTGCTGGTCATCATCGCCGCTGTGGCTGGCATGCTGCTCACGCATCGCCTTCAAGACCCGCGGCGCACCGCGAATCAGAACGAAAACAGGAAAGCCGGCTGAAGCCATGGGCATCGACGCACACAACCTGAACTTCCTGGCCCACGCGCAAGACCTGGGCGTCGAGTACGGGCGCACGCTGGCCATCGGCCGCCAGGCGCTGTTCGTCGAAGACCGCGCGTTGCAGTCGCATGCCGCGTGGCGCCGGCAAAAGCCGCTGCAGATGCCGGCGGTGGCGCCGGGCCGGCCGAGCTATTTCGAGCCTTTGATGCAGCAGTGGTTCGGCGCGCAGCAGGCCGATTCGGTGGATGCTTCGGACTACGAGAGTGCCACCTTCGTGCACGACATGAACCTGCCGTGGCCGGTGCTGTCACCGCAACGCGGGCACTACGACGCGGTGCTGGACTTCGGCTGCCTGGAACACGTCTTCGACTTCCCCACCGCCTGGCGCAATGTGGTGGACCTGTGCCGTGTCGGCGGCCACGTCTTGCACGCGCTGCCGGCCAACAACCTGTCTGGCCACGGCTTCTACCAGTTCAGCCCCGAGCTGTTCTACAGCCTGTACACGCCCGAGCGCGGCTTCCAGATCAAGGCCGTGCTGTACGCGCAGAAGGCCGACCCCGCGCACTGGTGGCGCGTGGCCAGCCCGCTGGACGTGAAGCGCCGCGTCAACCTGCGCAACAGCCACGAGGTCTATGGGCTGGTGCTGGCCCATAAGCTGCGCGAACCCGGGCCGCTGGCGGCGCCGCAGCAGAGCGACTACGCCCAGGACGAGTGGCTGCAAGCCGGCGGCAACACGCTGGCCACCGGTGTCAGTGGCTGGCAGGCGCCCTTGGCGGCGCTGGGCCTGCTGGACGCCGCCCGGCGTTGGCGCGCCACGCTGCAGGCGGTGCGCAGCGCGGGCCTGGGCCTGCCGTCGCCGGACTACGAACGGCTGGATGTGGCGCCATTGCTGAGCCGATGAGCAAGCCGCGCGTGCTGCTGCTGTGCGACCGGCTGGACCTGGCCGGCGGCGTCGAGCGCTTCGTCTGCACCCTGGCCGGGCAACTCGATGCGGCGGGCATGAACGTGGCGGTCGGCAGCGTCGCCACGCCCCGCGCCGCGGTGCGCTTTCCCCTGCCCGAACGCGTGCGCGTGCTGCACGGGGCCCGCGCGCTGCCGGCGGGCGAGGGCGCCTGGGCGCTGCTGCGCAAGCAGTGGCGCACGGGCCGGGCGCTGGCCGCGCTGGTCCGCGCCGAGCGGCCCGATGTCCTTATCCTGAACGGCCTGACGACGGCCTGTTCCACCCTGGCCATCACGGCGCTGACGGCGCCCGGCGTCGCGCCGCGCACCATCTGCTGCGACCACAACCACTTCGACGCGCGTTCGAAGCCCTGGCGCCGCCTGCGCGCGCTGCTCTACCGCCGCGTGGCGGCCGTGGTCAGCCTGAGCCGCGCCGACGCGCCGCGCTATGCCGCCATCAACCCGCGCACCGAAGTCATCTACAACGCCGCCTCGCTGCGCGCCGAAGCGCCCGCCGCGCCCGCCGCGCCCCTGGTGCTGGCGGTGGGCCGCCATGTCGCGCAAAAGGGCCTGGACCTGTTGCTGACCGCCTGGGTACGGGTGCAGGCGCAGCTGCCGGCGGCGCGGCTGCGCATCCTGGGTGACGGCCCGCTGAGCGCCACGCTGCAGGCCCAGGCGCAGGCGCTGGGCGTGAGCGGCAGCGTGCAGTGGCTGGCGCCCACGGCGCAGGTGCAGGCGCAGTACCGGGCAGCCGCTGTCTTCGTGCTGCCGTCGCGCTACGAAGGCATGCCGCTGGCGCTGCTGGAAGCGCAGGCCCTGGGCGTGCCGGCGGTGGCTTGCGACTGCCCCACCGGGCCGGCGGAAATCATCGGCGCCGACACCGGCATCGTCGTGCCGCCCGGCGACACGCAGGCGCTGGCCGACGCCTTGCTGCGCCTGCTGGCCGACGCGCCGCTGCGCGAGCGCATGGGCCGGGCCGCCATCGCGCGCAGCCAGGCGCTGTTCAGCCCGGCGCAGCATGTCCAGCAGTGGACGGCGCTGGTGCGCCGGGTGGCTGCCGGCACCCAGCGCGGAGCGCCGGCATGACGGCCACGGCGGCGATGGGCCGCTGCATCAGCATCGTCGTGCCCTGCCGCAACGAGGCCGGCACCATCGATGCCTTCCTCGATACCGCGCTGGCCCAGGTGCTGCCCGACGGCGTGACGCTGGAAGTGCTGGTGGCCGACGGCCGCAGCGACGACGGCACGCGCGAACGCCTGGCCGAGCGCGCCGCCGGCGATGCGCGGCTGCGCGTCATCGACAACCCGGCGCGCATCACCTCGGCGGCGCTGAACGCGGCCATTGCGGCAGCGCTTGGTGGCACCATCGTGCGCATGGATGTGCACACCACCTACGCCCCCGACTACGCCGCGCAATGCCTGCAGGCGCTGCGCGACACTGGCGCGGCCTGTGTCGGCGGCCCCTGGGTGCCGGTGGGGCAGGGCTGGCCGCAGGCGGCCATCGCCGCGGCTTTCGAAAGCCGCTTCGGCTCGGGCGGCGCGGCCTCGCGGCGCACCGACTTCAACGGCGAGGTCGACACCGTCTACCTCGGCGCCTGGCCGCGCGAGCAACTGCTCGCCATCGGCGGTTTCGACGAAGCCCTGGTGCGCAACCAGGACGACGAACTGGCGCTGCGCATCACGCGCAGCGGCGGCCGCGTCTGGCAGAGCGCGGCCATCCATTCGCGCTATGCGCCGCGGGCTTCCTTCATCGCGCTGTTCCGCCAGTTCCACCAGTATGGCTACTGGAAGGTGCCGGTGATCCGCAAGCACCAGCTGCCCGCGTCGCCGCGCCACCTGGTGCCCTTTGCCTTTGTCGCCGTGCTGGCGCTGCTGGCGCTGCTGGGCCTGGCCTGGACGCCTGCCTGGTGGGCGCTGGCCGCGGTGGTCGGCCTGTATGCCGCTGCCGGCGCGCTGAATGCCGTCGCGGTGGCGCAGGGCTCGCTGCTGCAGATGGCGGGCGTGGCCTGGGCCTGCGGCTGCATGCACATCGGCTACGGCATCGGCTTCGGCCTGGGCCTGCTCGACTTCGTGTGGCTGAAGCGCGGCGCGCGCGATTCGGCCACCCGCCTGACCCGCTGACGGCGATGAGCGTGATGCCGCCCACCCCGCCACCCCCCGCCGACGAGCCCCAGGCGGTGGCCGAGCGCTACGCCCGGCGCGTGGTGGGCGACCGCTACAACCCGCTGCGACCCGAGGTGCTGCACGCGCGGCAGGAACGCGAACGGGCGCTGGCGGCCCTGCTGGCCCACCACGTGCGGCGCCCCTTGGCCGACCTGGACGTGCTGGAGGTGGGCTGCGGCGGCGGCGACAACCTGCTGGAGCTGATCCGCCTGGGCTGCGACCCGGCGCGTCTGTTCGGCAACGAACTGCTGCCCGAACGCGCCGCCGCAGCGCGCCTGCGCCTGCCTGCCAGCGTGGCCCTGCACGAGGGCGACGCGCTGCAGATGCCGCTGCCGGCCGCCAGCTTCGACCTCGTGCTGCAGTACACCGTGTTCAGCTCCATCCTGGACGACGCCTTCCAGGCGCAGCTGGCCGCCCGCCTGTGGCAGTGGCTGCGGCCGGGCGGCGCGGTGATCTGGTACGACTTCACCGTCGACAACCCGCGCAACCCCGACGTGCGCGGCGTGCCGCTGGCGCGCGTGCGGGCGCTGTTTCCGCAAGCCCGCATCGAGGCCCGGCGCATCACCCTGGCGCCGCCCATCGCGCGCCGCGTGGTGCGCCTGCACCCGCAAGCCTGCAACCTTCTCAACACCTTGCCGCTGCTGCGCACGCACCGCCTGGCCTGGATATCCAAACCCGCATGAACACACCCGACACACCCACGCTGCCTTTCCTGCCTTTCGCGCTGCCCGAAATTGGCGAAGAAGAGATCGCCGAAGTCGTTGACGCGCTGCGCAGTGGCTGGGTCACCACCGGCCCCAAGACGCAGCGCTTCGAGCGCGACTTCGCGGCCTACCTGAGCCCCGACGAGACCCTGCACTGCATCGCCGTCAACTCGGCCACCGCCGGCCTGCACCTGGCGCTGGAAGCGGTGGGTGTGGGCCCGGGTGACGAGGTCATCACCACCACCCACACGTTCACTTCGACCGCCGAGGTGGTGCGCTACCTGGGCGCCGACGTGAAGCTGGTGGACATAGACCCGGCCACGCTCAACATCGATCCGGCGGCCGTCGAAGCCGCCATCACGCCGCGCACCAAGGCCATCATCCCCGTGCACTACGCCGGCCTGGCCGCCGACATGCCGGCGCTGCTGGCCATCGCCCAGCGCCACGGCCTGAAGGTCATCGAAGACGCGGCCCATGCGCTGCCGACCACCCGCGCCGGCCAGCGCGTGGGCACCCTGGCCAGCGACGCCACGGTGTTCAGCTTCTATGCCAACAAGACCATGACCACCGGCGAAGGCGGCATGCTGGTCACGCGCAATGCCGAACTGGCGAAGCGCGCCAAGGTGATGCGCCTGCACGGCATGAGCCGCGACGCCTTCGACCGCTACACCTCCACCGTGCCGAGCTGGGCCTACGAGATCGTGGCGCCGGGCTACAAGTACAACCTGACCGACATCGCGGCGGCACTGGGCATTCATCAGTTGAAGCGGCTGGACGCCTTCCAACTGAAGCGCGAACAACTGGCCACCGCCTACGACGAAGCGCTGGCCGGCCTGCCCATCGTGTTGCCGCCGCGCCCGCCGGCCGGCGACCAGCACGCCTGGCACCTCTACGTGGTGCGCCTGGGCGATGCTGCGAAGGTCGAGCGCAATGTCTTCATCGAGCGCCTGTACGCCGCCGGCATCGGCTGCAGCGTGCACTACATCCCGCTGCACCTGCACCCCTACTGGCGCGACCGCTACGACCTGAAGCCCGAACAGTTCCCGCACAGCCAGCACGCCTTCGAGCGCATGCTGAGCCTGCCGCTGTACACGCGCATGATGCTGGACGACGTGCAGCGCGTGGCCGAAGCGGTGCGCGCGGCGCTAGGATGAGGTCTGGAGGCCCGCCACCATGAACGCACTGACACAGCCCAAGCTGACGATGCAAGCCTATCTGGCGTGGGAAAACGAGCAGCCCGAAAAGCACGAATTCCATCAGGGCGAGGTGTTCGCGATGGTGGGTGCACGGCGCGCGCACGGCCGGGCGGTCGCCAACATCGCGCGCCACCTGGGCAACCAGCTCTCAGGTACACCTTGTCAGGTCTTCACCGAAGGCATGAAAGTGCAGATCGGCGAGGACACCGTCCTCTACCCCGACGTCTTCGTCACCTGCGACAAGGCCGACCTGGCCACCGAGATGATCTTTCGCGCGCCCACGCTGGTGGTCGAGGTGCTGTCGCCCTCCACGCAGGCTTACGACCGCAGCCACAAGTTCGCGCTCTACCGGCGCATCCCCGCGTTGCAGGAATACATCCTGGTCGACCCCGAAACCCGCCGCGTCGAAGCCTTCCGTCGGGGTACGGATGACCGCTGGGTGCTGGACGATATGAGCGAGTCCGAAACCCTGGAAGCGGCCAGCGTGGGTTGCCGCGTGGCCATGGCAGATGTCTTTGACGGTATCGATCCGCCAGACCAAGGCCAGACAGCGGCTTGATCAAGCGCCTTTTCGATGTGACGGCAGCGGGCCTGGGCCTGCTGCTGCTGCTGCCGCTGCTGCTGGCCATCGCGCTGTGGATCAAGCTGGACAGTCCCGGCCCCGTCTTCTTCCGCCAGGAACGTGTCGGCCGCCACGGCGTGCCTTTTCGCATCCACAAGTTCCGCAGCATGCGCACCGGCGCGCCGGGCCTGCAGCTGACGGTGGGCGTGGACCCGCGCATCACCCGCGCGGGGGGCTGGCTGCGCGGCAAGCGGCTGGACGAACTGCCGCAGTTGATCGACGTACTGCAAGGCACGATGAGCCTGGTCGGCCCGCGCCCTGAAGTGCCGCGCTACGTGGCGCACTACCCGCCCGGCCTGCGCAGCGTGGTGCTGGCCGTGCGGCCGGGCATCACCGACCCGTCGTCGCTGGACTTCCTGGACGAAGGCAGCCTGCTGGCCGCCGCCGCTGACCCCGAGCGCGAGTACATCGAACGCATCCTGCCGATCAAATTGCAGCGAGCGGCCGACTACGCGCAGCGGGCCTCGCTGTGGACCGATCTGCGGGTGCTGGGGCGCACGCTGTGGCGCCTGATGGCACCGCGCTGACGGTGCTGCCGCCTGCGATGATCCGGCGCTGACCCCGCCATGTGCCCTTGATGAATCCCGCTACCCCCAACCGTACCGTCTGGCACCGCCTGGAAGTCTTCCTGGCGCGCTTGCGGCCGCACCGCGAACCGCTGTCGCTGGCCGTGGATGCGCTGGTGGTGGTGGCCTGCTGGAACATCACCTACCTGTTCCGCCTGGGCTTTGAGCGCTGGTGGAGCGCCCGCCCCGGCTACGACGGCTGGGTGCTGCTGGGCGTGGTGGCGGCCTACCTGGCCGCCAACATCGCCTTCAAGGTGCCGCAGAGCATGTGGCGCTTCGCCGGCTTCGGCGAGGTCAAGCGGCTGACGCTGGCCTGCGCGCTGGCTGGCGGCGTGTCGGCGGCGGCGGTCATCGCGCTGGGCCTGGTCAAGGTGCCGCGCGCCGTGCTGGCGCTGCACCCGGTGGTGGCGCTGATGGGGTTGTGCGTGCTGCGCATCGGCTACCGGATGTTGTACGAACATGCGCGCTCGCGCATCACCGGCAGCCACCGCGAGGGGCAGGACGTGCGCCGGGCCATCGTGATGGGGGCCGGCGCCGCCGCGCGGCTGCTGCTGGCCGGCATTCACGAACAGGGCTGGATCGTGCTGGGCCTGCTCGACGACGACCCGCAGAAGCGCCGCGCACGCATAGCCGGCGTGGCTGTGCTGGGCGGCTTGGACGCCATCACCGACAAGGCGGTGCGCGGCGCGGCCACGCACATCGTCATCGCCCTGCCGGGCGCCAGCGGGGCGCAACGCCGCCGCGCGCTGGAACTGGCGGCCAGCACCGGGCTGCCGGTGCTGACCGTGCCCACGGTGGACGAACTGCGCACGGGAAAAAGCCGCGTCGAACGCCTGCGCGACATCGAACCCGAAGACCTGCTGGGCCGTGAACCGGTGCAACTGGACGAGTCCGACGTGCGGGCCACGCTGGCCGGCAAGACGGTGCTGATTACCGGCGCCGGCGGCAGCATCGGCAGCGAACTGTGCCGCCAGGTGGCGCGTTTCGCGCCGGCGCGCATCGTGCTGTACGAGTTGAGCGAGTTCAATCTGTACACCATCGAGCAGGAGTTGACCGCAGACCACCCCGGCATTGCGCTGACGCGGCTGATCGGCGACGTGAAGGACCTGGACCATCTGCGCCGCAGCATGGCCAAGTGGCGGCCGCAGGCGGTGTTCCACGCCGCCGCCTTCAAGCACGTGCC
>Ga0136641_1000029_pt1 | contig 56986 bp, 48 predicted proteins | sample EliLak1302023Y_FD_115312 | JGI IMG/M metagenome (GOLD analysis project Ga0136641, IMG submission 115312) | Freshwater microbial communities from Elizabeth Lake, Yosemite National Park, California, USA - 13020-23Y | ecosystem: Environmental > Aquatic > Freshwater > Lake ...
CGTGCGTCGGGTACTTGGCGATCAGGTCCGGCCGGTTGCTGTACAGCGGCTCGCGGTGCTGCGGAATCGGGTCGGGGAAGTTCCACACGATGGCCCGCGCCTTGGCGTTGCCGAAGGGGTGGCAGCCGTGGACCTGCATGGCAACGCGGATGATGCCGCCCGACATGTCGGTCTTCCAGTTCTTGCCTTCGGCGGCCTTCTGTTCGGCTTCCGTCAGGTCGCCCCACCAGCCCAGCTTCTTCAGCAGCAGGTGGTCGAATTCCGGGTAGCCCGTCGTCAGGTCAGCACCCTTGGAATGCGAACCGTCGGCCGCCAGCAGCGACACGCCTTCGCGTTCCACACCGAAGTTCGCGCGGAAATTGCCGCCGCCTTCCATCACGTGCTTGCTGGTGTCGTACAGGTTGGGGCTGCCGGGGTGCTTCATCTCGGCGGTGCCCCAGCACGGCCAGGGCAGGCCGAAGTAATCGCCGTCCAGCTTGTAGCCCGTTTCCTTGTCGATGCCGCCCTTGGCCTTCAGCGTCTTCACGTCGAAGACGTTCATGTTGCGCATGTGGGCTTTGAGACGCTCTGGCGTCTGGCCCGTGTAGCCGATGGTCCAGACACTCTTGTTGATTTCGCGCAGGATGTCTTCGACGCTGGGCTCATCCATGCCGCCCTTGCCCTTGACGAGCTTGACGTTGGCTACCAGTTCCTTGTCGAAGCCCAGCTTCTGCGCCAGCTGGTACATGATCATGTGGTCGGTGCGGCTTTCCCACAGCGGCTCGATGACCTGTTCACGCCATTGCAGGCTGCGGTTCGAGGCGGTGCACGAGCCGCTGGTCTCGAACTGCGTGCAGGCCGGCAGCAGGTAGACGGCGCGGTTGACGTTCTGGTCTTCGGGCTTGCCCGGCATGGCCGCCATCGCCGCAGTGGCGCTGGGGAAGGGATCGACCACCACCAGCAGGTCCAGCTTGTCCATGGCCCGCTTCATTTCCAGGCCGCGGGTCTGGCTGTTGGGTGCGTGGCCCCAGAAGAACAGGCCGCGCAGGTTGCTGTCCTGGTCGATGAGTTCGTTCTTTTCCAGCACGCCGTCGACCCAGCGTGAAACGGTCATGCCGCTCTTGGTCATGCCGCCCGGCGCGTACTGCTTCTTGATCCACTCGTAATCGACGCCCCAGGCCTTGGCGAAGTGCTTCCACGCGCCATCGGCCAGGCCGTAGTAGCCGGGCAGGCTGTCGGGGTTGGGGCCGACGTCGGTGGCGCCCTGCACGTTATCGTGGCCGCGGAAGATGTTGGTGCCGCCACCGCTCTTGCCGATGTTGCCCAGCGCCAATTGCAGCAGGCAGGACGCGCGCACCACGGCGTTGCCGGTGGTGTGCTGGGTCTGGCCCATGCACCAGACGATGGTGCTGGGCCGGTTTTCGGCCATGGTCTTGGCGGTCTTGTAGCAGGTCGCTTCATCGATGCCGCAGGCCTCCAGCACCTTGTCCGGCGTCCACTTGGCCAGCACCTCTTCCTTGACCTTGTCCATGCCGTAAACCCGGTCGGCGATGTACTTCTGGTCTTCCCAGCCGTTCTTGAAGACGTGGTACATCACGCCGAAGATGAAGGGGATGTCGCCGCCCGAGCGCAGGCGCACGTAGTCGTCAGCCTTGGCGGCCGTGCGCGTGTAGCGCGGGTCGACGACGATGACCTTGCAGCCGTTTTCCTTGGCGTGCAAGAGGTGCAGCATGCTCACCGGGTGGGCTTCGGCGGCATTGCTGCCGATGTACATCGCCGCCTTCGAGTTCTGCATGTCGTTGTACGAATTCGTCATCGCACCGTAGCCCCAGGTGTTGGCGACACCCGCGACCGTGGTGGAGTGGCAGATGCGCGCCTGGTGGTCGGTGTTGTTGGTGCCCCAGAAGGACACCCACTTGCGCATCAGGTAGGCCTGTTCGTTGTTGTGCTTGGAACTGCCCACGAAGAACATCGAATCGGGGCCGCTCTGCTTTTTCAGCTCCAGCATCTTGGCGCTGATCTCGGTCAGCGCCACGTCCCAGGTGATGCGCTGGTACTTGCCGTTGACCAGCTTCATCGGGTACTTCAGGCGGTATTCGCCGTGGCCGTGCTCGCGCAGTGCGGCGCCCTTGGCGCAATGCGCTCCCAGGTTGATGGGGCTGTCGAAGACCGGCTCCTGGCGCACCCAGACGCCGTTCTCGACCACCGCATCCACCGCGCAGCCCACCGAGCAGTGGCCGCAGACGGTGCGCTTGACCACGACCTGCTTCACGCCGTCAGCCGCCTTCGCGCCGTCGGACGCATCGGCCTTCTTCACCAGCGTGAGCTGGCTGGCCACCATGCCGGCGCCCACGCCCAGGCCGGAACGGCGCAGGAAGGCGCGGCGGTCCATCGTGGGCACGGCGCGGGAAACGCCACGAGCCAAGCTGGCCACCAGGCGTGATGGCGCTGCGGGGACAGCGCTGGCGCTGGATGATTTGCGGGTCAACAACATGGAAACTCCTGGTGACGGGGCCGCCGTTCGGGGACGATCAAAAGGCACTCGAGGCGGGCTCAGGCTGGCGCGCGAAGTACCCTGCCTGGCAGCCGATTGGGCCTCAGACGCGGGCGGTCTGGTAGTAGCGCTGCACGTGCTCGGTGAGCTGGTAGCCACCTTCAGCAGCAGCGGGCGCGGCGGGCACGGCCGCCAGCACAGGGACTGCAGCCTTCGGAAACAGGGCAGCAGCTGCGGCCAAAGCCCCAGCGGTGCCCGCACCGGCAAACAAGGTACGCCGCGACAGCGGGGGGGCTGCGGGCGCAAGATTCAACGCCTTGTCCATGTTTGATCTCCTTTACCCGTCCCATGGTATGGGACTTCGGGGCGGATGATACCTGGGCGGGCTGCGATTTCAATCAGTGGCCACCCGCAAGCGCTGGCGGCCGGTTACGCTGGGCAGGCGACTAACGGGTCCTGAAGGGCGAACCGGCATCGAGCCAGAAAAGACCCCGGCGAACCCGGGCTCCCGCGATCCCGCCCGGGCCTGGGCTTGCCTAGAATCCGCCTGACTGCGAAGCCTGTGCACGGGTACGATCTCAGAAACTCTTTTGCCAGCTCCGCACCACCCGTGGAAGATCACCCCAGCCTGCGCGTTGCCGTGCAGATCGACCGCCAGCGCCAGCCCAACCGCTGGGAGGACTGGCGTTTCGACATCGCGCAGGTGTTACTGGACGAAGGCCAGTTCGGCACCCAGCCCCGGCTGCTGCGCGACGACGGCACGACCGCTTCCTTCTTGCACCCGGGTTTCGAAGTCAGCCTGCACCGCGACGAAGCCGAGGGCTACTACCTGAATCTCAGCTCAGGTGCTCCGGTGTGGTTCGTGATGTGGCGTCTCAGCGAAATCGTCGACGAGGGTGACCCGCCGGTGGCCACGCCCCAGCGCGTCACCGTGTCCTACAACGAAGCCGGTCGCCTGCTCGACGCTCAAGAGCGCGTCGACAACCGCCCGCTGCCGGCCGAGGTCTGCGCCTGGCTGCAGGCCTACGCCGGCGCACACTACCGGCCCGAGGTGAAGCAGCGCCGCCGGCCGGCTTCTTTCCGCGCGCCGGAAGACCGCTGAAGCGCGCCATGGCCGAGGACACCGACTCCTTCCTGTCGCGCTGGTCGCGTCGCAAGGCTGACGTCCGCTCGGGCGCGGCCGTGACCGCAGAGCCGGCACCAGCCGAAGCCGCCGCGCCCGCCTTGCCGCAAGCCCAGGCCGCAGCCCTGGCGCCTGCGCAGGACGCGGCTGCGTTGGCACCGCCCGAAGTCGTGACAGACGCCGCCGTACCGCCACCGACCATGGCCGACGTTGCCCTGCTGAATCGGGAGTCCGACTACACCCGTTACCTGGGCGGCAACGTCAGCCCCGAGGTCAAGAACGCCGCCTTGAAGCAGCTCTTCACCGACCCGCACTTCAACGTGATGGACGGCTTGGATACCTACATCGGCGACTACAACACGCCCGACCCCCTGCCCGCCGGGATGTTGCGGCAGATGGTCCAATCGAAGTTGCTGGGCCTGTTCGACGATGAGGACAAGGCCGAGGACCCGACCACCGCGGTGGCAGTGGAGACCGACCCCGCCCAGCCCGATCCGATCCCGACTGCAGACCCCCCACTTTTGGCCGCCGATGAAAACCCTGATCTGCAACTGCAACCAGACGATGACGCTGGACGCCCTGGCGCTGCAAGGGGCGCTGGCGCGAACGCCGGGCGCCCAGACTGACGGGCTGGACGTCGTCCACACGCTGCTGTGCCGCCGTGAAGCCGGCGCCTTCCAGCGCGCGGCCAAGGACACCGCCGCCAGCGGCGACGCCCTGCTGGTGGCCTGCACACAGGAAGCACGCCTGTTCCTGGAACTGAACGGCGAGACCGAAGGCGCGGCGCGGGTCGAAGAGCGGCCCATCCACTTCGTCAACATCCGCGAAACGGCCGGCTGGTCGCGCGACAAGACCAGCCCGCTGCCCAAGATCGCGGCGCTGATCGCAGCGGCACAGCTGCCGCCACCCGAACCAGTGGCCACCGTGACCTACACCTCGGGCGGGCGCTGCCTGGTCATTGGCGATGCCGAAGCCGCCGAAAGGGCTGCCGCGCAGTTGTCCGACAAGCTGGACGTGAGCGTGCTGCTGACGCCAGCCGGCGGCGCGCTGGCGCAGCGCCATGACCGTGCCACGCACCACGGCCGGCTGACGCGCCTGACCGGCTGGCTGGGCCGCTTCCAGGCCGAGTGGACCCACCACAACCCGATCGACCTGGACTTGTGCACGCGCTGCAACGCCTGTGTCGAAGCCTGCCCGGAGGGCGCCATCGGCCTGGATTACCAGATCAACCTGAACGCCTGCAAAAGCCACCGCGACTGCGTGCGCGTGTGCGACGCGGCGGGGGCCATCGATTTCACCCGCGCCCCGCAAAGCCACAGCGAGCCCTTCGACCTGGTGCTGGACCTGCGTGCCGAGAGCGCCTTCACCCAGCACCAGGCCCCGCAAGGCTATTTCCACGTCGCCAGCCCCGGCGCGGCGCTGTTCGACGCCGTACTGAAACTGCGCGAACTGGTCGGCGAATTCGAGAAGCCCAAGTTCTTCCGCTACCAGAACAAGCTGTGCGCGCACAGCCGCAACGAGCAGATCGGTTGCACGGCCTGCATCGATGTCTGCTCGACCCGCGCCATCCGCAGCGACGCTTCGCTCAAGGGCAAGCGCAAGGGTGAAGCGGCCGGCGGCGTCATCGTCGAGCCCTCACTGTGCGTCGGCTGCGGCGCCTGCAGCACCGTCTGCCCCAGCGGGGCGATGGGCTTTGCCTATCCCGGCACGGTCGATCAAGGCCGGCGCTTGCGCACGCTGCTGACGGCCTACCAGCAAGCCGGCGGCGCGGCGCCGGCCCTGCTGATCCACAGCGAAGGCGCCGGTGCGCAGCTGATCGACGAACTCGGCCGCCGCGCGCGCCTGTCGCGCAGCCTGCGCGGCCTGCCGGCGCGCGTGTTGCCGGTGGCCGTTTGGCACACGGCCAGCATCGGCATGGACCTGTGGCTGGCTGCGCTGGCCCAAGGCGCCAGCCAGGTCTGGGTGCTGGTGACGGCCGAAGAAGCACCGGCATACCGCCAGGCACTGGGCGAGCAGATGGCCGTGGCGCAAGGTCTGCTGACCGGCCTGGGCTACAGGGGCGAACACCTGCGCCTGATCGAAGCGCGCGATGCGCGCGACCTGGCGGCGCTGGATGCTGCCCTCGCCGCACCCGCAGCGCCTGAGGTGGCGCGGGCCGCCACCTTCAGCGCGCAGGCCGACAAGCGCGCCACGCTGGAGCTGGCGCTGGACCACCTGGTCGCCCATGCGCCCGTGCCGGCCGAGATCGTCGCGCTGCCGGGGGCCGGCTCGCCCTGGGGCACGCTGTTGGTCGATACCGACAAGTGCACGCTGTGCCTGAGTTGCGTCGGGGCCTGCCCGGCCAGCGCCTTGTCCGACAACCCCGAACTGCCGCAGCTGAAGTTCACCGAAAAGAACTGCGTGCAATGCGGCCTGTGCGCCAGCACCTGCCCCGAAGGCGCCATCACCCTGCAGCCCCGGCTGTGGCTGGCCGACGGCGGCAAGGCCCGCAAGGCACCCCGTGTGCTGGCCGAGATGCAGCCCTACCGCTGCATCCGCTGCGCCAAGCCCTTCGGCACGCTGCGCGCCATCGAGAACATGCTGAGCAAGCTGGCCGGCCACTCGGCCTTCCAGGGTGCGGCCGCCGACAGGCTGAAGATGTGCGGCGACTGCCGGGTCGTGGACCTCTACAGCAACCCCGCCGAAGTGCGCATCACTGACATCCCGAAATGAACCAGCCCGCTGCCATGTCACCCGTGAATTTCGCCAGCGCCGACGACAGCGAAGAACTCGCCCGCGCCGAGTTGTACGGCCTGCTGTCGCGCCTGTGGCTGGCCCCGCCGGACGCTGAGTTGCTGCAGCAGTTCAGCGTGGCCGTGACCCAGGCGCCGGAGAGCGGCGCGCTGCTGGAAGCACCCTGGCAGGCGCTGGTGGGCGCCTTGCGGGCGACCACACCCGAAGCGGCAGCGGCCGAGCACGAGGCGCTGTTCATGGGCGTCGGCAAGCCCGAGGTCTTCGCCTACGGCTCGTTTTACCTGACCGGCTTCCTCAACGAAAAGCCGCTGGCCGCTCTGCGCAGCGACTTGGCCGCCCTGGGCCTGGCACGCGATCCGCAGGCGATGGAAACCGAAGACCACATCGCCTACGGTTTCGAGGTCATGCGCTACCTGATCGCCGGTGACGACATCGCGGTGTGCAACCTCGAGCAGCAGCGCCGCTTCTTCCGCAGCCACTTGCAACCCTGGGTCGAACGCCTGTGCGATGCGGTTACCGCGCAGCCGCGCGCCGCGGTGTGGCGGGCGCTGGCCGACTTCACCCGCGTCGTGGTGCAGGTCGAGACCCAGGGCTTCGACATGCTGGAGACCTGAACGACATGGACGCCATCCCCATCGATGACATCACCGGCCTGGTGCTGTGCGGCGGCCGTGGCACGCGCATGGGCGGCGCCGACAAGGGCCTGCAGACGCACCAGGGCATGCCGCTGGCCATGCACGCAGTGCTGCGGCTGCAGGGCCAGGTCGGCCACCTGATGGTCAACGCCAACCGGAACCTGTCAGCTTATGAATCGATGGGCGTGCCGGTGTGGCCCGATGCCCTGCCCGACTTCCCCGGCCCGCTGGCCGGCTGGCTGGCCGGGCTGGAGCATTGCGAAACGCCTTACCTGATGGCCCTGCCCTGCGACACGCCGGGCTTTCCGCTCGACCTGGTGTCGCGCCTGGCGCAGGCGCTGGTGGCCGAGAACGCCGACATCGCGATGGTGGCCACCGTGGAAGACGGCCGGCTGCAGCAGCAGCCGGTGTTCTGCCTGATGAAAAGCACGCTGCTGGAAAGCCTGGTGGCTTTTCTGCACGGCGGTGAACGCAAGATCACCGCGTGGACGGCGCAGCACCGGTGCGCCAGCGTCACCTTCGACGACGCGGACGCCTTCTTCAACGCCAACACGCTGGCCGACCTGCAGCGCCTGGCGGGTGACGCGCCCGCCTAGACCTTCAGGCCGCCAGCGGCGTGCGGATCAGGTAATCGAAGGCCGACAGCGCGGACTTGGCTCCGTCACCCGCGGCGATGATGATCTGCTTGAACGGCACGGTTGTCGCATCGCCCGCTGCGAAGACGCCCGGCACGCTGGTTGCGCCTTTGGCGTCGATGAGGATCTCGCCGTACTTGCTCAGCTCGACCGTGCCTTTGAGGAACTCGGTGTTGGGCACCAGGCCGATCTGCACGAAGACACCGGCCAGGTCGATGCGGTGCTCGGCGCCGGTGGCGCGGTCCTTGTAGTGCAGGGCGTTGACCTTGCCGTCGGCCCCCGTGATTTCGGTGGTCTGGGCGTTCACGTGCACCGTCACGTTGGGCAGGCTGTGCAGTTTCTTCACCAGCACCGCATCGGCCTTCAACTGATCGGCGAATTCAACCACCGTCACGTGGGCCACCACGCCGGCCAGGTCGATGGCGGCCTCGACGCCCGAGTTGCCGCCGCCGATGACCGCGACTTGCTTGCCCTTGAACAGCGGGCCGTCGCAGTGCGGGCAGTAGGCCACGCCCTTGTTGCGGTATTCGGCCTCGCCGGGCACGTTGACGTTCTTCCAGCGCGCGCCGGTGGACAGGATGACGCTGCGGCTGTGCAACTGCGCGCCGTTGTCCAGCGTCACGGTGATGGCGCCGCCGGCGACGGCCGCCGGCGTCAGTGTGGCCACCCGCTGGCCGTTCATGATGTCGACGTCGTAGGCCCGGGCGTGGGCTTCCAGCGCCAGCGCGAAGGTCGGGCCCTGGGTGTCCAGCACCGAGATGTAGTTCTCGATGCCCAGCGTGTCCAGCGTCTGGCCACCGAAGCGCTCGGCGACGATGCCGGTGCGGATGCCCTTGCGCGCGGCGTAGACCGCTGCGGCAGCACCGGCCGGGCCACCGCCGACGATCAGCACATCGAAGGGCGCCTTGGCGCCCAGCTTGGCGGCGTCGCGCGCCGCACTGCCGGTGTCGACCTTCTTCAGGATCTCGGCAATCTCCATGCGGCCCGAACCGAAGGGCTGGCCGTTCAGGAACACCGAAGGCACGGCCATGATCTGCCGCGCTTCGACTTCCTGCTGGAACAAGCCGCCGTCGATGGCCACGGCGCGAACGCGCGGGTTGAACACCGCCATCAGGTTCATCGCCTGCACCACGTCCGGGCAGTTGTGGCAGGTCAGGCTCATCCAGGTGTCGAAGGCGAAGTCGCCCCCGTCAGCAGGAACCAGCGCCTGGATCTGCTCGATCACATCGGCTTCCACCTTGGGCGGATGGCCGCCGGCCCACAGCAGCGCCAGCACCAGCGAGGTGAACTCGTGGCCCATGGGCACGGCCGCGAAATGCACGCCCATGTTGTGCCCGACGCGGGTGACCTGGAAGGACGGGCGGCGCTCGAACTGGCCGTCGAAGCGGGCCGTGATCTTGGCCGGCGCGATGGCCGCGATCTCGCTGATGAGTTCGCGGATCTCGGCGGCGCCGGTGGAATCGTCCAGGCTGGCTATCAGCTCGACGGGCAAGCTGATGCGCTCGAAGTAAGCGGCCAGTTGCGCCTGGGTGTTGCTGTCCAGCATGGCGATGTCCTTGTTCAAATGCTCGGTGGAATGAAAAACGGCTGGCCACCGGCCAGCCGTTGGCAGGGGCGCGGTCTTAGATCTTGCCGACCAGATCCAGCGAAGGGGCCAGGGTCTTGGCGCCTTCGTTCCACTTGGCCGGGCAGACCTGGCCGGGGTTGGCGGCGGTGTACTGGGCCGCCTTCAGCTTGCGCAGGGTTTCCTTGACATCACGGGCGATCTCGTTGGAATGCACTTCCATCGTCTTGATGATGCCGTCGGGGTTGATGACGAAGGTGCCGCGCAGCGCCAGGCCTTCTTCGGCGATGTGCACACCGAAGGCGTGGGTCAGCGTGTGCGTGGGATCGCCCACCAGCGGGAACTTGGCCTTGCCGACGGCCGGGCTGGTTTCGTGCCAGACCTTGTGCGAGAAGTGGGTGTCGGTCGTGACGATGTAGACCTCGGTGCCCATCTTCTGGAATTCGGCATAGTTGTCAGCCGCGTCTTCGACTTCGGTCGGGCAGTTGAAGGTGAAGGCGGCCGGCATGAAGATCAGCACCGACCACTTGCCCTTCAGGCTGGCGTCGCTGACTTCGATGAATTCACCTTTGCCGGCGCGGTTGACGAAGGCGGTGGTCTTGAAAGGCTGGACGGCGGTGTTGATCAGGGACATGGAAGCTCCGTTGGGGTTGAAAGTGCGAGAGAAATCTTGCGATGACTGAATTCTGGCCGCCCTGCGGCATGCACAGGATTGATTGAAACGATATCGGCCATTGGTTCTGCCTATGGCCGACCCTGCGGCCGGCTCAGGTGTGCTTGGACACGTTGATGGTCGGGAACTTGGCCGAGAAGTCCTTGGCCTTGAGCGCGATCTTCACCGCCACCTGGCGGGCGATGGCTTTGTAGCTGGCCGCCACCTCGCCGTCGGGGTCGGCGACCACGCTGGGCCGGCCGTTGTCGGCGTGTTCACGGATGCTCATGGTCAGCGGCAGGCCGCCCAGGTAATCGACCTTGTACTCGGCGGCCATGCGCTGGCCGCCGTCGGCGCCGAAGATGTGTTCGGTGTGGCCACACTGCGTGCAGGTGTGAACGGCCATGTTCTCGACGATGCCCAGGATGGGCACGCCCACCTTCTCGAACATCTTCAGCCCCTTCTTGGCGTCGAGCAGCGCGATGTCCTGCGGCGTGGTGACGATGATGGCGCCGGTCAGCGGCACGCGCTGGCTCAGCGTCAGCGCGATGTCGCCGGTGCCTGGCGGCATGTCGACCAGCAGGTAGTCCAGGTCGCGCCAGTTGGTCTGGCGCAGCAGCTGGTCCAGCGCCTGGGTGGCCATCGGGCCGCGCCAGATCATGGCCTGGTCGTCGTCGATCAGGAAGCCGATGGACATCACCTGCACGCCGTAGTTCTCCAGCGGCTCCATGGTGCTGCCGTCGGCGCTCTCGGGCCGGCCGCTGATGCCCATCATCATGGGCTGGCTGGGGCCGTAGATGTCGGCGTCCAGGATGCCCACGCTGGCGCCCTCGGCAGCCAGCGCCAGCGCCAGATTGACCGTGGTGGTGCTCTTGCCCACACCGCCCTTGCCCGAGGCCACGGCGATGATGTTCTTCACCTTGGGCAACAGCTGCACCCCGCGCTGCACGGCGTGGCTGACGATGCGGGTGGTGATCTCGACGCTGACATTGGCCACGCCGGGCACGCTGCGCGCCGCGGCGATGCAGGCCTTGCGCAGCGCCGCATGCTGGCTCTTGCCGGGGTAACCCAGTTCGATGCCGAAGGCGACGTCACCGTCCTCGATGCGCAGGCCCTTGACCGCCTTGGCGCTGACGAAATCCTTGCCCGTGTTCGGATCGACGACGGTCTTCAGCGCTTCGAGCAGCGCGGCTTCTGTGGGGTGGGCGGACATGGCCTGGGTAGCTCCGGGTGGCGCGGTGCGCTGCGAAATGCAGTGCGCCGCGGGAGTCTAGCCGGGCCTCACTCCACCCGCTGAACCCGGGGGGCTTGGTTCACACCCTCGATCTCCAGCCTGAAGCTGCCCAGCGCCGCGCGGCGCACGGTCACCTTCGGGCTGCGCAGGTAGTAACTGGCCGAGGTCCCGTCGCTGACCTGCCAGATCTGCCCGTTGGCCAGGGTGAAGCGCGTGTTGCGGTCCCAGCCCTCGAACAGGCCGGGCAGGGTGCTGCTGATGTCCTGCACGGCCGAGCGGCGGCTTTCCAGGCCGAAAGCGGCTTCGGGGGTGAGCGCGGTGGTGGCAGGGGCCGCAGCCACCGGCGCGGCAACAGCCGTGACCGCTGGCGCCACCCCAACCGCAGCGACAGCGGCCGGCCGGGCCGGTTGCGCGGCAGCCTGCGGCGCAGCGGGGGGCTCTGGCGGCAGCGGCAAGGCGTCGTAGCAGGCCAGCCGCGCGGCGGCTTCGGCCAGCCCGCGGCAGCGGCCCAGTGCACGGTCGGCAGGCTGGGCGGCCAGCGCCAGCGGCGCGGCGAGGACCAGGGTCAGCAAGAGGGCGTTCGGCTTCATCGGGGGGTGTCGCAACGGTTCGGCGGGATGGTACCCGCCGCCTAGAATCGAGCCCATGTCACGCCAGCTCTTCGTCACCACCGCCCTGCCCTACGCCAACGGGCCTTTCCACGTCGGCCACGTCATGGAATACATCCAGGCCGATACCTGGGTGCGCTTCCAGCGCATGCGCGGCGCCACGGTGAACTTTGTCTGCGCCGACGACACCCACGGCGCGCCCATCATGATTGCCGCAGAGAAGGCCGGGCTGACGCCGCAGCAGTTCGTCGCCAACATCGCCGCCGGCCGCAAGCCCTACCTCGACGGCTTCCACATCGCCTTCGACAACTGGTCGTCCACCGACGCGCCCGAGAACCACGAACTGGCGCGCGACATCTACCGCGCGCTGCGCAAGAACGAGTTGATCGACGTGCGCGAGGTCGAACAGTTCTTCGACCCGGAAAAGGGCATGTTCCTGCCCGACCGCTTCATCAAGGGCACCTGCCCGGTCTGCGCCACGCCCGACCAGTACGGCGACAACTGCGAGAGCTGCGGCGCGGTGTACGCACCCACCGAGCTGAAGAACCCGTATTCGGCGCTCAGCGGCACCACGCCGGTGCTCAAGACCAGCGAACATTTCTTCTTTCGCCTGAGCGACCCGCGCTGCGTCGAATTCCTGGAAGGCTGGACCCAGGACGGCCGCCTGCAGCCCGAGGTGGCCAACAAGGTCAAGGAATGGTTCAAGCGGGACGAGAATGGCAAAGCTGGCCTGGGCGACTGGGACATCAGCCGCGAAGCGCCCTATTTCGGCATCGAGATCCCCGACGCGCCGGGCAAGTATTTCTATGTCTGGCTGGACGCGCCGGTGGGCTATCTGGCGGCACTGAAGAACCTGTTCGCCAAGACCGGCTCCGACTTCGATGCCTACCTGGCCGGGCCCGACCTCGAGCAGGTGCACTTCATCGGCAAGGACATCGTCACCTTCCACACCCTGTTCTGGCCGGCGATGTTGAAGTTCAGCGGCCGCAAGGTGCCCGACAAGGTCTTCGTGCACGGCTTTCTCACCGTCAACAACGGCGAGAAGATGAGCAAGAGCCGCGGCACCGGCGTCAACCCGCTGAAGTACCTGGAACTGGGGCTGAATGCCGAGTGGCTGCGCTACTACCTGGCGGCCAAGCTGAGCAGCCGGGTCGAGGACATCGACTTCAACCCCGAAGACTTCAGCGCCCGCGTCAACAGCGACCTCGTCGGCAAGTACATCAACATCGCCAGCCGGGCGGCCGGTTTCCTGGCCAAGCGCTTTGACTGCCGCCTGTCGGGCGACCTGGGTGTCGAAGGCCGGGTGCTGCTGGACGGCCTGCGCGCCCAGGCCGACACCATCGCCGAACTCTTTGAGGAACGCGAATTCGCCAAGGCGCTGCGCGAGGTGATGGCGCTGGCCGACCGCGTCAACGGCTACGTGGACCAGCACAAGCCCTGGGAACTCGCAAAAAAGGAAGGCATGGACGCCGCGCTGCACGATGTGTGCAGCGTCTGCATCGAGGCCTTCCGCCTGTTGACGTTGTACCTCAAGCCGGTGCTGCCGGCGCTGGCCGTGCAGGTCGAAGCCTTCCTGCAGATCGAACCCCTGCAGTGGACCGACAGCGCCCGCGCGCTGGGCCACCACAGCATCGCGCCCTACACCCACCTGATGCAGCGCGTGGACCCCAAGCTGCTCGAGGCCTTGTTCGAGCCGCCGCCCGCGCCCGTCGTCGAACTGCCACCGCCCGGCGGCGAGGCCATCGCGCCGCAGATCAGCGCCGACGAGTTCTTCAAGGTCGATCTGCGCATCGCCCTCATCGTGAAGGCCGAGGCGGTCGTAGGCAGCACCAAGCTGCTGCGGTTGACGCTGGACGTGGGCGAAGGTCGGCAGCGCCAGGTCTTCAGCGGCATCGCGGCCAACTACCGGCCTGAGCAACTGAGCGGCAAGCTGACCGTGATGGTGGCCAACCTGGCGCCGCGCAAGATGAAGTTCGGCCTCAGCGAAGGCATGGTGCTGGCCGCTTCGGACGCCGATGACAAGGCCACGACGGGCGTCTATGTGCTGGAGCCCTTCCCGGGCGCCGTGCCCGGCATGCGCGTGCGCTGACGCGACGCTCGAGCAGCCCCTGGCGACCAGATGCTGCCCCGCCAATTGCATCCCTTTCGCCCGCGGCTGCTGGACACGCTGAAGGGCTACGACCGGGCCCGCTTCCTCACCGACCTGGGTGCCGGCATCACGGTGGGCATCATCGCCTTGCCGCTGGCGCTGGCCTTCGGCATCGCCTCGGGTGTGAAACCCGAACAGGGGCTGATCACGGCCATCGTCGCCGGCTTCCTGATCTCGCTGCTGGGCGGCAGCCAGGTGCAGATCGGCGGGCCGGCTGGCGCCTTCATCGTCATCGTCTACGGCATCGTCGAGCGCTACGGTTACACCAACCTGCTGGTGGCCACCGTGCTGGCCGGCTTGCTGATGCTGGTGCTGGGCCTGTTCAAGCTGGGTGCCTTCATCCGCTACATCCCGGTGTCCATCGTCATCGGCTTCACCAACGGCATCGCGGTGCTGATCGCGCTGTCGCAACTGCGTGACCTGATGGGTCTGTCGATCGCCAAGATGCCGGGTGAGTTTTTCGCGCAGATCGGCGCGCTGACTCGCCATATCGACAGCTTCAACCCCCATGCCTTCGCCATCGGCGTGGCCTGCATCGCAGGCCTGGCCTTCTGGCCGCGGCTGTTCGCTGCGGGCCAGGTGCTGCCGGCCAGCGTGCTCAGCCACGGGTCGGTGCGCATGGCGTCGCGGCTGCCCGCGCCCATCGTGGCGCTGGTGACGCTGACAGCCGTGGCCTGGTGGTTCAAGCTGCCGGTCGAGACCATCGGCAGCCGCTTCGGCGAATTGCCACGCGGATTGCCCCGCCTGGACCTGCCGCCCATCAGCTGGGCCGGCGCGCAGCAGCTCATCATCCCCACGGTCACCATCACACTGCTGGGTGCCGTCGAAAGCCTGCTGTGCGCCCGGGTGGCCGACAGCATGGGCGACTTCAAGCGCCACGACCCCAACCAGGAACTGATGGCGCAGGGCGTGGCCAACATCGTCACGCCCTTCTTCGGCGGCATCCCGGCCACCGGCACCATCGCGCGCACGGTGACCAATGTGCGGGCCGGCGGCACCAGCCCCGTCGCCGGCATCGTGCACGCGGTCACCCTCCTTTGCATCCTGCTGGCGGCCGCGCCGCTGGCCTCGCTGGTGCCGCTGGCGGCCCTGGCCGGCATCCTGGTGTTCGTGGCCTGGAACATGTTCGAGGGCCACCAGTTCCAGCGCCTGCGCCAGTTCAGCGGCGGCTACCGGCTGCTGATGGTCGGCACCTTCGTGCTGACCATCGTCTTCGACCTGACGGTGGCCGTCGAAGTCGGTTTGGTGCTGAGTTGTGTGTTCTTCATCTGGCGCATGGGCACCCTGTTCAGCGTGAAACCGCACGTGCCGGCGGCGGGCACCGAGGTGCCGCCCGGCGTGCAGGTGTTCGAACTCTACGGTTCGCTGTTCTTCGGCGCGGTGGGCAAGATCGAAGCCCTGCCCGACCTGCTGCCCGCCGGCACCCGTGCCGTGGTGCTGGAGATGCAGCGCCTGGTGCTGATGGACAGCTCGGGTCTCGATGCGCTGCAGCAGCTGTACCGCACGCTGCAACGCGGCGGCACGGCCCTGGTGCTGGCCAACGTCAACGAACAGCCGCTGGCGCTCATGCGCAGCACCGGTTTCGAAGCGGTGCTGGGCAGCGAACACATCGTGCCGACCCTGGCCGAAGCCGGGCTGGAAGCAGCAGCGGCCACGCCGTCCTGAGCGGGCGGCCCCGGTTTCAGGCCTGGCGCAGCAGCAGGCCGAGGCAGCGCAGCAGCAGCGTCTGGAAGGGCAAGCCGATCACCACATAAGGCGCTGCCGTCGCCCCGGGCGGGCCCGCCAGTTCGCGGGCGATGACCTCGCAGTCTTCGGCCAGGGTGGCGGGGCCTACACCGCCGCCGCCGCCGCCGCCGCCGCCGCCGCCGCCATCGGCCATCCGGCGCAGCGCTTCGGGCATCCGGCGCAAGGCCGCACGCAAGGCCTGCAGGTGATCGGGGCCACCCAGCCCTTCGGCAATTTCAGCGGCGTTGGCCACGGCCTGGGCCAGGGCGGCGTGCAGGGCGGCATGACCCGCCGGTGCGGGCGCGTCAGCCGCCCGCCGTGCCGGCACGTGGACCGTCACGGCCGCCCCGTGGCGCAGACCCAGGGCCAGGCGCATGCCGCGTTCGCTCTTGGTCCGGCTGTCCCAGCACAGGGCGTGCCGCTCGGCCCAGCGCAAGGCCAGGGCCGCCAGCTTGGCGGGCGGGCCGCTGTGCAGTTCGAACTCGATCTCGTTGACCGCCAGCTTGCGCGCTGCATCGCCGTCACCGGCCAGCAGCCAGCCCCGGTCATAGGCCACCTCCACCACCGCGCCCTCGAAGCGCACCAGGCGGTGCAGCCGACTGATGTCGGTGCGGTACAGCGTCTGCAGCACGGCGCCGGCCGGCAGGGCGGCGGCCAGGCGGTCACCGGCTTCGGTGCCGGCGTGGCGCTGCAGGTCCAGCGTCGGGGCGCCGCCTGTCGCCGGCAGCTTGACCTCGTGTTCCAGCCGGTTCAGCAGGCCGTCGCCGCGGCCCTTGAGCGTTTGCACCCAGACCCGACCTTCCTTGCGCAGGCGCAGCGCCAGGCCGGCCTGGGCCAGGTGCTGTTCGGCGGTGTCGGCGTAAACCGCCTGCAGCCGCGTGGTCTGGGCGCCGTCGCTGGCCACGGCGCGCTCCAAAGCCGCGCGGCAGTGGGTCGGCACCTGGAATTTCAATTCGGTTTCCATGCGCTCTCGTCGTTGCGGGGCCGGGTGGCGACGACTTCAACGTCCACCGCCGAGCTGCCGCGTAAAATGGGCTTCCGATTCTGACTTGCGCCTGGCGCACGCCCCACCATGCCGTTCTTCTGGAAGCCCTACACCTCGGACGTCACCCGCTTCATCCAGACCCTGAAGGACAGCAAGCCGGCGCTGGAAGGCGAACAGCGCGCCGGTCGAGCCCTGCTGTGGGACCGCAAACTGGACCGCACCGAACAGGCTGAATGGCGTGACGCCCAGGTGGCGCAGCAGCCCTACGTCTACCAGACGAAATGAAGTGAAGTGAAGCCGCCCAGCCCGCTGCTGATCGCCACCCGTCGGGGGGACCGTGCGCCCGCGGCCCGGCGACGCCGGTTGCGCGGCGGGAGGCCGGGTCGGGTCAGCGCGCGTGGCTGAGGGCGGCGTCGAACTGGCGGGCCGTGACGACGGCATGCCGCTGGTGGTCGACCAGGTGGCGGTGGCGCGGCTGTATGGCGAACCGCTGTTCCGCATGCCGACCGACCTCTACATCCCGCCGGATGCGCTGGAGGTCTTCCTCGAAGCTTTCGAAGGCCCGCTGGACCTGCTGCTCTACCTGATACGCCGGCAGAACTTCAACATCCTGGATATCCCGCTGGCCAGCGTCACGCGGCAGTATTTGGATTACGTCGACCAGATCCGCCGGCACAACCTGGAACTGGCCAGCGAATACCTGCTGATGGCGGCCATGCTCATCGAGATCAAGAGCCGCATGCTCTTGCCACCGAAGAAAAGTGCGGACGGCGGCGAAGTCGAAGATCCACGCGCCGAACTGGTGCGACGGCTGGTTGAATACGAGCAGATCAAACTGGGCGCTGCGCAACTGGACGCCCTGCCACAGCTGGGCCGCGACTTCCTGCGCGCCCAGGTCCACATCGAGCAGAGCCTGGCGCCGCGCTGGCCTGAAGTGCAAGCTGACGAGTTGCGGCTGGCCTGGCTGGACATCCTGCAGCGCGCCAAGAACAACCGGCACCACGTCATCAGCCGCGAACAGCTCAGCGTGCGCGAGCACATGAGCATCGTGCTGCGCCGCCTGCAAGGCCAGCGCTTCGTCGAATTCCACGACCTGTTCGACACCACGCGCGGCGTGCCGGTGCTGGTCGTGACCTTCATCGCGATGCTCGAACTCAGCCGCGAGCACCTGCTGGAGGTGACGCAGGCCGAGGCCTTTGCGCCCATCTACGTCCGGCTGGCCTACACGCCCAGCTAGTCGGCACCCACCGCACACGAACAAGGTCCGCGGCATGTCCTGGATAAAGAAGGAATTGCGCAAGCGCGAACGCCTGGAGGCCCGTGCCGCTGCACTGGAGCCGGGTTCGCAGGACAGCGAACAGGCCGGCGAAGTCGCTGCCCTGGCCGCCGCCAAGACCCAGGCGCTGTGGGACCGCATCGAGGCGACCCATGCGGCCCTGCCCGAGCCCCTGCGGTTGAAACGGGAGGTCCCGGATAGTCTTGAATTTCCGTCAGAACGCGCTGCCATGCGGGTCCTGCTGAGCGCCAAGAATGGCGCCTGCATCGGCTACACCGGCGATGCCGTGCGCTACCTCTGGCCGAAGAAGAACGCGAGCAAGAGCAACAACTTCTGGATCCGCTGGCAAGTCGGCCCCGGTTATGTCGTCAGCCGACGGACCCGGCCAACGCTGTTGCGCGACGCCACCGAGGAGCGGGCTTTCCAGGACTCGGCGGTCGACCACATCCTGCGCTGCCTGGTCACCGAGCGGAAGGTCAGCTTCAGATCGGTCCGCAAGCGCCGCTTCTGGCTGTTCTGATCGACGCTCGCTGAAGGCCAGCCTGCGGGTGGCCTGCCGCGCAGCCTCGGGACGGGCCGGTCAAGCCTGCAGGGCGCTGGGGTCGAAGTTGCCCCCGCACAGCACCAGCGCCACCCGTTCGTGACGGGCCGGTTGCACGACGTGGGCCCGCAGCGCCGCCAGGCCCAGCGCCGCAGCGGGCTCGACGGCCAGGCGAAGACTGCGCCACAAGTGCTGCTGCGCCGCGCTGATGTCGGCATCGGCCACCCGGTGCGACGCGGCGACGAATTGCTGCGTGATCGGCCAGGCCACAGCGCCGATGCGCTGCGCGCCCAGCGCGTCGGCGGCCAGCCCGGATACGGTCACATCCACCGGAGCGCCGGCTGCACGCGCTGCGTGCAGGGTCGGTGAACCGTAAGGCTCCAGCGCTTCCACACGGCAGCGCCCGGCGAACCAGGCGGCCATGCCACCGATCAAGCCGCCACCGCCCACGCTGACCAGCACCCGGTCGGGCAGGCCGCCCTCGTCTTCGATTTCGCGGGCCAGCGTGCCAGCGCCGGCCACCACTTCGGGCTGGTCGTAGGCGTGCATCAGCAAGGCCCCGCTGACTTGCTGGCGCTGCAGGCAGGCGGCCAGCGCGTCGGCATAGGCCGCGCCACCGACCACCAGCCGGGCCTGCAGCGCGACCAGGGCCTGGCGCTTGGCCGGGGAAGCCAATTCAGGCACGAAGACCTCGCAGGGCACGCCCAGCACCCGGGCGGCCGTCGCCACCGCTATGCCGGCATTGCCGCCGGACGCGATGACGACGCCGGCCGGCGGTAGGGCCTGGGCCAGCATGCGGTTGAACATGCCGCGAGCCTTGAAACTGCCGCCGGCTTGCAGGTGTTCCAGCTTCAGCCAGATCTCGGCACAGTCCACACCCAGGGCGGCGCCGGGCAGGCGCAACAGCGGCGTGCGCCGCACCGAGCCCGCGATGCGCGCAGCGGCCTGGGCGATGGTGTCGCGGTCGACAGTCAGGGGCACGGTCGGGGCGCGGTGTGGCAAAGGGCTTGCCGATCGCCGGATGGCGAGCGGCAAGCCCGGTCCTCAATGCGGCAGGCCGTCGGCCGCGACCACGGCTGGCGCTGCTGCTGCTGCTGCGACCTCGGGTTGGGTCGCGCTGGCCACCGGCTCGTCATCGGACAAAGGCTGCGGCGCCCTCTCGAGGGCCACGGCCAGGACCTGATCGATCCAGCGCACGGGCACGATCTCAAGCTTGTTCTTGGCGTTCTCGGGGATGTCCTGCAAGTCCTTGACGTTGTCCTCGGGGATCAGCACCGTCTTCACACCACCCCGGTGGGCTGCCAGCAGCTTTTCCTTCAAGCCGCCGATGGCCGTGACCTCGCCGCGCAAGGTGATCTCGCCCGTCATCGCCACATCTGCGCGCACCGGGATGCCCAGCAGGGCCGAGACCAGGGCCGTGGTCATGGCCGCGCCAGCGCTCGGGCCATCCTTGGGCGTGGCGCCATCTGGCACGTGGATGTGGATGTCGCGCTTCTCGAAGATCTCGTCCTTCAGGCCCAGCCGACGGGCTCGCGAACGCACAACGGTGCGGGCCGCCTCGACGGACTCCTTCATCACATCGCCCAGCGAACCGGTGCGGATGATGTTGCCCTTGCCCGGCATCACCGTGGCTTCGATGGTCAGCAGGTCGCCACCCACCTCGGTCCACGCCAGACCGACCACCTGACCGACCTGGTTCTTCATCTCGGCGCGGCCGAAGTCGAACTTGCGCACGCCCAGGAAGTCGTTGAGGTTCTCGTCGGTGACGACGACCTTGCCTTCGTACTTCTTCAGCGCGATGCCCTTGACCACCTTGCGGCAGATCTTGCCGATCTCGCGTTCCAGCGAACGCACGCCGGCTTCCCGCGTGTAGTAGCGCAGGATGGCCCGCAAGGCGGACTCGGTGATCTCCATCTCGCCGTCCTTCAGACCATTGTTGGTGGCCTGCTTGGGCATCAGGTAGCGCTGCGCAATGTTGAGCTTTTCGTCCTCGGTGTAGCCGGCCAGGCGGATGACTTCCATCCGGTCCAGCAAGGCCGGCGGGATGTTCATCGAATTGCTGGTGGCCACGAACATCACGTCGGACAGGTCGAAATCGACCTCGACGTAGTGGTCGCTGAAGGTGTGGTTCTGCTCGGGGTCCAGCACTTCGAGCAGCGCCGACGACGGGTCGCCGCGGAAGTCCATGCCCAGTTTGTCGATCTCGTCCAGCAGGAAGAGCGGGTTGCGCACGCCGATCTTGCTCAGGCTCTGCAGCACCTTGCCCGGCATGCTGCCGATGTAGGTGCGGCGGTGGCCGCGGATCTCGGCCTCGTCGCGCATGCCGCCCAGAGCCATGCGGACGAACTTGCGCCCGGTGGCCCGCGCCACACTCTGGCCCAGGCTGGTCTTGCCGACGCCCGGCGGGCCGACCAGGCACAGGATGGGCGCCTTGACCTTGTCCACGCGTTGCTGCACGGCAAGGTATTCGAGAATGCGGTCCTTGACTTTTTCCAGGCCGAAGTGGTCCTCGTTCAGCACGTGCTCGGCATTCGCCAGGTCGTGCTTGATCTTGGTCTTCTTCTGCCAGGGCAGGTTGATCAGGGTGTCGATGAAATTCCGCACCACGGTCGCTTCGGCCGACATGGGCGACATCAGCTTGAGCTTCTTCAGCTCGCTGTCAGCTTTCTTGCGCGCTTCCTTGGTCATGCGCGCGGCTTTGATCTTCTTCTCGAGTTCTTCGAGATCGGCGCCTTCTTCGCCGTCGCCCAGCTCCTTCTGGATGGCCTTGACCTGCTCGTTCAGGTAGTACTCGCGCTGGCTCTTTTCCATCTGCCGCTTGACGCGGCCGCGGATGCGCTTTTCGACCTGCAGGATGTCGACTTCGTGTTCCAGCAGTTCCAGCAGCTTTTCCAACCGCTTGGCCACGCTGAACAGGTCGAGCACGGCCTGCTTGGCTTCCAGCTTCAGCGGCAGGTGCGCGGCGATGGTGTCGGCCAGGCGACCCGGGTCGTCGATGCCAGCAATGCTGGTCAGGATCTCGGGCGGGATCTTCTTGTTGAGCTTGACGTACTGGTCGAACTGCTGCGTGACGGCGCGGCGCAGGGCCTCGATCTCGGGCGTGGCGTCGGCACCCGGCTGCACCGGCACCACTTCGCCAACGAAGTAGTCGTTGTCTTCGGTAATGCGCGTGGTGTGCGCCCGTTGCACGCCTTCGACCAGCACCTTCACCGTGCCGTCGGGCAGCTTCAGCATCTGCAGGATGGAGCTGACGCAGCCGATGTCGAACATGTCGTCGGCCTTGGGCTCGTCCTTGCCAGCGGCCTTCTGGGCCACCAGCATGATCTGACGGCCCTGCTCCATCGCAGCCTCGAGCGCCTTGATGGATTTCGGGCGTCCCACGAACAGCGGGATGACCATGTGCGGGAAGACGACCACATCGCGCAGCGGCAGCAGCGGCAGCGTGATCGGGTCTGAAGGAAGGATGGGATGTCCGGACATTGAAGCCTCACTTTCTCAGGTACACGTGGGGCCCGAGATCAGGAATACAAGATAACTGTTGGCCCCCAAGCTCGCTGGCGCTCGCTGCCCCCCGAAGGGGATGCCCCGCTGCCGGCCCGGCAGAGCCGGTTCCGGGGCGGGTTGCTGGGTCGCGTTCTGGTTCGCGTCAGTTAGGCGGAGGCTTTCTTTTCTCTGTAGACGAGCAGGGGCTTGGTGCCGTCTTCGATGATGTGGTCGTCGATCACCACCTTGGACACGCCATCGAGCGTGGGCAGGTCGAACATGGTGTCGATCAGCGAGTGCTCCATGATGGACCGCAAACCGCGGGCGCCGGTCTTGCGCAACAGCGCCTTGCGGGCAATGGCCAGCAAGGCCGACGGGCGAATTTCAAGCTCCACGCCGTCCATCGCAAACAGCTTCTGGTACTGCTTGACCAAGGCATTCTTCGGCTCGGTCAGGATCTGGATCATGGCCTCTTCGGTCAGCTCGCCCAGCGTGGCGATGACCGGCAGGCGGCCGACCAGTTCGGGGATGAGCCCGAACTTGATCAGGTCCTGCGGCTCGGCCTCGCGGAAGAGGTCGGCCGCGCGCTTTTCGTTCTTGCTGTGCACGCTGGCCGAAAAGCCGATGCCCGACTTCTCGGTGCGGCTCTGGATGACCTTTTCCAGGCCGTCGAAAGCGCCGCCGCAGATGAACAGGATGTTGGTCGTGTCGATCTGCAGGAAGTCCTGGTTCGGGTGCTTGCGTCCGCCCTGCGGCGGCACGCTGGCCATCGTGCCTTCGACCAGCTTGAGCAGCGCCTGCTGCACGCCTTCGCCCGAGACGTCACGCGTGATGCTGGGGTTGTCGGCCTTGCGGCTGATCTTGTCGATCTCGTCGATGTAGACGATGCCGCGCTGCGCGCGCTCGACGTCGTAATTGCAGTTCTGCAGCAACTTCTGGATGATGTTCTCGACGTCCTCACCCACGTAGCCGGCTTCGGTCAGCGTGGTGGCGTCGGCAATCACGAAAGGCACGTTCAGCAGGCGCGCAAGCGTCTGTGCCAGCAACGTCTTGCCCGAACCCGTGGGCCCGATCAGCAGGATGTTGCTCTTGGTCAGCTCGACCTCGTCCTTGGACGCATTCGCGCCCATGTGCTTCAAGCGCTTGTAGTGGTTGTAGACCGCCACCGAGAGGGTCCGCTTGGCGACGTCCTGCCCGATCACATACTGATCGAGGCTGGACTTGATCTCGCCGGGCACCGGCAGGTCGGACTTGCTGGACTTGGCGGTGCCTCCATCGGCGGGGACTTCATCGCGGATGATGTCGTTGCACAGCTCGATGCATTCGTCGCAGATGAACACCGACGGCCCAGCGATGAGCTTCTTCACTTCGTGCTGGCTCTTGCCGCAGAACGAACAGTAAAGAACCTTCTCGCCTGAGGCGCCCTTTTTGTCTGCCATGTGTGTGCTTTTGGGAATGATGCGCGGGGGTGCCGTCGCATCATAGATCAACTGAAACGACCGTACTGCGCGAGAAAAAGGCCCGAAATCGGGCCCTGTGCGGTACCGGTCGGGCGCGCTGGTCGCCGCCGGAAAGCAGCCCGGTCAGGCCCGCTTGTCGAGGACCTGATCGATGAGACCGTACGCCTTGGCCTCATCGGGCGACAGCCACTTGTCGCGTTCCATGTCGGCCGCGATGCGCTCCAGCGGCTGCCCCGTGCGGTCGGCATAGATGCGGTTGAGCTGCTCGCGGGTCTTGATGATCTCGCGCGCCTGGATCTCGATGTCGGAGGCCTGCCCCTGGGCACCGCCCGAGGGCTGGTGGATCATGACGCGCGAATTCGGCAGCGCCGACCGCTTGCCCTTGGCGCCGGCCATCAGCAGGAAAGAACCCATGCTGGCGGCCATGCCCATGCACAGGGTCGACACGTCGGGCTTGATGAACTGCATGGTGTCGTAGATCGACAGCCCCGCGCTCACGCTGCCACCCGGCGAGTTGATGTACAGAAAGATGTCCTTGTCGGGGTTCTCGCTCTCCAGAAACAGCATCTGGGCGACGACCAGGTTGGCCGTGCCGTCGTTGACCGGGCCGACCAGGAAGATGATGCGCTCGCGCAGCAGCCGGCTGTAGATGTCGTAGGCGCGTTCGCCACGACCCGACTGTTCGATCACGATGGGCACCATGCCCAGTCCTACGGTGTCTTGAACGCTCATCAAATTTCCTTACGCTCGGGAATCAAGCGGCTGTCATCAGTTCGTCGAACGGTAGCACCTTGTCGATGACCTTCGCGCTCTTGAGCACGAACTCGGTCACGTTGTTCTCGATGACCACGGCCTCGACTTCGGCCATGCGCTGGCGGTCGCCCAGGTACCAGCGCATGACTTCGCTGGGCTTCTCGTAACTCTGGCTGAGTTCTTCGATGTGGGCCTGCAGCTGCTCGGGCTGGGCGCGCAGATTGTTGGCGCGCACCAGTTCGGCCACCACCAGGCCCAGGCGCACGCGGCGCTCGGCCTGGGGCTTGAAGATCTCGGCCGGAATCGGCGCCGTGGCGGCGTCCTTCACGCCGCGCTGCTTCAGGTCGGCCCGGGCGTTCTCGATCAGGCGGTCGGTCTCGCCCGCGACCAGTGCCTTGGGCAGGTCCAGCGTGGCGGCGTTGGACAGGGCGTCCATCACGGCCGCCTTGTTACGGGCCAGCACGCGGAACTTCACCTCGCGCTCGAGGTTCTTCTTCACGTCGGCGCGCAGGCCTTCGACGGTGCCTTCCTGGATGCCCAGCGACTTGGCCAGGGCCTCGTCGATGGCGGGCAGGTTCTGCGCTTCGATCTTGCTGACCGTGACCAGGAAGTCGGCTTCCTTGCCGGCCACGTCCTGGCCGTGGTAGTCGGCCGGAAAGCTCAGCGGGAAGGTCTTGCTTTCGCCGACTTTCATGCCGCGCACGGCCTGGTCGAACTGGGCCAGCATCTGGCCCTCGCCGATGATGAACTGAAAGGCCTCGGCCTTGCCGCCGGCAAACGGTTCGCCGTCGATCTTGCCTTCGAAGTCGATGGTGACGCGGTCGGTCTCGATGGCGCCCTCATCCTTGGCACGCAGGCCGAAGGTGCGGCGCTGCTTGCGCAGGATCTCGACCGTGCGGTCGATGGCGGCTTCGGTCACTTCGGTGGACACGCGCTCGATCTCGGCAGCAGACAGATCGCCGATGAGCACCTCGGGGTAGACCTCGAAGGTGGCGTCGAAAGACAGCATGTCGGCCGGCGATTCGTCCTTCTGCGCGATGCGCGGGGCACCGGCCACCCGCAGCTGGGCTTCGTTGGTGGCGTCGTTGAAGGCCTGGCCGACGCGGTCGTTGACGACCTCGTACTGGACCTGGTAACCGTAGCGCTGGGCGACCACCGACATCGGCACCTTGCCGGTGCGGAAGCCGTCGGCCTTGACCGTGCGCGACAGCTTTTTCAGCCGGGCCTCGACGTCGCCATGGATGGTGGCGGCCGGCAGCGTCAGGGTGATGCGACGCTCGAGCTTCTCTAGGGTTTCAACGGTGAAGGCCATGGTGTCTCGTTCAAGCTTAAGTTTGGGGCTGAAGATGCAGATGTTCTGGTGCGCGGGGCGGGACTCGAACCCGCACACCCGTGAAGGCGTCAGGACCTAAACCTGGTGCGTCTACCAATTTCGCCACCCGCGCAGGGGGTTCGCCGAAGTCGGCAAACCGTACATTTTAGCGTCAGCCTGCCGGCAGCACACGCTGCACGCGGAACCAGGCCGCGTACATCGCCGGCAGCGCCAGCAGCGTCAAGGCCGTGGCCACGATCAGGCCGCCCATGATGGCCACCGCCATCGGCCCCCAGAACACGCTGCGCGACAGCGGAATCATGGCCAGCACGGCGGCCGCCGCCGTCAGCACGATGGGCCGGAAACGCCGCACCGCCGATTCGACGATGGCCTCCCAGGCCGGCACGCCGTGGCGGCGGTCCTGCTCGATCTGGTCGATCAGGATCACCGAGTTGCGCATGATCATGCCCATCAGCGCGATCACACCCAGCAGCGCCACGAAGCCGAAAGGCCGGTTCAGCAGCAACAGGGCCGCCGCCACGCCAGGGATGCCCAGCGGCCCCGTCAGGAAGACCAGCACGGCGCGGCTGAAGCTCTGCAACTGCAGCATCAGCAGGGTGAAGATCAGGAACAGCATCACCGGTGCGCCCGCGGCGATCGAGCCCTGTCCCTTGCTGCTCTCCTCGACCGCGCCGGCGATCTCGATGCGGTAGCCCGGCGGCATCTTCGCCGCCAGCGCCTGCAGCCGCGGCCAGACCTGCGCCGTGACGGTCGGGCCCTGGACGCCCTCGACCACGTCGCCCTGGATGGTCACGGCGAAGTTGCGCCCGTCGCGCCACAGCACGCCCGGTTCCCAGGTGAAACCGACCTGGGCGATCTGCGTCAGCGGCACCGCGCGGCCGCTGGCCGTCGGCACGTAGGCCTTGCCGATGTCGGTGATGGCCTGGCGCTCTTCCAGGGGCTGGCGCAGCACGATGTCGACCAGCTTGTCGCCTTCGCGGTACTGGCCGATGGTGCTGCCCGACAGGATGGTCCGCGAGGCCTGGGCGATGGCCTGGCTGGTGATGCCCAAGGCGCGGGCCTTGTCCTGGTCGATATTCAGGCTCAGCACCTTGACCGATTCGTTCCAGTTGTCATTGACGCCCCGCATGCTGGCGTTGGCACGCAACAGGTCCTTGGCCTGGTCGGCCCAGGCCCGAACCTGCGCAGCGTCGATGCCGACCACGCGGAACTGCACCGGGTAGGGCACCGGCGGGCCGTTGGGCAGCAGCTTCACGCGGCCGCGGATTTCGGGGAATTCGCTGGCCAGCAACTGCGGCAGGCGCAGGCGCAGGGCCTCGCGCTGCTGGAGGTCTTTCGGCAGCACGATGACCTGGCTGACATTGCTCTGCGGGAAGACCTGGTCCAGCGGCAGGTAAAAACGCGGCACGCCGCTGCCGATCCAGGTGGTGACACTGGCCACGCCGGCCTCCTGCATCATCCGCGCCTCGAAGCGTTGGGCGATCGCCTCGCTCTGCTGGATGGTCGAGCCCTCGGGCAGCCACAGGTCGACCAGGATCTCGGGCCGGCTGGAATCGGGGAAGAACTGCTGCTGCACCCGGCCCATGCCGGCGATGCCCAAGGCGAAGCTCAGCACGGTCAGGGCGATGGTGATCCAGCGGTGCTGCACGCACCAGTTCACGGCGCGCCGGAAACCGTTGTAGAACGGCGTGTCGAACAGTTCGTGGGGGCCGTCACCGCCGCCCGACGCATGCCCGCCCGCCCTGGCGTGGGTGTGCAACAGCGCCGCGCCCAGGTAGGGCACGAAGTAGACCGAGACCAGCCAGGAGATGACCAGCGCGGCGGCCGTGACGGCGAAGATCGCGAAGGTGTATTCGCCGGTCACCGACTTGGCCAGGCCTATCGGCAGAAAGCCTGCGGCCGTGATCAAGGTGCCCGTCAACATCGGCATGGCCGTCACGTCGTAGGCGAAGGTGGCGGCGCGCATCTTGTCGTAGCCCTCTTCCAGCTTGCGCACCATCATCTCGACGGCAATGATGGCGTCGTCCACCAGCAGGCCCAGCGCGATGATCAGGCTGCCCAGCGAAATCTTGTGCAGGCCCACGCCCCAGTAGTACATGACCACGAAGGTGATGGCCATCACCAGCGGGATCGTGATGCCCACCACCAGGCCCGGCCAGATGTCCAGTGTCGGTCGCCAGCTGCCGGGTTTGAAATGCAGGCCCAGGCTGATGAAGCTGACCAGCAGCACGATGACCACGGCTTCGATCAGCACGCCGACGAACTCGCCCACCGAGCGCGTCACGGCCTGCGGCTGATCCTGCACCTGCTGGATGGCGATGCCCAGCGGCAGGTCCTTCTGCGCCTGGGCCACGGCCCGCTGCAGGGCCTTGCCCAGCGCGATGATGTCGCCGCCCTTGGCCATGGAAACGCCCAGCGCGATGACCTGCTGCCCCTGGTGGCGCACCTGGGTGGTGGGGGGGTCGGCGACGTCGCGGCGCACATCGGCCAGGTCGCCCAGGCGCAGGGTGGTGGCCACGCCGGTGGCGGCATTGGTGGCGCGTATCGGGAAACGCCGAAGCTCGTCCACCGAATTGAACTGGCCGCCGACCCGCACCTGCAGATTTTCCAGGCCGGCATTCAGCACGCCGGCGCCCTCGACCGCGTTCTGCGCACCGATCTGCGCGATGACCTGGTTGAAATCCAGGCCCAGCTGGGCCAGCCGCCGCTGCGAGATCTCGACGAAGACCTTCTCGGCCTGCGCGCCGAAGACTTCGACCTTGGCGACGTCTTCCACCTTGAGCAGTTGCTGGCGCACCCGCTCGGCCTGCACCCGCAGTTCCTCGCGGCTGAAGCCGTCGGCCGACAGCGCGAAGATGGACCCGTAGACGTCGCCGAAGTCATCGTTGAAGACCGGGCCGATGACGCCGGCCGGCAGGGTCTGCCGCATATCGCCGATGCGCTTGCGCGCCTGGTACCAGCTGTTGGCGACTTCCTTGGGCGGCGAGCTGTCCTTCAGCTGGAAAAGGGTCAGCGATTCACCCGGCTTGGTGTAACTGCGGATCTTGTCGGCGTAGGGCACTTCCTGCAGCGCCTTCTCGACCTTGTCGGTGACCTGCTCGGCCATCTGCAAGGCGCTGGCGCCGGGCCAGTAGGCCTGGACCACCATCGCCCGAAAGGTGAACGGCGGGTCCTCGTCCTGGCCCAGCTGGAAATAGGCCGCGATGCCCAGCAGCATCAGCACCACCATCAGGTAGCGCGTCAGGGCCGGGTGTTCGAGCGCCCAGCGCGAGATGTTGAAGCGGGCCGGGGCCTGGGGGTCTGCTGCGTGCATGGCCGTCCCCGATCAGCGGCCCGCGGCCGGCGCCGAGCCGGCAGCCGCCAGCGCCGGGGCCGGGGCCGCAGGGGGCTGGTAGTACGCCACTTTCTGGCCCGGTGTCAGGGCATGCACGCCCGCCGTCACGACGATCTGCCCAGGGCTCAGGCCGCCCGAGACCACCACGCTGTTGCCGTCGGCGCCGGCCACCTGGATGGGCTGTGCCCTGACCGTCATGCTCGCGCGATCGACCAGCCAGACCGCCGTCTGGCCCTGCTGCTGGGTCACGGCGCTCAAGGGCAGCCGGGTGACGCCCTGCAGGCGCGGCAGGGCCATGACGACGCTGACGGTCTGCCCCAGCAGCAGCGTCGCGCCACCCAGGTCGGCCTTGACCTGGAAGGTGCGGGTGGCCGGGTCGGCCGCTGCGGCGATCTCGCGCACGGTGGCCGGCAGGCTGGCCGTCGCGCCCCACGGCCGGACCTTCAGCAAGCCGGCCTGGCCCAGCAGCGCCCGGATCGCCGGCAGCTGGTCTTCGGGCACGGCAAACACCGCGTCGCGCGGGCCATCGTGTGCCACGCGCACCACCGGGGTACCGGCCGCCAGCACCGCACCGACCTCGGCTTCCACCGCCACCACGACGCCCGCCACCGGGGCCCGCAAAGCGCCGTAGCCAGCCTGGTTGTTCTGCACCTGCAGCTGGGCCTGCGCCTGGTCCAGCGCGGCCTTCTGGGCCTTCAGCGCGGCCTCGCGGCGCTCGAGCTCGAGCGCGCCGATGAAACCCTGGTCGCGCAGGGCTTTGTAGCGCTTGAACTCGGCGTCGGCCAGCTCGTAATGGGTCTGCGCAGCGCGCACCCCGGCCGCAGCAACGTCCTGCGCCAGCACCAGGTCGGCGGTGTCGATCTGCGCCAGCAGCTGGCCCGCCTTCACGGCCTGGCCGACCTCGGCGGCGCGGCTGACCAGCTTGCCCGGCACGCGCAGGCCCAGACGCGACTCGACGCGGGCGCGCACCTCGGCGGCATATTCGTGGGCGCCGCCGGCGCTGTCGACACCCAGGGTCAGCGTGCGGACCGCCCGCACCGGTTCGGGCGCCACCTCGCCGCGCCCGCAGCCCGCGAGCTGGATCAGGCCCGCCACCGCGGCGGCAAGGAACAAGCGGACTGGCGTGGCATTCATCGGCGGACCTTGGCAAAGCGCGCAGCGCAAGGCGCTGGCAAGTTAATGACTGACTGGTCATTAATATAGAAGGCGGCTCCGGGCCTGTCAAACGCAGCCGCCGCAAAGACCCCCGCGCAGACTGGCGAGAATCGGCCCCTGTGAGCATCGAACACTACGAAAACTTCCCTGTCGCATCCCTGCTGTGCCCACCGCGTCTGCGGCCGGCCATCACCGCGATCTACCACTACGCCCGCACGGCCGACGACATCGCCGACGAAGGCGATGCATGCGCCGCCGACAGGCTGGCCGACCTGATGGCCTACCGCCAGGGCCTGCAGGCGACGCTGGCCGGCCAGCCGCCGACGGCGCGCTGGGCCGGCGTGTTCAAGCCGCTGCGCGAGGCCGTGGTGCAGCATCGCCTGCCCCCCGCCTTGCTGCACCAGTTGCTGGACGCCTTCGAGCAAGATGTCCGCAACCCGTCCTACCCCGACAGGGCGGCGTTGCTGGCTTACTGCAGCCGTTCGGCCGACCCGGTCGGGCGGCTGTTGCTGCACCTGTACGGCATCACCGACCCGGGCTTGCTGCAGCAATCGGACGCCATCTGCAGCGCCCTGCAACTGATCAACTTCTGGCAGGACCTGAGCGTCGACAGCCCACGCCACCGCCACTACGTCCCTGAAGCGGACCGGCAGCGCCAGGGCCTGACCCTGCAAGCCCTGGTGTCGTGCCAGGACAGCCCCGCAGCGCGTCGCCTGGTGCGCGATTTGTGCGACTGGGCCGAGGCCTTGATGCGCAGTGGTGCACCGCTGGCGCTGGCGGTGCCGGGACGCGCCGGCTGGGAACTTCGCCTGGTGGTGCAGGGCGGCCTGCGCATTCTGGAGAAAATCAGGCACATGGACCATGCCGCCCTCACCTCTCGCCCCAGCTTGAGCCGCCGCGACGCCCCGCTGCTGCTGTGGCGCGCCTTGCGCATGCGGGCGGTCGCCGCATGACGCCGCAGCAATACGTGCAGGACAAGGCCGCCAGCAGCGGCTCTTCGTTCTACTACGCCTTCTTGTTCCTGCCGCCGACGCGGCGGGCCGCGATCACCGCTTTCTACGCCTACTGCCGCGAGGTCGACGACGTGGTCGACGAGGTCAGCGACCCGACGCTGGCGGCGACCAAGTTGCACTGGTGGCGCCAGGAAGTGGCGCGCGCCTACGCCGGCCAGCCCAGCCACCCGGTGATGCAGGCGCTGATGCCGCTGGCGGCGGACTACGGCATCAGCGCTGAACACCTGCAGGCCGTCATCGACGGCTGCCAGACCGACCTCGATCAGACCCGCTTCCTGGACTACCCGGCGCTGCAGCGCTATTGCCATCTGGTGGCCGGCGTGGTGGGCGAAGTCGCCGCCAACATCTTCGGCCGCAGCGAGGCCGCCACGGTGGCCTATGCCCACCAGCTCGGCCTGGCCATGCAGTTGACCAACATCATCCGCGACGTCGGCGACGACGCCCGCCGCGGCCGCATCTACCTGCCGGTGTCGGAACTGCAGCGCTTCGATGTCAAGGCCCACGAACTGCTCAAGCGCGATGCACCCTGGGGCTACAGCGAGCGCTTCACGGCCCTGATGCGTTTCCAGGCCGAGCGGGCCCACGCCGCCTACGACAGCGCGCTGGCCCTGTTGCCGCCAGCCGACCGCCACGCGCAAAAACCCGGTCTGATGATGGCCAACATCTACCGCACGCTGCTGCGCGAAATCGAGGCGCAGGGCTTCCAGGTGCTGCATCAACGGACCTCGCTGACGCCGCTGCGCAAGCTGTGGATCGCCACCCTCACGCACCTGCGTGGCCACTGATTGCTGGCCCGTGCAGGCCGCGCCATGAAGCTGGCCATCATCGGCGGCGGCTGGGCCGGGCTGGCGGCAGCCGTGCGGGCCGTGCAGGCCGGGCACGAGGTGGCGCTGTTCGAGATGGCCGCCCAGCTAGGCGGTCGCGCGCGGGGTGTCGACGTGGCGGGCCTGGCCCTCGACAACGGCCAGCACATCCTGATCGGCGCCTACCGCCGGACGCTGGACCTGATGCGCACCGTGGGGGTCGACGAGCAGGCCGTGTTCGACCGCCGGCCGCTGGAACTGCGCTACCCCGATGGCCGCGGCCTGCGCATGCCGCCCGGGCCGGCCTGGCTGGGTTTCGGACGCGCCGTGGCCGGCTGCCGGGGCTGGACCTGGCGCGACCGCACGGCGCTGGTCGGGACTGCTGCCGGGTGGGCGCTGGCCGGTTTTCGCTGCGCGCCCACGCTGAGCGTGGCCGAACTCTGCCGCAGCCTGCCACCGGCGGTGCGGGAACTGCTGATCGACCCGCTCTGCGTGGCCGCGCTGAACACGCCGGCAGCGGACGCCAGCGCCGCCGTGCTGCTGCGCGTCTTGCGCGACGCCCTGTTCGGCGGCGCGGGGTCGGCCGACCTGCTGCTGCCGCGCCGCTCGCTGCGCGCCCTGCTGCCCGAGCCGGCAGCGGCCTGGCTGCAGGCGGCCGGTGCGCGCGTCGAATGCGGCCGGCGCGTCGAGCAGCTCGCGCCCGCCGGCGCAGGCTGGCAGGTGGACGGTGAGCCCTTCGACGGTGTCATCCTGGCCTGCACGGCCCAAGAGGCAGGCCGGCTGACGCGCGACGCCGCCGCCGACTGGTCTGAACAGGCCGCCGCCCTGCGCTACGAACCGATCGTGACCGTCTACCTGCAGGCCCCGGGCGCGCGCCTGCCCGCACCGATGACGGCCCTGATCGAAGGCCCACAGGCGCCGGCCCAGTTCGCCTTCGACCACGGCGCGCTCGGTGCGACGCCCGGCCTGTTCGCCTTCGTCATCAGCGGCGCGAGGCACTGGGTCGATGCCGGGCTGGCCGCCACCGCCCAGGCCGTGCTGCAGCAGGCCCTGCAAGACTTCGCACCGGGCACCTGGCCGGCAGCACCCACGCTGCTGAAGGTGCTGGCCGAGAAGCGCGCCACCTTCCGCTGCGCGCCCGGGCTGGCGCGACCGCCGGCCGACATCGCCCGCGGGCTGGTGGCTGCTGGCGACTACGTCGAAGGGCCCTACCCGGCCACGCTGGAAGGCGCGGTGCAGTCCGGCGAAAACGCGCTGCGACGGCTGGCTTGAGCGCCTTCAGCGGCGGGCAAAGGGCGCCGCCAGCGGCTCGCCGACGAAGAGACTCTGCTGCGGCCAGGCGACGCTTTTCCAGTAGGCCTCGATGGCGGTCGCGCCTTGCAGGTAATGGCCCAGCAGCACCTGCGGATGGGGGAACTTCTGCAGGTGGTTGCAGGGCTCGCTGACCGTGCCGTGGCTGGCCGTGGCGCCGGCATCCAGCCAGGCCAGCGCGGTGCTCTGGCCGTGGTTGCCGAACAGGTCCCCGCCCACCGAAGTCAGGTGGTCGCCCAAGCCGCCTGGCGCCCAGTCCGGCGGCGGGTCGAGCTGCACGCGTGCACTGCCGGTGATGGCCATCAGCACCTGGCGCGCCGCAGCCAGTTCGGCAGCCGGCGCGATACGGATGTCGACGCGCGGCCCCGCCAGGTAGCCGGGCGCCGGGTACAACCGGGTCCGCACGCGCCGCGCCACGTCGTCGGTCGTCAGGAACATCGCCGTGGCCGGTGGCCGGCCGCGCAGCAGCAGGGCGCCGTCGGCCGCCACGCCGCGGTCGATCAAGGCGCGGCCCTGCTCGGCGTTGCGCGCCGCCAGCAGCATCGACGGCCGCCAGCCCAGGTCGGTGAGGGGCTTGAACGAAGCCGAGTTGAAATAGGGCGAGGCGCGCGAAGCGCCACAGCTGCGTTGGCACAACTCGCTGTCCACGCCCAGCGCCAGCGCTCCGGTGATCGAATTGCACTCCACCGCATAGGGTTGGGCCCAGGCCAAGGCCAAGGCCTGGATGCCGCGTCCGAAATGCCGGTCGATGCGGTCGCGCAAGCCGTCGAATTCGCCGCGCGTCAGGGCCGCGCGCACCGGCACATCCAGACGCAAGACCTGATCGGGCGACAGGCCACGCGCTGCGATGTAGTGCTCGCCGATGCGCACCGAATCGGGGTCAGCCAGGTTGATGACCAGGCCGATGTCGGCCGCATGCAGGCGCCCGGTCAGGCGCGGAACCACAACCGCAGGCGGGGCCTGCGCACGAACCGGCAGCGCAGCAGACGCAGCCAGCGCGGACGAATCGGTCGCGACCTGGGCCGCCGCCAGGCCCGACAGCGCAAGGCCTGCGACGACGGGCAGCGCCACGCTGCACGCGCGCAGCAAGTTGCGGTAGGCGGCCAGCCATTGCGCGATGCAAAATCGCCGCCTACCGAAGGATCCGTCGCCGTCATGTCCAGCAAGGCTCAGCAAACACCCACCATCCAGGTGCTGGAGCGCACCTTCTCGCTGCTCGAGGTACTGGCCGCGCAGCCCGAATCGGTTTCGCTGAAGGACATCAGCGAACGCACCGGCCTGCACCCGTCCACTGCCCACCGCATCCTCAACGATCTGGCCATCGGGCGCTTCGTCGACCGCCCGCAGGCCGGCAGTTACCGACTGGGCATGCGGCTGCTCGAACTGGGCAACCTGGTCAAGGCCCGGCTCGACGTGCGCGACGCCGCGCTGGGGCCGATGCGCGAACTGCACAAGGTGACGCACCAGCCGGTCAACTTGTCGATGCGCCAGGGCGACGAAATCGTCTACATCGAGCGCAGCTACAGCGAACGCTCGGGCATGCAGGTGGTGCGTGCCATTGGCGGCCGGGCGCCCTTGCACCTGACATCGGTGGGCAAGCTGTTCCTGGCTCACGACGATCCGGCGCGGGTTCGGGCCTACGCCACCCGAACGGGCTTGACCGGCCACACGCGCAACAGCATCACCGACGTGGCGCGGCTGGAACGCGAACTCGCCACGGTTCGGGCCATGGGCAGTGCCCGTGACGACGAAGAGCTGGAACTGGGCGTGCGCTGCATGGCCTGCGGCATCTACGACGACCAGGGCAAGCTGCTGGCCGGCCTGTCGGTTTCGGCACCGGCCGACCGGCTGGAAGAGTCGTGGCTGGAACGCGTGAAGGGCACGGCCGCACAGATCTCGGCGGCCTTGGGCTATCGCGGCTGAATCGGGGTCAGGGCGGCGCTGGGTTGCAGCGCCAGCCACTTGCGGATGCGCTCGGCATCACCGGCGCGCGAGTATTTGCCGGCCGAGTCCAGCAAGACCATGATCAGGCTGCGGCCGGCCAGTTGGGCCTGCATGACCAGGCAGCGGCCGGCTGCAGAGATATAGCCAGTCTTCTGCAGACCGATTTCCCATTCCGGGTTGCGCACCAGCCCATTCGTGGTGTGGAACTGCACCTGGCGGCGGCCGACAGGCATCACGGCCTCGATGGAGGTGGACAGGCTGCGGATGATGGGATGGACAAAGGCAGCGCGGACCAGGCGGCTGAGGTCCTCGGCGCTGGACTGGTTGTTGCTGGAAAGGCCCGTCGGCTCGACATAGCGCGTGCTCAGCATGCCCAGTTCATGGGCCTTGGCATTCATGGCGGCCACGAAGGGCTCGACGCCGCCCGGGTAGTTCCGGCCGAGCACGTGCGCAGCCCGGTTCTCCGAGGCCATCAGGGCCAGGTGCAGCATTTCGCCGCGCGTCAGTTGGGTGCCCAAAGCCAGGCGCGAACTGCTGCCGGCCGTGGCCGCAACGTCTTCTTGCGACACCGACAGCGTCTCGTCCAGGGACAGACCCGTCTCGGTGACCACCAAGGCCGTCATCAGCTTGGTGATCGAGGCGATGGGCAACACGACCTGGGAATTCTTGTTGAGCAGGATCTCGTTCGTGTCCTGGTCGATGACGAAGGCCACGCTGGACTTGAGATCGAGCGCTGCTGACGTCTTCTGCAGACCGGAGGCATGACCGAAGGAATTGCTGTACGGCTCGGCGCGCCCCGCTGAACGCCGGGTCGTGCGGAGCGCCGCACGCGGCGGGCGCAGCGGCTTGGCGTGGGCGGACTTGACGCCGTTGGCGGTCTTGACGGACTTGGGCTGCGCCTTCTGGGGGTCTGCGGCCGCATGGCTGGCCACGACAGGCAGGAACGTCATCGACAGGCCGATGGCCAAGGCCAGCAACCGCTTCGTTCCGTTCAGATTCATCTTCAGCATCAGGTTCCCAGCGCAAGCCCGCGGCGGAGTTTAGGCGAAGGCAAAAAAGCACGCAAGATCAAGCGCTTGCGTGTTTTTTCTAAAGTAACGGTGTGCGCCAGTGCACACCGCGTGTCGGCACCCGCCGTCTAGCCCTGTGCAGCCACCCGATCGGCGTTGCTGTGCAGCTTGTTGAGGGCCGACAGATAGGCCTTGGCCGACGCCACGACGATGTCCGGGTCGGCCCCCACGCCATTGACCACCCGGCCGCCGTGCTGCAGACGAACGGTGACTTCGCCTTGTGATTCTGTACTGCCCGAGGTGATGGCATTCACCGAATAGAGCATCATTTCCGCGCCACTTTTCACTTTGGACTCGATGGCCTTGAGGCTGGCGTCGACCGGGCCGTTGCCGTCGCTGTCAGCGTGGTGCTCGACCGCCCCGGCCGAGAACGTGACCGTCGCGTGGGGCCGCTCGCCCATCTCGGAATGCTGAGCCAACGACAGCAGGCGGTAGTGCTCGGCGGCCGGCGTGACGCTCTCGTCGCTGACCAGCGCGATGATGTCCTCGTCGAAGATCTCGCTCTTGCGGTCGGCCAGGTCCTTGAAGCGCGCGAAGGCCGCGTTGATCTCGCCTTCGCTGGCCATCTGGATGCCCAGTTCCTGCAGGCGTTGCTTGAAGGCGTTGCGCCCCGACAACTTGCCCAGCACGATCTTGTTGGCGGCCCAGCCCACGTCTTCGGCGCGCATGATTTCGTAGGTGTCGCGCGCCTTGAGCACGCCGTCCTGGTGGATGCCGCTCGCATGGGCGAACGCGTTGGCGCCGACCACCGCCTTGTTCGGCTGCACGACGAAGCCGGTGGTCTGGCTGACCATGCGCGAGGCCGGCACGATCTGCGTGGTGTCGATGCCCAGATCGAGCTTGAAGTAGTCGCGCCGCGTGCGCACCGCCATCACGACTTCCTCGAGCGAACAGTTGCCGGCGCGTTCGCCCAGGCCGTTGATGGTGCATTCCACCTGCCGCGCCCCGCCGATCATCACGCCGGCCAGCGAATTGGCCACCGCCATGCCCAGGTCGTTGTGGCAGTGCACGCTCCACACCGCCTTGTCGCTGTTGGGCACCCGTTCGCGCAGTTCGCGGATGAAGGCGCCGTACAGCTCGGGAACCGCATAGCCCACGGTGTCGGGGATGTTGACGGTGGTCGCGCCCTCGGCGATCACGGTTTCCAGCACGCGGCACAGGAAGTCCATGTCGGAGCGGTAGCCGTCTTCGGGCGAGAACTCGACATCGCTGCACAGATTGCGGGCGAAGCGCACCGACTGCCTGGCCTGTTCCAGGACCTGGTCGGGCGTCATGCGCAGCTTCTTCTCCATGTGCAGCGCCGAGGTCGCGATGAAGGTGTGGATGCGCGCCCGCTCGGCGCCTTTCAGGGCTTCGGCAGCCCGCGCGATGTCGCGGTCGTTGGCGCGTGCCAGCGAGCACACGGTGACTTCGCGGATGGCATCGGCGATGGCCTTCACGGCCTCGAAGTCGCCGTTGCTGGACGCCGCGAAACCGGCCTCGATCACGTCCACGTGCAGGCGTTCCAACTGGCGCGCGATACGCAGCTTTTCTTCGCGCGTCATCGAAGCGCCGGGCGATTGTTCGCCGTCGCGCAAGGTGGTGTCGAAGATGATGAGCTTGTCGGTCATGGTGGTTCGCCTCATTGCGTTGTAGGGGGTTCACACGCAGCGCTGAAAGTTCAACGGCCCGCTGCTGTGCGCTGGCGGGCCGTTGATCGGGGAATTCGAGTGAAGTCAGGAATGGATCAACGCGCCCGCAGTGCTCCTAGCAGGCTTAGCGTTGACAGGTGACCGGTCGACTTCACCGAACCAATGTAGCACAGCGACCTGGGGTCGCCACTCACGGGTGCAGACCCTGCTCGTCGGGGTCGTCGGTGGAGATGGCGATCACGCTGGTCGGCTTGCCCTTCAGCTTGCGCCAGGCATAGACGCCGTAGCCCGACAGGCCATAAGCGCAAAACAAGGCGAACAGGGCGATGGGCGGGTGCAGGCTGATCAGCGCGATGCCCAGGGCGATGGCCACGATGACCACGAAGGGCACGGTGCGCTTGCCGCCCACGACCTTGAAACTGTAGAACGGCGCGTTGGTGACCATCGACAAACCGGCATAGAGCGTCACGCCGAAGGCCGTCCACGACAACCAGCCGATCTTCGAGACACCGCGGAAACCGGCATCGTCCATCACGTAGATCAGGCCCATCACCAGCGCTGCAGCGGCCGGGCTGGGCAGGCCCTGGAAGAAGCGCTTGTCCACCACCCCGATGTTGGTGTTGAAGCGCGCCAGGCGCAGCGCCGCTGCCGAGATGTAGACGAAGGCCGCGATCCAGCCAACCTTGCCCAGATCCTTCAACGCCCATTCCAGCACGATGAGGGCCGGCGCGGCGCCGAAATTCACCATGTCGCACAGGCTGTCCATCTGCTCGCCGAATGCGCTTTGCGAATTGGTCATGCGCGCCACGCGGCCGTCCAGGCTGTCCAGGATGGCCGCGCAGAAGATGCCGATGGCGGCCGTTTCGAAGCGGCCGTTCATCGCCATCACGATAGCGTAGAAGCCCGAGAACAGCGCCGCCAGCGTGATGGCGTTGGGCAGCACATAAATGCCCTTGCGCCGGGGCCGCGGCATGCCGGCGGTCTCGCTCTCGTCGACCGTGCTCGGCCTCAGGTCGTCGTTCATGACCGCGAGGATAGCCGCTGACCCTGTCGCATCAGTTGCGGCTGCGATCGACCAGCTTGTTGGCCTTGATCCACGGCATCATCGCGCGCAGCTTTTCGCCCACCACTTCGATCGAGTGCTCGGAAGTCAGGCGGCGGCGCGACATCAGCGTCGGCGCGCCGGCCTTGTTTTCCAGGATGAAGCTCTTGGCGTATTCGCCGGTCTGGATGTCGGTCAGGATCTGCTTCATGGCCTTCTTGGTCTCGCTGGTCACGACACGCGGACCGGACACGTACTCGCCGTACTCGGCGTTGTTCGAGATCGAGTAGTTCATGTTCGCGATGCCGCCTTCGTAGATCAGGTCGACGATCAGCTTCAGTTCGTGCAGGCACTCGAAGTAGGCCATCTCGGGCGCGTAGCCGGCTTCAACCAGCGTCTCGTAGCCGGCCTTGATCAGTTCGACCGTACCGCCGCACAGCACCGCCTGTTCGCCGAACAGGTCGGTCTCGGTTTCTTCGCGGAAGTTGGTCTCGATGATGCCGGCCTTGCCGCCGCCGTTGGCTGCGGCGTAGCTCAGCGCCAGGTCACGCGCCTTGCCGCTCTTGTCGGCATGGACGGCGATCAGGTGGGGCACGCCGCCACCCTGGCTGTAGGTGTTGCGCACGGTGTGGCCGGGGGCCTTGGGCGCGACCATCCAGACGTCCAGATCGGCACGCGGCACGACCTGGCCATAGTGCACATTGAAGCCGTGCGCGAAGGCCAGCGAGGCGCCCTGGCGGATGTGGGGCTCGACGTCGTTCTTGTAGACCTCGCCGATCTGCTCGTCGGGCAGCAGGATCATGACCACGTCGGCCTGTTTCACGGCTTCGGACACTTCGGCGACCTTCAGGCCAGCCTTCTCGACCTTGCTCCAGCTGGCGCCGTTGCGGCGCAGGCCGACGGTCACCTTGACGCCGCTGTCGTTCAGGTTCTGCGCGTGGGCGTGACCCTGCGAGCCGTAGCCGATGATGGTGACGTTCTTGCCCTTGATGAGGCTCAGGTCGGCGTCTTTGTCGTAATAGACCTTCATGGTTCTCTCCGTGAAAAATGGGGGTTCAGACGCGCAGGATGCGCTCGCCGCGCCCGATGCCGCTGGCACCGGTACGCACGGTTTCCAGGATCGCTGCCCGGTCGATGGCGACCAGGAAAGCGTCGAGCTTGCTGCTGTCGCCGGTCAGCTCGATGGTGTAAGTCTTCTCGGTGACGTCGATGATGCGACCGCGGAAGATGTCGGCCATGCGTTTCATTTCGTCGCGCTCCTTGCCCACCGCGCGCACCTTGATCAGCATCAGTTCACGTTCGGTGAAGCTGCCCTCGGTCAAGTCGACCACCTTGACCACCTCGATCAGGCGGTTCAGGTGCTTGGTGATCTGCTCGATGACCTCGTCGCTGCCGGTGGTGACGATGGTCATGCGCGACAGCGAGGCGTCTTCGGTGGGCGCCACCGTCAGGCTCTCGATGTTGTAGCCGCGGGCAGCGAACAAGGCCACCACGCGGGCCAGGGCGCCGGGCTCGTTTTCGAGCAGCACGGCAATGATGTGTTTCATGTCGCTTCGTCCTGCGCGCTCTTCAGGCCGGGGGCGGTAACCCCACGGCCCTTGGCCACGCTGTTCGATGTTGAAAAAGGGAGACAGGCCGTTCGTGGCTGTGGGCGGGCTCTGCCGGGGCCGGCTGCCTGCGCGGTAACGCGGGCAGCCGTCGCGGCATCACACGCTCACAGGTCCTCGGAGCCCAGCAGCATTTCCGAGATGCCCTTGCCCGCCTTGACCATGGGCCAGACGTTTTCGGTGGGGTCGGTGCGGATGTCGAGGAAGACGGTGCGGTCCTTCAGGCGGATGGCTTCGCGCAAAGCACCTTCCACGTCGCCCGGCTTTTCCACCAGGATACCGACGTGGCCGTAGGCCTCGGCCAGCTTCACGAAGTTGGGCAGCGCGTCCATGTAGCTGTGCGAATAGCGACCTTCGTAGTCCAGTTCCTGCCACTGCCGCACCATGCCGAGGTAACGGTTGTTCAGCGAGACGATCTTCACCGGCGTCTGGTACTGCAGGCAGGTGGACAACTCCTGGATGCACATCTGGATCGAACCTTCTCCGGTGACGCAAAACACGTCGGCATCGGGCTTGGCCAGCTTGATGCCCATCGCATAGGGCAGGCCCACACCCATGGTGCCCAGGCCACCGCTGTTGATCCAGCGGCGGGGCTGCTCGAAGCGGTAGTACTGGGCAGCCCACATCTGGTGCTGGCCGACATCGGAGGTGATGTAGGCGTCGCTGTCCTTGGTCAGTTCCCAGAGCTTCTCGACCACAGCCTGCGGCTTGATCACGTCGGGGCTGGACTTGAAGGCCAGGCAGTCGCGCTTGCGCCAGTCGCTGATCTGCTTCCACCAGGCCGACAGGGCCGCCGCATCCGGCCGGGCTTGGGCGTCGCGGATCTGCGCGATCAGCTCGATCAGCACTTCCTTGACGTCGCCGACGATGGGAATGTCGACCTTGACGCGTTTGGAGATCGACGACGGGTCGATGTCGACGTGGATGATCTTGCGCTCGACCGAGGCGAAGTGCTTGGGGTTGCCGATCACGCGGTCGTCGAAGCGCGCGCCCACCGCCAACAGGACGTCGCAGTTCTGCATCGTCATGTTGGCTTCATAGGTGCCGTGCATGCCCAGCATGCCCAGGAACTTGGGCTCGCTGGCAGGGATGGCACCCAGCCCCATCAAGGTGCTGGTGCAGGGGAACCCGACCAGGTCGATCAGTTGCCGCAGTTCCTGCGAGGCCTGCCCCAGGATCACGCCGCCGCCGGTGTAGGTGTAGGGCCGGCGCGCCTGCAGCAGCAGTTGAACGGCCTTGCGGATCTGCCCGCCGTGGCCCTTCTTCACCGGGTTGTAGGACCGCATCTCCACCGTCTCTGGGTAGTGGAAGGGTGCGGTCTTCAGCGACACATCTTTCGGGATGTCCACGACAACCGGGCCGGGTCGGCCGGTACGCGCGATGTGGAAAGCCTTCTTCATCGTCAGCGCCAGATCGCGCACGTCCTTGACGAGGAAGTTGTGCTTGACGATCGGCCGCGTGATGCCCACGGTGTCGCACTCCTGGAAGGCATCCAGGCCGATGGCCGCCGTCGGCACCTGGCCGGTGACGATGACCATCGGGATCGAATCCATGTAGGCCGTGGCGATGCCGGTGATGGCATTGGTCACGCCCGGCCCGGATGTGACCAGCGCCACGCCGACATCGCCCGTGGCGCGGGCGTAGCCGTCGGCAGCGTGCACGGCGGCTTGCTCATGCCGCACCAGCACGTGCTGGATGGTCTGCTGCTTGTACAGCGCGTCGTAGATGTAGAGCACCGCGCCACCCGGGTAGCCCCAGAGGAATTGGACCCCTTCGGCCTGCAGGCAGCGAACGAGGATCTCCGACCCATTGGGGTCGACGGCGGGGGCTGCGGGCTGGGGGGAGTTGGAAGCCGGCTGTGCCAGGGCGGCACGCTTGACTTCGGCGGCAGAAATTTCCATGAAGAACCTTTGCGAATTTCTCTAACGAAAATCCATCGGTGCACCTCTTGCGCGCCCTCGTGAGGCGGATTCGGTAGCTGCGCTTGGCTGTGCTTGTCTCTGCGAGACCTGAACGGCACCGTCCAGATCGGCCGGCGGGGCATCAAAGCCCTCGGGAACGTTGTGTGTAGCCCATGATTATGCATGGGCGGCAACCGATCGTCCATTTGGGCGTGCACGTCCAAGGTGCAATGACATAATCCAGCGCGCTCGAACCGGGCGTATCCCGTTCCGACACGCGTTGGCCACAGACAAAGAACTCTCCGACTTTCTCAAGAGCGTCGAGAAACGCGCCTTCAAGCGAACGGTCTATGCGGTCCGCGGCGACGACGCGGCCTTGGACATCGTGCAGGACGCGATGATCCGCCTGGCTGAAAAGTACGCTGACCGCCCCGCTGCCGAACTGCCGCTGGTCTTTCAGCGCATCCTGTCCAACGCCACGATGGACTGGTTCCGCCGCGAAAAGGTGCGCAGCGCGGTGATGCAGAACCTGTCCGATTTCGACACCGGCGGCGACGAGGGTGATTTCGATCTGCTGGAAACACTGCATGCCCTCGAAGACACGCTGGGTACCGAAAGCGCTTTGGACGCCGTTTCTCGGGCCCAGATCTTGCGCGTCATCGATGTTGAGGTGGGCGAGCTGCCTGCACGTCAACGGGAAGCCTTCCTGCTTCGTTACTGGGAGGAGTTCGACGTGGCCGAAACGGCAGCGGTGATGGGTTGCTCCGAGGGCAGCGTGAAAACGCACTGCTCAAGAGCCGTTCACGCGCTGGCGGCGGCCCTTCGCGCCAGGGGAATCACGCCATGAACATGCAAAACCACCTTCGGGACCGCCATTTGATCGAGTCGCGACTGGCCGCCCGTCTGGCCGGTGGCCTGGGTGCCTCTTTCGACGGTCTGCCGCACGATGTTGCCGAGCGCTTGCGCTTCGCCCGTGAGCAGGCCCTGGCGCGGGCGCGTCAGGCGCGACTGGCCGCGCCGGCTGGCGTCGCGGTGGTGGCCGTATCGGCGCGCGGCGCCGCCGTGCTCGGCGGTCTCGTCCCGTGGTGGCAACGGGCCGCTTCGGTCCTGCCGCTGTTCGCGCTGGTCGCCGGACTGTTCGTGATCGACCACTGGGCGGTCCGCGAACAGGTCGTCGCCGCCGCCGATTTCGACGCCCAATTGCTGGCCGATGACCTGCCGCCTGCGGCCTACAGCGACCCGGGCTTCGCCGAGTTCATCCGTTCAACACCGCCACGGTGACCTGCATGCCCATGGTTCGAGCGGCCATTGCCTTGCTGGGCGCGTGCGTCATCGCATCGCCAGCCTGGGCGGCCGCTGACAAGGGCGCGGCCTGGAGCTCGCTGACGGCTCAGCAACAACAAGCCCTGGCACCGCTGCAGCGCGACTGGTCCAGCCTCGACGTCAACCGGCGCCAGAAGTGGCTGGAGGTGGCTGGCCGCTTCCCGGCCATGCCGGCCGATGAGCGCTCGCGCGTACAGACCCGTATGGCCGAGTGGGCGCGGCTGACGCCGGCCGAGCGCACCCAGGCCCGCCTGCAGTTCCAGGAAGTCCGGCAACTGCCGGCCGAGGAACGGACCGCCAAATGGCAGGCCTACCAAGCGCTGCCCGAGGCTGAAAGGCAGTCGCTGGCGCAACGCGCCCAGCCTCCCGCCAAACTGGCTTCCAGCGCCCAGGCGGCGCCCAAGCCGCGCGACAGCGTGGCCGCGGTGCGCGCTGCGCCCGTTCCCGCTGCTTCGGCCCCGGGCCGCGCCACCGCGCCCATCGTGGTGCAAGCCCGCCCGGGCGCCACCACCACCACGATGTCCACCCGCACCAGCGTGCCCGCCCAGCGCCAGCCGGGTGCGCCGAAGATCGCCGCGACATCCGACTATGTCGACCGCGCCACGCTGCTGCCGCTGCGGGGTGCCCATGGGGCCACACCGCCGGCCAGCGGCCCGGACAGCACCGACACACCGTGAAGCCCGCGCAGGCGCTGGTCGCCCCGGCCTTGCTGCGCCGACTCGCCTGCTTCGTCTACGAAGGCGTGCTGCTTTTCGGCGTGGTGATGGTGGCGGGCTTTGCCTATTCGACCCTGACGCAACAACGCCACGCTCTGACTGGCGTCACCGGCCTGCAACTGGTGGTTTTTGGCGTGCTGGGGGTCTATTTTGCCGGCTTCTGGTCGCGCACCGGGCAGACCCTGGCCATGCAGACCTGGCAGATCCGCCTGGTCAGCGAGTGCGGTGAGCGCGTGACGCTGAGGCGCGCGGTGGCCCGTTACCTGCTGTCGTGGATGTGGTTCCTGCCCGCCCTGCTGGGCTTGTACCTGGCCGGCGTGAAAGGCAGCGGGCCTGTTTTCGTGACCTTGACGGCCGGCGTTTTCGCCTATGCCGCATTGGCGAGACTGCGCCCCGATCGGCAATACTGGCACGATGCCGTCTGCCACACCCGGCTGGTCATGGTCCCTCCTCGCGCGCGCACCTGAACCATGACCGATCACACGCCCTTCAGCATCTGCGTCTACTGCGGCTCGCGCCATGGCAACCGGCCGGCCTACACCGCAGCAGCCCGCGCGCTCGGCACCGCCATCGGCTCGCGCGGCTGGCAACTGGTTTATGGCGGCGGCAAGGTCGGCCTGATGGGTGAAGTGGCCGACGCCACGATGGCCGCTGGCGGGCGCGTTGTGGGCGTGATCCCCGAGTCGCTGAAGCAGCGCGAAGTCGAACACCAGGGCCTGGACGAATTGCACGTCGTGCCCACTATGCACCTGCGCAAGCAGATGATGGCCGAGCGGGCCGACGCCTTCATCGCCCTGCCTGGCGGTATCGGCACGCTGGAGGAACTGTACGAAGTCTGGACCTGGCGGCAACTGGGTTACCACCAGAACCCCATCGGATTGCTGAACACCGAGGGCTATTACGACGACTTGCTGCGCTTCATGCGCCACTCGGTGGACGAGGGCTTTCTGTCAGCCGACCAGCAGGCCGCCGTTCAGGTCGGCACCGACCCGCAGGCGCTGCTGCTCAGCCTGATGAACCGGGGCGCAGCGCAGACGGTGGGCGCGGCGAACGATCTGTCGCAGATCTGAACCGGCTTCCTGCCGGTCAGCGGCTCAGACCGCCGCTTCGTTGGTCTCGCCGGTGCGGATGCGCACCACCTGCTCGACCGAGGTGACGAAGATCTTGCCGTCGCCGATCTTGCCGGTCTTCGCGGCCTTCACGATGGCCTCGATACAGCGGTCGACGTCTTGGTCGCGGATCACCACCTCGACCTTGACCTTGGGCAGGAAGTCGACCACGTACTCGGCGCCCCGGTAGAGCTCGGTGTGGCCTTTCTGACGGCCGAAGCCCTTGACCTCGGTGACGGTCAGACCCGACACGCCGACATCACCCAGAGCCTCGCGGACTTCTTCCAGCTTGAAGGGTTTGATGATGGCGGTGATCTGCTTCATGTCGGGCTCCGGGTGACGTTGACGGTTTGCAGCAATTTAAGCACGGAACCCCGACGTGATGGGGTAGCGCCAATCGCGACCGAAAGCGCGGTGGGTGATGCGGATGCCCACCGGCGACTGGCGGCGCTTGTATTCGTTGAGCTTGATCAGGCGCGTCACGCGTTCGACATCGACGCGGTCGAAACCGGCGGCCACGATCGCTTCGATGCCCTGGTCTTCTTCCATGTAGAGCGCCAGGATGGCATCCAGCACCGCGTAGGGTGGCAGGCTGTCCTGGTCGGTCTGGTCGGGACGCAATTCGGCCGAGGGGGGCCGGGTGATGATGCGTTCCGGGATGACCGGCCCCACGCTGCCATCGGCGCGCCGCGTGGCTTGTCGGTTGCGCCATTCGGCCAGGCGGTAGACCAGCGTCTTGGCCACATCCTTGATCACGGCGAACCCGCCGGCCATGTCGCCGTAGAGCGTGCAGTAACCGGTGGCCATCTCGCTCTTGTTGCCGGTGGTCAGCACGATGGAGCCGAACTTGTTCGACATCGCCATCAGCAGCGTGCCGCGAATGCGCGCCTGCAGATTCTCTTCGGTGGTGTCCTCGGCGCGGCCCAAGAAATGCGGCGCCAGGCTGGCCCGGAAGGCGTCGAACATCGGGGCGATGGCGATCTCGTCGTAGCGCACACCCAGGCGCGCGGCCATGTCGCGCGCATCCAGCCAAGAGATGTCGGCCGTGTACGGCGAGGGCATCATCACCGCACGGACGCGGTCAGCACCCAGCGCGTCGACCGCCACGGCCAGCACCAGGGCCGAGTCGATGCCGCCGGACAGACCGATCAGCGCGCCCGGGAAACCGTTCTTGCCCAGGTAGTCGCGCACGCCAGTCACCAGTGCCGACCAGGCCTGCGATTCGGTGCAGGGCACCTCAGCCAGCGCACCGTGCGCGCTGCCATCGGCGGCCACGTCCAGCATCAGCAGCGACGACTCGAAGGCCGGCGCGCGGGCGGTCACGGCGCCCGCTGCATCGAGGGCGAAAGAGGCACCGTCGAAGACCACTTCGTCCTGACCGCCGACCAGGTGCGCGTACAGCAAGGGCCGGCCGACAGCCCGCGCACGCTCGGCCATGCGCGCCTCGCGCTCGCCGGACTTGTCCAGGTGAAAGGGCGATGCGTTGAGCACGCAGAGCAACTGGGCGCCAGCTGCACAAGCAGCCTGCGCCGGCTCGTCGAACCAGGCGTCTTCGCAGATCAGCACACCCACACGCAAGCCGCCGACGTCGACCACCAGCGGCGGCAGGCCTGCGTCGCGCCCGGACGCGAAATAGCGGCGCTCGTCAAACACCTGGTAATTCGGCAATTCCCGTTTGCAGTAGATGCCCAGCACCTGCCCGCCCGCCAGCACCGAGGCCGAATTGAAGCGTTGCTGCACGGCCACCGACTTCGACCTAACATCGCCCCGCACGCCAAATTGATGCGGATGGCCGACGATCAGGTGCAGCCCTGCGCATTCGGCCAGTTCGGACGCCAGGGCTTGCAAGGCCTCGGCGCAGGCGGACATGAAAGCCGGTCGCAGGAGCAGGTCTTCGGGCGGGTAGCCCGTCAGCGCCAGTTCAGGCGCCAGCACCAGGGTGACGCCTTGCGCATGGGCAGACCGGGCCGCCTCAGCCAGCAGCCGGACATTGCCGGCGAGGTCGCCGACCTTGGCATTGATCTGTGCAATTGCCGCTTTCACCTTGCTGTTTCCACCGTCGCCGACCTTGTGTTTCACAGATCCAAATGACCGAAAAAGATTATGTCATCCGGGTTCATGCCGAGCCGCGGACGCTGGATGCAGCGGCCTGGAATGCGCTGCTCGCCGAGCAACAGGCGCCGACGCCTTTCCTGCGCCACGAGTACCTGGCCGCGCTGCACGATTCGGGCAGCGCCACACCCGAAACCGGCTGGGCACCGCAGTTCCTGACCATCGAAAGCAAGGGCCAGTTGCAGGCCGCCACCGCGCTGTACCTGAAGAGCCATTCCTACGGCGAATACGTCTTCGACTGGTCGTGGGCCGATGCCTACCGCCGCCACGGTCTGGCCTACTACCCCAAGTTGCTGGGCGCGGTGCCGTTCACGCCCGTGCCCGGCACCCGGCTGCTGGCCCGCGATGCCGCCTCGCGGCAGGCTCTCGTCGCGGCCCTGGGTGCCCTGGCCCGCCAGGGCCAGTTGTCATCGGCCCACGTGCTCTTCCTGGACGAGCAGGACCGCGCCGCCTTCGAAAGCGCCGGCTGGATGATCCGCCACGGCGTGCAATTCCACTGGGTGCAGGACGCGCAGCAACCGATGGCCGACTTCGCCGAACTGCTGCAGCGCCTGCAGCGCGACAAGCGCAAGAAAATCCAGCAAGAGCGCCGCAAGGTGAGCGAGCAAGGGGTGACGTTCACGACCCACGTCGGCGCAGCCATCACACCCGAACTGTGGGACTTCTTCTACGCCTGCTACACCCTCACCTACCAGGCGCACCACAGCACGCCTTACCTCACGCGTGACTTTTTCGAGCGCATGGCGCTGCAGATGCCGCAGCATTGGCTGATGTTCGTGGCCCACCGCGAGGGCCTGCCCATCGCGGCTTCGCTGGTGGCCATCGACGCCGCGAGCCGGTCGGCCTGGGGCCGCTACTGGGGCTGCATCGAAACCCTGTCCTGCCTGCACTTCGAAGCCTGCTACTACCAGCCACTGGCCTGGTGCCTGGCCAACGGTTACACGCGCTTCGAAGGCGGTGCGCAGGGCGAGCACAAGATGGCCCGCGGCTTGCTGCCCACGCCCACCACCTCGGCGCACTGGCTGCGCGACGAGCGCTTCGCGCAGGCCGTGGCCGACTTTCTGGCCAACGAGGGGGCGGGCATCGCCGGCTACGTGGATGAGCTGCGTGACCGCAACCCTTTCAAGCAGCCGGCCCCAGCCGACGGCGAACCGCCTGCCGAGCGCTGAAGTTCAGCCTTTGCCCTGCTTGAAGTTGGCGATGCCGGTGTTGATCTCGGCGATGGCGCTGTCGCGGCCTTCCCAACCGATGACCTTGACCCACTTGCCTTCTTCCAGGTCCTTGTAGTGCTCGAAGAAGTGCTGGATGGTTTTCAGCCGCAGCGGGTTCAGGTCTTCCGGCTTCTGCCACTGGGTGTAGATCGACAGGATCTTGTCGATGGGCACAGCCAGCAGTTTGTTGTCACCGCCCGCTTCGTCGTCCATCTTCAGCATGCCCAGCGGGCGGCAGGTGACGACCACACCCGGGATCAGCGGCACCGGCGTGATGACCAGCACGTCCACCGGGTCGCCGTCGTCGGCCAGGGTGTTCGGGATGTAGCCGTAGTTGCACGGGTAGTGCATGGCGGTGCTCATGAAGCGGTCGACGAAAAGTGCGCCGCTGTCGTGGTCGACCTCGTACTTGATCGGGTCGGCGTTCATCGGGATCTCGATGATCACGTTGAATTCTTCCGGCGCCTTGGCGCCCGGGGTCACGTTGTGCAGGCTCATGAATGTCTCTTTACGCTGTGGATCTAGGCAAAACCCGCATTCTAGGTTGGCATCTTGCCGGGCCCTGACGCAGCGTCTTGACCGATGGCAAACCCCAAACAACAGCCCCACAACCATCACGTACCATGGTTTGGCTGTAATCAGCTTGCAGGGCAAAGCCTCTGGCCCTCCGCTTGCGAGCACCCCTCAAAAGATTGAATGACGAAGGAGCCTTTTCTATGACGACCTCCATGGCGCTGTACGCAGCCCTGGCTTGCGGCCTGGCAGCAGTGATCTACGGTTTCGTGCAGCGAAGCTGGATCCTGTCGCAGGACGCCGGCAATGCCCGCATGCAAGAAATCGCCAGTGCGATCCAGCAAGGCGCGGCGGCTTACCTGGCGCGCCAGTACCGCACCATCGCCATCGTGGGCGTCATCCTCGCGGTGCTCATCTTCGTCTTCCTCGACAAGCTCAGCGCGGGCGGCTTCGTGTTGGGTGCCGTGCTGTCTGGCGCCTGCGGTTTCATCGGCATGAACGTCTCGGTCAAGGCCAATGTGCGCACGGCACAGGCTGCCACCAAAGGCATCGGGCCGGCACTGGACGTCGCTTTCAAGGGCGGTGCCATCACCGGCATGCTGGTCGTCGGCCTGGGCCTGCTGGGCGTCGGCATCTTCTTCATGGTGCTGACGGGTGGCACCGACGTGAAGCCGGAAACGCTCAAGCCGCTGTTGGGCTTCGCCTTCGGCTCGTCGCTGATCTCCATCTTCGCGCGGCTGGGCGGTGGCATCTTCACCAAGGGCGCTGACGTCGGCGCCGACCTGGTGGGCAAGGTCGAAGCCGGCATCCCGGAAGACGACCCGCGCAACCCGGCGGTGATCGCCGACAACGTGGGCGACAACGTCGGCGACTGTGCCGGCATGGCCGCCGACCTGTTCGAAACCTACGCCGTGACGCTGATCGCCACCATGGCGCTGGGCGCGTTGATGGTCAGCGGCGCCACCATCAACGCCGTGGTCTACCCCTTGCTGCTGGGCGGCGTGTCCATCATCGCTTCGATCATCGGCTGCTACTTCGTGAAGGCCTCGCCGGGCATGAAGAACGTCATGCCGGCGCTGTACAAGGGCCTGGCGGTGGCAGGCGTGCTGTCGCTCATCGCCTTCTACTTCGTCACAACCGCGATGTTTCCGCAGCCGCTGACGCTGGCCGCCGGCGGCACGGTGTCGGCGATGGCGCTGTTCGGCACCTGCGCCGTCGGCCTGGTGCTGACGGCCGCCATGGTCTGGGTCACCGAGTACTACACCGGCACGCAGTACCCGCCGGTGCAGCACATTGCGCAAGCCTCCACCACCGGCCACGGCACCAACATCATCGCCGGTCTGGGTGTGTCGATGCGCTCCACGGCCTGGCCGGTGCTCTTCGTCTGCGCGGCCATCCTGGCTGCGTACACCCTGGCCGGCCTGTACGGCATCGCCATCGCCGCCACCGCCATGCTCAGCATGGCCGGCATCGTGGTGGCACTGGACGCCTACGGCCCCATCACCGACAACGCCGGCGGCATCGCCGAGATGAGCGAACTGCCGAAATCAGTGCGCGACGTGACCGACCCGCTGGACGCCGTAGGCAACACCACCAAGGCCGTCACCAAGGGCTATGCCATCGGTTCTGCCGGCCTCGCAGCGCTGGTGCTGTTCGCCGACTACACGCACTCGCTGGAAGGCCGCGGCATCAGCGTGGCCTTCGACCTGAGCGACCCGAAAGTCATCGTCGGCCTGTTCATCGGCGGCCTGATTCCCTACCTCTTCGGCGCGATGGCCATGGAGGCGGTGGGCCGCGCAGCCGGCTCGGTGGTGGTGGAAGTGCGCCGCCAGTTCCAGGACGGCCAGATCATGGCCGGCCAGCGCAAGCCCGACTACAGCGCAGCGGTCGACATGCTGACCACGGCGGCGATCAAGGAGATGGTCGTGCCGTCGCTGCTGCCGGTGGTCGTGCCCATCGTCGTGGGCCTGACGCTGGGCGCTGCGGCGCTCGGCGGTCTGCTGATGGGCACCATCGTGACCGGCCTGTTCGTGGCCATCTCGATGTGCACCGGCGGCGGCGCCTGGGACAACGCCAAGAAGTACATCGAGGACGGCCACTTCGGCGGCAAGGGCAGCGAAGCGCACAAGGCGGCCGTCACCGGCGACACCGTGGGCGACCCCTACAAGGACACCGCCGGCCCGGCCGTCAACCCGCTGATCAAGATCATCAACATCGTGGCGCTGCTGATCGTGCCCTTGTTGCCGATGGGCGCCAAGGCGCCGGTCCTGGCGGCGCCGGCGGAGGCCGTCGTGGTGACAGCACCGGCGATGGCTGCATCCGCCGATACGGCGGCATCGGCGCCCGCCAAGCCCTGAGCCTGGCGGCCCGCGCCCCAGGGCGCGGGCTTCAGCCCATCGCGGCCAGCACGCGGTCCACCATCAGGCCGGACTGCCCCAGGTAGTTGGCCGGGTCGCACATCGCGGCCAGTTGTTCGCGCGTCACGTGTTCCATGATCTGCGCGTTCTCGCACAGCAGGTCCAGCAGCGGCCGCTGCTGCTTCAGCGCTTCACGGCAGATGTCGTAGACCAGGTCGTGCGCAAACTCGCGGCCGATGTAGGGGCCCAGGCCCATCATCACGGCCTCGCTCATCACCAGGCCGTGGGTCAGGGCTATGTTGCGGCGCATCGCGGCCGTGTCCACCTCCAGGCCTTCGACGACGACGCGGCTTTGCTTCAGCGCGCCAGCGAGGAGGCAAAACGCTTCCGGCAATACGATCCATTCGATCTGCCAGGGGCCGGTGCTGCGTTCGTGGTCGGCCACCATGGCGTCCATCAAGGCCGCCGCATGCTGGCGCAGCACGCTGATGGCGCCGTGGATGTAGGCGCTGCTGATCGGGTTGCGCTTTTGCGGCATGGTGCTGCTGCTGCCGCGGCCGTGGTGGTAGGGCTCGAAGACCTCAGCCACTTCCGTCTGCATCATCAGCTTGAAGTCCATGCTGAGCTTGCCCAGCGTGCCGCCGATCAGCCCCAGCACGGTGCCCACTTCGGCGATGTTGTCGCGGATGGTGTGCCAGGCGATGACGGGCTGCTTGAGGCCCAGTTCGGCGCACAGGCCGGCCTGGGTTTCCATTGCGCCGGTCTGCAGCGAAGCCAGCGTGCCGGCGGCCCCGGCAAACTCGCCGACCAGCACGCGTTCACGCAGCTGCGCGATGCGTTCGCGGTGGCGCAGCACGGCCGACAGCAGGCCCGCCATCTTGTAGCCGAAGGTCACGGGAATCGCCTGCTGCAGGTTGCTGCGGCCGATGATCGGCGTGTCGCGGTGCTCGCGCGCAAGCTTGGCCAGCGCCGCGGCGATGGCCGCCAGTTCATCGTCCACCAGCACCAGGCCTTCGCGGATCTGCAGCACCGTGGCCGTGTCGGTGATGTCCTGCGTGGTCGCGCCCCAGTGGCAGTACTCGCCCAGTTGGTCGCGGCACAGCGCATTCAGTTGCGAGACCACCCCCAGGATGGGGTAGCCGATGCGCTCGGTCTGGGCGCGCAACTTCGCCATGTCGATCTGGTCCAGCGTGCAGTGGTTGACGATCTCGTCGGCCGCTTCCTGGGGGATCAAACCCAGGCGTCCCTGCACCACGGCCAGCGCGCGTTCGATGTCCAGGTACTTCTGCGTGCGGTTCTCGTCGGACCAGACGTGGCGCATCGCGTCACTGCTGAAGATGCCCTGGAAGATGGCGGAATCGATGATGCTGGAAGCCATGGCTGGGTCCTGATGGTTGGAGTTTCTGGGCGGCGACGGCAGCTTCGGTGGGCGCAGCCGGCGCAGACGGTTGGGCTGCGCGCGGCTGCTGGAGGTCAGGCGTCAGGCTTTCAGTGTGGCGACGGCGTCCATGGTCAGCCAGCCTTCGTGGTCCTGCGCCCACAGCTTGACGCTGTGTCCATTACGCGAACCGCAGACCCGGAAGGGGTGCAGGTCGAAGGTCGGCCGCACGGCCTTGAAGCGGAAGCTGGCGACCTCGGCGTCGGGCAGGTGGCGGCGCAGCAAGTCCATCAGCAGCGTGGCGATCAGCGGCCCGTGCACGACCAGGCCCGGGTAGCCTTCCACCTCGGTGACGTAACGGCGGTCGTAGTGGATGCGGTGGCCGTTGAAGGTCAGCGCCGAATAGCGGAACAGCAGCACGTCGTCGGGCGTGATCTCGCGCTGCCATGGCGCCGCGGCCGGCGCCGCTTCAGGCGCCGGTGCCACGTCGTCAGCGCGCTGGGCTTCGCGGTAGACGATGTCGTGGAATTCGACCAGCGCGGCCTCGGCGGCCGCGTTGCAGTGCACGTCGTGGCGCACCTTGACGAACACCAACTGGCCGCTGCGGCCGGCCTTGACGGTGACATCGGCGATGGTCGACGTGCGGACAACCGCATCACCGACCCGGATGGGCGAGCGGAACTCGAACTGGCTGCCCGCCCACATGCGACGGGGCAGCGGCACGGGCGGCATGAAACCGCCGCGCCGGGCATGACCGTCGGCGCCGATGTCGCTTTGCCGGTGCAGAGGCAGGAAATACAGCCAGTGCCACAGCGGCGGCAGCGGCGTGCCCACGGGCACCGCGACGGCCGGGTGGTTCAGCGTGGCGGTCAGCGCGACCACGGGCGTCGGCCCTACGCTGTCGACCACCGTCTCGCTGCGACCGATCCAGGCTCTGAGTTCGTCCATCGAAGCTCCTTGACGTGGCGATGCGCGCCACAAAGAAAAACAGCCTAGAGACCTGCGCCTCTAAGCTGTTGTTTCGTCTGACTTTTCTATGGTCGGGGCGGCGGGATTCGAACTCGCGACCCCTTGCACCCCATGCAAGTGCGCTACCAGGCTGCGCTACGCCCCGACTGAGCCTCGCAGTATACGACGCCCAGCGTGCTTTACGCGGACAGCAGCTCACGAATTGACAGCAACTCGGCGCGCAGCTGCGCGTTGGCCAGCGCCGGCTGGACCGCGGACGGTGGCGTGACGACCTCTTCAGGGGCGGCAGCGTCGACGGCCGGCGCATCGGGTGCCGCTTCATCGTGTCCGGCAGCCGCCGAACGTGCCAGTGCCGCTGCGTCGCCGAGCCGGTTGCGCGCGCCGATGATGGTGAAGCCCTGGTCGTAGAGCAACTCGCGGATACGGCGGATCAGCAGCACTTCGTGGTGCTGGTAGTAGCGGCGGTTGCCGCGCCGCTTCATCGGCTTGAGCTGCGTGAACTCTTGCTCCCAATAGCGCAGCACATACGGCTTGACACCGCAGAGCTCGCTCACCTCACCGATCGTGAAGTAGCGCTTGGCGGGTATCGGGGGGAGCGCCGCCCGAGTGGAACTTTCCATTGAAATCTCCATTGAAATCAATGGGATGCGATTCCGAATCTCGACTCTACTCGAAGTCACCTTCAGGCGGTGTGTCGCCCTGAACGATGGATTTCAGCTTGTGGCTGGCATGAAAGGTGACGACGTTGCGGGCCTTGATCGGAATGGCCTCGCCGGTTCGCGGGTTGCGCCCCGGACGCGGCGCCTTGCGGCGGATGTTGAAGTTGCCGAAGCCCGACAGCTTCACGTCCTGGCTGACGACCAGCGTGCCGTGGACGATCTCGAAGAAGGCCTCGACCATGTCTTTCGACTCGCGCTTGTTCAGTCCCAGGCGGTCGAACAGCAACTCAGCCAACTCGGCCTTGGTCAAGGTCGGCGTCTCCAGCAAAGACAGCGTGGCCGGCTCGTCAGGGGTGTCGGTGTCGTCAACCATCGCGATGTCCTTCATGCCCGCAGACGGGCGCCGTGGGCCTGCGCGGCGCGGGCCAGCGCCGCCTGCATGGCCAGGTCGATGCGCTCGTCGGTGAGCGTGGCGGCGTCGTCGCGCAGTTCCAGACGCACCGCCAGGCTGCGCTCGCCCGGCAGCCATCCGGCAACCGCCGCTGCCGGCTTGTAGATGTCGAACAGGACAGCGGAACGGATCAGCCCGGCCGGGTCGGCGCGCAAGCTGGCCATCAAGGCATCGTGCGCGACGCTGTCATGCACCACCAGCGCCAGGTCGCGCTGCACGCCCTGCTGGCGCGGTACCGGCGCGAAGACCGGCACCGCCTGGCCGAGCACGGCTTGCAGATCCAGCTCGAACAGCACCGGCACCTGCGGCAGTTCATAGGCCTGGCGCCAGCGCGGGTGCAATTCACCGACGTGGCCCACCACCCGACCGTCGACTTCGATGCGGGCGCAGCGGCCGGGATGCATCGCCGGGTGCGTGTCAGCGACGAAGACCGCGCGGCGCGGGGCCAGCAAGGCTTCGATGTCGCCCTTGACGTCGAAGAAATCGATGCCCTGCTCCTTGCAACCCCATTGCAGGTCTTGGGCCGCGCCATAGGCCAGGCCGGCCACCCGCATGGGCTGGCTGATGCCCGCCACGGCCAGCGGGCCGTCGGCCACCGTGGCGTCGCGGCTGAAGACACGGCCCAGTTCGAAAACCCGCACGCGGCTGACCTTGCGGGACAGGTTGTGGCGCAGCACCTGGACCAGGCTGCCGACGAGGCTGGAACGCATCACCGCCAGCGGTGCGGCGATCGGGTTGAGCACCCGGATGGGGTCGGCGTTGCCGGCCAGTTCGTGTTCCCAGCGCGCCTCGACAAAGCTGAAGTTGATGGTTTCCTGGTAGTCCAGCGCGGCCAGGGCATGGCGCACGGCGTGGCTGCTGCGCTGGCCCTCGGAGCGCACCCGGGCCGTGATGGGCCCCACCGGCGGCGTGGCCGGCAACTCGCCGTAGCCGATGACGCGGATGAGTTCCTCGATCAAGTCTTCTTCGATCTTCAGGTCGAAGCGCCAGCTCGGTGGCCGCACGGTCAGGCTGCCGGGCGCTTCGCTGAACTGCAGGCCCAGGCGGTGGAAGACCGCCGCGCATTGCGCCTGCGTCAGCGGCATGCCGATGACGCGCTGGGCGCGCGCCACGCGCAGCGTCACGGGGGCTGCCTGGGGCAGCGCCAAGGTCTGGTCGTCCATCGGCCCGGCTTCGCCGCCGCAGATGTCCAGGATCAAGCGCGTGAGGTGTTCGAGTATCTCGACCGTCTTCGCCGGGTCCACGCCGCGTTCGAAACGGTGGCCGGCGTCGGTGTTGAAGTTGTAGCGGCGCGAGCGGCCCTGCACGGCCTCGGGCCACCAGAAAGCGGCCTCGACATAGACGTTGCGCGTGTCGTCGGAGACCGCCGTGGCGTCGCCGCCCATGATGCCGGCCAGTGATTCGACGGCCTGCGCATCGGCAATCACACCGACCTGCGCGTCCAGATCGACCGTGTTGCCGTTGAGCAGCTTCAGCGTTTCGCCGGCGCGGCCCCAGCGCACCACCAGGCCGTCGTGGATCTTGTCGAGGTCGAAGATGTGGGTCGGCTGGCCGTACTCAAACATCACGTAGTTCGAGATGTCGACCAGGGCCGTCACGCTGCGCTGGCCGCAACGCGCCAGGCGTTCGACCATCCAGGCCGGCGTCTGCACCTGGGTGTTCACGCCGCGCACGACGCGGCCCGAGAAGCGGCCGCACAAGTCGCTGGCTTCAACCTGCACCGGCAGACGCTGGCTGTGCGTGGCTGGCACCGGCGCGATGGCCGGCAGGGTCAGCGGCACGCCGGTCAGCGCCGAGACCTCGCGCGCGATGCCGAAGACGCTGAGCGCGTGTGCCAGATTCGGCGTGAGCTTGAGCGTGAAGACCGTGTCGTCGAGCTTCAGCCAGTCGCGGATGTCGGCGCCCAGCGGCGCATCGGCAGCCAGTTCCAGCAGGCCGCCGTGGTCGTCGGCGATTTTCAATTCGCGGGCTGAGCACAGCATGCCGAAGCTTTCGACGCCGCGCAGCTTGCCGAC
>Ga0136641_1000030_pt1 | contig 54826 bp, 49 predicted proteins | sample EliLak1302023Y_FD_115312 | JGI IMG/M metagenome (GOLD analysis project Ga0136641, IMG submission 115312) | Freshwater microbial communities from Elizabeth Lake, Yosemite National Park, California, USA - 13020-23Y | ecosystem: Environmental > Aquatic > Freshwater > Lake ...
CACCGATCACGGTTTGGGTGGCAATTGATTCAAGCACCTGTGCGCCCTCTTTAACAACGCAATCAGTCAGGGTTGTGCGAGGTCCAATAACAGCCCCTGTTGCAACCTTTGTCGAACCAAGAAGGGCAGTTCCGGGATGCAGTGTTACGTCATTTGATATTTCAACGGTGGCATCAATCCACGTAGTTGTTGGATCAACAATTGTGACACCTGCATGCATCCATTGATTATTGATGCGATCACGAAGCATGGCCGCACTTTCAGCCAATTGGACTCGATCATTAACTCCAAGAGTTTCCGTGAAATCATCGATCATGATTGCTGCTATTGATTCACCAGCTGACTTTAAGATCCCTATGACATCAGTTAAATATAATTCACCTTGTGCATTTGCATTAGTTAACTTGCCAATAGAGGCGGCAAGCTTTTCGCCATCAAATGCGTACACACCACTGTTAATTTCATAGATAATCTTTTCATCATCTGATGCATCTTTTTCTTCAACAATGCGCAGTAGTTCATCGCTGTCATCTCGAATAATGCGGCCATAACCAGTTGGCTCTGGATGCTCCGCCGTTAAAACAGATGCAGCAAATTTTCCAGATGTGTGGGCTTGTACAAATTGTGCCAATGAATCACCAGATAACAGTGGTGTGTCCCCAGCTAAAATCAAAACGGTTCCTTCAGGTGCAGTGCCTGCGAGCGCTAACTGCGCTGCATGTCCGGTGCCACCGCGGTGTTCTTGGAAAACCGTTGTTGCCTTAGGTGCAATTTGCGCGATATGCGCTTCGACTGCTTCGCGACCTGAGCCAACAACGATTCGAAGTTCAGTTGGATTGAGGTGATTAACTGCGTGAAGAACATGTCCAAGAAGCGAACGTCCCGCAACGCTGTGAAGAACCTTAGGAGTTGCCGACTTCATGCGTGTGCCTTCGCCTGCGGCTAGGACAATCACGGTTTGTACGGTCACACCTGAACTCTATCGGCACCTTAAAACTTATCGAAGCCTTTGGCTCCGCCACCAGGTATCGATCCTGGACCCTGGGCTTCAAAGGCCCATGTGCTAGCCACTACACAATGGCGGAACGCATATTCTCCCTCATAAATGGTGGTGCTTGTGACCAACTGCGCCCTATTAGGAGATTACTTTCGCTCCAGCCACAGGACCATATGCCCGCACAACGCTGCCTACTACCCCGCTGGCCGTTAGCGCCACCGTTAAATCAAGGCCGGCATCAACATCTGCAACCAAGAAAGCAACGGTTGGGCCTGAGCCAGAAACTATTGCGCCAAGTGCGCCATATTCCTGTCCAACATCCAAAACTAAACGCAAGGCAGGGCGCAAAGAACAGGCCGCAGCTTGCAGATCATTAACAAGTGATTTTCCGACAGCTGGGGCATCTGCCGCCAACAACGCTTGCATTAACCCTTCATGTGTTTGAGGTTCAATAATTTCAAGTTCGGCGCGTAGACGATCGCATTCTGCATAAACAGCTGGTGTTGATAAACCATGTGTAGAAAGTGCAAGCACCCAGTGATACGTACCGCGTGAAAGAGCAGCGGTTAATTGATCACCATGACCAGTGCCAATTGCAGTTCCACCGCTTAACATAAATGGAACATCGCTGCCGAGTTGTGCTGCAATCTCAACCATTTCTTCGCGGGACATTCCAAGTGAATACAAGTAGTCGATACCAACAATTGTTGCTGCAGCATCTGCGCTACCACCTGCCATGCCACCTGCAACCGGAATTGATTTCTTAATTTCAATGTGTGCATCAACTGTTAAGTCATACTCTTTTGAAATTAGCGCAACAGCCTTTGCTGCCAAGTTGTTTGCATCAGCCGGAACGCCATGAGTCTGCTCGCCAGAAACTGCAATAGTTAAACCAACTCCTGGTTCTGTTAGCTTGATTGTTACATCATCAAAGATTGAAATCGCCTGAAAAACAGAAACTAGATTGTGATACCCATCAGCCTCTTTGGGCCCAACAGATAATTGAAGGTTGACCTTTGCAGGTACGCGCACGGTCACACTTTTTACTGGCATGCGGTGACCCTATAACTGCAATTAGAAAATGTCAGGCGCAACGGCGGCAATCTTGCAAAAGGATTCAATCTGTAATGCTTCGCCTCGAAGTGTCGGATCGATGCCGGCCTTCAGCAAAATTGCTTCAGCAGCTGAAGATGATCCATAAAGGCTAGAAAGTGCTGATCGCAGCATCTTTCGGCGTTGGGCAAAGGCTGCGTCAATAATCGTAAAGACCTTTGCTCGAGATTCTTCTGGCCCTGCTGTTTCGCGTCGGGTAAATCCCACTAACTTGGAATCAACATTTGGGGTTGGCCAAAAGATTGATCGTGACACTGTGCCGACATTTTTCACATCAGCCCACCAGGCAGCTTTTACACTTGGGATTCCATACTCTTTGCCACCTGGTTTAGCCGCTAATCGATCTGCAACTTCAGCCTGAACCATTACGACACCAGTACGAAGAGTCGGAAACTTTTCTAGTAGATGAAGTAAAACGGGAACGGAAACGTTGTACGGCAGGTTTGCAACTAACACAGTTGGCGCGACCGGTAATTCATTAACAGCTAACGCATCTTTATTGATTACCGTCAGGTTATCTGGGTGCTCAAAATGCTGCGCCACAGTTATTGGCAACTGTTGTGCAAGCCGCGGATCAATTTCAACTGCGATGACGGATTTGGCAACTTCTAACATCGCAAGAGTTAGTGATCCAAGACCCGGCCCAATTTCTAGCGCAATGTCATCTTTTGCAACTCCAGCAGTGCGAACAATCTTTGTGCAGACATTTGAATCAATAACAAAGTTTTGTCCTAGTGATTTAGAAGGTTTTAAATCTAGCTGCGCAGCAAGTTCGCGGATTTGTGCCGCACCTAGCAATGTCATGGTGCGAATGACCCAAAGATGCGTTCGGCATTATCGCCAAGTGCGGTAGCAAGTTCTGCTAAATCTTGATTTCGCTCTGCTGCCATTGCCCGAACAATTGTTGCAATCTGAGCAGGTGTATTACCTGCACCACGGTGCGGAGCAGGTGCTAAAAATGGTGAATCAGTTTCGACCAATAACTGATCAATCGGAACAAGTTTGACCGCATCACGTAACGCTGGTGCATTTTTAAAGGTTAATGTGCCAGCAAAGGAAAGGATGTATCCACGTTCGATACAGGTTTTAGCCATTTCCACATCACCTGAAAAGCAATGAAAGACAGTCTTTTCGGGGGCTCCAACTTCAAGTAAAACAGATAAAACATCATCATGTGAATCACGATCATGGATTACTAACGCCTTATTTGTTTTCTTTGCTAATTCAATATGCCATTTAAAGGAATCCTGCTGACGCTTTCGAAGCTCAGGTGGTGTACGGAAATAATCAAGACCTGTTTCACCAATTGCTCGAACACGGGGATGCTGTGCCAATTCTTCAATAATTTTTAGATCACCCTCCAAGTCTGCAACAACTGGTGCTTCATTGGGATGTAAGGCAACGGCAGCTAGAACAGTTGTATTCCACTTTTCTGCAGCAGCAACACACCATTTAGATTGTTCGGCTGAATAACCAACTTGAACAATTCGATCCACGTTTACTGATTGCGCTTCGGCAATGACATCGGCAACTTCTTGTGAATCAAAGGCGGCATCGGTAACGATCTCCATATGTGCATGCGCATCAACTGTTGGAACCGGTAGGGGTTCTGGCAATGGCGCGCGAGGTCTATCGATATCGCGATTGTGGCGATCAGCCATTGGTGTTTAGGCGGGAGTTTCTAGACGTGGAAATAAAACTGGAGTCTTGGTAACGGTTGCACCTGCAGGCAATTGGCCCCATGTCGCAACTTCTGAAATCTTTTGCGCAGATAGATCTCCAAGTGAGGCTTGTGCGCCAAGACTTTGCCACAAGATTTCACATGTCTGCGGCATCACAGGATGCAACAAAACAGCAAGTGCGCGTAATGATTCAGCGGTGTTATACAAAATTTCTTCTAACTGTGCCTGATTGGCCGGATCTTTGGCAAGAATCCATGGCTCTTTAATAGTTACATAACCATTAACCTGCTTGCAGAAATCCATAATCGCTAAAATTCCACCTTGGAAATCAAGTGCGCACATTGCAGCATCAGCTTTTGCAACAGTTTCTGTCAAAGCTGCCTCAAGACCAGCATCATGACTTACCGCCGGAAGTACTCCTGCACAGTACTTTTCAACCATTGCTGCGCTGCGAGATGCCAAATTTCCAAAGTCATTTGCCAGCTCTGATGTGTAACGGGCGCTCATATCTTCCCAAGAGAAAGAGCCATCAGTGCCAAATGGGATTGCGCGCAAGAAGTAATAACGGAAGGCATCGATGCCAAAGTGATCAGTGATGTCCTTTGGTGCAATACCAGTCAACTTGCTCTTACTCATCTTTTCGCCGCCAACTAATAGCCAACCATGAGCAAAAACTTTCTTTGGCACAGCAAGACCTGCAGCCATTAACATTGCTGGCCAAATAACTGCGTGGAAACGCAAAATATCTTTGCCAACTAAATGAACATCTGCGGGCCACGTTTGCGCAAACTTCTTGCCACCTTCAGAATCAGGTGCATCTGTTAACCCAACAGCGGTTGCATAGTTAAGCAGGGCATCAAACCAAACATAAACAACTTGGTCTGTGTCCCACGGGACTGGAATACCCCAATCAAAAGTGGAACGAGAGATTGAAAGATCGGACACTCCACCTTCAAGGAATGAAACGACCTCATTGCGAGCACTTTCGGGCTGGCAGGCATCAGGATTATTTTTGTAGTGAGCAAGCAACGGTTCAACGAATGCAGACAATTTAAAAAACCAGTTGTTTTCATTTACTAACTCAATTGGCTTACTGTGAATCGGGCAGCACTTAGCGCCATCGATGTCAATTAAATCACCAGGAAGTTTGAACTCTTCGCAACCAACACAATATGGGCCTTCGTACTTGCCTGCATAAATATGGCCAGAATCTTTTAGCGACTGTAAAAACTTTTGCACTCGTTCGGTATGGCGTTTTTCAGTGGTGCGGATAAAGTCATCATTAGCAATGTTTAAATGTTCCCAATTTGGCTTCCACGCTTCTTGAACTAACTTATCAACCCATACTTGAGGCGCAACATTGTTGCTTTCTGCCGTGCGCATAACTTTCTGACCGTGTTCATCTGTTCCAGTTAAAAACCAAACGGATTCGCCTTTTTGGCGATGCCAACGGGTCAAAACATCGCCGGCAACGGTTGTGTAGGCATGCCCAATATGTGGGGCATCGTTGACGTAATAAATCGGCGTCGTTAGGTAGAAAGACTTAGTCACTGGCTCATCTTATTGGCATCAACGACTGCGGCATAAACAAGACGCTTTGCGATGCCAAACTCTTCGGCAACCGTTGCAATTGCAGACTTTCGATCCATTCCAGCAGCCTCAAATTCACGAACTCGACCCACCATGTCTGCCGCGGTCAAAGATGCTGAATCAGTAGTGGCGCCAGCAATAACAAGAGTGATTTCACCGAGAACTTCATTGGCAGTTGCCCATGTAGACAGCTCACCGAGATTGCCGCGAATTGTTTCTTCATAGCGCTTAGTCATTTCCCGACAAATTGCGCCAAGGCGTTCTGATCCAAAAACGTTGACAGCATCAACTAATGAATCGGATAAGCGATGAGGTGCTTCAAAGAAAACCATGGTGCGCTCTTCAAATCTGAGTTTTTCAAATGTTGCCAACCTGGCACCAGCTGTTCGTGGTGGAAAACCTTCAAATGAAAAGCGATCTGTAGGAAGCCCAGAAAGTGCAACCGACATTGTGACTGCACTTGGTCCCGGGATAACACTCACTTCAATCCCTGCTGCGATTGCATCTCGCATCAATCGAAAACCTGGATCGCTAATTGTTGGCATTCCAGCATCAGATACAACAAGTACTGTTGCACCACTTTTTAGTTCAGCAATTAATTCGCGAGTTCGATCGTCTTCATTACCTTCAAAGAAGGACAGGATTCGTGCAGTGAAGGTGACTCGTATGTCAGCGCATAAGCGATGAAAACGGCGTGAATCTTCGGCAGCAATGATTGATGCGTTTTCTATTGCGCTTTTTAATCGAGGGCTTGCATCCCCTGGATTTCCCAAAGGGGTAGCTGCCAAGATGAGCGTCATGGGCTAATCCTCTCAGTATTTGCAAGCAAACGCCCATACTCTTGTCCCATGGCCGCCATTGCCCCAATTCTGATTGCACTTGCATCATTTGTGCTGCGGATAATCAATCTCGGAATACCTAAGGGCTTTGTTTTTGATGAGGTGTATTACGTTGATGGCGCGCGAGACTTTTTGAAATATGGCGTTGAAGTTGACGGTTCGAACCCTGAATTCATTGTTCATCCCCCTGTCGGTAAATGGCTAATAGCAAGCGGAATCAAGTTGTTTGGAGACAATGAATTTGGATGGCGTTTTGCTTCGGTGGTTTTTGGAACTCTCTTAATTCTGCTCTTTGCTCGCTTAGTGCATGTCCTGTTCTACTCGCCCTTGTTAACCGCTCTAGGTGCGGCACTAATGGCCTCAGATGGATTATTGCTGGTGCATTCACGAACTGCGCTTTTAGATTTATTCTTAACATTTTTCACGCTATTAGGTGTGCTCTTATGGCATCGCAATAGACATATCTGGGCCGGTGTCGCGTTTGGATTAGCAATTGGATGCAAATGGAGCGCTATCTATTTTGTTGCAATAATTGGTTTAATCGCTGTTTATCGAATTTTGGTTGCTAGTGATATTAGAAAAACAAGCAAACCATTTGTGGCAAAGTTTGCTCAGTACGGATTGTTACCAGTCTTTGTGTACACATTGACATGGGCTGGATGGTTTGTTTCGGATCGTGGTTGGAGCCGTCAATGGTCAAATAATCCATTCATATCGTGGCTTCACTATCACCAAGAAATGCTTAACTTCCACACTGGATTAACTGAGAAGCATCCGTACCAAGCTAATCCCTGGAGTTGGCTAGTAATGGGCAGACCAACTTCATTTTTTTATGCAACACCCAAGAACTGCAATGCAAAAGATTGTGCGCAAGAGGTTTTAGCCTTAGGTACACCAATTCTTTGGTGGATAGGAACAGTATCCATTGCTATAGTCGTTGGGTATTGGATTAAGTCATTGATTAATTACCGCATTGACTCTGCAGCAAATATTGTTGTTCTTGGCATTACAGCTGGTTACTTACCGTGGTTTGCCATGCAACAGCGCACTGTTTTTTCTTTCTACGCAATTATTATTGAGCCGTTTTTGATCCTAGCTATTGTGTATTGCGCAAAACTTGTACTGGATAGTGGTTTGAAACCAGCTATTTCGCAATCGATTGTGGGCGGAGCATTCACTCTGATTGTGCTGTGTTTCCTATTCTTCTTACCGCTCTATACGGGGCAGGTAATGACATACGAAGATTGGCATCTTCGTATGTGGTTTGAATCCTGGATCTAGTTACTCGTTAGCTGCGCGAGCTTGGCTTAGGCGCTCAACCGCTTCATCGGCTAGCTGTTGATCAAATATCTGATCACGAGATGGTGAGGCAGCAGCAAGTGCTTCGCGCTCAAGACGCTCTTGCTCCTCACTCCATTGTCCTGGCGTAGTCAAGTCAATTACTCGTTTTGCTGTAACGGCTTTGGGTGCATTCACATATGTTGGAACTGGAACTTCAGTTGGCTCCCACGCATTGCGCACCGAAGCAGAGCCCTTAGGCAAAATGACAACACCCTTAAGTTCGCGCTCTGATAATGGAATCCAATGTTCTGTCGTCGGCTTTGGATGAACAACTTCTGCCAAGTTAGTTGCAGAGACACCAGAACTACGGCGATGCAACTGCGTAACGCGTCGCTTGTGCAGTTGATCAGCAATCACATGTCGTCGTACATTTGCAATGTAGATCAACATTGCAGATGCTGGAACAGCGGCGTAAATAAATGGCATCGTATTCATAATTCCACCTATAAATGTTGTCATGAGTGAAAAAGCGATAATTAAAAACAAGATCCTGCGCCGTAAAAGTGTTTGGCGAATCTTTGCTTCACGATCAAGATCAATATGAATAGCTCCACTGGTTGTTGAAGTTTGTGGAGATTGATTTGCGACTACACGCAATGCACTTTTAAAACGTTCAACTGATTTTCCAGAAAACTCATTGCGATCATGTATCCAACGGGGTGCGAAATAGGCGACCCACATACCGATGATCGCAATATAGATAAGTCCCGAAGTCATGATGGGTAAATCTAAAGGAAGGGGTGATACTTTTATGGGATTTAGGCGCTACTTAATCGCAGAATTTTCCTTAACAAAACAAATGTGATCTCTCCAATGGCCATCAATATGCAGGTATCTCGGACGTTCCCCTTCAAAAATGAAGCCAGCTTTTTCAGCTACCCGTCGGCTCGAGGCATTTTCTGGTCTCAGATTTATCTCAACGCGATGGAGCTTGAGCACCTCAAATGCGTACTGTGTAAGCATTTCAACCGCTGCGGTTGTGTAGCCACGATTGGCAAAATTACGATCAATCCAATACCCAATATGCCCCCCACGCATCGCGCCATAAATTACGCCGCCAAGTGAAATCTGCCCAATTAAGTTCTTGCCTTGCCAGATAGCAAAGGAAAAAGAGCGGCCATTGCGGGCTTCATGGTTGAGAATTCTTACCATTTCATAATAGGAAGGTAGTTCTTTATAACTTTCTTCACTGATTGTCGGGATTGTGGCTTCCCAGGGAGACAGCCAGTCACGATTTTCTGCTCTAACGTGATTCCATACTGTGCGATCTCGAAAACGCAATGGGCGCAAATAAATGTGCTCGTTCTCTAAAAGTACAGGCCAGCTGGTGCTCATAAGACTAGATATATCGGCGCTCAAGTACTACGACATTAACCTGATCTCCAGTTTTAAGTGTTGTGTCTGTTTCTGTCACTGCAATAAAAGCATTGGCATCAGACAAAGTTGATTGCTCATCTTGATCAGCAAGTGGTGTGACAGATTTTCCATCATCAGCCAAGATTGCTCGAATATATGAACGCATCCCTGACGCTGAATCGATTGGCTTTTCAAGTGCAGCTTTAACAGATGGGCGGTGAATCGTTGCAGCTCCCAACATGGTGCGGATCATTGGTCGAACAAAAAGCTCAAATGAAATATATGCAGCGATTGGATCCCCAGGAAGCGTGACTACTGGAGTTTGATCTGGACCAATTGTTCCAAAGTTATGGCGGCCACTTGCTTCAATCGCTATGTCTACGGTGGTGATGGTACCCAAACCCGAAAGCGTGCGAGTAATTAAATCAAATGAATCATCGTTGCGTTCTCCGCTAATGATGATCAAATCTGCGCGAACCAATTGATCCTCAATCACCTTCTGCAACTGCGCTTCATCATCTGGAATTGAATGGACACGATAAGCAACCGCTCCAACTTCACGAACAGCAGTTGTTAGAAGCCACGAATTAGTTTCGTACTCATCGCTAGCATTGTTCAAAGGCTGGCCTGGTTCAACTAAATCAGGGCCAGCTGAAAGAACAACAACGCGTGGGTGCGGACGTGTTGGTAAATGGTCTCTACCAATTGATGCAGCTAGCCCAATCTGGGTGGAACGAATACGTGTGCCGGAGCGAAGAACTAAGCGCTCTCCGGCATAAATATCTTCTGCAAGGGTCGCGCCATGTGCATCAAGCAACGGCATCTCAAATGGTTCTAATGGTTTGCAGATGGCGAGTAAGGAGGTTAGAAACTCATCTACTCGTGTGTGGTCTGACATAATCACACCCTACTTGTTGAACAGTTTAATCTTTGGGATTTAACGGGAGATTTAAATGACAGATCAGAAAATAGCATTGCGCGAACGAGCCCGTCGCGAGCGTTCCCAGAAATATATGTCGTGCAACTTCAATGTCATCTTAAAAGCCCCAGAAATTGTCTCGGCGTCAACTATCGCTTCTTATGTTTCCTACGAGTACGAGCCGAGTACCCTTGAAATCAACGAAGCATTCTTAAGAGAAGGAAAAATAGTTGTGCTGCCCCGCATTAATGGCGATCAGCTGGAATGGGTCAGGTGGAATGGTGATCCCAATCAATTGATTACACGAAAGAAGATTTTAGAACCCCTCGGTGATGTACTGGCAGATCTTTCGCAGATCTCTGTAGTGATAGTTCCGGCACTTCGCATTGATCAATCTGGATATCGATTAGGACAAGGTGGCGGTTATTACGATCGCGCTTTGCCACACTTGTCAGCATGGAAAATTGGCTTGGTATATGCCGGTGAATTAAATAGCGAAGAGTTACCACATGAAGCACACGACATCCCATTAGATGCGGCAGCTTCGCCTTCGATTGTCGTGCGCTTTAACCGTTAGGTAGATTGCGCGCCATTACGATGCGCTGAATCTGATTAGTACCCTCATAGATCTGAGTTAACTTTGTATCGCGCATCATTCGTTCTACTGGGTAATCAGTGACATATCCATATCCGCCCAGTACTTGAATAGCATCTTGGGTGACTTTCATAGCGATATCACTTGCAAAACACTTACTTGCTGCTGAAAAGAAGCGAAGATCTTTCTCGTTGTTTTCACTCTTGATTGCTGCCGAGTAAGTAAGTAGTCGTGCCGCTTCTATATTCATTGCCATATCAGCGAGCATGAATTGAATTGCTTGAAAGTCAAAGATTGGCTTTCCAAATTGTTGGCGCTCGTGGGCATACTTTGTTGCAACATCGAAAGCGCCTTGTGCAAGACCAATTGCTTGAGCAGCAATTGTGATGCGGGTGTGATCAAGTGTGTTCATGGCCAAAGCAAATCCTTGTCCTACTTCGCTGATACGTCGATCATCGCCTAGTTGAACATTGTCAAAATAAACCTCGCGGGTAGGAGAACCGCGCATTCCCATTTTCTTTTCTGGAGCACCAAATGAAACACCAGGATCTGATTTTTCAACCACAAAAGCGGTAATTCCCTTTGTTCCAAGTGAAGCATCACTTTGTGCGACTACTGAATATAAATCAGATTCACCCGCGTTTGTAATCCACTTCTTACTGCCGTTTAGCACCCATCCATCACCAGATCGTTCGACCTTAGTGCGCATGGCAGATGCATCCGATCCCGCCTCTGATTCAGAAAGGCAGTATGAAAATCCTTCGCCCTTAACTAAACGAGGTAACCAGCGCTTTTTTTGTTCATCATTGCCGCCGAGTATCAACGGCAAAGAACCTAGTTTGTTAACCGCTGGAATCAAGGAAGATGAACCGCAAGCACGAGCTACCTCTTCAATAATCAAGACAGTTGCAAGTGCATCTGCACCATCGCCACCAAATTCGGTTGGCACGTGTGCTGCATATAAACCATTTTTGATCAGTGCAACTTTTGCTTCTTGTGGGAAGCGATGATCTTCATCAACAGCTTGCGCATGAGGTGCAATCTCTTTTTCAGATAAGGCACGAACACTTGCGCGAAGTTCTTTGTACTCAGAAGGTAGATCAAAAAAGTTTTCCATTAGGACTCATTCTTATCTCGTTGTGCCAGCTTTTGTAGGTACTGATTATAGTTTGCCAAATCATCTGGCTGACCCATGGCGGCTTGACGCACAATATTTCGATCAATTCGCTTAGCCTCACGTGTGTCATCACGTAGCCAATTAATGAAAGTTGCCACCAAGGCTAGCAAGATTGGGATTTCTCCAACTGCCCACCCAATTGAGCCCCCTAATTTTTGGTCCGCTAAAAGATCTGTAAGCCACGGTGTTCGAAGAGAGGCGAAGTAACCCTTGTCAATCAAAGTCGTAGTGGACATTAAAGCCACAGAGAAAAAGGCATGAATACTCATAGCTGCAAACAAAATAACAATCTGTACTAAATGTGGAGTTTTACGAGGATTTGGATCAACACCAATCACAACAAAGAAGAATAAAAACCCAGCGCCCAAGAAGTGAAGATTCATGAGCAAGTGGCCCACATGACTTTGCATCAAGTCAGCAAATGCATTCGTAAAGTACAAACCAAATAATGAGCCGTCAAAAATTGCAAGCGCAACTACTGGGTTTGTGAAGAAACTTCCAATTTTAGAATGCAGCGCAGCTAGTAGAGAGCCTCTCACGCCCCGCTCAGAAGGTGTTCGGCCCTGCGGCAAGGTACGCAATGCCAATGTCATTGGAGCTCCCAAAACTAATCCAATTGGTGCGATCATGGCCAAAAGCATGTGTGCCATCATGTGATACGAAAAAGAAAATTGTGCATAGACACCTAATCCACCACTTGTCGCAAAATCAATCACCGAAATACCAAGTGCAAATGAAATCGTGCGGCCAACCGGCCACTTGTCCCCGCGCTTTGTTAAGACCATTACACCCTTTACATACAGGGCAACCAATATGACCAGGACTCCAATCATCAATGCATCTGGTTCGTAACTTAAGAAAATGCGTGACCAGGTTGGCTTAGGCGGTGTTGTAAATCCGACAACTGAAAGTGCAGGATCAAATTTCTGCACACCAGGGCGATCAGGGGAACTGGTATTTGATAACCACGATCCCATAGCAACGGTAACAACCATAATAATTGCTTCAGTTGTCAGTAATTTAGCAAAACTAGTCCAATTTATTGTTTCTTTACCTTCAAGATTTTTGCGATGTAAATATCCAATAGCTACCAAGCCAATTGTTGCCATCGTTTTTGCAATAACAATATATGCATACGTTGAGTTCCATGCTTGCGAGAAATTTAGCCGTGTCCAAGCATTGACGGTTCCGCTAATGACAACGGCAATTGCAGCCCACAATGCCAGTTGGCTAAAGCGAGGTACAGCGATTGCGCGGTCGGTTGCTGAAAGCAGCGCGATAGCAAGGATTCCGCCAACCCACATAGACAGTGCAACAACATGGATCACGAGTGAGCCAATTACAAGAGAATGTGAACCGCTAGATGCCGAGTGACTTTCAAACACAGGTGCTACTAATCCAGCAAGTGAAACAATTAACAAAAGAATTAAATTGAGTATTTTTCTGACCTGAAATGAGCACATAAAGACCAGCAAGGCCACAATGGCTTGGAAGGCTAGGTACTGTCCCAAGGTAATTTGCGTAATGAATGATCGGATAACTGTTGTATCCAGTGCCACCGATATGGATGAATTCAGGATTTGAGCAAGTGTGAAGATAATTAAACCACTTGCACCGACAAACCAAGTTGCCGAAGCAGTTTTTAAAAAACTGCGAAGTTTTTCTCCCGAAGTTGAAACTTTACCTTCAACATCAAGCAGCAAGAAAGACATAGCCAATAGCGACCCGATAGTTGCAAATCCACCAAGTAAATTTAAATATTTAAAAGCTGTGCTGAATAAATTCATCGATCCGCAAACAATTTACGAGCATAAAGTGAAAGTCCAATAGTGACTCCAACTGCAATAACAAGGAGAGCTATTACAAAAATATTAGTACCCCAACTGCTACTAGCAGGTGTTTGCGATTTGCTGGGTTCAGGATTTGGGTTTGCTGTTGAAATTACACTTGGAGACTGAAACTTAAAAGTAAAACTACCTTCGAGTGGTGCATCACCTTCGGATGCTAGGGAATAAGTAACTGTGTAGATTCCAGAATCAACAAGTGGTCTAACACCAACAGTTGCACTCTTATCTGCAATTGTGATTGTGCCATCATCAACCCGAACGCCATTGGGGTCTGTGACAGTAATTGAATTCGCATCTGGTGCATCTGCCAGCAAAGTGACTTGACCAGTTACCGCCACATTTGTAGGGGAAACTGAAAGTGTTGAGCCGCTAATTGGACTGGTGCTAACTAATGTATTTGCAGAGGCGGTTGCTGCCCCTAGGAATGTTAGAAGCAGAATCGCTGCAATGCGTTTGCGGCTCACAGTTTCCTTTCATAAGGGCTTGGGAAGCTCCTCAATTCGCGCCTATCGTCTCACTTCTTTACACTGACTGCCTAGCCTTATTTCAGAATGGAGCCTGTGATGCCTACATATCAATATGCATGCACCGCTTGCGACCATGAATTTGAGGCTATTCAATCTTTTTCAGATGAGTCCTTGACCGAATGCCCGCAATGCAAAGGTGAAATCCGCAAGGTCTATACCGCGGTCGGTGTCGTGTTCAAGGGTTCAGGTTTCTACAAAACAGATTCAGTTAAAAAGTCCACTGTCGCTGATGTGCCAAAAGCTGCGCCGGCACCAAAGGCAGATTAATCCTCGTGATGCGGTGGTTTGTCTGACTTAATTTCAGCTTCGCGTCGAGCTTGCTCGGCGGCAGCTTCAGGATCGATCTCATCTGAAGTGACGTTAGGAAAGAGATCGCTCATGGAATTGAGTCTACATCGAGAAGGAGTACGGCAGAACATGTTTGAGAAGCTGGGTCATTTTATTGTTAAGCACCGCAAAGGTGCTGTCGTGCTTTTTATTGTGGGAATTCTTGTGGCAGGCGGCGTTGGGTCAATGGTTTTCAATCGACTTGATTCAGCTGGATACTCAGACCCTAATAGTGACTCTTACAAGGTCTACCGGTATTTAACAGATGAATTAAAACTTTCTGACCCTGTCGTCGTTCTAGTTGTTGATGCCGGATCAAAGGATGTAACAGATCCTGAAATCACTCAAAAAGCATTAGCACTCGAAGCAAAAATCTCTAAAGAAAAAAATGTGTCAAAGACGGTTTCATTCTGGAGCTCGGGACAGCAGGCAGCATTTAAATCCATCGATGGAAAGGCTGCATACATCCTTGTCTATGGAAACGGAGATGCATTTTCACCCGAAAGCCAAAAAATGGGGCAGTTATTTAGCAAAAATTACGATGGAAAAGTTGGCGGTTTAACTTTGTATGCCGGCGGTGTCGGTGTTGTTGGACATGCCATTACTGAAAAAATATCTAAAGATTTAACAATCTCTGAAGCAATTTCAATTCCGCTTACTTTTATCTTGTTAGCTTTTGTTTTTGGAGCACTTGTTGCATCTGCAATGCCATTGATTGTTGGCGTTGCCGCGATTTTGGGTGCCTTCTTCATCCTTTATTTATTCACACTTTTCACAGGTGTCAGTATTTACGCTTTGAACCTAACGACAGGTATGGGTCTAGGGCTAGGAATCGACTACGCACTGCTTATTGTTAATCGTTTTCGTGAAGAGTTACATCATGGGAAAAGTGTTGAAGATTCCGTTGTCACAACTATGGCATCGGCAGGCAAGACTGTCTTTTATTCTGGAATGACGGTACTTGTCACTTTGTTCTCGTTGACATTCTTCCCGCTGCCATTCTTGAAATCATTCGGGTACGCAGGAGTTTCAGTTGTTGCAATTGCAGTTATAGGTGCACTTTTTGGTTTGCCACCAATCTTGGCTTTGATCGGACACAAAGTTGATAAAGGTGTTATTCGTCGTTCCGCAATTACTCCAAAGGAAGATGGACGCTGGGCACAAACTGCACGTTTTGTGATGAAGCGTCCAACAGCTGTAGTTGTTCTCTCACTCATAATTCTTGGATTACTTGCTTCACCAATTACAAATATTAAATTTTCACAAGGTGACTCGCGAATGTTGCCAGCTTCTAACCATGCTGCAATTGCAACAGCGCTGATGGCAGAGCGCTTCCCAGGTCAGACAGGCAACCCTATTGAAATTATTGTTCGCAATGGTGCAGATAAATTAGATGCGATTAAAACGTACTCTGCACAAGTAGAAGCAGTACCGGGCATTGTTATGGTTTCTCCTCCTAATGTGATTGGCCGAGATGTTCGCGTCGTTGCATTCGAATCTATGTTGCCGCGTACTCCAGAAGCGCAAAAGATGATTCATGAAATCAGAGATCTCAAAGCACCCGAAGGGACACTAGTTGGCGGAGTTGCTGCTGATTACACAGATTCACAAGATGGTATTTCTAAAACTCTGCCATGGGCGTTGGGGTGGGTCATTCTCTCTGTCCTTATTTTAATTTTCATCTTTACAGGATCAATCATCTTGCCAATTAAGGCTGTCATTCTTAACTTCTTATCTCTCGGCGCAACAATGGGTGCCCTTACTTGGGTCTTTATTGATGGCCATCTTCAGTGGTTAGTCGGCTCATTTACTCTAACCGGAACATTAGATACATCGATTGTAATTTTGATTGCAGTTGTGGTCTTCGGATTATCAATGGATTACGAGCTGTTCTTGTTATCTCGTATCCGCGAAGAACATTTATCGGGCAAATCAAATGTTGAATCTGTGGCCGTTGGTCTACAACGATCTGCACGCATTATTACGGCTGCAGCAGTATTGCTCGCGGTGGTATTTGCGGCGTTTATTACAAGTGGAGTTACATCTATCAAGTCCATGGGCTTTGGTGTTGCGTTAGCTGTAATCCTGGATGCATCGATCGTCCGCGGTCTATTGGTACCGGCACTTATGCGTTTATTCGGAGAACGCAACTGGTGGGCGCCTAAATGGATGCAGCGATTTACCCTTCATCACTAAGGTCGCGTAACCTACAGACATGGATCTAATCGCTTCCCTGCAATGCGCAGATCAGCCTGGCATCGTTCATGCGATGACTTCGGCGGTGCTTGCCTGCGGTGGAAACATTATTGAGAACCAGCAGTTCACGGATCCAAGTACAAATACCTTTGTAATGCGCACTCGCTTTGAAACATCACAGGGCTTAGATGGTGCGACTAAGAGTTTGAGTGATGGTTTATCTAAATTCAATCCTGCTCTGCATATTCGTCCGACGGCCCAAAAGCCTCGCGCACTTGTCATGGTCACTAAAGAAAGCCATTGCCTGCGCGATCTTTTGTACCTAGAAGAGCTCGGTGAGCTAAATATTGAGATCCCACTTGTAATCTCTAATCGTGAAGATTTACGAACTTTAGTGGAATCACACGGAATTAAATTTCTATATCTTCCAGTCACACCAGAAACCAAGATTTCTCAAGAAGCTGAAATTCTGAAGCAGATCGAAAATTTAAAGATTGATTTCGTGGTACTTGCTAGATATATGCAGATCATGTCCAAGGAGTTCTGCAACAAGCTGCCAGGCAAGATTATTAATATTCACCACTCATTCCTACCTGGATTTAAAGGCGCAAAGCCGTATCACCAGGCACACGAACGTGGCGTAAAGATCATTGGTGCATCTGCTCACTTTGTAACAAGTGATTTAGATGAAGGACCAATTATCGAACAAGATGTTGCACATGTGACTCATGTCGCTACTCCTGAAGAGTTAATTGCAATTGGCCGCGATATCGAGCGCCGAGTTTTAGCAAAGGCAGTGAAGTTATTTGCAGATGACAAGGTGTTTATTGTTGGAAAGCGAACTGTCGTTTTCTTTTAGCCTTAGTAAAGACATTTAAGTAAGTTCCTACTTCGTAGGTTGTTGCTTTTCAATAGCTCTGATCGTTTGAAATGCGTGGACAGAATGCCACACTGCGAATAACTCAATCACGATTGAAAGAAAACCTAGTGGTTCAAACCAATTGCCAATATCACCTTTGGCTCCTGGCATTCCAACTGTGCGATTGACTACATAGCCCATTAACACCGAGATCGAAAGAAAGGAGCTAGCAAAATAATCACGTTTAGAAGTTTTGACAACTAGTCGGTCGATAAGGAAAAGCCCTGCGAGAATAGCGCCGATGTACATCCATGCGATGTAGCGGGTTTCTTCCCACTTGGCAGGTAAGTCAGCAAGGTGTACTCCGACAATACCCATGAGTCCAATTGTTACTGCGGTACGACGGTTGTGAAGTTCTTGATTAAGTTGCGCTACATTTTTCATCTGAGAAGTTTATAGAAAAGGTTTTAATACTGCACTCTGTAATCATTTTACTGAGAATTTTCTGAGTGTTTGTATTTATTGATACTTTCAAAGAGCCAATTCATTGCGAACCATGGATGATTCTATTCCACAACAAAAGGAGTTTCATGAAAAAATTATTTATAACAACAGTTGCTGTAGTAACACTCTTTGGTATTCAAGGAGCGAGTGCAGCAGCGAAGGTGTCTACAGTCACTTTAACTGTTAAGGCCAGCGGAATGGATGTCTCCATGGCTTCAAATATGAAAATGGGTGGCGCTAAGACTGGTTCCGCTACTGGAAAGTTTGTACTCGATACAAAGAAAAATACTCTCTGCTACTCGGTAACAACAATGGGACTAACAGGAGTTTCTGAGGCACATATTCATGCCGGAGCAATGGGTGTTGACGGTAGCGATGTTGTTGGATTAACTCCAGCAAAATTCAATGCAAAAGCAGCAACATGTGTAAAGGTTGCGCCAAAAGTTCTAGCTGATATGGCTATGAACCCAAATATGTATTACCTCAATGTTCATACTACAAAGTATCCAGATGGTGCTGTTCGTGGTCAGTTAGTCGCGGGCAAGTAGTAAGAATAAAAGTTAAACCGTGACTCAGAGAAATCAGGGTCACGGTTTTTCTTTCCCCACTAGAAGTACTGAATAAAATGGTGTCCCCGGCGGGAGTTGAACCTGCGACCTACCGCTTAGGAGGCGGTTGCTCTATCCACTGAGCTACGGGGACATGTAAGACCAACATGCTTGGCAAAGGTTAGCGGTAGAGATAGCCTTCCTCGGAATCCACAATGGATTCGAAAACTACCCGAAAGGCCAACCATGAGAGCGCTCGTTATCGGCGCAGGCGGAGTTGGCAGTGCAATCGCAAATATCGCATCCCGCAAGTCATTTATCACTGAGTTAGTTATCGCTGATTACGATGCTTCAAAAGCGCACGCTGTCACCCAGAAAATCCAAGACCCACGATTTACTTCAGTGGAGGTGGATGCCGGCGATCTGGCGGCTCTCGAAGGATTGATTAAGCAGGTCAATCCTGATGTGGTTATTAACGCTATTGATCCACGTTTTGTAATGAACATCTTTAATGCAGCAAAAAACACTGGCGTTAATTACATGGATATGGCACTGTCATTATCAATTGCTCATCCAACGGATCCATTTAATAAAGTTGGAGTTAAGTTGGGTGATGATCAATTTGCTCAACATGATGAGTGGCTAAGCCAAGGTAATTTCGCACTAATCGGAATCGGTATCGAACCTGGTATGAGCGATATTTTTGCACGGTATGCACAAGATTATTTATTCAGCGAAATTGATGCTGTGACAATTTTGGATGGCTCAAGTCTGACCGTTGATGGCTATGAGTTTGCTCCATCATTTTCAATTTGGACAACAATCGAAGAGTGTCTTAATCCCCCACTTATTTGGAACGAAGGCTGGCATACAGCCCAGCCTTTCACCGGGGGCATCACCTTTAATTTCCCAGAGGGCATCGGCCCAGTTGAATGTGTTGATGTGGAACATGAAGAAGTTGTCTTAATTCCCCAAAAGATTAAGGCCAAGAAAGTAACCTTTAAATATGGTCTTGGAAATGACTTTATTGAAAAATTAAAAACTATTCACGCGCTAGGTCTTTCAAACAAACAAAAAGTTAAATACCGCGACATGGAAATCGCACCTCGAGACTTCTTGGCTTCTTTATTGCCAGATCCTGCAACGATCGGCCCTGTTATGCACGGCAAGACTTGCGCAGGTACACATGTTTCCGGTCTAAACAAAGAAGGCAAGCCATATGCCTGTTACATCTACAACGTCGTTGACAATGAATGGTCGATGAAAAATTATGGGGACCAAGCAGTTGTGTGGCAGACCGCGATCAATCCAGTGATTGCTATGGAATTAATTGCCAATGGCACCTGGAAACCAGCAGGTGTTGTTGGCCCTGAATGGCTTGAACCAAAGCCATTCCTAGATTTAATTGAGTCCTACGGAAGTAGTTGGCATATCCGGGATGAAGATCCTGCCGGAATCGGGGCGTAAATGGCAGCGTGGGCATTAGTTACGGGCGCAACAGCTGGAATCGGTGAAAGTTTTACTCGTTTGTTGGCAGAGAATAACTACAACATCGTGTTAGTTGCGCGCGATCTGCCGCGTATGCAAGAACGTGCTCGCGAACTCGAGGCAACGTTCAAAGTTGAAACTCACATTATTCAGGCTGATCTTTCAACCGATACAGGGTGCAGCGTGGTTGAGCAGTACATCGCAAACAATCAGATCGATGTGCTGATAAATAATGCTGGCTTTGGATTAAATAAAGCTTTCACAATGTCATCACTAGAAGCTGAACAGCAGATGTTTGATGTTCTAGTTCGTACCCCTATGCGACTAATGCACGTCGCGCTGCCGCTGATGCAACAGCGCGACAAAGGTGTTGTCATCAATGTTTCATCTGTTGCCGGCTTTATCGCAGGTGGTACATACAGCGCGGCAAAGTCATACCTGACCGTTTTGTCAGAATCACTTCATACCGAACTAGCTGGAACTAATGTAAAGATCAGCGCTCTGTGCCCTGGATTTACCCGCACCGAATTCCATCAGCGTGGTCGTATGTCCATGAAGGGCTTACCGCGCTTTATGTGGCTTGATTCTGACAATTTGGTTGCAAAGGCGTGGAGCGATGCGCTGAAGGGTGAGGCGGTCTCGATTCCGGGTTGGCAATACCAGCTCTTGGTTTTTGTGATCCACAGTTTGCCACGATCAATTATTAGAAAAGTTGGTATGAACGTGAGGAAGAAACAACGCAAGTAACGGTCATACCTTCTAATTCTCGGCGCGTTTTCAGAGTTCTTTAAGGACTGAATCGCTAGTATTACCTTCATCACAACGAAAGGTTTCTTCATGCTTCGCAAAATTGCATCACTGTCAGTAGCTCTAATTGTCGCCGGTGGCATCATGGTTGCTGCTCCAGCCGAGGCCGCAGCCAAGATTTCAAATGGTGTTGCATGTACAAAATCTGGCGCCACATCTAAGACAAGTGGTGGAACTTATAAGTGTGCGAAGAACCCACTTGTAGCAAACTCAAAATTGACTTGGTTATCACTTGACTGCATAACTGCAGCAAATGGTGCGGTTAAAGCACAAAAGTCGGCTGTTACTACAACAGAAAACTTCAAAGCTCAACTTCCAGTTATTGAACTTGGAATAACAACAGAGACTGCCAACAAAGCAGAAATCCAAGCCAAATTAGACGCTGCGACACTTCGACTCACAGCAGCCCAAGCAAAACTTGCTGCTGCAAAGACAGATGCAGATAAAAGATTGCTAACAACGGCAGTTTCTTCATGGACATCAGCAACTCGTGCCTATGCCAGCAAGATTCGAAGTATTGACCTAACAATCAGGAAGTTAGAGGCGGCAAAGCTTGCTGGAACAACCAAGCCTGCTGAACTAGCAGCGAATGTTACAAATGCTCGCGATAGTGCCACGCTAATCTGCACAAAGGGTTTCTAATCCCCTAACTTTTCATAAAAATCCCGCTGCCGATCAGGTAGCAGGTTTTTTATTGCCTATGGATTCCCCTATTACCTTTTGTTGTGGATGTTCCTATTCTCGAATCATGCGCGTTGTCCGATATTCAGGGGCCTGCATGCTGGCTATCTACCTGTTGCTACATCTATTGATCCCGACGATGTGGTCAGAATTATTGGTGTACAACATGACACCTATCGCTGCACTCATCACTATCTCATTAGCCCCACGCATTAGTGATGCAATTGCCAAACCGACAACTGCGATTGCTTTTGCACTATGGACATGTGGGTCTGTAATTGCAAGTGCAGGTACCTATCTCCCAACCTCTTTTGTTCATAGCCCTGTCTCTGGCATTTTGTACTTAACGTTCTACCCATTGACGATGATCGGATTGCCGCGGTTACTAGCTGTCAGCCGTAAACTTTCACTCATAGAACTAGTTGATTCATCAATATTTGCATTAGGGCTAACTACTTTGGGTTCGGCGTTAGTAGTCAAGCCAGTTCTTCCACACTTTGAGGGCAAAATCGCTGAAACTGTCTTTGCGATTATGTACCCCATTGCCGACTTAATACTTGTGTCCATTGTGATTGCAACTATTTCAGGACAAGGTTTTTCGCGCCGTGGCGTGACTCTTGGTGTTGGGGTAACAATTTTTGCTCTGACCGACTTCTTCTATTTATGGCAACACATCAACGGAAGCTATCTCATGGGTTCGGCGTTGGATATTGGTTGGATCGTTGGGCTGTTGCTAATTGCAGAAAGCTTTTGGCAACCAGGAATTGACAGTAGAGCTCGCGAGGGAATGAATCCGATTTTAATTTCAATTTCAGTTTCGCTAAGTGCAACATTGTTGGCATTAATTGCAATTCGTCCAGAGTATTTTCCACACTTTATTTTAATTCCGGCGCTGGCAACTCTGGCACTTGCCTTTATGCGAATGGCGATTGCATTAACGCAAGCAAAAAATATTGGACAAGAAAGATTGCTAGCTAGAACTGATGAATTAACAGGTCTTCCCAACCGACGTCGGTTAGTTACTGAAATTGATAGCTTCATAGAAAAAGAGGGAGCATTGCTGCTGCTTGATCTTGATGGGTTCAAGCCGATAAATGACACCCATGGCCATGAAACCGGCGACAAGATCTTGCAGCAAGTTGCCCTTAGGTTTGAACGAGCATTGCCTCATGGCGCTTTGTTAGCACGACTTGGCGGCGATGAGTTTGGAGTTCTGTATGAAGGTGGTCACGAAAGTGCCGTTGAAGTTGCGCTTGCGTTACGGGCAACACTTTCCTATCCGTTTCATATTAATAACCAAGAAATACAGCTTGATGTCAGTATCGGAGTTGCAAAAAACACTGGTGAAAGAGATTTACTTATACGAGCAGATAATGCGATGTATAAGGCTAAGCGCGAGGGTCTAGGGGTTTGTCGGCTTTAATTTCTTGCAAACGTGCAAGGGATTCAAGACGCTCTGTCGCATGATCTACTACTCGTTCTGGATATCCCTTGCTGTACCCATCCAAAAATAGCCACGGCTCATGAATTTCAGATGCGGACAAGTGGGCCAGCTCTGGCACGTATTTTCGAATGTAATCACCATTCTCATCAAAGCGCTTACCTTGTTCAATGGGATTAAAAATTCGGTAATAAGGCGAAGCATCTGTGCCACACCCTGCCGTCCACTGCCAGCCATGTGCATTAGATGCCACATCGTAATCAACTAAATGGTCGGCAAAAAATCGTTCTCCTATGTGCCATTCAAGGTGCAAATCTTTGACTAAGAATGAAGCAACAACCATGCGGGTGCGATTATGCATCCAGCCTTCAATAAGTAGTTGTCGCATTGCGGCATCAACAAATGGGTAGCCTGTTTTTCCTTCACACCAGGCTTTGAAATGTTTACCAGGCTTGTCATATCGCATCTCTTTAAATTTTGGTGCGTAGTACTGGATATCTGTCATTGGATTGTTAAAGAGAACATCTGCATAAAACTCACGCCATGCAATCTCCTTGCGGAATGTGTCGTGCGCTTTACTTTCCCCAAGGTTTGCAAGAAGTGTTCGTGGATGAATCTCACCAAATTTCAAATACGTGCTCATCTTTGAGGTGCCATCTATCGCAGCAAGATTGCGACTTTCATCGTAAGAATCTAAGCGGTTTTTTGTAAACTCTTTAAATCTCTTTAGGGCAGCTACTTCGCCTGCTGCAATTACTTGTACACCTTCAGGCATAAGAAAATCAGGGAAAGCACGGTATTCGGCACTGGGTTCTACGCAATTGAATTTCTTTGGTGTTACTGCAGGCGCACGCCATCCATGTGAACACCAGGCTTTGTAGAACGGTGTGTACACCTTGTACGGAGTCGCATCACTTGGCTTTAGGACACGTCCAGGAGTAACGGCGTACGGACTGCCGGTACGTACTAACTTGATTCCCGCTGCTTCAACTCGAGCATCACGTTCTGCTCCAAATCGTTCGTGCTCTGCAGAAATATGAACTTCTTGGACTTCATATTTTTTAATGAGAGTAGATAGAACTTCAACTTGGTCACCTTCGATAATGTGCAGTTTATTTCCTAGAGATTCATCTAGAGCTCTTAGTGATTGACCCATGTAAGCCAATAGCTTTTCGCCGGCTTCAGCGATTTGTTTCTTATCAAGAATAAAAAGCGGGATTACTTGCTCGGCAGATTCAATAGCGGCCAATAATGCTGGGTGATCATTGATTCGAAGGTCACGACGAAACCAGATGATTGAAGTTTTCGCCAAAGACATGGGATGATTAAATCATCATGCAGGAGATTAAGCGCTTCCAAGTCCGTGGGGTTCCGGGCGAAGTCGTGCGTGCCCAGTTTGGATCCCGCACAGTTGACTACTGGATTCCAAAAGGCGGTACCGATCGGCTATTGATCGCACACGATGGTCAAAATGTGTTTGATGGAAAAACATCAACCCATCGTGGGCAGACCTGGAAAATGGCCCAAGCTGCGATTCATGTCAGTGAAGAATTAGCAATTAATCCACCAGCAATAATTGCAGTCTGGCACTCAGGGACTCGGGTAAATCCATGGGGTCGTGCACAAGATTTAGTTCCCCAGCAATTTTTGACCCGCGATGTTTACATAGACCCGCGCTGGAAAATCTCCGACCCAGCTTTTGTTGTTAAATCAGATGAATACTTCGAATTAATCTTCAACACGATTGTGCCCGCTATTTTTCCAGGCATAACGCCTGATAAAACTGCGGTGATCGGTTCAAGTATGGGTGGCTTAGCAACTCTGTACGCAGCTATTACCCATCCAGAAAAATTCTCAACTGCTTTAGCGCTCTCGCCTCATTGGATTGTCAGCAACCAGGATTTTGCACGAAAGATGGTTGAGGCACTTCCAATAACTCACAAGATTTGGATGAGTCGAGGAACCAAAGGTATCGACACTGAATATCCACCTCTTCAAGATTTTGTCGATCATCTGATGGTGGCGCGAGGCTTTGGGAATCGCTTTCTTTCTAAGAGTTATAACCGAAGTGGTCATAACGAGAGATCGTGGGCCAAGTATTTACATGAACCTTTAAGGTTTTGGCTTAGCTCTTAACTTCCCAAATAGATTGCATCGCTTGATCTGATTTTATTGTAAAAATTGAGCCAGTTGCGGCTTGGCCATATAACGTCTTTGAGATTAAATACCCAAACTTTGATAAATCAATCGTCACATCAATTGCTGTGCGTGAAACAATCACCACAACTGATTGTTTCTTTGATTCACGCAAATAAACAACGAAATCATTCTCAGTCGCAATCCAACGTAGGCCACCGTTGATGAGTGCATCATTATTTTTGCGGATAGAAATGAGTGACTTGACCTCTCCCATAAATTGATGGTCCCAGCCACTGCGATCATCCCAGTTGATAGTTCTGCGTCCATCCTCGCCCCAAGAACCTTCAAGACCAATTTCATCTCCAGCAAATATTGAAGGAACGCCAGGGTAGGTCAGAACCATTGTCATCGCAGATAAATGCAAGCCGACATCGCCATTCACAACGGTGCGAAAACGAGCCGTGTCATGACTATCTAGCAGAACCATACTTGCAGTAACACTTCTCCAAGGCACCGATGCATTGAACTGTTTCATGCTATTTACTAATTGCGATCCAGTGATTCGTGGCATTTCAAATGGAAGACCCTGAAATCCCCCGCCAATTTCAGAGTTGCGATTAAGCCAATTCCATACTGGTCGCATGAAGCCTTGATAATTCATTGCGCCATGCCAACCAAGACCATTTAAATCACTTGCAACAAAGTCACCATTTTCGGCAACCAGCCAAGCATTGGGATTGGTTTCATCCATTGCTGTGCGAATTCCCTGCATGACTTCATCATGAAAATTATCTTCGCCAAGTCTGCCGGTCATGTTGCCCACGTCTATCCGCCAACCAGACATTCCATACTTTGAGCCAAGCCACTTTCGTACAATGGAATTTTTACCTTTATACATTTCGTTGCGTAAGGCTTTTGAATTGAAGTTGAGCTTAGGCAATGACTCCAAGCCCCACCAGCCCACATACCCATGTTTAACTGATTTATCCCAATAAAAATACGATCTCTCTTTCGATTTCTTATTCTTCTTTGCTTTGGCTAACCACGGATGTCCAGCTCCACAATGATTTGATGTCAGATCGCCCATAATGCGGATGCCAAGTTTATTCGACTTCTTAACTAACGATAAGAGCGCCTTGTTGCCGCCCAGAATCGGATCGACTTCATCAAAACTACTTGCGTCATAGCGATGATTAGAACGTGCTGAAAAAAATGGCGTGAAATAGATACCATTGACACCTAAATCATTAATGTGATCTAGGTGCTGCTCTACACCTGGTAAATCACCACCATAAAGTTCGGTCCCAGTAAATTTGCTTCGGCCACGTGGTAATTCATTCCATTCACGTGGATGTGCCCACTCAGGAACTTTGTAACTTCTACCTGATTTAGCGAAGCGATCTGGGAATACTTGATAGAAGACTGAAGATTTTATCCACTCAGGATTGGCAGGAACAGCCACAATTTGAAAATCATTATTGCTATGAACGTCATGGTTGCTCAGGCCAAAAGCATTAAGCCAGTCGTACTTGTCTTTAGCAACGAAAACAAAACGGTAGACAGTGTGAATATTTACAACCGAGATTTTTACCTCATACCAACATTCAACATCATTCTTCTTACCTACTTTTAATTCGTAGCTACGGGGTTCGCCATCCTCATATACGCGAATAAATCCTTTTTCAAAAGTGTACGCATTTGGTACTCGAACTTTTAAAGTAATGCTGTCGCCAATACTTGGAGCGCTGTCGCTTACATACAGCGAACTACCATCATGGTGCGGGAACAGTAATGGTTGTACTTGGTAACTCATATTTGGCTCCCTTCGAATTTATAGCTTCGGCACGAATTTCAAGTTTCTTGCCTTCGTAATCCAATGGGTCGATATAAACGCTATAGGGCGCATTCGTATCTGTGCCAAGTGACACCCATGGTTGATCTGCAGAAGTTTTGCAGTAGAAAGTAACTCGTAATAAATCTAGTGAGGTAACCGTGGCCTTAGTTTCGTAATACCCAGTCAAAAAGTCCATCTCTGAAGTGATTTTCCCAACTTTAACATCGGTTTTATCAATCACCTTATTGGCTTTTAAAACTACCGTCGAAAGTCCGGGCACCGTCATTGTTACCTTTTCATTTTTAAATGAAATTGTGCTGATACCCAAGAGGCTCTTCCAACCACCTGCAGAGGTTGCTGTCGTAATTGTTGTTTTGATTGGCTTATTCGAGTTATTAAACGCAACAAGATACTCACGATTTTCCACGCTATCTTTCTTGGAAATCACCAGCAAAGAATCCTTAGCGATACGAATCTGCATTGAGCCATTTGCTAAACCAGGATTAGCAGCACGTAGCGAAGCAAGTTTTTCTAAATACAAGGCAATGGGATGCTTATCTGTGATTGCAAAGGAATCACCAGTACCTATCGGTGAACCACCAATTCGCTTTTCGGTTTTCCAGATTTTGACCTTAGTTGAGAACATGTCTTGACGTGCCAACTGATCGCTTCCTGAACCTGTGCCGGTCATTCCAACCTCATCACCGTAGTAGACCGATGGAATACCTCGTGTTAGATAGAGCAACGCATGCCCAAGAAGTGTTCGTGGCAAAAGCTCTGCGGCAGGATTAATTCTTTTGGACTCAATGATCTTGCCTGCTCGACCCATGTCATGGTTGCCCAAGAAGGTAACCAAATTGGAAGCGTTCGATGTGGCGCTGGTATATAGATCGTCATAAGAAAAAAGGTTTGCAACAGTTGAGGCATCTGAATAACCCGATGCAAACTCGGTAGAAGTTCGTTGAAATGGAAAATCTAGAACCGTTTGAATTTTGTTTCTACGCACATAGTTCATAAGATTTATAGGGTTAACATCCCACACCTCACCGAAAGTCGTAAAGTAGTTGATACCAACTGAAGCAGCCTGAGCATTAATCTGTGGGCTCCAATTCTTAAAGAAGTTATCATCTACATGCCGCGCAGTATCCACACGGAAACCCACGAATCCATAATCTTTAATCCATTGCCCATAAACCTGCGCCCAACCGTTGTAAACCGCTGGCTTTTCAGTCGCAGTGTCATCTAACCCGTAGAAATCACCAAGCTGAGTACACGAGCCATCTCCCCAACAATTACTCATATCACCAACATTGTGAAAGTTACTTAATTCATTTAGCCACTGTGGGTTCTTCGCATTAGTCGCATCAGTTGGAATATAGGCAACTTTATCGTTGTATTTAATAACATCACCAGTGTGATTTGTGACGATATCTAGAATCAGTTTTAAACCTAATTTCTTTGCACACTCCGAAAATGCAATTAGATCGGCTTTAGTCCCAAGGTGTGGATCGACATTGAGAAAATCAACTCCCCAATAACCGTGGTATCCGGCACCACTAGGTGTTGGTTTTTGCTGAACAACAAGTGGTGTTACCCAAACCGCCGTGAAGCCAAGTTTCTTAATTCGAGCTAAGCCATTATCACCGGCCGAACATGTTCCAGTTAATCCTTTTAGGTCTCCGCCATGAAAGAAAGCTGTGTCAGTTGGGTCATAGCCAGGAAACTTGTCATTTGACGGATCGCCATTTAGATATCGATCTGGAAATACAAAATAGATTAAATCCTTAGCCAGACCAACTTGCGCTTGATCTTGTATTGGCTCTGTTGCAAAAGAGGTCGTAGCGACTGAAACAGTTAGAAGTGCAGCTACGAAAAAAGCTAGCTTTTTGTTAAACATTAACCCTTGACCGAGCCCGCAGTTAATCCGCTAACGATATATTTTTGCAAGGAAAGGAAAATGATAACGATAGGGATAGATGCCAAGATTGAACCTGCAGCAAAAGGTCCCCAGTTTTGTGAGTACTGACCTCCGATAAATTGCTGCAAACCAACCGCAACGGTTCTATTCTGCATGTCCACTAAGAACAATCGAGCCAGAATAAATTCATTGAAAGTTCCAATGAAGCTCAGTAACGCAACAACAGCTAAAACCGGTGATGCTAGCGGCACAAAGATCAACCAAAAAGTTTGTACCTCTGAAGCTCCATCAATCTTGGCTGCCTCATCTAACTCTGCCGGAATTGAATCTACGAAGCCCTTTAGCAGCCAGATATTTACACCCATAGCCCCACCGAGGTACACAAGAAGTAAGCCAGGACGCGTACCTAAACCAATTGCTGGTGCAAAGTTATAAACCCGCTCCATAATCACATAGACCGCAGAAATTGCCAGAATAGCCGGGAACATTTGAACAAGAAGTAGTAACTGGATACCAAATTTACGACCCTTAAATTTAAGTCGGCTAAAGGCAAAAGCAGATGCTGTTCCGATCATTACTGACAATACCGCAACAGAACTTGCAATAATTAAGGAGTTCTTGACCCATGTTAAGTAAGGAATTGTTGGGTTATTAAATAATAATTTGTAATTTGCAATTGATATTTCAGTTGGAATAAATGAGGTCAGTTGCAAACTGCCATTAGCGTTAAATGAAGAGATAACAACAAGATATAAAGGAAATAAAGAAAACAGACATACCGCAATACCAATGACGTGTCTCCACAAATCCTGCCTTAGCCAGTTTTTCATGCGAAGGTCTCCAATACTTTGGACTTTCTCAAGCTATACAGAGAAATTGATGCAACGAGCAAGAAAATGATCAATGAGATTGCACTTGCAAGTCCAAGATCCTGTGTTCCGGTCCCAAAGGCGATCTTGTAGGTATAGCTAATTAAGATATCTGTGGCTCCAGCAATTTGCCCATCAAGTTCATTTCGTGGACCACCACCAGTAAGTAAGTAAATGAGATTGAAGTTATTGAAATTAAATGCAAATGAAGCAATTAATAGAGGAGAAAGAATCTGCAATAGAAGTGGCAAAGTAATTTTGCGGAAGATCTGTCGTGGATTTGCTCCATCAATTGCTGCAGCTTCTTGAAGTTCACTAGGAATTGCCTGTAGTGAACCACTTGAGATTAAGTAGAAGTATGGGAAACCCAGCCATAAGTTAACAAGGATGACGGCTAAACGCGCAAAATTGGGATCTGAGAACCAGGCAATATGCGTTCCGAATAATGTGTTTATCGCACCGAATTCGGTATTAAACATGCCACCCCAAATCAAAATACTCATGACGCTAGGCATCGCGTACGGAAGTACCAAGATTGATCTGTAAATCCGGCGTCCCCGAATTGGCTTGTTAAGGGCCAACGCCAGCAAAAGTCCTAATGCAAAGGTTGTGAGAACTGTTAGTAGCGCAAAGGCTACGGTCCATATGAATACTCGAATGAGAGGACCCCGCACCCGCGGATCTGTCAAGATTTTTGTGTAGTTTTCAAACCAAATTGGGGCACGCCATCCTGGCTCCAATATGGCAGCTTTGTCATTACTTAAAGCATAGTTTCCGCGACCGTTATCTCGGTACTTTGAGCCATCAACTAAATTGATAAAGGAATCGCTCGCTGCGTCATATTTGAGAATTTGACGTGAGACAACTCCAGTTTCGATTCCTTCAAGTGCAATGAAGTAATTACCATCGTAAGTAAAGCGGTAATTTGAGTAACTTTTATCGGCTCCGGATAGTTGAACATCAGTAAGAGCTACGAAATTTGGCGCAGCAACGGCGACACCATTTGCGGTGAGCGTTACTTCTTTAGCCCCAACTTCAGTACGAGTCTTTTCGGTGGAAATAAAATATTTTAAGTTTGTGATATCTGAGACCAAAATTGCTGGCTCGGTCCCACTATTTCCAAGTTTTACATCAAATGCAGTTCCATCAGGGCTTGCCTCAATGCCACGTACCTTGATCTGAACAATTGCCTCTTCCTTTGAAATTATGTTTCCAGTCTTGTAATTAAAACCAGACATTGCCACGGTATAAAGGATTGGACCAACCACAAATGCCGTGAGCAGCAAGATTCCAGGAATAAAGAACTTGAGCGGGATTGAAATTTTAGTCAAATAAGTTAAAGCTAGTGCGAGCACACAGATTGCCAGAAATCCTGCAATTACATATTCGCGCTGTGCAAATGCGCTCTGAGTCAGCATCAATAAAACCGCTGAAATAAGGCTTACAACAATGATCTTTAGAACGAGAGCAATCTTGCCTCTTATTAAATAGTTCATTCTTCTAGGTCCTGTCTCAGCAAATATTGTTGTGAATGAGTAATGCGGGCGAGAAACTCGCCCGCATTACTCAACTTCGACTATTAACTTGAAAAACTCAAATTAATTAGAGGTCGCCCTTACCGCCATCTGTATTTGTGCGCCAGATTTGAGCAAGCTTTGAAGCTTCCTTCACTGCATCCTTACCGTCGATAAGAACTGCCTTCCAGTAAGCCGGTGCTGAATCCCAGTAGTTAGCGCCACCCTTGTTGCTATTTAGGAATGCGCCGATCTGTGGAATACCTGCAAGGCTTGCTGCTGTTCCGAATCCACGCTGAGCTGCAGTAACTGTTGTATCAGCTTGTGCGCCCTTCTCTGCTGGTGGACGCTTCTCAATTGCTTGGTAGCGAACTTGACCATCTGTTGATGCAAAGAAGTTAGTTAGAAGTGACTTTGCGCCAGCTTCTGTTCCGTGCTTTGCAGCAAATGTTGTTAGCAATGCACCACTGACAGAACCGAACATGTGTCCGTATGTTCCATCAGTAACGCCAGGTACTGGCATTAGGTTCATGGTGAAACCCTTTGCTACGTAATCTGCCCACTCCCAGTTACCGATGATTGCGTAAGGAACTGTTCCGGCAAGGAAGTTGTCCTTGCAACCTGTATCTGTTGCTGGGAAGAAGCCATTGCTCTTAGTACCATCTAGAAGATACTTGCGAACATTGTTTCCGAATGGAACCGCGCTAAATGAACGTCCGTAAACAACGCCACCACGTGAATTGAATTGGTATGCATCTGCGCCGAGTGCTGAGAATACTGAGTGAGCTCCCCATGACATTCCGCCACCTGCAACACAAAGACCAGCCTTCAAGCCTTTTGATGCCTTGAGTGACTTGTAGTTTGCAACCATTTCACCAAAAGTCTTTGGTGCAGTTGTAACAAGCTTGGTGTTGTAGATCATTGCAACGTTGTTGATGTCTACAGGTACGCCGTACAACTTGCCCTTGTATGTAAGGTCAAGGAACTGCGTTGGGTTGAAGCGTGCCTTTACAGCAGCTGTCAAAACGATTGGAGCAAGCTTTCCGCTCTTAGCACCTGTTGGTACCCAGTCATTTCCGCCAACAACAATATCTGGACCTGATGCATCAGTTGCTTTATCGAAAGCATCCTTGAGTGCATCAAAGCTTGAGAATGTAACTACCTTTACTGTGTAACCAGCAACCCAGTCACCCTTTGCTGCAATTACCTTAGTTAAGTTTGGCCCGCGAGATTCATCTGCCCAAACAACGATTTCTGTTGCCGCACCAGCTGTTGGTGCTACGAGAGTTGAAACTGCAAGCGCGAATGCTGCGATTACGCCAGCAATTCCGAAACGCTTTGTGTTCATTTATATCCTCCATGGATGGAAATCACGCATACGAGGGCATGCGCTGTTGAGGCAATGCAACCCTTTTCTGGGCGCCGAAGCAAGTCAACAGGCCCATTTCGCGGGGGTTAGGCCACTCATTTACTAGATTGTTATAAAGAGGTTTCCTTGCATATTTTGTTGCAGTCCACCCTGAAAAATCGCGCTGGCGACCAAAGTTGGGTTGGATAGGGCTATGAGCGAAGAGTCGGTTACCCGAGATGAGATCCGAGCAATGCGTCGTTCCTATGGCGATGTTGGATTAGAAAAATTACCGGACGATCCATTTGAAGCTTTTGCGATGTGGTTAAGAGAAGCACACGAGAACACAGTTATTGTTGAAGCAAATGCAATGGTGCTTTCAACATTAGCCAGTGATGGTCAAATCAATACTCGTACTGTTTTGCTCAAAGATATTTCAAACGGTGGTTTCACATTCTTTACAAACTACGAATCGCGCAAAGCCCATGCGATGGAATTTAATGAAAACGTTTCTCTCTTGTTTCCTTGGTATGTAATGGAACGACAAATTTCAATTAGCGGTATCGTAGAAAAAATTTCGCAAGCAGAATCAGATGACTACTTTGCGACTCGTCCATGGGGATCACAAATTGGTGCCTGGGCAAGTCCGCAATCATCACCACTGTCATCACGTGCCGAATTAGAGCAACGCTACGAAGGCGCAGCAAAGAAATGGCCTGAAGGAACTGTGGTTCCGCGCCCACCACATTGGGGCGGATATCGGGTTGCTCCATTAAATATCGAGTTCTGGCAGGGTCGATACTCACGTTTGCATGATCGTTTGCGCTATGAGCGGGCTAACACCACCGCCAATTGGGAACTCAATAGGTACTACCCGTAGTCTTAGCCCATGAGCGCAGACATTGTTATTCCTTCCAATTTAAAGCCGGTAGATGGTCGTTTTGGTTGCGGTCCATCAAAGATTCGTCCAGAAGCACTCGCTGCATTGTCAGCAAGTGGAAACACAATTCTTGGAACATCACACCGACAAAAGCCGGTTAAGAATGTTGTTAAGCGCGTTCGCGAAGGACTTACATCGCTATTTAATCTTCCAGAAGGGTACGAAGTAGTACTTGGAAACGGTGGATCAACTGCGTTTTGGGATATCGCTACATTCGGTTTAATCGAAGAGCGCTCACAGCACTTAGTTTTTGGGGAGTTTTCATCAAAGTTTGCATCAGCTGCAAAGGAGGCACCATTTCTTGGTGAGCCAACTGTTATTAAGTCAGAGCCTGGTTCGCATCCAGTATCAGTACTAGAAACTGGTATCGATGTTTACGCGCTGACTCACAATGAAACTAGCACCGGCGTTGCAATGCCAATTATTCGCCCTGCCGGCACCGATGGCGCACTTACAGATGGGGCACTTACAGATGGGGCACTTGTCCTAGTTGATGCAACATCTGCAGCTGGTGGCTTGATGGTTGACGCCAAAGAGTTTGATACCTATTACTTTGCACCTCAGAAATCTTTTGCATCAGATGGTGGACTTTGGATTGCAATCATGTCTCCTGCTGCTATCGCGCGCGCAGAAAAGATCAAGGCAAGCGGCCGTTGGGTTCCAGCATTCTTTGATCTTGGTATCGCAATTGAAAATTCACGCCTAGATCAGACATATAACACTCCTGCACTTGTCACATTGATGTTGCTTGCAGAACAGATCGAGTGGATGAATACAAATGGTGGACTTTCATTTGCTGCAGGTCGCAGTACTGCCTCTTCTGACATCTTGTACTCATGGGCTGAAAAGACCGACTACACAACACCATTTGTGACAGACCCTGCAATGCGTTCAAAGGTTGTTGGAACAATTAATTTTGATGATGCAATTGATGCAACAAAGATTGCTGCAGCACTTCGTGCCAACGGAATTGTTGACACTGAGCCATATCGCAAGCTTGGTAAGAACCAGCTTCGTGTCGGTATGTTCCCTGCGGTTGATCCAAGTGATGTTGAAGCACTAACAAAGTGCATCGATCACGTTGTAGCAGCGCTTTAATGCCAAAGAGTTTTCATCGCGATCGTTTTTTCTGGGTCGTAGCGGTTCAGACCGCCATTGTTAACTTTTATTTAGGAGGCTTTGGCCCGGCGCAGTCATTACTACGCGCAGATCAAGGCACATCACTGACTATTGCGGGCCTACATGGCACTGCAATGGGCGTTGCCTCAATCTTTGCTGGTTGGGCAAACCCTCGCATCGCACACAGATTTGGTCGCTCAAAGGCAAGTTGGATTGGCTTATCAATCTTTGTTACGGGATTAACCCTCTTTGTTATTTCACCTCCCGTCTACATCACATTGCCCGCTACCTTGATTACTGGGTTTGGTGTATCAGTTGTGATTAATACGATGCTTACAAAGATGTCTTCTCATTATGGAAAAGCAGCTGAAGTAGCGATTCCACAGGCAAATGGAATTGCATCAGTCGGCTTTGTGACCGGGACAGCTTTAATCGGAACAATTGCTATTGCATTTCCACATGTGTGGCGTCTTGGTTTGCTGCTTGCACTACCTGTTGCCTTAACTCTATTTTTTGTTGGCCGGGATAAAGATGAAGATGAACATGTTCCAGATGAAGAAGGACCACAAGGTGGAAAACTTTCTCGTAGCTTCTGGATTGCATGGGTTGGCTTTGTCGCATGTATATCAAGTGAGTTCGCAACGTCATTCTGGGCATCGGCGTTACTTAAAGATCGCGTTGGTTCAACTGCTGCAATCTCAACCTTTGCAATTGTGGCTCTTGGTACCGGCATGGGAGTCGGTCGCTGGTATGGCGGCTTAGTTCTTGGGCATCTGAAGCTTGATACTCAACTTCTTTCAATCATCGCGTTGCAATTTATTGGCTTTGTTAGTTTCTGGTTATCGCACAACATGATTGTCTCTCTTTTTAGTCTGTTTGCCGTTGGCATGGGTATTTCAATGCAGTTTGCACTTTCATCTATTCGGTTAATTGGCCTGAGCGATGGACGCCCTGATTTAGCTATCGGACGTGCTTCATTGGCTGCTGGTACCGCGATCGCAGGAGCACCATTCTTACTCGGCATTCTGGGCGATAACTTTGGTATTTCACGCGCATACATCATGGTTTTTGTATTGATTGCAGTTGCTTTCGGTATCGTTAAGGCAATTCCTTCGAAGGTACAAGAGGCTGCTTAATGAGTTACAAAGTTAGGCGAATGATTACACTGCTTGCGCTTGTTGGAATTCTGATTGTTATTGCGATTAACGGTCTTTAAGAACCGCTGCAACTGAAATATCTGCAGGTAAGGCAACTCGGTTTTTATATTTAAACCAGATGTACAGTGATGCAAACAATGAAATCCCGCCACACACCGCAATCGTTGGACGGATCCCAATCAAGTCAGTTGTGGCACCAATTAGCGGAGAACCGAATGGTGTTCCACCCATAAAGATCAGCAGATACAGACCCATCACACGTCCACGAATTGCAGGGTCTGTGCTGGTCTGAACAATTGAATTAGCCGATACCAAGGTAGTCAAAGCGGTTACGCCACAGATTGGCAACCAAATCACATAGGTAATGTAATTAGGCAAAATAGAGAGCACCATGATTGACGCCGAAAAAGCGATTCCGCCACGAATAACAAATTTAGTATTTCTAAATCGTTCAAGTCGAGCAGATCCAATTGCACCAGATAAAGATCCAATGGCAATGAATGTTCCCATCAACCCAAAATTAGCTGGTCCTAAACCAAACTCTTGCGTTGCCATAAGTGCGTTAAAGATCTGAAAGTTAAGTCCAAAGGTTGCCAAGAAAAAGACCATCAACATAACAACATAAATGTCAGGGCGTGCTTTTGCGTAGGCAATGCCTTCGCGGATATTGCCATCTGATTTTGGTCTGTCTAAGTGGAAAAATGCCTTTTCATTAAGGTTAAGCAAGGCTGCAATAACAAAAAAGTATGAAAGCCCGTTAACGATAAATGATGGTCCTGTGCCAAAAGCTGCGATCAAGCCACCAGATAGTGCAGGGCCAACCAAGCGTCCCGCATTAAAATTTGCCGAGTTAAGTGAGACAGCGTTGGGCAGGTCGGCCTGACCAACAACTTCCGTGGTAAATGATTGGCGCACTGGAGCATCAATTGCAGTGGATATACCGAGAACTGCAGCTAGAGCAAACACGTGCCATAACTGAATGTGTTCTGTAATTACTAGTGCGCCCAAGCCAAGTGATGCAGCACCGCCAGCAATGTTGGTGAGAATCAAGACTTTACGTTTATTAAATCTGTCAGCTAGTTTTCCACCATGCAAGGAGAAGAGAAGAACCGGCGCGAATTGAACCGCTGTGACTAATCCTAAATAGGTTCCATTGTTGTTTGTAAGTTCAAGTACGAGCCAATCTTGAGCAATTCGCTGGGCCCAACTGCCAATGTTAGAAACCGTGTTGGCAGGAAAAAGAATTCGGTAATTACGGTGGCGAAATGAACGCCAATTACCATCCTCTTTTACGGAAAATCCCATTACTCTACTTCCATGACTACTCGACTACGCAATGCGGTAACTCTAGTGGCTATCGGAACGACATGTTGGGTGATTGCAGGAGTGATTGCGCTTGCATCGAACGCAGATGCCAAAGTTATTTGGACATGCATAAGTGGCGCAGTACTTGGATTAATCGGTATTCGTTACACAATTCGTCGTGAACGACGAAGCGGTATATAAATAAGGTCTTAAGCACCTAGTGCTGTAGCAATACCGCGCAGCACGCGACCAAGACGATCAGCCTCTTGTGCATTGGGGTGACGTCCATGGCGTAAACCATTTCCGACTTTATCCAGCATCTTGATTGTGTCTTCAATCATCGCTGCAAGATCATCACTATTAACACGTGAGTTCTCAACTAGTGATGGTGGTGCATCAATGATGTGCACTGATAATGCTTGTGGGCCTTTACGGCTATCAGCAATAGAAAACTCAAGCTTTGTTCCGGGCTTAACCGTGGCAACACCTTCTGGAAGTGAAGTCGCAGCTAGATAAACATCTTCGCCTTCATCATTTGCAATAAAGCCGAAACCTTTTTCTAATGAGAACCATTTAACGCGTCCTGTAGGCATGGGGGGCTCCTTGCTAGATTTCTTTACGGGTATTAATCGATATCGCGGGTGCGATAGCAGGTTCTTAGTTTAACACCGGCTCTGTGAAGGTCGCTTCCGAATGTGCTCCGCAGCCATGATCCACGCTCACTACGCGTGCATCCTCGGGTGATATTGCGTTGGCGCATACGCCAAATGTTGATCGCAATGATCCTGCGATAGGAATAAAGAATCCGCAGCTATGGCACGGCTTTGGTGCTGACTGGGCAACAGGTGCATTTGGTCCACGTTCTCCGTCATACCAACGCTTTGCTGCTTGGTCGCGTCCTTCTATAGACATTACTCGCGCACGACCTAAACCAAGTTCGATTGCCATTGCAGTATCTAAATCTTCATCTTGTGGCAACGCTTGTTCACCTGCAACTAAACGATTGTCGTCAAGAGAGCTTGGCACAATATCGCCAACACCAACATCGCCTGGCAAAATCCGGTCGCGATAAGGAATCCATTCAGGTGCACGTAGTGCATCAGGGCCTGGGAGTACTACAACATCACAAATTGTTGGAGTTGCTTCTTCATCAACCTTTGCAATAGTGATGCACCAACGCCAGCCCTTGTACCCTGAAAGTTTTGCTTCAAATAAATATGTTGCAACACGATTGTCATCATCAAAATCAACAGAAACAAATCCACCAACTTGATCGCGTTGTTCTGCAACTTCCAATGCAGCGCTGTGGGCAAGATCCTTTGCATCAAAAGCAACAGCTGTGCTTGTTGATGTCTTCCCCTGTGCAGGACTATTTTCCTTTTTGGAGGTCTCCTTTTTGGAGATGAGGGATTTCTTTGCCATGGGCTAAGGGTAAAGCAGAACGCCGCCTCTGTGTTAATCAGAGACGGCGTTACGCGTAACTACTAGTTAAGAATGGGTTCTAGAAGTCCATGTCTCCGCCACCTTGTGGGGCAGCAGCAGCTTTTTCTGGCTTATCTGCAATAACAGCTTCTGTTGTAATAAACAGCGCAGCAATTGATGCAGCATTTTGTAGTGCAGAACGTGTGACCTTTGCTGGATCAATAATTCCAGATTTGATCATGTCTACATATTCACCAGTTGCAGCGTTAAGACCTTGTCCTGCTGGAAGATGGCGAACCTTTTCTACAACTACTCCACCTTCAAGTCCTGCGTTAACTGCAATCTGCTTGATTGGAGCTTCGATTGCATATTCAACAATCTTTGCACCAGTTGCTTCATCACCAGTTAAACCGGTTAGACGCTTAAACACTGCAGCTCCAGCTTGTAGAAGGGCGACGCCACCACCGGCAACGATTCCTTCTTCTACTGCAGCCTTTGCATTGCGAACTGCATCTTCAATACGGTGCTTGCGCTCTTTTAGTTCAACCTCTGTTGCAGCACCTGCCTTGATAACAGCTACGCCACCTGCAAGCTTTGCTAGACGCTCTTGCAACTTCTCGCGGTCATAATCTGAATCTGATGACTCGATTTCGTTGCGAATCTGCTGAACGCGACCCTTGATCTGTGCGTCATCTCCAGCGCCTTCAACGATTGTTGTCTCTTCCTTGCTAATAACAACCTTGCGAGCCTTACCCAAAAGGTCAAGCTCTGCTGCTTCTAGACGAAGTCCAACTTCTTCTGAAATTACAGTTGCACCTGTAAGGATTGCAATGTCTTGCAGCATCGCCTTGCGACGATCTCCAAAACCAGGAGCCTTAACAGCTGCCGAACGGAATGTTCCGCGAATCTTGTTAACTACTAGTGTTGCGAGCGCTTCGCCTTCAACATCTTCAGCGATGATCAATAGTGGCTTACCTGATTGCATAACCTTTTCAAGTACTGGCACTAGATCTTTAATGTTTGCAATCTTTGAGTTAGCGATCAATACGTAAGCATCTTCAAGGACAACTTCCATGCGATCCTGGTCAGTTACAAAGTATGGCGAGATGTAACCCTTATCAAAGCGCATACCTTCTGTGAGCTCTAGCTCTAGACCGAAAGTGTTTGACTCTTCAACAGTGATGACGCCTTCTTTGCCAACCTTGTCCATTGCTTCAGCGATCATTTCGCCGATAGTTGCATCTGCGGCAGAGATAGATGCGGTCGCTGCGATTTGTTCCTTTGAGTCAACAGCCTTGGCCATTGAAAGAAGTTCAGCAACGATTTCAGCAACAGCCTTTTCAATACCGCGCTTTAGCGCCATTGGATTTGATCCAGCTGCAACGTTACGCAGACCTTCACGAACTAGCGCTTGAGCCAAAACAGTTGCAGTTGTTGTTCCGTCGCCGGCAACATCATCAGTCTTCTTTGCTACCTCTTTGACGAGTTCAGCACCAATTTTCTCCCACGGATCATCAAGTTCAATTTCCTTTGCAATGGAAACGCCATCATTAGTAATTGTTGGGGCGCCCCACTTCTTCTCGAGAACAACATTTCGTCCACGAGGTCCAAGGGTTACCTTGACCGCATCGGCCAAGATATTCATGCCGCGCTCTAATCCGCGACGTGCTTCTTCATTAAAGGCAATCTGCTTTGCCATGAGTTGTGCTCCTTGTTCTAGTTCTTCATTCAAATACTCTTCGAATGGGGCGTTTTATCACTCACACCCCGAGAGTGCTAACGCCAAATCTAGAGCCTTTATTTCCAAGGCGCAAAACGAGGGCTTGAACGAACTAGGGGCGAGCGACGCGAGTAGCCATGCGGGCCTCGCGTAGGCGGCGCAGGCGCTTAACTAGCATCGGTGAGGCAGCTAGAGCGTCGTCGCGGTCGATCAGATCGTTGAGAAGTTGGTAATAACGAGGAGCGCTGAGATCGAAAAGATCCTTGATTGCCGCCTCTTTTGCCCCTGCATAGCGCCACCAGTTGCCCTCAAAATCAAGGATGCGAACTTCGAGGTCACTGAGCCCAGTGTTGATTGCAGACTCTTCTTGCGCGGACATGGGTTAAATCTTACGACAATAAATCAAAAACTGTGGGAACTTGCAGAAGGGAACTTGCAGAAGGGAACTCATGCATTGATTGTTGCCTTCTTCACAATATTTCTAATCATCGTTGGAAATACGAATAAGTGAAGCGGCGAAATTGCATACCAATACAACTGCCCACCTAATCCGCGTGGATTAAATGTCGCTTCTTGCACAATCTTGGTCTTTCCGTTTTCTCGGGTGACAGTAAATTCCAGCCACGCCTTTCCTGGCAATACCATTTCGGCATACAGCTTTAATCTGCGACCAGGTTCTAACTCTTCTACTCGCCAAAAATCTAGACTTTCACCAACTCGCAAGAAATCTGGATCGCGACGGCCACGACGTAAACCAACTCCGCCAACCAAGAAGCGATCTAAAACTCCACGTGCCCACCACAATAAATCAGAACCGAACCATCCGTTGTCTCCGCCAATGCGTTCGACTTGTCGCCATACATTTTCAGCAGGAACATCAGTGATCTTTTCACGTCGGTCACGCAAAACCATTTCTCCAGCCCAGTCAGGATCACCTTGTGCTTTTTGCCATGGCGCTGTTGGCATAGTCGCATCAGACCACCGTGTTTCAACGTTATGAGTTGTAATTTTTGAAAGAGCCAATGAAATAGCTGTTTCAACATCAATTAAACCTTCTGCAGGCTTTGGAATCAGCGCATCAATACTTTTTGCAGGATCTGCCACAACTTCACTAATAAGTGAGCCAACCAGTGGTCGAGCAAGTGCCGTTGGAACTGGAGTTACTAAACCAATCCATAAACTTGAAAGTCCAGGAGTCAGAACTGGGACCTTGATGATCCAACGCTTTTTTAAGCCAGATAACTTTGCAAACTTTTGCATCATATCCGCGTAAGACAAAACTTCGGGCCCACCAATATCAAAGACCTTATTAACCGGCTTTTCTAAATGTGCCGCACCCTTTAGGTAATACAAAACATCGCGGATTGCGATCGGGTGGGTTTTATTCATAACCCACTTAGGTGTTGTCATGATCGGAAGTCGGTGGGTTAAGTGGCGCAGCATTTCAAAGCTGGCAGAGCCCGAACCAATAATGATCCCTGCTCGTAGCTCTAGGACCGCAACAGATGTGGTCGCAAGTGAACTTCCTGTCATCGCCCGCGAGGCCAAATGCTTACTGATGTTCACATCATTTGCGATGCCACCCAAATAGATAATCTGCGATACGCCAGCTAGCTCCGCCGCCTTTGCAAAATTACGGGCCATTTCACTTTCAATCTCGTCAAAGTTTGGACCTAAATTAATTGAATGCAATAAGTAAAAAGCGGTGTGAATACCTTCGAGCGACCTTTGCAAATCAACAAAGTTTTCGGCGCTGCCCTCGCAGATATCGACTTGATTAGCCCATGGCTGACCCATGATTTTCTGCTTATCGCGCACTAAAATTCGAACATCTTCTTTTTCATCAACAAATGCGCGGACTAACCGACCACCAACATATCCAGAAGCCCCTGTGACGAGGTACTTACGGCCTCCATTATGCGAGTTCATGCTGGCAAGCCTAGACTTAACCCATGCAAAAGGCACTCCAAAAACCGCGAGTAGTGATTTTGGGTGCCGGTTTTGGCGGACTTATGGCAGCCCGCAAATTGGCTGATTCTGCACATGTCACTGTGGTTGATCGCCACAACTTCCAAACTTTTTTGCCTCTTTTGTATCAGGTGTCAACCGCAGGGTTGGCAGCAGACCACGTCGCCCACCCAATCAGAGGTGCACTTCGCAAAACGGGTGTGCAGTTTCGGATGGGAACTCCATTATCTGTTGACCACAAAAACAATACGGTGAAGCTAGATAGCAGCGAGGTTTTGGAGTTCGACTATCTTGTTGTCGCACTTGGTTCGGCAAACGCAGATTTTGGAATTCCAGGTGTTACCGAACATGCACTGGGTATGAAAAGCGTTCACGAAGCTTTAGCGATTCGTGCCGAAGTATTGCGACGATTTGAAGATTTATGCCGTTTTGAAGATGAAACAATTTTTTCAATCACCGTTGTTGGTGGTGGACCTACTGGTGTTGAAATGGCCGGTGCTTTTGCTGAATTAGTAAAGGGGCCACTAAAACACGATCAACGAAATGCAGCCGCCCATATCAAAATTAATTTGATCGAAGCTGGCCCTCGAATTCTGCCGATGTTTTCAGAAAAACTATCTGCACGGGGCAAGAAAGATCTTGAAAAACTTGGTGTGACTGTTCACCTAAATACCGCAGTTAAAGAAATTGGGCCACGTAGCATTGAAGTTAGTGATGGCAGCAAAATTGCTTCAGAAGTAACTGTCTGGGCTGCTGGAGTTAAGGGCGAGCCAACAGCTGCCAAATTAAATTTGCCGTTGATCAATACACGTATTGACGTTGACAATACATTGCAGGTAAAGAACTACCCACACATCTTTGCAATCGGTGATATCGCTGGTTTTGTTGGTGAAAATGGACGTATGTTGCCAATGGTTGCACCAGTTGCCTTGCAGCAAGGTCGATATGTTGCCCAGCAAATTAAAAGAATTGCAGCCGGACAAGCGCTCAAGCCATTCAAATACCTAGATAAAGGTTCTATGGCAACAATTGGTCGCCACAAAGCAATTGTCGAGGTGAAAAACCTTCGAATGACCGGAATTCCTGCGTGGTATGCCTGGTTATGGTTACACCTGTTTTATCTATTAGGTGGACGCAACAAGATTGGCACCATGGCTGACTGGACCTACAACTATTTAACATTTGATCGCGGTAACCGTCACATCATGGATTCGCAGTAATGCCTGAGTACTTGAAGGTTAGTGGACATGATGTCTACTGCTACGAATGGGATAACGAAGGCGAAGCTGTTGTTTTACTTCATGGTGGTTTGAGCAAAACTTCTAGTTGGAATTACCTATTGGTTCCTGCACTTGAAGAAGACTTTCATGTGTATGCATACGACAGAACCGGACATGGATTTACGGGCGATCAACCAGGAAGTCTGCATTTTAAATTTCAGGCACAGGAAGCAATTTCATATTTAGAAGACGTAGTAAAAGAGCCTGCACACTTAATCGGATACAGTGATGGCGGGATTATCGCGCTAATGGTTGCAATACAGCGTCCAGAGTTGGTTAAATCGATTGTTGCTATTGGTGCTAATTATCATTACAGCGCACCGCTAAAGGATTTTGCGGAAGCAAATGTGAGTGAGGAAGATCAGGCTGAGCACAACTTAATTAGCCCAGATAAACCTCATACTCTTCTAGAAAAAACAATTCGAATGAATGGCATTTGGAAAACAGAGCCAGACATAAGTCTTTCTGATATCTCATCAATACAGTGCCCTGTGCTGGTTATGGCAGGTGATGATGATGTGATTAGGCATGATCACACAATTTCTCTCTACGAAGCACTACCGCTTGGGCAATTAGCAATAATTCCTGGAACCTCACATGGATTAGTGAAAGAAAAGCCAGCACTGATGTTGGCAAATATTATGCAATTCTTAGAAGATCTGACCTACCCGCAAACGCGAGATCCGATCAGACGAATCAGCAATCAACCGGAGTAATTTTTCCTGTCGCAACATCATAAATTGCTCCACCAACAACAACATCTTTGTTGAGGAATGGAAAGGCTCGAATTCGATTTACATCGATTGCCAGGGCTGCCTCTTGATCTAACACTGTTCTAAATTCTAGAGAGCGTGTATTAACGCCAAACTCTTTCTCGATGTATTCATGGATATCTGCTTCTTCTGCTGAAGCCATTCGGCAATTCGTGTGAGGCATAACCAAGATTTTTTTAACACCCAATAAATAAGATGCTAATACCAATGTGCGCAGAACATCCTCAGTTACGCGGGCTCCAGCATTACGTAAAATCTTTGCATCGCCTGAATTCATTCCCATTACTGACAAGGGATTAATTCGTGAATCCATGCAGGTAACAATGGCTAAACCTCTTTGGGCAACGCCAGTTAAGCCAGAGTATTTAAAAGTTTTTATGTATTCATCATTAGCTGCGATTTCTGCAGCAAAAGAATCATGCGGAAAGGAGTTAACAGTCATATCTACTCCTCTCCGGATTCATACCGGAGCCCCCCGTCAGGATTGAACTGACGACCTGCGCATTACAAGTGCGCTGCTCTACCACTGAGCTAGAGAGGCCTGCTCTTCAAGTTACCTCGAATACAGCAGCCGCAATTATGGCAGTGATGTGCCAAATCTTAAAATCCAAGCCTTATGTCACGCCCAACGATAGGTTTACGCCATGAGATTAGGTGTCCTTGATGTGGGTTCAAACACCATCCACCTTCAAGTAATGGATGCCCATCCCGGAGCCAGGCCAACACCGACAACTAATTACAAAGTTGAACTTCGCCTTACTGAATACCTAGATATTTCTGGTGCTATTTCAGCGGGCGGAATCCAACTTCTCAACGATGCGATTAAAGAAGCTGTCGCCCATGCACGCACTAACGAAACTGATGAGATTTTAGCTTTTGCGACCTCAGCTTTGCGTGAAGCGAGCAATGGCGCACAAATAATTTCCGATATCAATAAAAAGCATGAAATAGATCTACAAGTCTTAAACGGTGATGACGAAGCTTCAATGACTTTCTTAGCCGTGCGCCGCTGGTTGGGTTGGTCTGCTGGCAAATTACTTGTTCTAGATATCGGTGGTGGCTCATTAGAAATTGCAAGTGGAATAAATGAAAACCCAGATGCCACAATTTCACTACCACTTGGCGCAGCTCGCTTAACTCGCGAATTCCTAAACGGTGATCCATATAGTGCAAAGGGAATTAAGGGTCTTGAAAAGCATGCAGAAGAAGTGCTTCGAAATTCCATGCCTAACTCTTTGAAGTCTCACGACGCAGATCATTTCGTTGCTACCAGTAAAACCTTTAGAACTTTGGCTCGTATTTGCGCTCAGTGGTACGGCGATAGTCCAAAGTTTATAGAACGAAAATCGCTTAACTCTGCAATTCCACGACTTATTGAAATGACAAGTAAGTCTCGTGCAGAGTTACCTGGAGTTTCAGCTAACCGTGCCCAACAAATTGTTGCCGGTGGAATTGTTGCACTAGCTGTTATGGACAGACTAGATGTGGATGAGGCTGAAATTTGTCCGTGGGCGCTGCGCGAAGGCATTCTTTTACGCCGCTTGGATTGGTTGAGCGACTAAGCCTCGGGCGCTGGCATCCAGTCAATGGCTATAACTTCGCCATCACGGTGATGCAAAATGAATGCTTCCCCTGGCATTAATCCATGGTCTAACTCATTAAAATTCTTCTTACCAATAAATTTCGCAACAATTCCCGGAATAACTGGATTGTGACCACACACAATTGCGTGCGCTTCACTTTCAATAATGTCGTTGACAACGTTGATCGCTGCTTTCTTGTCCTTCTCGTAGGCATACTCGCTGAGCTCGGTCCAATAGATCATGTCTAACTTCAAAGAACGAGCCATCGGTGCCACGGTTTCATAACAACGAACAGCATCAGAGGTGTGAATTTCTGTGATTCCAAATGGCACATACTTTGCCAACATTCGCATTGATTGAATCTGGCCAAGCTGCGCGAGCGGGCGATCACCATCGTCGCCCTCCCATTCTTCGCGCGCAATCGCTTTCCCGTGACGCAAGAGAACTAACGGAATCGTGTCGGTTCCAAATTTTTCGAAGTTTTTCAACACCTCTTTGTCGCCTTCGCGCGAAACTTTTTCGTATGCATCAGCAATAGTTACCCAAATTAATTGATCTACTTCTTGAAGATCCATCACACCCTGGGCATCGCCAATCGCTTGGGCAGACCAATATCTAACAGTCTTTGTGGTTTCACCTACTAGATATTCAACTTTGCATAATTCAGGTCCAAAGACTGTTTCGTATCCAGTTTCTTCCAGCACTTCACGGAAGGCACAGCTGATTTCAGATTCTCCACTTTCAACTTTTCCCTTAGGAAAAGACCAATCGTCATAACGTGGCCGATGAATCAATGCAATCTGCACAAGGTCATCACTTAAACGGCGCCACAAAACCGCACCGGCCGCGTGTATTACCTGGTTTTCCAATTAACGATCCTTTGAATAATGTTCAATGAGTTCTGCATGAACATTTGTTAATCCCTTTTTATTAGGGCGAGACCAGGTCGTTTCTTTTAGTTGCCACGAAGAAGTTTCTTCAGAAAGCCCAAGATCTAATAGCGATTGCAAGCGCACGTGATGTTCTTTTCGTTGAACCATCACAAGGCTCTCCACACGGCGATCAAGGTTTCGGCCCATTAAGTCCGCACTGCCAATCCAGTACTCATCATCTCCGCCATTGATGAAGTGATAAATGCGTGAATGCTCAAGGAATCGTCCTAAAACAGATTTAACTGCTATGTTTTCTGAAACACCCTTAATACCAGGTTGTACTGCGCAAATTCCACGAATCAATAATTCAATTTTCACGCCAGCTTTTGATGCTTCATATAACTTGGCCACAAAACCTTCATCCAAAATTGAGTTCAGTTTGAATTGAATTCCCGCAGAACGCCCATTCTTTGCATGCTCTATTTCGCGATCAATGCGCTCGATCAACCCTGAGCGCAATGTGCGTGGTGCAACTAGTAAACGCGAATAGGTTGACTGTGGAGCAAAGCCTGAAAGTTGATTAAACAGGCGAGTTAGATCTTCAGTTAATTCGACATCTGAGCTGAGCATTCCCAAGTCTTCATACATGCGTGCAGTCTTTGGGTTGTAGTTACCAGTTCCGATGTGGCAGTAACGACGAATGCCTTGAGGTTCATCTCGCACAACCAATGAAAGCTTTGCGTGAGTCTTTAGACCCATCAATCCATACACAACGTGAACTCCGGCAGCTTCAAGCTTTCGCGCCCAACGCACATTGTTCTGTTCATCAAATCGTGCGCGAATCTCAATTACTGCAACAACTTGCTTACCTGCTTCTGCTGCTTCAATCAACGCTTCGATAATTGGCGAGTCACCTGATGTGCGATACAAAGTCTGCTTAATAGCCAATACCTGTGGGTCTTTTGCAGCGTTTTCTAAGAAGTGCACAACGGAAGAAGTAAAGGATTCATAGGGGTGGTGAAGCAGGATCTCACCTTGACGAATTGCCGCAAAAAACAAATCACTATCTTCAGAATCCACCTCTGACAGCGCTTTAGCGGTGCGAGATCTAAAAGGTGCGTACTTTAATTCTGAAAAATCAAGATCTGCAATTTTGTGAAGTGAAGTCAGATTAAGCGGAGCGCTGACATGGAAAATATTTTCACCACCGATGCCAAGTTCAGAACCAAGTTTAGATACTCGTGCATCATCCACTCCTGCTTCAATCTCAAGACGAACAGGTGGTCCGAATCGGCGTCGCAACAATTCTTGCTCAAGTGAGAGCAGCAAATCTTCTGCTTCATCTTCATCAAGTTCAATATCTTGATTTCTTGTGACGCGGAAGGTGTAGTGATCTTCAATTGTCATTCCTGGGAATAACTCTTGTAAGTGAATAGCGATCAAATCTTCAAGAGGCAAGAAGCGAGTTGAACCAAACTTTGCTGTTGCAATAAATCGAGGCAGAACTTCAGGGACCTTCACGCGCGCAAAGAACTCTTCATGTGTTGCTGGATTCTTAACCATTACTGCAAGGTTGAGCGAAAGACCTGAGATGTATGGGAAAGGATGTGTTGGATCAACAGCCAATGGTGTTAATACCGGAAAGATTCGATCCTGGAATAACTTCGCAACGTATGTACTTTCAGTTTCGTCCAGCTGCTCCCATTTAACAAATTCAATTCCATGTTTCTTTAACTCTGGCAAAATCTCATCGTGTAAAGCTTTGGATTGTCTAGACACGAGTTCGTTCACTCTTGTGTTGATTACTTCCAAGAGCTCTTTTGGTTTATAGCCAGCAACATTTGCTGCCGTCACATCATTTTCAATCTTGCTCATCAAAGTTGCAACGCGCACCATGAAGAACTCATCCAAGTTTGATGATGAGATTGCCAGGAAGCGAAGTCTCTCGAGAAGAGGAACTGATGAGTCTTCGGCTAATTCAAGGACTCTTTGGTCGAAAGAGAGCCAACTGATCTCTCGGTCGGTTAGGTGCTCGAATTTCATGGTCAAATTCTCTCGCGAATGGGTGAACAACAGGTAATCGGAGTAAGGACTAGGGCTAAACCAACCCCCTATTTCACGCTCAACGAAGGTGTGCTCTCCCTCATTTCCTGAGAGACTTCCCCACGTGATTAACAACTACTGGATGAGCCCAGAGACGACCTCAGTCAACCGATTGCCGATGCTCAACATCGAACACTTTGAGCAAATTTCTTTGGATGGCACATGGCGTTTCCAGTTGTTACATAGCCCAACAGAAAAAATCGGCAAGCGTTGGGCAACAATTCCAGTTCCGGGTCTTTGGACTATGCAGGAGCCATCTGAAATTTTCTTTGATAAGCCGATTTACACAAACACACAAATGCCTTTTGAGGAACATCCCCCATTTGTTCCGGCAGAAAATCCAACTGGTGTCTATGAACGCGACTTTGATGTTCCAAAGAGCTGGAATGGCAAGCGAATAGTTTTGCAAGTTGGTGGCTACGAATCTGTCGCACTTGTATACATCAATGGCCAAGAGGTTGGTCTTTCAAAAGATTCACGTTTGGCCGCAGAATTTGATGTAACTCAGTTTGTTCAGAGCGGAAACAACGTTGTACGAATTGATATTACCAAGTGGTCAGATGCAACTTTTATTGAGGACCAAGATCAATGGTGGCATGGTGGCATAACCCGTTCAATTAAGTTATACGCAACCAATAGAGTTTTTATTGAACGTTTCAAATCAGTTGCCGGCTTAGAAAAAGATGGCTCAACCGGAACTTTGACTATTGAAGCCGACCTTGGATCACTTGATGGACTTTCAACAGATGGTTACACGCTGCGTGCAGCCATTACCGAGTTGCCCAAGGTAAAGAGTGCAAACCTTTCACAAACAGTAAAAAACTTCACTTCACCTAAGTGGACTGAACGCGATGCTGATCTGAAAAAGCGTAGTGATGATTACTTTGACGGTAAGTATTGGGATGGCAATCTACCTGCCGACGCGAAGGCGGCAATCATGGAAAATGAGCCTTGGCCTCATGGAAAAGTGGTTTTAGAAACGCGTATTCCTAAGGTAAATCCTTGGTCTGCAGAGACCCCTAATTTGTATACCTTGCACATTGAATTATTAGATCCCAGCGGCACAATTATTGAAGTGTCGCAACAACGCATTGGTTTTCGATCAATTGTTATCAAGGGTCAAGATTTCTTAGTTAACGGCCAACCAATTATTTTCTACGGCATCAACCGCCATGACTTCAATCGCTTTACGGGCCGCGCCTTAACCCGCGATGACATGCGCCAGGATTTGCTAGAGCTAAAGCGTTGGAACTTTAATGCTGTGCGCACATCGCACTACCCAAATGACGCGGCATTCTTGGATTTGTGCGACGAACTAGGTTTCTATGTAATCGGTGAAGCAAATATCGAATCACATGCTTTTATTTCATCAATCTGTAACGACACTAAATACTTAATCGCATTCGTTGATCGTGTTGGTCGCATGGTCCAGCGCGACATTCATCATCCATCTGTTGTCATGTGGTCACTTGGCAATGAATCAGGTGCCGGAACTAACCACGAAGCTGCTGCTGCATATGCGCGCAGTTTTGATCCATCACGTCCATTGCATTACGAAGGTGGAATCCGCGGTAATTGGATGGGTAGCCATTCACTAACAGATGTAATCGCACCAATGTATCCAGCGATTAATGCAATCAAGGAGTACGCAAAATCGCCAAAGGCAGATCGCCCTTTGATTATGTGTGAGTACTCGCATGCCATGGGTAACAGCAATGGAACATTGGCAGAATATTGGGAAGTAATTGAATCAACACGTGGTTTGCAAGGTGGATTCATTTGGGAGATGTGGGATCACGGTCCTGTTCAGACAATGCCAGATGGTTCAAAGCGCAACGCATATGGTGGCGATTACGGCGAAACAAAGCATGATGGCAACTTCTGCTGCGACGGAATGGTTTTCCCAGACCGCACGGCTAAGCCTGCCATGCATGAATTTAAGGCTATTGCAGCACCTGTCGTCATCACTGGCGTTAAAGCTGCCACCGAACAATTTAAAATCTTTAATAAGAACTTCTTTAAGGATTTAAGTGAGTACCAACTTCAGTGGTCAATCACCTGTGATGGTGTTATCCAAGATGGTGGAGTTGTAAAACTTCCTAAGGTGGCACCTCGTAAAGCGGTTAACTTCAAAGTGTCATCAAAGAAGTTTGCCAAGGGCACCCTACGTGGTGAACGCTTTATTACCTTTTCCCTTGTTTGCATTGCAACTACTCCTTGGGCATTACCAATGTCCGAAGTTGGCTGGAGTCAGCTTGCTTTGCCATCAACGGCGTTAGCACCAACGAAGAAAGCAAAGGAAATTGGTGATGTTGTTGATGAGCATGGACAAATAGTTTTGCCTTACGGAATCGTCGCTCCGTCTGTTTCACTATGGCGAGCACCAACTGACAATGATTGCATTGGCCATATTGCAACCAAATGGGAACGCTATGGCATCAGAGAGATCTCGCGCACCGATTGCGTTGTTAGACAAACTGCAACGTCAATTAAGGTAGCAAACACCTGGGAAACAAGTACTGGTGTTTCTTTCAAGCACACACAGTTGATTACCCCAGTTGTTGGTGGATTTACTGTTAAAGAATCTGTCACTATCCCTAAAGCATTTGATGATCTGGCACGTGTAGGAACATTATTTGAACTAGATGGATCTTTAAGTGATCTCGTCTACTTCGGTACTGGGTCTCACGAGTCATACCCTGATCGCAAGATTGGACGAATCGCTCGATATGTTTCAACAGTTGCTGCGCAATACATTCCATATGTTCGACCACAAGAAAATGGCGGGCATGCTGCGGTTCGTTGGTTTGAGGTTACAAACGCAGCTGGAAATGGGCTGCGCTTTGCAATGTCCAAGCCGGCTCAGGTGTCGGTAACGCCTAACCGGGATGGCGAATTAGCTGATGCCACACATGATGTAGAGGTCAAAGGTTGCGGAAACACAGTTGTGCACGTTGATGCTGCTCACCGCGGTGTTGGTACCGCCTCTTGTGGTCCAGATACTTTAGATAAATACATCATTAAGACAGGCGTTCACACTTGGGAGTGGACTGTTACGACAATCTAGAGTTTTTTAATCTAAATGTGACAGTGGCCAATTAATTGCAATTGGGTACTTACAGGTGCGTCCATCGCCAGATGATTTGCCACGAGCACGTCGCCACATCCATGGCAGCGCAAATGTTACAAACCAGGCAATTGTTATTGCTGACTTTACAAACTGCGATGTAGGTTCTTGAGGTGCCAATGGACGACGCCACGATGGGTCAAAAGGAAGTTCAATTGTTTCAAGAACAGCTTGTGCGACTCGATCATGCCCCATTGGATTTAGGTGCAATCGGTCAAATGCCAAGAAACGTGGATCTTTAAAAGCTTCATTACTGTTTCCGTCACACAAAATTGCGCCAACTTCTTCAGCCATGGCGCGTACATTGTTATTAAAATCTTTAAAACGAGCTTGCCAGGATTGAGCCAAGCGACCTGTGCTGCCGCTGTCTTCAAGAACAGTAAATAACATAACCGTTGCGCCAGATGCTGCGACTTTGCGCACCGCTTCGGCATACAAAGGCAAAGTTACATTGGGGTTGTACTTAGGGCGAATAACATCATTTGCACCAGCATGGAAAGAAACCAAAGTTGTTTTATCAACTACTTGTGCAAGAGCAGGTTCGATTTGTTCATCAATTACCTGCTTTAACAACTTGCCGCGGATTGAAAGGTTGGCGTATTGAAAACCTGTTTGATTTTCAGCCATCACATCGGCAACCCGATCTGCCCACCCACGATACTGGCCATACCTCTTCTCATCGCACATGCCTTCGGTGAATGAATCACCGATTGCGATAAAACGATTGTATTTCACTCTCTTTTACCTACTGTACGCGACGCTGCTGATCTACGTGGAACAGCGCGATTGAAGTTGCAACGCTCGCATTAAGAGATTCAGTTGTTGTGCTGATTGGAATTGATACAACAAGGTCGCACTTTTCTTTGGTCAATCGTGCAAGACCCTTGCCTTCAGAGCCAACAATAATCATCAATGGTTCTGTTGCAACCTTCATGTTACTAATGATGTCTTCTGATTCTCCATCTAGACCAACCACAAACATGCCAGCCTTTTTAGCTGCATCAATTGTGCGAGCAAGGTTTGTGATCTGAGCAATTGGTAAACGTGCCGCTGCACCTGATGATGCTTTCCATGCAGACGCAGTCATTGTTGCTGCGCGACGTTCGGTCATGATCACACCTGCTGCGCCAAATGCTGCAGCAGAACGAATGATTGCACCAAGGTTACGAGGATCTGTAACACCATCTAGTGCAACGATCAATGATGGATACTTCGCGCGTTCCATGATTTCTTCAAAACTTGAATATTGGAATGGCTTAATAGCAAGAATGATTCCTTGACTATTAGGTGAAATGCCTTCAACCTCGGCCCGGTGTGCTTCACGAATTGGCAAACCGTGGTGAAGTGCAAGCTTTAAACTTTCGGCAACTCGATCATCAACATCAATACTGCGTGCAACTAATAATTCTGTAGCAGGAACATTCTCGCGAAGTGCTTCGAGTACCGCGTTACGTCCTGCAACGATTTCACCACGAGGGCGATCACCCTTTGCAACGCGAGGAGAACGGGTCTCTTTCTTTTCCGCAGCCTTCTTACGCTTTGCAGCTGCGTGATACGGACGATCCTCAGCCTTTGGAGTTGGCCCTTTTCCTTCAAGACGTCGCTTGTTATTTCCACCAGTACCGGCAGATGGTCCCTTTTTTGATTGGCGAATAGCGCCTTTACGGGATGAATTGCCAGCCATGATCAGATCTCGTTTCAGTAATTAATTAATAGACCAGCGAGGCCCTTGAGCAGTGTCCTCAATTGTAATTCCTAAAGCAGCGAGCCCATCACGGATGGCATCTGAAGCAGCGAAATCCTTACGCTCACGCGCAGATGCGCGCTCTGAAAGAGCTAACTTGATGACACCATTTAGTGCTTCTGTTAGATCTGAACCACCTGATGAAGCAAATACAGCATCAAATGGATCACAGCCCAAGATTTCAAGCGCTCCTCGGATTTCATCTGCATTTTTAGAAACCGCAGCTTTATCGTTATCTGTAATCGCCTGATTTCCGAGCCGCAGATTTTCACTAATTATTGCAAGAGCAGCAGGTACGGCTAAATCATCATTCATAGCGGCGGTAAATTCGGCATTAATGCTTGGTGTGGGTTGTGCCCCAACGAGTTCAGTTGCACGATGCAAGAAGTTTTCAATGCGCTTAAAGTTAGTTGCTGCTTCTTGTAACGCCTCTGGTGAATACTCCAACATCGAACGGTAATGCGCGCCACTTAAATACCAACGCAGTTCAATACCGCGAACACTTTTTAGAATTTCATGGACCTGCAAAGTGTTACCTAATGACTTTGACATCTTTTCGCCAGATTGCGTCACCCAAGCGTTGTGTAACCACCGTTGTGCAAATCCATAACCAGCTGCCTCTGACTGTGCGATTTCATTTTCATGATGTGGGAAGACAAGATCTAATCCCCCACCATGGATATCAAATATTTCACCTAGGTAGGCATGCGCCATCGCAGAACATTCAAGGTGCCACCCAGGACGACCTGGTCCCCATGGTGTTGGCCATGATGGCTCGCCAGGTTTTGCAGCTTTCCATAATGCGAAATCACGAACATCTTTTTTGTATGTTTCATCTGCGTCCGCTGCAGGTTGTAGATCATCAAGATTTTGACGAGACAAAGTTAAGTAACGCTTTAATTTGCGAACCTCTAAATACACATCACCATTACCTGGTGCATATGCTGCGCCGTTTTCAATCAGCTGATCCATTAGTTCAATCATCTGGGTAATGTGGCCAGTAGCGCGTGGTTCGTAGGTTGGTGGCATTACGTTTAATGATGCATAAGCATCACTGAAAATACGCTCATATTTCATGGCTAGAGCCCACCAAGACATCTTTTCAACAGCGGCCTTTTGCAAAATCTTGTCATCAATATCGGTGACATTACGTATGAAAATAACGTCATATCCGCTCTTTATTAACCAGCGTCGCAAAATATCGAAGTTAACTCCGCTTCGAACATGTCCAATGTGTGGTGCTGCCTGCACTGTTGC
>Ga0136641_1000031_pt1 | contig 53891 bp, 51 predicted proteins | sample EliLak1302023Y_FD_115312 | JGI IMG/M metagenome (GOLD analysis project Ga0136641, IMG submission 115312) | Freshwater microbial communities from Elizabeth Lake, Yosemite National Park, California, USA - 13020-23Y | ecosystem: Environmental > Aquatic > Freshwater > Lake ...
AAGATTTATTCCACAGTTTACTTTATAAAGTGTACTGCCATTCATGAAATTTTCCTGTGGGAGACAAGCTTTGCCGCCACAGACACCAGGAACAAAAATAACTAGTAAAGTCCCATTGAATAAACGATAGGCTTCTAGCAGTATAGTAACTGGTGTGACTGCTTTTAACGAAAGTTCCTCAGCATTCTACTCTTTATGAAGTAGTTGAGCCGAATCCACCCGCACCACGGTCATCCCGCGGCGGCAGCAGATCATTCAGTGAATCAACAAGAACCACCTTTACGAATGGAACATAGTCCTGTGAACAAAGTTGGAAGAATAGACCACCCTCCGGAACAACAAATTCAAAGTCACTGTGATTATCTGCGCAGACTAGCAGTTCACCGCGGTAGCCTTCATCAATAAGACCCACACTGTTGGCAAGACGAAGAGGTGTCTTAGAACCAGTGGATGAACGCGGAAGAATGAGAAAGGGACTGGGACCACCCATTGCCGAGATACAGGCTCCATAAATCTGGCTACTCAATTTCGCTGCCTTGCCCTTTGTCGGCGGGACTTCTGCGTAGAGTAGTGGCAGATTCACACCGGAATCGGTCGGCCTGTATGAGGCGATTACCTGCTGGAGAGCAAGGCGCTGCTGGGGATTCTCCGTGAAAAGATACAGAGTACGGTAAGACATTTTACTTGCGGTATTTGCGGGTTTTGCGCTTCAAATTTTTGCGCTTGCGTGTTCTGCTTAATCTACTGTGCTCCCGTATAGCATTTCCAGTAAATGGAGTAGGAGTAATAGGAGTAATAGGAGTAAAAGGAGTATTTCTAGCACCTAATGCTCCACTGGCTAATACAGCTGCTGCACCAGCACCTGCTAATCTTAAGAGCCCACCTCTGCTTGCCGATCTATATGGAGAAGGATTAGAAGGTAATAAACGATTACCTTCATAAGATTGTTCTTCATCTGCTTCATTAAATGAGGTTCTTCTTGCAATAGTTGTAGAAGCTGGTCTGGGTTGCGCAGGTGATACTGAGGCTGGTCTGGGTTGCGCAGGTGATACTGAGGGTGTTCTTATTTGAAAACCAACAGGTCTAAAACCAGCATTTTGTGAATTAGGTGTACGAATTCTTTGACGAGTACCACTGGTAAAAAAACTTTGAGAAAAAGTTCGAGGAATAGGAGCATTCACCCTAGCAAGACCATTCACTGTAGCAGGAATAACAGTAGTTATATAATTATATATATCGGAATTTATCAATTGCATTTCTCTTAGAAAAGTGCCCCAATCATTGATAAATATTTCTTTATTTAATTTTTCATCATTATAAATATCATAGGCTTTTGGTTCCATAGGTTCATTATCCTTTAAATTTTCTGTAAAGATTTCTAAACATTTATCAATTGTATCGTCCATTTCTTGAACAACTTCAGTGTGTTTACTTTTTAATTCATCTTTCAATCTTTCCAATAAATTGTCATTAGGCATGTCTTTAGAAAAAAATATATTTTCTACATTTGCGCCAATTAATTCATAGATTTTTTGCGTGATTATCCAGATGTCTTCTCTTTTTGTATTGGAATTTGTATAAGTTTCTTCTATAGCAGTCACACGCTCTGTAAACTTACCACCTCCATATTGTTTCTTTCGTTGTACTTCAGGTCTTAATGATACCCTTCTTGCTTGTCGTACTACGGCGGCGGCTGCGGCTGCTTCTGTAGCATCAATTTCTGCAGCAGATCTATATTTATTTATAATTACTCTTTGCTCATCTTTTCTTGTGTAATTTTGTATTAAATCGCGATTGTATTTACAAATAATTTCACGGTTTTGAGTATCATTAAATTCTGGAGAAGGATAATTTCGTTCTTTTATATTTGATTTCCAATTTGTATAAAATTCTTTATTAATATTTACAATATCGCATAAATCTTGTATTTTATGTATTATAAATGAATAACGTTGAATCGCCCATTTAGCAAGATTTTTTGTTATGTCCATATGAAATTTTTGAGAAGCAATTAGTTCTCTTAAAAGCGGTGTCCCATTTCCTCTCTTAAATAAGTTTGTGCCATCGCTTTGTTTTTCACCATTCAATAATTTTTGTAAAAAAAATGATATGACATCTAAATTAGGTTTCAATATTCCTTTATTCCATTTAACAAAAAACATTTGAGATTTTATTTGATTACAATGCTCGTGTGATGGTAAAAAATTAAGTGCGAAGATTCTTTTTATACAAGGAAGTGAAGTATCAAGATCGGGTGTTCCAAACATAGAACCCAGTAATTTTATTGCTAATGGATGTTCAATTTGCTTTTTTAAATATTTTACTTTTTCATTTATAAAAAACCCACATAACCAGCAATAATCAGGATTGCCGTTTATTTTTAAAAGGTCAAATTTATCAGTTTCAATACGCTTTAAGTTATCGTCTGATTCCCGCCTTGTGTTTTTATTTTGTCTAAATAATTCTTTCATGTTCTCAGCTATGTCAGCGGTTGCTTCGCTAGTTTGTATAAGAAAAAACATATTATAAATATCTTCTAGGTCAGGGGCACCCTCGGGCATTGTGGGTATATTAGGCACTATAGGTTCTACAGGGGGAGCAGGCGCTACCATAGCCCCTCTTGAGGATCTTCTTGTTGGAGCAACGTGTGTCCGTTGTACAGATGAACGGGGCCGTTCATTACTTACGCCTTCAAGAAATTTAGCTGTGTCAACACGACACTTATTAAGACATGTAATACAGTTTGTACCTACTGTGCTTTGAGCAGATGAAATCCATTCCGGATTTTTTTCGCATGATATACATGAGCAAGTTATGTTTTTTGGTTGTTTATATTCTGATACTTTTAGAGTAAAAGGATCATCGCATTGAAATGCTAAATGTGTTACTGAGCAAGGTAAAATTCTTGTTACCTCCATTCACCCTACTTTTATTTGATATAATCTTCAAAAGACTACATCAAATTATATTAAAAAAACGTCTACACATTCAGTGTGACCTTTGAAGCCATCTCCTTCTTACGTGCTATCGCCAAGTCGGCCTCGCCACCACCACCGAACATGTCTGAGGGCAATACATTCTCATCCTTAGAACCCGGACCAAACTTAGGCACCGCTACCTTAGAGCCCGCCATGCGCTCCCGCTTCTGCTCTTCATAGAGCTGTTCCTTCTGTGACTCATTCTGCTTATAGTTCTTCATGAGGGTGTTTAGCTGGTCCTCAGCATACTCCTGGTCGGCCACTTCACTCGGCTCAGGATCCCACGGTAACCAGAAACCCACCTGGCCAACATATACGTTGAAATACGGGTCAATCTTCTGGAGCGTCTTGGCCCGCGCACCCGCCTCTGCCGCCGTATCATAGACACCACGAACCTTGAGGCCACGGATGCTGGTACGGAACTCATTCTTGTTAAAGAACTCCTCTTCTAGCTTCTTCCGGTTCTTGAACATGAAATTCTCATATGCCTCCTGGATGCCCGTTTCCTTGAAATCTCGCATGTTGGCCTTGACATAAACTGCTAGGTCATCGGCGGCGTTCTTGGACAGAGAAGCACGAACCTCCTGCAGAATCTTGAGGGCATCATCGCGCCACTTCTTCGCCTCCTTGAGCGCATCTTCCTTTACAGGAAGGTTAGCACCGGAAAGGTCAGAACCCGACAAGTCAGCAACAGGTGCTCCCGACAAATCAGCCACTGGGGCAACCGCCTTCGCCTCCTCATATCCACTATTGGCCACCAAGTCCTCTACCTTCGTGACCGCCTTGGTTACTGCCTGAACCTGGTCCATCAAAAACTTCTCTGAGGCCGAAACCTTGTATTCCACCTCGTAGTTTGTTAGAAAACGATTGAAGAAAAACACATCCTTATTCGCCAACACCTTCTCCGGCGACAAAAAACTCAAGCAAACATACTTCTGCCCCGGAACTTCCTTGTCTTGCTCTAGCCACGTCTGATCCTCTGCCATCCTGGATAGTCTAGACAAACAATCTTTAAAACCGGAACGCAACAGCCAGAAAAAAATGTCAATCCAGGATATAGCAAATGGATGGTTTTTCAGTCGCCGATGTAATCTCCCGCGTAACCAAGTATCTCCTCGAGGGCCTCGCCGTAGCGGTTGCGATGGTACTCGTAATGAAGAAGAAGTCTCCCGACTATGAGGAGGTTCTCTCTGTAGCCGTCGTTGCGGCGGTTGTTTTCGGCATCCTGGACACGCTCGCCCCGTCTGTTGGGGGCTCAGCGCGGGCCGGTGCGGGCTTCGGCTTGGGCGCCAACCTGGTCGGCTTCCCGCGTATGGGTTAGACATTTTAATCCTTAATCACATTTGAGCCGCTTGTGTTCCATATTATATGTTAGCCAACATAATTGCGATTAATATATAATATTTTGACCTAACACGCATACCAATAGTGTTAGATGTAATTTAATCAACTATATTTTTTTCATAATTAACTTGATGTAACATCACATTAATTATGACTATAAAATTCCATGTCTCTATAAATTTAAAGCATTTTTAGTGCTGGATAGCCCCTGCCCCTCAAAATTTGCTCCTGCGAAGGAGCGCCACCCTCGGGATTCCACGCATGAAAAGCTGCACGTCCAACTTCATTTGTTAATCCCTGTCCAACAGCATGTCCTGGTGGTGCTCCTGAGATCCAGCGAAACGGAACACTATATTCATTCAAGAGAACATTCTTCTTCGTAACTTTTCCACCATAATCGGTAATTTCAAGTTCTATAAGAGGCGGAACATATGTACTACCTAAACCAGCATAGTATCCACCAGGGGCTTCGTCCAATACAATGCGGAATTCACCAATAGTAGCATCTATCTTTCCCGACTTGCTACGAACATCGTATGCCTGTTCTTGATTCGGATGGGGGAAACCGGAGCCACTAAAACTGATACCGCGTGTTAATGGGGCGGCTGCCTTCCACGCAATTGTGGCGGGGAATCCTACGTTGCCGTTGACAATAATTTTGCCATTCTCAACAAAAACGTTTGTGCTCATTACCTCTAGCAGATGCGGTGGTTTTTCTTACTGATCGCCACCAAAGGTTACTGGTCGCCACCAGGTGTGCCACGCGGTCCAGAATACGGATACGCTCGCGCGATGCTATTGTCCTTCGGAGCCAACGGTTGCCAGAACATTTCAGGGTCACCCGCAGCGCAGTTATTCATATCCTGAGAAGCTACAATAGGAAATGTATGAGGCAAAGGGGCGGTGTTCGCATACGCTAAGCTCTGCGGATCTGCCGCTTGTCCTGCTAATGACGGATTAAAGATACGACCTGTACCGATTCCAGCATAGTGCCCATTGATGACCTGGCATCCATTATACGTACAGACACGCTTGTATAACTCAGGAACCATTGTATCCGAGCATTTGCTAGACCCCATTTTAGTATTCAAGACTTGGTGGATTCCCTGCATGAATGAATCCGTATCCGCAATCGTCCGTTGACGAGCATCGTGCTGACCCCAGATTCCAGCAGCACGAACAGGGTAGGATTCGCAACGAGGGCGGTAATCAGTATAGGCGCGTCCATCAGCCATCCGGGCTGGTGCTCCCTTTATGCGTGGATAACTGGTTGTAAAACAACTCATTCGGCTTCCTCTAACCTACGCACAACATTTTGCGGAGCAACGGGACCCGCTGATGATCGGAGTACTTCTAGCAATTCAGTTTTCTTCATTGATTTTGTTACACGAAGACCACGCTCTTGGGCCAACTCGCGTAACTGTTTAGTCGGCATACTCTCTAATGGTGAAGCTGATGCTGAGCCCTCATCACCTACGCTACCAACAAAGAGCTTCTTGAACTGCGACTCCTCAGTCGGCTTCTTTGTGTTCCACCCCTTCAAAACCTCATCCTCATTTAAGTCAAGGATACCGCCAGGACGTAGGTCGTCGGCTTCAACTGAAGGCAAGTCAATGTCAAAATCCTTCATCGATTGCTCGAGCTCTTCAGCTACAGATTCAGGCGGTTCTACGTAGCGCTGGATACCAACCACCTTCTCCTCCTCTTCATTCGGCTTTTCAACATTGGTCTCTTCAGTTTCATCAGAAGCCGGGGAATTGCTGAACTGAACACCATGTGATTCATCTGTTACACGACGCTCCTGTAAAGCAAACCGGAGTTCATAGAGTACGTTTTCAAGCACACCCAGTTTGCGCTGTTGGGCCTCGATAAACGAGTAGAGCCAGTAAGCAACACCGCCCAGAATCAGAAGGAAACTGGCGGTCAAAAGTAACATATCCTGCGTCCCAGCGTTCATTCTTTTTAATCAGCACAAGTTTTATCAGATAAAAGACCGCGTTCTTTCAGGATTTCACGCACACTGCTCAGACTATTAATTCCGGATTGTATCTTATATGTATAAACCAGACAGTCACTGTTCTCCTTGCTTACAGATGCTTGAAGGCACAAAGGCTGAATCACCTTCTTTTCAGTATATGTCTCGGGTAGCCGGGTATAGTGTGTAGAAATAAGAGAAGCATTCTGAGGTAGAGCATAGAGGCGGTCCAAGAAAATGCGACTGGCCTCTTCACCGTCTATAGCATTTGTAGAATGGAAGATTTCATCCATCACGAGGAGTGATCTTCCAGATTCTTTGGCAGGATCCAAGCTCTCCAGAATCTCCTTCGCAAATTCAATTTCGGCCTCAAATAAAGAAAGACGCCCCAATGTATCAGAGGGAGATAAAGCCGTATGAATCTGCTTGAAAGGTGTAATTGTCATTCGCTTTGCCCAGCAGAAGCCCATGCTTTGTGCTACAATGACATTTGCTAGAATGGCTTTGAGACTGGTGGATTTTCCTCCACGATTAGGGCCTGTAACAAGACTGTGAAGGGATTTAGCTTCCAACAAGTCAATTGTATTTGTAACGATTTTATCTTTGGCTAAGTGTGGATGATAGAAGTTTTCAATCATCAGGCGGGTTTCCGGGCCCTCTGCGTAGGTGGGAAAACCTATTCTTGGCAGACTTGCGCATGTAATCATAACATCCACAATACCCACATTTGTCATCAGCCCTAGAAGGACATGCGGTCGATTCCAGGTAAAACCAAAAACGCCAAGTGTGTTTTCGTCTTGGGGTAAATCCTCGTGTTCCGGCAAATCCATATATTTATCAATTACAGGACCGGTCATTTTAGACAAATCCTTCCAGATGCCTTGAAGCTCAATTATGAGGCCACCCCGTTTGCGCATATCCTGTGTGATTGTGTGAAGATGCTGGGAAAGTGTGGCCTGTTGCCAGATACTAGAGCCGAACATGAATAGGGAAAGGAGCCATTGCATCCAACGTTGACCTACTTGACTTGGTGTGCCACCGATAGAGACCCATGGCGGTAATAGCATTCCTGCTATCATATTACTTTGACCACCTTGCTGTTTCAAAATGTGTTGTAGAAGTTCCCAATATTCGGGGATAGTAATATCTGCCTGTGTAGTCATTCGGATTATGACATATGGAAGAACAACAATAACAAGAGGAATGAACATGGTTATAGCAGGAAGTAACCAGACCTTCCATAGATTTCCCGCCTCTAGCCACAGGGGACTTTCATTCAGGAAGGCTGCAAATGAGTTTTTTTCCCACAGGATCTGAGCATAGTATTCTTTGAGGCGCTCATCTTCCATTTCCACTTTTTCTTGGAGAGCCTTCTCTATTTCGGCTGCTCGGGTCAATAGCTTGAGAGCACGGCTTTTATCTTCTGGCGTCTTGCGAAAGTGTTGCCGAAGTTTTAAGATAACATTTCGGCGCTTCTCTAAGACTTCAACGTCGTCCATGGCCCCTTGGAAATACTTCACTAGCCGTTCATGACCCCAGTGGGTCTTTGGACTGATGTCTTTGGCTAACTCCTCAAAGTTAACATCAGCCTCTACATATTTACCGAGCACCATTCTCTGCTTCTTTCGTGTGTAATGTATTGTGGGTTTTTCCGCGGTTTTAAACTCTTAAATTTATATCAGAGTCTAAAAATGACAACTGAGCCTAAACTACATTTGTTAGTCTTTACCGATAATCATTTGTGTAAATTAGGAATAAATAACTATACAAACATGGCCGTCAAATTAGTTAATCAGGCTCATCAACTGAGTATATTTAGTAAGATTCATGTGTATACATCAGATGAACTTTGTAGAAAATATCCTGAATATCAAGAGAAACATATTGAATTTTACAAAAAGAATTTTGCTGAACAAAAGTTCAAGGGATACGGTTATTATCTTTGGAAACCTTTTTTGATTTGGAAGACACTATGTGAAATTCCAGAAAATGATGTTTTAATTTATACAGATGTTGGATGTGAATTCCACGTAGCTGGAAAACCTCGTCTTATGGAATACTTACAGATACAGCAGGCTAATATTCATAAGAATTTCTTTTTTGATGGTCTTTATGAGATAAAAGATTGGACAAAAAAAGATACAATGCTTTTTTTTGGAGCTGAAGACCTGGCTACTTCGCATGCTCTTGATGTAGTTCCAGGCTTACTTTTAACAAGTAGTAATAATCATAACCGTTTCTTTTTTAAACTTTGGTACGATTCTTGCTGTGAATATCATTTGGTGGATGATAGCCCTAGTATTGCTCCGAATGAATCCTATTTTAAGGATCACAGACACGACCAATCTATATTTTCTATATTAGTGCGCAAGCTTTGTAGCAGTGCAACTCATAATCTTTTTCATGAAATACAATTTAATGAATTCTGGAATAATCCGTTATATGGGAAGTTTCCCTTCTCAATTCAAACTAATAGAGGATAGAATTTTCACGGGGCCTTGGTTTTCTGCTGTTAAAAATTTTGTCTTATTTTTCTTACAGTATTCTCTGCTTCTTGGCTTTTTCTGCGTCTTGTATAGAATGTCTCCAATTAAAACACTAAAAAATTGTTCCACTAAAGACTATAAAACACGAAAGTGTGGTAATTTTCAAGCACTTATGTTTTTAGCGAAGGGCAAAAAAGAGCATCTATTTTTTCGGACTGTTGCTGGTAGAGAAGTATACTATAAGTCCATGCTAAAAGGTAAAAAACAGTTTAGTGGGTTTAAGAGATATTCAGTCTGCTCGTCTACAGCATTTACTCGTAAGCAGCGGAAGTGCTAAAAAATTTGAAACACACTAAACTACAACTTAAAACCAGAGAAAAATGGCCACTCTAGCAATGTCATCCTTTGAATCGGAGAAAAACGGATATAAAAAAATGTCAGCAATTACTACTAAAGGCATGAGTGGAAATGAAATTCCGGAGGCCCTCCTGAACGTCCTCTCAATTCGGAGTAAACCTGGACTCATCTGTCCGGAGGATATACGCAGTCGGATTGCACAAATCCGTTCGCGTGTAGAGTCGTTTAGGTCCGCTGGAATTGTAAGGAGGATGCCGTCCGCAGAGTCATTTCCCTCAGCCCGAGGTGCGTATTATCCTACTGGTGGAGGTGTCGGTAGTGAAACTACACGGACAGGAGGAAGTGGAAACGCATTTGGTCGCCGAAATGTGGGTCGTAATGATAATACATTTTGGAACAGGAGTCCCGTTGTTGCTTCTCAAGTACCAATGAAACAGACACCGATTCAAGCAGCACCACCTACTGCTTGGTCTGGTCGTCCTAAGTTTACAGCCACTGGTCTAAATATGTCGAGCGCAACTGTGACTCCTAGTCCAATCGTGGCTACACCTGGAAATAGATTCAAGACGCTTGATCAGGAAGAGACCGAGGAGTCTCCTTCTATACCTTCCCCTTCAGTCACAACTCCTATTACACCCGTAGGAGCAGGTGGATATGTGAAGTTCAAGAGTAAGTTCAAGAAAGATGCAGCCAATGCGAATGAGCTGGAAGATCGTATTCTGGGTCACATTCGGGCGAAGATTAATAAGTTCTCAGCACAGAACTATAAGAAGATTCTAAACTTTCTCCGACAGAACATGGATTCAGAGGAGAAGGTGTTTCTTGAACAGTTTATGGCGCTTATCTTTGCTAAGGCAGCAGAGGAGGATACATTCGTTGCTCTTTACGCCCAGCTTCTAGCAGATCTAACTCCTGAGTTTCCTTTTCTCAAGGGTGAAATGCAGAAGTTGTTTACAAGTTATCTGGATGTGTTTGTGGACGCGGATGGAAAGGAGGACCAGACTTCAGCAGAATATGGAAAGTTTCTAGAGGCAAATAAGCGCAAGACGCATCGTCGTGGGTACAGTCTCTTTATTGCGCAGATTGCTTCAAAGGGTCTGATTACAGAGAAGGAACTGCTAGATACCACGCTGGCTGTAGCCCGTTCTCTTATTGTACATGCTTCTCTTTCCGAGCAGAAGTTGCTTGTTGAGGAGTTGGCTGATTGTTTGACAAATATCTTGGGCGTAGCACACAAGTCTCTGAATGCGTTTGATGAGATGCAGGCCATGATTGTTGAACTCAAGGGATTGACGGCAAAGGCTCCGGTAGATTTGCCCGGTCTGTCATTCAAATCCCGGTTTGCTCTGATGGATTGCCTTGGCCAGTAGAATATTATCACACTATTAATTAGAAATGTCAGCTGCTCCTGCTCCTGCTCCTGCTCCTGCGCCTGCTCCTGCTCCTGCGCCTGCTCCTACCGCTGCTTCAGGTGTCTTAGGTTTTCTTGGTCTAGGCGGTAAGCCGGCCAATAAGGTTGCCAACAACAAGGGTACCAATAAGGGTTCTGCTAACAATGGTTCTGCTAACAAGAGTGCCAACTCGGCTGCTCTAAATGCGTCTCTTGCTCCGGCTGCTGCCGCTGCTACTCGCAGACGCACTCGTAAGCAGCGTGGCGGTGCCCGTGGCAAGACGATGCGTCTCCCTGGTGCGCGTAATGTCCTCCGCGTTACGGGCAAGACGGTGCGCAAGCTTGGGCGCGTAGGCGTCTATGGCTTGAAGAAGGTTGGCAACGGTGTTCACGTTGTCACGGGTCTTCTCGGTAGTGTACTAAAGAAGACACGCAATGTGTTCCGTGGCTTGAAAAAGAGACGTAATCAATAAACAAAGTGAAGGTCGATAAGATATATGTTATATAAATTAAACTATTTTTTGTCATTTTATGACTTGTAATGGTTCAAAAGAGAAAAAACTTAAAATTTGACGGCAGTAAAAACTCCTGGATAAAAGCAATCCAAGCAATAGAAGATGCCTCCGCAAAAGAAGTCAAATTCCAAGAAACCTAAGAAGACTGCTGACGATGACGACAGTAGTGTAGATAGCCGGGGCAATATCCGCAATTTAATTGAGTATGAGGAAGAGGAGGATTCAGACTACGAACCTAGCGAAGAAACGAGCGAATCCGCAGTCGCTAAGCGTGTTCGCAAGAATCAACGGGCAAAGAGGGGCTTAAAGGATAAGAAGGTCAAGAAGTTTGCTCCTAAGAAGTCTGCTCCTGTCAAGAAGCAGAAGCCTTCAGCTAAGAAGTCAAAGAAGAAGGTAGAATCGGAAGAGGAAGAGTCAGAAGAGGAGGAAGAGGAAAAAGATATCGAGATGGATGAAGATGTTGATGAAGAAGACGAAGAGGAAGAGGAGGAAGAGGATGAAGAAGAGGATGACGACCATAAGAATGCCAAGGCAACAATTGACTGGCTTGTTCTGGGTGGAGATGATGAAGATGACCCCAATGAGCCCAAGAAGTACAAGATGAAAAAGGAATCTCCCGAGGTTCGGCGTTTTGTAGAAATCCTACAAAAGCAGAATGAGGGTGAAGAGGAGCACATTGATAACGATATTACATATTTTAAGACCCTTCCAGCAGATAAGAAGAGTGCGCTTCTAGCAAAGATGGAAACGCGCCTCGTTAAGGTCGAACAGGCTGTTCCGCTCAAGTTTCAGATTCTAGAAAAGGCAACAACTCCCGAAATCCAAGGCACTGCTATGTCAAAGTATCAGGCCATGACAAACATAGACCCTTCATCCACCGAGTATTACAAGTGCAATCACTGGATTAATGGATTTATCCGCCTTCCTCTTGGTGTCTACAAGAATCTCCCTGTTTCAGTCGAGGATGGCCCCGAGAAGTGCTCTGCCTTCGTATCCTCTGTTCAGAAGTGTATGGATGCTGCGATTTATGGACAGGATGAGGCCAAGCTCCAGATTCTCCAGTTTATCTCCGGCTGGATTGCCAACCCCAAGTCTGCTGGAAATGTCTTGAGTATTCACGGCCCCGCTGGTATTGGTAAGACTACACTTGTTAAGGAGGGCATTGCGAAGGCGCTTGGTCGACCCTTCCATTTCATCACGCTTGGTGGCGCAACTGATGCATCCTATCTTGATGGCCACTCCTATACATATGAGGGCTCAACGTGGGGACGTATTGCCGAAGTACTTGTTCAGAGCCAGTGTATGAATCCCGTCATCTACTTTGACGAGTTGGACAAGGTATCCGAGACGCCTAAGGGTGAGGAAATCATTAATCTGCTGATTCACTTGACGGACGGCGCGCAGAATGACCGCTTTCAAGATAAGTATTTCACAGGTATTGATCTTGACTTGTCTCGTTGCCTCTTTATCTTTAGTCATAACGATGACGCAAAGGTAAATCCTATTCTCAAGAACCGTATGTATAATATCCGCGTAAACGGGTTCAATCTCAAGGAGAAGACCATAATCGCCGAGCAGTATCTCCTGCCTTCTGCGCTCAAGGATCTCAATCTCTTTGAGAAGGTCTCCCTTCCTACAGAGGTCATCAAGTACATCATTGAGTCATACACAAATGGAGAACCGGGTGTCCGTGAGATGAAGCGGGCCATCCAGACAATCGCAAGCAAGATTAATCTTCTGCGTTTCTACAATGATGATAAGGCGGTGCCGTTTGCCATCAAGAACTTCAAGCTTCCGTTCACAATCACTAAGGATCATGTTGAAGTTTTCCTAAAGAAGAAGCCTGATGTAGATCCTAGTATCGCGCACCTTTACTGCTAGAACCCTATTTCCCATATAACTTTCGGATATAGATACTATGAGTATCATATCTGAATTTATTTTTTTTCATTCATTATTTCCTTTGCTTGCGGGTCTTCCGCTTTCTAGCACACACCTCTGTTCTCTTTCCGCCTACCCATTTGGTCTTCAATGTTTTTGATCCTTGTGTTACAAATGATTTAGGTCCAATTCGTGTCTTTAAAGATAGTTTATGTTGCCATACATGTGATGAATTCTCTGCAGGCAAATGAGGTGACTTATTTATCCATTCGGAGCATGTATTTTGTGGAGTCTTACTGTTTTTTTCCACAGGAAGAACTACAGAAGTATTAAAACGGATGGGTTTGTTATTATTATTGTTGACATTCCATCTATTATTATTATTGTTTCTAGGCGCCATTCCTATTATTATTAGCGAATTAAAGTGGCATCGTCCCTACCATCATATCATCCACAACAGATGCTTCCTCAGTGAACCATGACTTCATAGACTTCATGCTGTCACTGACTGAATTTACGATTCCAGCAATCTCAGGTTCCTTTTCCTTAGCACCCTCTGTTGCTACAGCAGAACCCATCAAACCTTGTAAATCAGAAGACCAGGCATCAAAACCACCCATGAACGCAAGGAGGCCAGTAAATATGCTTCCAACAATGAAAGTCAGACCACCTTCTGTAGGTGAAGGAAGGTCGTTAAACTTGTAGCTCTTGTAACCGGCTCCTACAATTAAAACGAGGATACCGCCGGCCAGGGCCATCAATGCCTGTAATTTCCAATCCATCATTAATGATTTCCCCTTTTTTTCTGGCAGATTTTACACGCGTTTACTCAAGCGTCTCAAAATCATCCACATCTTGATACGGCTTTTCCAAATCCTCCGCATCGGCTGTATCAAGTCCGCCCACTTCCTGCCCAATATGTATGAGGTCGTTATCTTCCTCTTCATCCTCGTGTGTCGGCTCTCTATCTAGCGGATTTTCAATTGACTTCATTTCACCTACATTTGACTTTGTTTCATCAAAAACAGAAACCATCTCAGAGAATTGTACAGCAGGCTCTGTGTCAATCTTAATGCTGGCTGGTGTCTCCAATTTTAGTACAGGTATTACTGCTTTGATTGCTACAGGAATATCCTTCTCATCCGCCTTCTTGGGTTCTAGCAGTTCAGTAATCACTAACACGGGCTTTGTTTCTGTTTTGGGAACAACGAGTTCAGGTTCTACCACGGGCACAGGTACAGGTTCCGGTACAGGTTCCGCTACAACTTCCGAAACAGATAACGGTTTAGGCGTAACTTCAGGAGAAGGAGGCGCTGCTACAATCTCTTCCTCTCCAGACTTTATCAAGGCATTTTCAGGGGGCTCCTCACCATCACTTGCCGGTTCCGTAATGTATTCCTGTAGAATCTTCTTGATAGGTAGCATATCGCGAACCGCTGCATAAATCGCCTCTTCAATGATGGCCTCTGCTTGAAGCATGTTTTTCTGACGTTCAATTGATGTTAACCCTTCATCTTGAAAAAGAAAAGGAGCCTTCCAGAAAGACTTGGCTGCCTCCGTAAATACACGGTGAAGAAAATGGTCCAACTTGGGAACAGTGATGGTTAGTTTCTTGTTTTTCTTATTTACACGCACTGAAGCCATAACTTTAGTGTGCGCAATAAAAAGCGCTGTCATCAATTCCTCCAAATAATCACACCGGGAGGCTTCCACGAGCTTGGTCGTCTCATCGGCAACAACATCTGAATTCCACTTCGGAATCTCTGCTATTTTTTTTTGAAAACGTGAAAGAATAAACTGCTGGGACTCAGACCATAAGTCCGCGCGGGTTTTTCTGAAGAATTCTAGCAGAGGATAAACAAGCTTATTAGCCATCTGCTTCTGATATTCTACGCGTGCCTCCGAGTAAGTTGCGGATTCCATTAATAATTGCCGTTTTTCTTTTATTCCCGTAGTTACGCACTCAATCCTTCAAGTGCCATTAAAATAGTCTGTGACCGAGTATGAACGCCTCCAGGTGTTTCCATTATCCGTCGCCATAATTCCATTGTATTTCCATCCAGCACAGTTAGTAAACCAATTCGCGGGTCAAATCCGTTTGAATGAAGCGCTGTTTCCCATTCCACAATGTCTCTAAGAGTTTTACCCTTGAGATTTGGGGGACTTAAACAAAGTTGAGATAAAGAAAAGCCGGCAGCAGCGCCAAAACCTTGTAACAAAGCCCACCGTAAGTTTCCATTTGCGAAACGTGCTATTGCCTGTGTTGTCACTTGATTGAGTCCTACGATGCGTCGTCTTAGTTCGTATTCAATTTCCATTTGTGATAGCGCAGACAGTTGAACAATTTGACAGCGACTGCTAATTGGGTCAGTGATTGCTGTTGCGTCCCGCACTTCAAAGATACAAAAAATGTGGGCAGAATACACTTCCAGCATACGACGCAAAAATGCCTGCGCGTCATCGGATAAGACTTCAGCGTGCTCAAATAGAATATAGCGAATTACCTTATTTCCAGAACCTGATGAAAGCCGTATAAAATGCTTTATTGAGTCGCGCTGTTCACGCAGACCGGAGTCTGCGTAGCAATTAATAATAAGTAATTGTGACTGCGGTGCTACTAATTTCCAAAAGGTGGATTTTCCGATTCCTACTGGGCCAACCCACAAAACGTGCGTGGGTTTCTGCTCTGCCACAACAGTAGCCCATTTTTCAAACGTGTTTCCATTTCCCACCAGGTCTTTATAAGACCGCGGTGCGTGTGGATCTAATACTTGTGTATTCATCTATCAGGTTAATTGAGGGTGGATTTAAGCCCGCCCTGAAGCACGGTCAGCTAAGTTGATAACATAGGGATTTGCGTTCAGTGACTTAACTGAATCCGCATTGAAGCGGTTCGCAGACATATCTAGTTTTAGAGGAGCACGATACTTCACTTGGCCAATGACTTCTGTGCCAGAAGCTGGGCCATTGACACGGTAAATCGGAGGCTGGCGGTCATTGATGTAGTCCGAGTCCAACTTGCGCATAGAGACATTCATCTGGTCCTCGCCATTGAAGATGGGTAGATTGCCGTTTCCACTGATAGGCTGACGACCCTTTGCTACCGTCTCCATCTGGGAATACTGACGCATATTGTATTCCGCATCGTATGTACGAGCACGCTGGCCTTCAGTAGAGGCGGCTGAACCCGTATAGGCTGAGCGCGCTGTGATACCCGCCTTCTGATTCTGACGAACACCGTCAGGGACTTGTAGCAGAGGCTTATTCGGTGCTCCCTGTAAGCTGACGTTCATCATCTTATCCGGCTCAGATAGTGTGTTTCTGCCTGTAACCTTTGCGATATCATCCGGATCATACACGGTCAACTTCTGCGGGCCATCTGCCGGTCCTGCTATGCCGAGCCAGTCATTATCAATCGTAGTTTCCTTAATTGTTGTGCGTGCGATATCATTCGGGTCATAGACTGTCATGGCTCCAGGTATTCCCGCTCCAGTCGCAGAGAAGTTGCCTGCTCCACGAGGGTTTCCAAGCATTTCCTCATTACGAGTCGGCTTGGCAGCGTCTTGAAAGCGAACCACCGTTTCACCCTGCGCCGGTTTCACGTTGAGACCATGGACCTTTTCACCTGTGAAATAACGCTCGTTAGGACGGATATCAATCGCTGACTTGCCGTAGTCATTCTCCTTTGAGTCAACGGTGCCAAAGTAATTCGTGGCATCGGCGTTACGCCATCCGAATTCACCATGCTGGCTGACGAGCGGGGCCTTGAATGAGGGAATCTGGTATTCCTTCTTGAAATCCGTTGATGCTGCTGTACCAAAGTGCTCCTGCGTGGTTTCAACACGGGCCTGGTGCTTAATAATTTCAGTTGAGCGCCAACGGTCGCGCTTGTCTGAGCCACCATTCGCAAAGTTACGTTCGCCCTTCTGGTTGATGAAATATGTGTCAGGGTGATACTTACGTACTTCACCTGCCTGACCCCTGTTTGTTACAACTGACTTACCCGGATTTATTGTTCCACTGTAAGTTAACTTAGGATTATTCTCAGTGCGGATTTCATCCGTAGACCGGGGCCGAGCATAATCAAGCGATTCGGCCTGCTGGTAGCCACCGGAAGGAACACTTGTGAATCCTTGAGCTAAGCCCTTGCCTACGCGGATTTGCTCAAACGGTTTTTCATTCGCCCTGTTCTGGGGACCCACCATGCGATCCTGCATGAAGTCGCTGTGGGACTCAATACCATTCGGGTTTCCAGTCGGCTCGCGCTGAAGGTCAAAGAGTGGTCCCTGCTCCTGCTTGTTGAACTGCGTTGAGGCTGAGCCTGTGTAGTTGTCCAAGATACTCCGATTACCCGTATCCGTCATATTTTGCTTGACAGAACCAGCAAAGAAGGGAACCATATTATTGTGCGTGAATTCACCGGCATCCATTGAAATACCTGTTAGAGCAGAAACCACCTTCTGCCCACGGGAATACACAGGCGTTTCCTCAACACCATCCAAACGCTGCATCACCATGGGGGATATGCTTGAGATGGGCTCTTGTGGAGCCGGAACAGCGGTATCAGAAAAGGCAAATGATCCGGAAGCGGCCTCATTCTGTGTTCCGTAGTCAGTGGGCAAACCTTGAGTATCTGAGGGTTGGGGTTCCATATTAATCATGCCTCCAGCAGGAAGATTATATTGAATATCTAATTCGCCACTTCGGGATTTTAAAGGTGATACGGGTGCAGCGCGAACACGGTAAGGACCACCGACTTGATTTAAGGGTGAACCAGATTCAAAGCCTTCAAGTGTGCGGGGAGCCTTTTTTATTACTGCTTGGGCAGGTGGTGCCGGTTTAGGCGAAACATAATTAGCAATAACATAGCCGAAGCCTAGGACACTGGCAAATGCGGCAATCTCCATTCTCTAACAGTGGATATTAATTTTAAGCCTAATAAATGCCTAAAATTATTATTTCTTTAAAAAATTTATTGTAGTTTATTCAAGCGGTTCCATGATACACTCGGTGGGCCTACCGGAGCAGGGCATTCCACCTGGCTTTCAGGAGGTTGCCACTGATTCTGTGTAACCGGGACCACCTGCTTAACTTCCTCACGCGCAAGCAAGCTCTCCGACTTGCTGTAAAAGGGGTCGCTCCAGCTGTTGAGCGGTGTAGGAAGAGCGGGGGCCGGATTATTGGGCTTAGGAATACAGGGGCGGTGGGAATCCTTGGATAAGATACGTCCAGGGACAAACCAATCAAACGGAACCATTACATTCTCCTGCGGGTTCTGGCAGAGCCACTCAAAACGATTCCAGCCCGTGCCTCTCAGCGTACAGGGCGGGTCACCCAGACGATTGAAATTCTGCGGGAAAGATGACTCAGGCATTGGTGTTGGCTGAGAACTATTGAACTTATTCTTATTGGGGTCATAGGAACCGCAGACTGACTTGGTTGTTGTGCGATTGATGTTGAAAAGATCAGATTCTACATCGGTTTTCTGATGTTGAACAAGTTGAGCAGCGCCCCACTTCTGAAGACGAGTGGTCGGCTCAGGCACAAAGACTCCCTGCGTTCCATTAGCCGGAGAGCCGAGTTGGTAGCGTCCAGCACCTGTTGTGACACGTAGGTCATCCTCATAATGGCAAGGGTCGGAGCGTAAATGTGTCCATGAATAATCTGTAACTGAAGCCATGTTACTCTACTGTTCGCCGACAATTCTTTTAGATAATTCTTCCAGTTTTTTTATGAGATTTGTTTGGAGTGTGATAAAAATAATTGAAATAACAATTTCTCCGTGAAACTCAGTTGACATATACGGCCTGTAGGCAAGCCTACCTGGAATATAAAAAAGGAAAGGGACTGCCTTCACAAGTTTGCGAATATAGAAAACAGCAACAGCAAGCACAATAGTTTGGCCCAGAACTTCTAGCATGAGTTCCCATGTTGCTTTTTTGGGGTCAAACATAGGAAACATGACATTTGTCCAGGTGCCGACATAGAATGTGACAATTCCGTATAGAATTACATATTGGACTGTCTCTGTAATCTCATTCAAACGAACTAAGTTCATATTGAATAATTTGCGCACACGTGATATAAAATGAGCCTTTCCATAAGGTTCAATTTGTATCATTCTCCTCTACTCTTTGTCTAGAAACGCCACGGGTTTCCTGTCTCTTGTACAAACTGTGTGGGATAGTTCACACCCTGGTAACTGTTCATCTGGGACGTCGGCAAATGCGTTGGCCGTGTGGTGATGAAACGGCGTTCACCTGTGGCTGCATTTGTATAACGGATTCCTGAGGGCCAATTCGGGCAGGCCCCAAGGCCTCCTAGCGCACACTCAGGAACATACTGCTTGAAATTACACTTTGTATTAGGACGGGTTATGCCCTGTAAATCAGATTCAACGTCCACCATCGGGGATGAGGTAACAACACTGACCTCATTTCCACCAACGAGACCGAGCGCATTCCGGGTAGGCTTATTCAGGTAGAACTTATCAGGAATCATTGAATAGCCCATTAAAGCCTTGCTCTGCTGGTCCGACTTATAGACGCCCTGTACTACTGAGGCCGGGGCGTAGACACCTTCATAAGAGTTAGGTAGAACTGACATCTTCTATTTAGGGCCGAATAATTTTTTATCTTGCTCGGCACGGGCCTTGAGCATTTCCGCCATCCGTTTTTCTAACTCAGAAGAAGCCGGACACTCTGGAGCCTTAGTACATTGCTCAAGGCCAGAAAAACGCAGCTTAAAACATTTTATTTTACGCTGCGGAGGCTCTTGTTTATCAGCCGGCATTTTTTCTTTTCTCTTAAGTAGGATGAATCTTTTAAAATATATTGTTGTTGCTGCTTCGCCCAACAAGTCGTATTTTCCAGTCGGCAAACCCGTCACAGTGAAGCAAATAAAGTCAGAGCAACCTGCGCCCTTACAACGTAAGGAGCGCACGCGCAAAGCTCGAATTTATAAGCACTCAAATTGAGTGGCCAATTACCAAAATAGGTTTCTGTTAGATGCCTTTCTTGTGTTATTACGATTACGGTTTCTAGCATTCTTGCTTGAAGACCGGAGCGCTTTCTTCACGAGGGCCATTTTTTTAAACGTGTCGTCATATCCGCCCAGAAGTTTCCCTTTCAGATAAATCTGCGGAACACTTGTTTTTCCCGTCGCTGCTAGAAGTTGTGACCGGTCCTCAGAGTCAACGTGAACAAAACGTGGTTTCCACGGTTTTAAAAGCGCCTTTGCTTTCTGGCACCATGGACATTCGGGGAAACCAAAGATGACTAGTGGGTTTCCAGCAATAATCTTCTTCATATCAATCATTTTCTCTATCTTTACCATTTAAATTCCTTAAAAAGTGTGGAAGTACAGTTAGGCAAACGATTATTAGGTGAAGCACGAACACCCATAAAGGAAGGTGTACATTGGTTGCCGAGGACAGGATTTAATAGAATTGACGAAAAATTCGCGGCAGATGTGTAACAATCCACTGGCAAAGTAACGACTAATCCCTTGGTATTATTTGTAGCGGAACAGCATGTTGCCACACCCGCTTGCTTGAATAGATAATTATCCGCACTGCTAGACCCTGTTGTTCCAAACATGGCAATTGTCTTAATATCGCAGGGTTCTACGAGACCAAATGTGGATGTTGCTTGAATAAACCGACCGCTATTTCTGTATTTTATTTCAGTTGTTGTCTCAGATGCGCTTCTGCCAAGTTTATTGGTGGCCACGTATTTTGAGGCCTGTTCTCTCCGAAGACGTGTTAGACGGCTAGCATCCATTTCTACTATATAAAACAATATTTTTAGAGACTGTTATACCGATGTCTCAAGTGACTCTCGTAATTGATTACAGGGAAGCCTCCCTGATTAAATGCCTACAAGACATACAAGTTCCACACATAACAGAAAATCTTCCACTGGGAGATGTCTTATTCCGTGACCTCAGTGGTTCACCTGTCGCAATCTATGAAAGAAAGGCATTAGAGGATTTTGCTGGATCGCACTTGACCAATCGCTACAGAGAACAGCGGGCTCGTTTAATGACAGCTCGGTCACAAGGAACAATAATAGGATATCTGCTAGAAGGGGTTTGGTTCTACGGCGATAGAGAAAGGGTCTTTGGAGATCCTACGAATACGCAAGGGAAACGTAGCACGGTGAATGAGACAATGTTGCGGACTCTAGCATATCGCCTCCAATTCAAATACAAGATTCCCGTTCTTCAAACGGCAAATGTGCTGGAAACCGCGTACACAATCAAGCATCTGAATGAAATCTTCCAGCAAGACCCGACGTATTTTAAAGAGACACCAGAAGAAGACTTAGCCGCGGCAAAACAGGCTACGGCAACAACAGGGAACTTTACTGCTCGGCGCAAGGACAATGTAAAACCAGCAGTGGCGATGCTGATGGGGTTACACGGTGTTTCTTTGGTGAAGGCGGAGGCTATTCTTACGGCTGTTCCTTCTATACAAGAACTATGCTCTAAGTCCACAAAGGAGATTGCGGATGTTCCTGCTGGAAAGGGGCGAATTGGGCCGAAGTTGGGTACGAATATTCACGGGGCTCTTCATTGACCTCTGTTTTTACGTGTACGCCGGGGTTCGTTATTGTTATTAGCAGGTCTAAGACCTCCTTTAGGAAGCAAACCTTCACGTTCAGCGAGTTCTTCTGTAGTTAAGTTTTGAGCAATAGAAGGTTCAATCGCATTAGCAGGATACGTATTATATTCTGGAGGAGGGGCAACTCCTTTAGGGCTCATTTTTGGAGCTACCATTGGTCCTTGATTTTTTCTAAAATTATTGAGATTATTGGCAACATTTGTTGACCAAACACTATTTCTGCGACGAGTTTGACGGAGTTTTCCTGCTAGACCACCAACTGTTCCGTTGTTTCTTCTATTATACACATTTCTGTTAGAATTCCGATTCAGGAAAAAAAGACGATCTCCTACTTGAATTGTTTTGAATGTCTTTGGCGGAAGAGCAGGAACATTTTCATTTTCGTTTTCGGCGGTGCCTCCAACAGCTTGCGCTACATGAAAACGACAATAAGAACCTTTACATGGAACTCTACAGGCTTCTCCCGTTTTTGTTTTTCCTTGGCACGGCATCCTATAATGTCTGCCCAAAAAAATTGTCTTATTTTTTGCTTAGTCTATAAGCCCAAAAAATTGAACAGCGCTAACCAGCAGATTTGAGCGCAGACAAAATGCCTACCTATAAGAATGTGGATGATCTCCGTCAGTATATTCCTCCCGATAACGGCTTGGACTTGGATAAGACAAATCGGCACATCGCAATCCTTGTAAAGGGAAATAAGATTCTAGCAGCTGCCATGAACCAGTTTGGTTCGCGCTCCTTTGGCTCTGGATATACCTATAATACGATTCACGCAGAGATTAATGTGATTAAGAAGCTTGGGAGCATCAAGAAACTTAATGGTGCTACAATGTATGTCTTCCGCACAGGGAAGGGTCAGAATGAAGACAGTATTTGTCACAGCAAGCCATGTGCTATCTGTGAGAAGTTGCTGGGAAAGTGTATGCGGGAGTATGGTCTTAGGCGTGTCTTCTATTCCGTTAATCCGGATGGGTCATGTCCCACACCTTGCCGTGTTCACTGAAATCCGAGGAATGAGGATACATCCAGCTTCGCAAGGTAACAGGGTACACTGGGCCGTGTTCACTGAAATCCGAGGAAGGCATAAAATCTACCAGAAAAAATCTAAACCCTCTTTTTTTATCGTGGTAGTATAAGGATGGGAAACATACATAATGATTGTCTTATATGTTTTGAAAATCGGATATGCCCGCCTTTATCCTATGGATGTTGTCATTTTGATATCTGTCCAATCTGCTTAGCACGATGGAATGAGGTCAATAACGGAATTGAACGATGTCCTGTCTGTCGGGAAATTCAATATGAGAAGCCATTAAAAATATGCTTTTTGCGGTGTAGACCTCTAACAGAACGACAAAAATTTCTTATAATTCAAATACTTATTGGACAGATGGTTCTTTGCATTATTTACATTTTTTTTGAACGAAAGGTAGTTACAATAGATGATTAAGAATTGTCTTATTTTTTGATTACTCCATAAGCAAAAATTGTCTTATTTTATGAAATAAAATTGAGTAAAGCGTTGGGCTTAAGAACCCCCAGCGAAAAATCCCTAAAGAAATGTCCGGAGGTTCTAGCAAGGCTGTTCAACGAATTATGAAGAAGGATATGCCTTCTGTAATGAACGATGACATGAAGAGCAATGGAATCTATTATTTTCCGGATGAGAAGTCAATTATGAAGGGCCTAGCTCTAATTATTGGCCCCGGTGGCACTCCCTATGAGGGCGGTTACTGGTTCTTCTCTGTGGAGTTTAATGCGAATCATCCCTTTGATCCTCCCAATGTTCAGACTCTTACACAGGATGGTAAGACGCGTTTCAATCCCAACATGTATCGCGAAGGCAAGGTCTGTCTTTCTCTGCTGGGAACGTGGCATCATGGCGATAAGTGGTCATCTGTACAGACGCTTGGCTCAGTTCTTCTCAGTATTCTTGGCATGGTTCTAACGGATGTTCCTCTGCGGAATGAGCCCTGCTTCTCATCTTTTGATAAGCATCCAACGTTTGATCCTTACAATCGTATTATCTTCCACGCCTCCACAGAAAATCTCCTCCATTACTTGCAGTATCCGCCTGTTTATCTGCCCGATGAATATAAGGAGGAAATCATTACCATCATGAAGGAGCAGTTCATAAAAAACAAAGACACGCTTATTAAGCGCTGTCATGAGTTGGCTGTGATATGGGATGGCACGAAGGAAATCAATGAGATTTTCCGGCTGGAAGCAACATACCGTTTCAAGACAATTGCGGACCGACTAACAGCAACACGCTTTTAGTTTACCATATAATTAAAATTGAAATATTTTTATTGTAGCGTATATATCAAACTATGGATCCCCAGTTCTTTACTCGTTCATTTCTTCAAGGAATTCCGGAGCAACTTAAACAAAAAAGAATTGAACACCGAATTGAAGGCATTATTCGTGGTGTCCACGAACAGGCTGGAAATGGAAAAACCTCATATACGATTAATTCCGCAATTAGTGATCCTACAATCACACTTGATGAATTTGTTCTTGCCATACAGAAAAAGTTTCCAGATTGTGATGTTTCAATCAAAGAAATTTTACAGGATGTAAGAGTAAAAAGTACTAAGAAGAGTGCTCCTTTTATTGAAACGACTTCTATGTTTATTGTTATTGATTGGTCGTAACCCCGTAGGCAAACAAAATATTTTTGCTTTAAATCCGCTCCTAAGTGCGTTAAAAATTTGACCCCGGTAACCCCGCATAGAATAAATCAACATGGAGCAGGAAACGAAATCTTTGCTTACGTTCCTATCGGAATGTAGGGTCGGCCCCGCAGAAGCGAAATCGGCCAACGTCAGGGGCTTCCCCGGCCCGCAAGTGGGTAATTATAAGATTAAACCGAAGGATTATGACGCATTCTTGGACTCTCTTCATCAATATATCTTTGTAGAAGGCGGTGCAGCCAATCTGGTAGAAGTCCATCGCGACTTTAGTCCAATCCTCATTGATTTGGACTTCCGATACAAGAGCGGGGGTCCTCTTGAGCGCCAATTTACCGACGAGCATATCTATAACTTCTGTATTGGCTATGCTAAGATTCTGTGTCACTTCTTTCAGATTGAATCCCTAGAAGAGCCACTTCGGTTTATTGTTCAGCTTAAGCCCGGCCCCGAGAAGGCGGTCAAGAACAAGGAGCCACTTCACAAGGATGGTATTCACATCATCTGCCCCGATGTTAGTGTTACGCCCGATATCCAGCATGCGCTTCGTGGCTATGTCATTGAGCAGGGACTTGTCCAAGAAATTTTCGGGGAGACGGGTATCATTAATCCCATAACGGATATCTTTGACCGCTCAGTCATCGCACAGAATGGCTGGTTCTTCTATGGTGCGTGTAAGCAGGACCAGCATCGGTATAAGAATACCAAGATGTTTCTGCTGGAAACCACGGGGGAGCAGACGATTCAGCTGACTTCCAAGTCACTTGACGAGTACACAAATCGTCAGATGCTTTCACTCCTTTCAATCAGGAAGAATCACACCGAGCTCAACTTCTGTGATTTGCGGGAGGAGCGACAGGAAGCATGGAATAAACTACTTGGAACTTGGCTAGCAGGTGATCCGAAGGCAGTTGTAACAACAACACAGGAAGCAAGTACAACTGAAATCACCGCAGACCAATCTGTAAGTGTGCGGGCAGCCTATACAGCAGAAGATGTCGCAATGGCATTTCGTCTAGCACGAGAGTGTTTGAATCCAGATTTACGAGCAGGAACCTACCATAAATGGGTCCATCTTGCCCTTTGTCTTCGAAATATCTGTGACAATCAGGAAGCATTTGATACTTGGGTTCACATTAGTCGGCGAGTTTCAGGTTACGAGCACACGAGTGATAACGAATTTGCTGAAAAATGGCTTTCTCTTCGTGCTTCACAGACACAGATTGAAAAGCAGGTAAAGATGGGAACGCTGTATCATTGGGTCAAGCAGGATAACTTTACTCGTTATGAAGAAATCCGTGATGAAGATAATGTGGATTATGTCTACAATCATGATTCTGGTACACACGTTGAGATTGCGAACTTGATAACCCGTCTCTTTCGCCATGAATATCGTTGCTCTCCAATGCTAAAGAGTTATGACTGGTTTCATTACGAAGGGCATTACTGGAAGGCTATTATGCAGCCAATGGACCTTCGTGGTGCGATTAGCACTCGTATTCGGCATCTTTATGTTAAGGCTGAGCGGAAGGTTTGTGACATTGAACTAAATCCAAATACGTCCGATGATATGAAGAAGAGTCTTACCGAGAAGAAAAAGCGTCTGATGAAGGTTAAGGAGAATCTGGAGAACTCCAACTTCAAGGATTCTATCATGAAGGAGCTAACGGAGAAGTTTTATCAAGAGGATTTTAGGGACAAGCTTAATATTAAGGTCAGTTTGCTGGGTGTAGGAAACGGTGTTCTTGATCTTGAGGCAACTGATCCAGTAACAGGAAAGATGACTGTGGAATTTCGGGAGGGTCGACCGGATGACAATGTAAGTCTTCAGATGGGCAAGCATAAGGCCTTCTCAGCCGTTAATTATATTCTATACGACCCTAATCATAAACACAACGCAAGTATCAATGAATTCTTTCGGAAGTTGTTTCCAAGGGATGATCTGCGGGAGTACTTCCTAACGCTCCTTTCAGCCTGCCTCTTTGGCCGGAATAAGGAGCAGAAGTTCTATATTCTACAAGGTGAAGGCTCAAACGGTAAGTCTGCTCTTATGCGTCTTGTTGAAATGATTTATGGTGAATATCAGTGCTCAACGCAGGCTACTATTATCACCCGTAAGCAGGATGGTTCTGGGGCAGCAGCACCTCAGCTTGTTAAGCTCAAGAATATGCGCTTTGTAAGTCTACAGGAGCCGGAGGAGGGAGAGAAGATTAACTCATCCCTCATGAAGCAGTTGTCAGGTGAAGATATTATTTCTGCTCGTGGTCTGTATCAAGGTTTGGAGAACTTTGCAATTGTTGGTCGCATATTCTTGTGCTGTAACCGCTTTCCTCCCGTAAATAGTATCGATAACGGTACTTGGCGTCGTCTGCGAGTTATCAAGTTTGAGTCTGAGTTCCGAGACCCGGAAGCTTTTAAGGATGCGCCTCACATGAAAGAAATGGCCGAAAAGAATATCTTTCCGAAGGAGCCGAGTATTGAAAGGTCAACTGAGCATGGATTTCCCGCTTGGCGCGAAGCTTTTCTTTCCATGCTAGTGTGGTATTACAAGGAGAAGTATCTTGCTCGTGGCTCAGAACTACATGAACCTTCTTGTGTAAAGGAAGAGTCCGACAAGTACAAGTCTGACAACGATTCATTTGCTTCTTTCATGCAAGACCGCCTTGTCAGTGAAGTTGGCACTGAAACAGAAGTAAAAGATATTCGGAAGGAATATAAGATTTGGCTACAGGGAGAACCCGATAAGAAGCCCTTGTCTCCAGCAGATGTCCGTCAGAAGTTGATTGACAAGTATGGAAAGCCACTGACGCGCAAGGGCAAGGAGATGTTCCAAGGTGTTCGTATTGCTGGTTTGCTAGAGGATGTCAGCGGGAACTTTATTGCTGAGGAGCCAGCAGAAACCAGTGAGGCAACAGAAGTAGCAGAGGAGGAGACCGTTGTTACTGAACAACCGTCGCTAACCCTTATTGAGCCTGCTTCAAAGAAGGCCGGAAAGAAGAAGTAATATCAACCAATGTTTTGAAGTAGATATAATAAAAACAGTGGAAAAATGAACCACATCAACAGAATCAAACTGATCTGTTGATTGCTGGTAATGGTAGAGAGACTAAAGATAGCAAATGTAACGGGCACTAAGTTAAGAACAATAGCTAGCCAGAAACCGGCTAGAACCCAATTATCACTATTCTGCCAGAAAGGTCCGGCCTGTGCTAACAAAGGATTTGCAGTTAAGAAGTCACGCCGAAAAAACTTATCATCGTGTTTCAGATTCACAATATTTTCAGTCTTTTCTTTTATTTTTTCATTGAGATAGCTCATGTATTTTCCTTGAACTGATGACTTATTGGAGCTTTGGTTAACAATACCATTCAGTGTATCCCCGCTATCTAGCAGTCCATCAATGAGCGTTTTTTCACTGAGAAACTCTTTTTCTTTTTCTTCTGCTTTTCGCATTCCGCCATAAACTTGTTCTTGACTCGGAGCGTTTCCTGTATTTGCCGACGCTGTGCGGACTGCTTCTTCAAGCTTTGCTGCGTTTTGTTTGGCTTCTTCAATCATACTTAATCCTCCTCGTAATCCTCCTTTTGCCATCCCTACACTTTCTTACTATTTTAAGGACCGGTTACACCCGGGGGAGGGGGCATTGAACCTGTTGTATAATTCGCCTGTACAGGAAGAGAAGACGTCATATCAGCAACACCCGCTGACAGTGCAGCTGTTGCCGCGGCGCAGGAAGATTCAGCCTTGAGTGCTCCGGGGCTGTCAGTGAACTTCCGCTTGTTCCAATAGCGAACATCGCGTGTGTACCGGGTATAGTTGAAACGATACAAAGCCAATATCGCAGCAGCAGAAGCAATCGCAAAGACAATATACTTGCCGAACTGGAAAGGGATAACATTCATCTTTCCAAGCTGAATAACAATGAGTGAAGTCACCAGGGCCAGGAACGCCACCTGTAAGAAAAACAGGGATTCCAACTTATTCTGCGCATACCACTCATTTACCAGGAACTGGCGCTTCGTGTTGTCCATGTCAAATGTTAAAGCAGATGTGTTTGAGTTTGCGATCTGGATGATATTATTCTGCGCGGTATTGAGATCTGTGTTACGCGTGTCATAATAACGCGCATGGTGGTCCATGTCCATGTATCTTCCCATATCATTCACTGCCTTTTGGAAATTACCGCGCTTAATCTCAAGTGTCTCTCCAGTTTGGCTGGCGATACGGTCATTCTTGTATTGCTGCGCTTTCACCGGGTCAGTTAAAAGCATAGATTTGAAGTTGATTTTCTCAATATCGTCAAACGCTGTTGACATGTTGATTAATTCACTCTGTAATTCAGCCATCCTCTAATCTAATTAAACATAAGTTTTATTGGATTAGTGTAAATCATATTTTCCTTATGTGCTCTGCTTGTAGGCGGTGTAGACAACGCCCAGAGCAACAACATTTAGAATCGCAAAAACTGTGATTTGTACGCGGAGAGCCCTGTTCTTCTCCTCCGTATATGCCATCATTTCCTTCTGCGTTGTTAAGCGCAAATTGCTAGCACCAAGCTTTCTCTTCATATCAGACAACTTCGCGATATTTTCATTAATTAAATTGTTACCCGCGACGTGTCTACTTCTATATCCATCTACACGCGTTGCCCGCTCATTTGCTACGGCATTCATGATTTCCAGGAGACTCTGAAGACGCTTGTTCAGGTTAGTGACAGTTGATAACATTGACTGTGACAATGAGATATCGCTCTTATTATCAGATGTTAGAAGGGTTAGGTATTTGGGAAGAATGTAGGAATACCGGTTCTCGTACCAGCAGTACTCCCGCTTTACTGCCTGATAGAACTGTGTGTCAACCTGTATCTGATCGTCAACCTTAACTTTGTTAATAGGCCACGTGCCTGCGCTCTTCAGATTCGAAATTTGAGCATTCAGGGACTCGGTCGGGACTCTCTGTCTATCATCCAAGTCAAAGCCAGAAAAACTGACACCATTCGGGAACATGGCTGTAACTGTGCTATCTGTGATTGATGAATCCGCCGAACAACCATCTACCGGTCCGGCTAATGTAGGGAAATCCTTGCGGAAAGAATAATCTGTAGCAGTGCTCATCCTATTCTACGTCTGTAATTTTGTTGACCTGTAAATATTTGTCTTGTAGGAGGTATTATTGGAGTAATTCCTGCTGAGACCAATGCCTGCTTGCCGAACGTGTATATATTATAAAGAGCCGGTGCTAATAATGAGATTGTAAAAAAATTAATATATGTTTGATTGCTCAGAGGTTTTATCATTAAAAATCCAATTGTGTGAGAACTTTGAGCACCACGACTATTTAATGAATCAACCTGTTCTTGCCGGGTTTCCTTGCGACGCTTCAGAATAGTCTCTTCAATTGCTAATCGTTTTAACTTTGTATCCAACATTAAAACCGGTTCGCTCAAATTACCTGTTTTATTCCGCAAATCTTCGAGTGATTCATTAATATCCCATCCCAAGCGCGCAAGTTCTTCTCTAGCAGAACCCATTTGTCTTTCTAACTCAATAAGTTGAGGGGAACCGACCTTATCCGTGACAACTGCTCGTCTATAAGCATCAACTACAGTAGTAAACTTTTCAATTAAGGTATCGCGCTTGGAAGTCCAGGCATCCTTTTTTTCCTTCGTCCAGGACATCTCTGCTTACGGAACACATAATCTGTAATATTCAGTTAAACCCGCTGTGACTGAAGGGCGCTCAATCTTAATAAGTTCTCCGGGCGTCAGGCCCAGCCATCGCGCTTGCATGTCAATATGATACTTGATAAAAGGAAACCGGTTATTTGTCAGAACGTGAAGTTCCTTCTTGAGGTCAGCTACTGCCTCAGCAGGAACGCGAGTATGCTTAGGAACAAGTGTGTGATTTGTCGGATTCATGATGAGTTGCTTGATGTGAAAGAATGAAATCTTAACCTTCTTCTGCCAAGCGTGTAGCGCAACAGCATCAAAACACTCGTGATAGGATTCGCCCAGAATAAAGATGTAATCCGTATTTTCAGGCGTTTCCAGATAATTCCACTTTCCAGGGCCATCAAATTGACGACGCTGAATAGTAGGCTTCACTTTTTCAAAGATTAGATAGACAATTTCGCAAAATTCATAGGGTGAAGACGGAGCATCTTCACGGCGCTTCACGCGAATTTTCAGTGGAGGAGCACCAGGCATATTCAGTGATGCCATTGCTAAATTATAGACAGCCGATGGGGCTTGTTCTTGATAGGGAGTTGTGTCATAACCGCGGGCCTCCAGCAGTTCAAGTACAATAGGCCTGCTTCGTAGAACTAAATCTTTTATCTCGGGGTCCATGTTCATCCCTCTATTAAATGAAAGTGTTCAAATTTTAATCATCTGCCCCACCTTCGCGTTTTTCAACATCGGCCTTCTCAACGCGAATTGTTGTTGATCCACCCGGTTTTTCTGCCTTTACTCCAGTTGGTTGCGCACCACCTTGCTGTTCCTCCACCATACGAGCAAACGCAACTCCTTTTTTCTTGGGAATATATCCCTGTCGGCCAGTTGTCGGACGACCCGCTCCTCCTCCACCTTGAGATGGCAAAACAAGTGTAATTACATTCGTAGATGTTCCGCCTCGTTGGCTCATATTTGGTAGTGTTATGCCTCCACCACCGCGCTGTTGGGGAGGACCGGCAACATTTCCAAGGTTCGTGTTTGCAGGAGATGAAGATCCGACAGTTACATTTCCTATGCCTCCTCCTTCCACTGCTGGGGCACCAGGTAGCGTAATCTGTACTGTTTCAGGAGGAGGCCCCGTAGCCACTGCTTCTTCAGCCCTCTGCTCAGCTTCAATACGAGCATTGCGTTCCTGCTCCAACAAACTTGCGTTTACAACGGGTTGTGCTTCGGGCTCCTGCTCCTTCTCCACATTTACCTTGATTTGCTCTATAGATACGGCACTGGGAGCCCCCGCAGCCTCTAAGGCAGGCGGATTAAAAGGCGGTAGTTCAGTCAATTGAATCTTATTCCCTTCTTGTGCTGTCCAATCCCATGTCTCATCCTTCAGACGTGCAGCCGAAGAAGAGGAAACAAAGCGCATTCCCATATTCATATAGGTACCGAGTTCTTGATTCAAGAGTTTGAAAGCATACGGCATCGCAATCCGTGTAAATGTTGTGCGACTACGTGTTACAGGCTTCACCATCTGTATTGTATCCGCCGTATCTCCAACAAAGCGAAGAGGGCCATCGCAAGAAGGACACACAAAGATGCCCTCTTGTTCATTATATATTGGCATTTGTCCGCAACTATTACAGACATAAAACAATGATTCATCCGAGCATTTCATCATACGTTCCTGTAAGAAGTCTGAAGCACCATGCGCAATCATTATGTCACGTTCCATCTCTCCAATACGTAAACCACCTTCATTTCCGCGACCACCTGTTGGCTGATGTGTGCGCATTTCCTTTCGTCCTGCTCCGCGTGCGTTAATCTTATCCTTCGTTAAATGGCGCAGACGCATAAAGTACAGCGGACAAGAGAAAACTGATGCTGTGTATTGCCGACCTGTATACGGAGCATACATGATTTCTTCACCGTTTCGTTCATATCCTTCTGCTTCAAGAGCATCACCCATAAGATCGTGATGGCTTTCATCATTCGTAAATGAAGTCGCATTCATCTTTGCCCCATATTGTGCACCCACCTTGCTCGTAATCATCTCCATAATCTGCGCTACCGTCATACGAGACGGGATACAATGAGGATTCACAATAATATCGGGCACTAATCCGTTCTTACCCCGCGGTAAATCATAGGCGGGCCGAATCATTCCAATTGTTCCCTTCTGTCCGTGTCTGCTGGAAAACTTGTCACCCAACTCTGGCACACGCATTTCAAAGATGCGAACATGGATTAAACGGAATCCATTTGCTTGATGGAGGACTGTTACTTTCTCAACGCGTCCCTCTGTGAATACAGTGGGCATCACACTAGAATCCCGCATCTGGCCCGAATCTGGAAGTGTCATGTAGCGACCCACGAGCACAGTCTTGTCTGTAATCACTGAGCCCTCCTTGATAATACCCTCATCATCTAACTGGGAATAGTCCACACCCGGTCGCAGAGATAACCAGTTTGTTACAATATTGGGATTGCCAATTCGGATAACAGCCCCCGAATCCGCATCTTTTTCTTCGACTGCGTCATATGTCTTATAGGATAAGTGCCTGAAGAGTCCGCGTTCAATTGAAGACTTGTTAAATAAAATGCCGTCATCCATGTTGTAGCCATCAAAGGAGGCTAAAGCAACAGTACAGTTTGTTCCATATGACATATTTCCATCGGCTATCAAATCATAGTACAACGTCCGAGCGACCGGCGCCTCTCCATAGCACATCTGCGTGCCGTATGTATCAAAGCGATTCATAAATTGTGTGGAATAAAAGCCGATGCCCTGTTTGCTCTGCGAACATGACAGCTGGTTACGCGGAGACTGATTGTGATTGGCAAAAGGAATCATAGACCCAACAAAACCAAACATCGTTGAGGGGTGGATTTCACAATGCGTTGTGGCTGCTTCCATGTCAGTTGAGCCGTAAAATGCTATAAGGGCTTCATTCTGCTCATTTGGATCAACATATTCAATCGCTCCAGCAGAAGGTCCCAGTCTATCCACATACTCAGCAATGTTCATGACACCGGGGAAAGGGTCAAAGAATCCAGTTTCAAAGAATTCACGGTCGCGTGTTTCTGCTAGAACACCCTTAACTAAACCGCGCCAAGCAACTTCACCCATTCTCATAGCCAACGGTGAAATTCCCTTATCGTGAACAATCCATAGAGGCCGGCAAGGACGTCCTTCATCCATGTAGATTTTCACCGTTCTGCTCGTGCGATTAAAACTGATAGATGTGGTGGGGCTCATACATCCCGTCTGCTTCAAAAGTTTCAACACACGAACAAGAAGTTCGGGGTCCTTGATAAATCCAATTGTGCCACCGTTCAACTGAATCCGGCAGTAATGCTGACGCTTGTGTTGGTCACCCTTATCGACTGCTACAACACCGCCTTTCCCTAACAACCAGGCCAACATTGTATCCGTTTTTTCAGCCAATGAAAAGATTGTAAAAATACAGGTATTCTTTGTAATACCAATACTGAAACCGGAGGGAACTTCAGAAATACAGAAAAACCCGTACTGGCTGGTGTGAAGACGACGAGGGCCAGCAGATTTCAACTGGAAGTCCAGTGAAACACGACGCACTTGACTCATCGCATCCATATAACTGATTCTTGCTAGAGGCTGAATGACACCCTTGCGGTCTCCCCACTTTCCTCGGAATCCCCGCATAATTCCATCATTCAATGTATTATCTGCTGAGAGCATCTTGGGCAGATTTCCCTCTGAAAAAAGATTTAAGAAATTCAAGCCTTGGTAAATGGATTTATTGTAGTTGTATTCTTCATCCAATTTCCGAATAAATGATTTGCGCCATGTGGTCCAACTTTCAGTAAAGAGTTCGCGGACGAGCGTTCCAGCAGTAAAATATCTCTTATTGCGAATATCATCGCGGTCTGTGTTTTCTTCTAGGCCGGCCGTTACCCTCAGAAGTTTGCGTGTCATTTCACCGAGGAAGAGGGCCTTAGCTGCAAATGTATTGGGAACATGCATGAAGGTGTTATTCAATAGGATATCAAGCACAGTTTCCCTCTGAAAACCTTTCGTCAAAGTCTTCAAGAATTCGTGTGCTAAGTAAGTATCTAAAATAGGATACGCATCATGAATACACGCAATAAGCAATGGCTCCAACGTTTTCATTTCTGCCGAGTCATCATTTGCTGGCAAAATCATATTTATAATGTCACGGTCGGACTGAACACCAAGAGCACGGAACACAATAAATAGGGGAACCGCACCACGAATGAAGGGCAACATTACACGAACAGAGTTCTCTTCACGATCAACATACATCGCCGTTTGACGAATTTGTTTATTCTTAGGATTGAGTGATGAGCAACGAGCAAACGCCACAACTTTCTGATTAGATTCCGGATACTTTCCAGCATAGACTGAATTGAAGGCTGTTTCTTCGCTTGTAACTAAAACTTTCTCGGCCCCGTCCACTACAAAATATCCCCCTTGGTCATACATACATTCACCGAGAGACTTGAGACGTGTGTGCTCAGGTGTATTTGTGGCGCACAGCATTGAGCGTAACATAATCGGCAAGTTGAAAAGCTGATGACGCTTGCGGTCTATGTTCATGATTTCGGTGGGCGCATACTGTGGAGGGATACCACCCGTTCCAGTTCCGGGAACAAGAGTATTCATTGTGACCTTGACCTTTATGTCCACCAAAATGGATACAGCATAGGTTAGATTTCTGAGACGAGCTTCCATGGGAAACATGCGCCTTATAGTTTTAGCATCATCTAGTGTAATAATGGGCGACGCAAATTGAATTCCTAGATTCTCGGCCTTGTCCACTTCACCACCAATGAAGATTTCCGTTTTGTAGGCGTAAATACCCGAATCCTTCGCACCCAGAGGTTCTTTCAAAATCGTGATGGGATTTTGATTGAAAAACAGTTCAGGCAATTCTTTGCTAACGAAATAGTTATAACTGTCAATGGCATATCGTGATAAACTTGTTGTTGAATCTGTGAAATAAAGTGTAATTAAGCTTGCTGCTAAATCACTAATGTTCGGTTGGTTGGCTGCCATTACCTATTTTCGGACTCTATAAATTTCAGGCAGTCTAACTGCGACTAAAATTTAGATATAAAGGCTTTATCAAGATGTTAAGCGACCCCTTTAGCTTGTGGTCTTCCACACTAGGGGCAGTTGGCTCGTGATACCCTGCGCTGAGTTATCAATCGGTACCTTCATTTCACTATATTCTAGATTAAAACCAGGTATCGTAGGGTTGCCCGTTGAAAAACGGGGATTTGTCACACCTAAAGAGGTATTAATACCGAGTTCAGCTGTGCTCATCGGCACAGAGCCGGGAAGGCTGAACGCAGCGCCGCCAATCTGAGATTGACGCTGTTTGTCCAACCTGTTGGATGAACCGCCACGCTGTCTCCTTTGACTGCTTCGGCGATTTACCTTGTTATCACCCATGCCCGGTTTCGGCCCGTAGCCCGCCCATCCATCCGCCGGAATACCGCGGTCCTGCGCAATAGTGTAGTAGCTGACAGGGCTCGCGGCGGCAAACTGGCTACTCTGTGTAATATCCGCAGGCATCTTCAACATAACCGGAGCCAGAGAACCGGGGCCATACGCATCTCCTACAGGCGAGAAAGCCAAGGCACCGCCATTTTGCTTTTTGTTTTTGCGTGTCTTTCCCATCTTAACATGCGTGCTGGCCTGTAGATGCGCAAAACGCTTAGCAATCTTGGCAGCTGTGGACGCCGGGAGAAAGGACTTTGTCTTCTTTAGCCACTCATCTTGGATAAACGCTGTTAGCTTTGCCGGACTAGGATTACTACGCTTCACGAAACGCAAAACAGCCGTATCAAACTTAGTAACTTTAGCATTTACTGAGTTAGATTTTAATGAACCACGCTGTTTCTTACTGACTTTCTCTGTTGGCATCCTCTATTCTTGTTATTTAAAAAATTTATAGAAGGGAACCTGTATTACCTATCGATCCTGTAGAGGGACGACTTAAAACCAAATTTGAAAAACTCCGTGTACTACTTGCCACTGTAGTTTGCGCACGCGTAATCATAGAATCAGTTGCTTCCTTAATACCGGGGTCCGTGTTATAATAGAACAAGCCCATTCCTAAGAAGACAACGAGTGTCAGGAGAACAACGCTTCCATAGAACTGTAAGTTATTTTGCCATGTGCTGAGTCTGTACTCAGAGCCGAACTGATTTATGTGTAGATAGATGCCGACTACCAGTGCTATCGAGCATATCAAGATAATTAAGTTAGCCGGAGCCTTAGGGACCAGGGGAATCAATACAAAAATAGTTAGGATTGAAGCGAACGCTACGGTCCACATTGTGAAGTAGTTCAGAATGTTACTGAATCCCCCTGAGGCAGCAGAAGCCGTCTGTTGCGAAGGTGTGATTATAAAGTCATCTAGAAATTTTAAAGGATCCATAGCCTTGTTCATTCTCTATGATAAGGTCTCTAAAATTTAGAAAGTAGATCCACCGTTGTTAGAAGGGTTTTCCGGCAACAATACCGAGTCAAATGAAGTTCTTCATAAATCTTCTTTTCAGGCGTTTCCAGACTATTCTTTCCATCAAAATACTTGGGCTTGCCAAAAGCCTCACCCTTCTCCTCCTTTAGACGACGCTGGTAATATTCCCACTTATTTGCTAGAAGCTTGCCACACTCAAAACAACGAATTGGAATTAGCATTTGCCTCCTTCTATCTTTTAAACTGGTTTCAAATTTTAAACACCCACTTTGAAGCGCGGTAAATATCTCTGACTGGTTTGTTTGGATAAATAAGAAATGAGCAGTATCGGACGCAACGGCAATCGTTACAATGGTCTTCGTTCAGTCCTTAACACAGTTACAACAGCGTCTACAACCACGCAGGAGCAATTAAAGGCTGTTGTCTTATCAACAACGGACCAGCAGAAAAGTGTTAATAAGCGTATGGAAGACATGGAGACGCTTGTTCAGATTCTCCGTGGTGAAGTTCAGGCGCTCAAGATGGAGTTCCAGTCACAGAAGGCTGACACACAGGGCAACAAGCTGGATGTTGTTACGCAGAAGGCTGACGTTCAGCAGTTGAAGGCGGACATTGCGGTTCTCCAGAGCCAGGTTAAGGCTCTTACGAAGTAAGTAGTATCTTTCCAGCAGATGTCTCCTTCCACCCTATAATCTCAATTTGTCCCGTGTGATGTTTTGTATGACATTCTTCACAGAGGACTGCTAGATTGCCAGCGTGATTTTTTGAAACTCCAGGGGCTACTTTGCCCTTCTTAGCCTTCTCTTGATGGATGATATGATGAACTTCGAGTTCTTTTGAGCCCTCTTTGCCACATACAGAACATGCTCGGCGTATAACACTACTATTATATCTGCTTACGGGTTGCGCTAAAGCTGAAGGGGCCAGACCCTGGAGCCGGCGACGAAAAGCAGTGGCTTTTTCCAAGAATGAGGGAGGCATACGCAAGGCACGGCAGACTTCTAAGCCATAATTCATTTCACCGCATCCTTCCTGTAAATCTCTGTCATAGACTAACTGACCATTAGCGATATCAAATCGCACACGCAAATGGAGCCATTTCAAACCCGCCTTTGTTAATAGTTCGGGAAACCGTTGAAGTTCATGTAAGTGTGTGGCAAAGAAGAACGAGGCCCGTTTTTCTAGCAAACATTCTAGTCCTGCCGCAACGAGCGCTGCAGCGGAAGATGTTTCCGTTCCAGCACAGAGTTCATCTCCTAAGACTAGGCTCTGTTGATCCGCATATTCTAAGATGTTGCGGAATTCAGTCATTTCCACAACAAAAGAACTCATTCCTGCCCACAAATTGTCATTTCCAAGAATACGTGTAAAGATTGACGCATATGGAACAATCTTGAACTGAGTGGCCGGAACAGGACATCCTGCTTGGGCTAACAAGATACTGAGACCGATTGACTTCATAAGACTGCTTTTGCCACTGCTGTTCACACCAAACAGAAGAATACCACCTTCGGCTTTTGCTACCAGGCTTTCTTCTCCTTCTGTTGCAGTAGCCAAAGACCCTAGTGCTACAGTGTGGGGAACATACATAACATCATGGCGGATACGTTCTAAGATTCCGTGGCGCAACCCCTCTGCGAATAAACCAGAGTGATCTCCTTCTTCGTAGATAGGTGAACAATAGCCATACTCTTCTGCTCGTTCAGCTAGGTTCAGATTTACATCCGTCTCGGCAACAAAGCCAACAATCTGTTGAAACACGGAGAGTAATTGAGTCGCTAGCTCATCAAGCTGGTTAGGCCATATGATCGCCCATTCCTTTTCCCAGCCTTTTAACGTCTTAAGACCACAGGTATTCAGCGCATCAATCTCATCGGATTTTAGGTAATAACTCCCTTTGACTTCTTCCAAGCATAAGGTGGGTGTTAAGACTTTTGCTTTCAAGACTTTATCGCATCGAGTCTTTGTTGCGTATACAGCAAACGGTCGGTCATCTTCCCTCGTTGGCTGAAATCCATCGGGAACAATCGTACGACATTCTGCTAGAATGCTGGTGTATTTGGTGTTGGCTTCCTTCCATCCTAATTCAAACGTGTTGAGTGTTGCTGAAACATTGGTGGGCCACGGATTTACACATTCAATTTCTTTAGCATCACGCACTTGGGCCAACTTTACTAAATCCCACTTCTGTTGAATATCCTTTATCAGTACTCTGATAGCCTTTGTATCCTCTGTTTCGGGAAAACCGGCTGTCTCAGTTCCCTTAATAACTTCCTCAACAGAAATCAAAGAAGATAAAAGTTTCCAGACATCTGCGACTGAGGCAGATTTGAGCTGAATGCGCCTAAATAACTTCTCAATATCGTACACTTTCTTGAGACCCGCAACTACATCCAACTTTCCAGCACAGTCACGCCATTTATCTATCACCGCAATTCTTTCCCTAAGAACTGAGACATCTTTGATAGGTTGAAGCAAACGCTGACGCAGAGCGCGACGGCCACACGCAGTTTGGACCTTATTAAAATAATGAAAATAGCATTCATTCTGCTTGTCCTTATTCTTGTTAATCATGCCCACTTGCTCAAGAGTGTGATTGCCGAGGCGAACATATTCGGATGCTTGAAAGTCTGTAGGAAGCTTGAGGTTTTTGATTAGGGCGGGATTGTGTTCTTCTACGAATGCAAGAAGATGTGCTAAGACTCGGCGTGTATCGGGCTTGCGGTCAATTTGTAACTCGGAAAAGAGAAGGGCCCTTTCTAATGAAAATGAGCGGAGCAGAATATCTTCTTCGGCCTTTACGGCTCCCTTCTTGTGCTCGTAGGTCCGAATATGAAGAGGAATATTGTAGGGTAGATGGAACATTTCTCGTAGGGTAGTTGCTTCTAGTTTTTCTTCAGTGGACCAAACAATCACTTCTGCTGGTTCGTACGTAGACAGGGCTAAGTAAATATCATCTCCCGTTGTTCCAACCATTGTGTTTCCCACAATGATTTTTCCGGTTGCGCAACTAATCGCTGCCGAGTGGATCATGAGATCATCAGCCTGTTCACAGAAAAACGCCCATAGCCAACGATCTAGCACGGGTGTACTATACTCTGCTTCTTCTTCCGCAAACGTTCCAGCAGACACAATATTGCTGATATCTCTTTTATAAGTTTTACCCTCCTTTTCCTGTGTGATAAAAACACCACGATATCCTTGGCGTATGAGAATCCTCTCGTACTTTTTTACAACATAGTCGGGAAAACCAGAAAAGAGTTTATTGTGTGTAGGTAGTCCCTTTTTGACAGAGATTGGTGTTTCACTAACACTAATTTCCAACAATGCGGATGCTTCACGGATATTTGTTTGCCCTTGGCCACTTGCGATAGGACACGAATCATACATCTCAAAGAACTTGCCTACTTGCATTAAAACCACGATTTTGTCTCCGTACTTTTCTTTGGCCTCCTTATAAAAGTTCTGATACATTTCAATCATGCCTTTGGGCTCCATTTACTATAGAGTATCTTATATATATTCACGTCTAAGCTTTAGGACCTTCTGCCACCCTTATCTGGGTAAAAGCAAATATTTACAAGTCTATACGCAACTTACGTTCCTTGTAGAACTTCCGCGTTTTCTTTGTTTGAGAAGTGGATGGAAGTGTTATTTTTTGTTTAATGGTAGAAGCGGGAACAGGGGCAACAACTTTCTTTACAGGCTTTCCTACAATTGTAATCTTTTGCATTTTCTTTGTTTTCGGTAAAATGGTTATCTTGGTTTTTGCCGGAACAGGAACAGGAACCGGAACAGATTTAGGCTTTGGCGCAGGAAGAGCTGACTTAGGAACCAACTTAAAGACCTGTTGAGTCTCAACCTTTATGCCCTTAGGCTTTTCCGTTCCCTTTTGCGTTATAACAACTTCCTCAATCTTCACAATGGCTTCACCCTTCACATCGGTTTTATCCACAGCACGTTGTGTTTTATTCTTGCGCAGTCGGCGTTTTCTTGTTTTTGTCTCTTCACCTGTTGAAGAGATCATTGAAACTTCCTTTACTTCTGCGTCAGGCATATCCCTATTTAAGGATATCACATAAAATTGACCTAGTTTATCAGACCTATTTGAAGCATAAGATGTTTCATGAAATCCTTGATCTGTACTTCAAGCAGCATGATAGCCGGCAAATTATCTATCATCAAATCGCAAGTTTTAATTATTTTCTGGAATACGACATTCCAGAAGCAATCATGCGTTGCTGTCCTATCCGGGTAGTCGGTTCTCCCGATTTGACTCTTACAGGAACAACGCGCGCTGCTGCTGGAACCGCAGGAACTGCTATTCGTGTCACTGTAGAAGGTAATGAAGAGGCAGCTGCGGCGGCTCTTGTAGCACAGACCACTGCTGCTGCAGCAGGACTAGAGAAGTCTCCGCGCGAAGTGGAGGTTATTGTTCAGTTTCAGAATGTCAGTATTCGCAAGCCAACAATCTTTGAGAACAATGGAGCTGTCACGCCTATGTATCCAAATGATGCTCGTCTCAGGAACTTGACGTACGCAGCACCCATCTATGTGGACCTTCATGTGACCACTACGATTAAGGACAAGAACAAGGGTTTTGAGGAGACCAAGGTCCGCCTCCTTCCCAATATTCACGTTGGCAAGATTCCCGTCATGGTGAACAGTAAGTTCTGCCAGCTGTCCGAAAATCCGGAGAAGACACCGAAGGAACAGGGTGAATGCTCGGCTGATATGGGTGGGTATTTCATTGTTCAGGGCTCTGAGAAGGTCATTATCAGTCAGGAGCGCATGGCTGAGAACCGCCTCTTTGTTTTCCGCAACAACAAGGTCAAGAACCGCGAAGCCGAAGTCATTGAGTGTAAGAGCATTGGTCCCGACAACGAGGGTGCTCCGAAGACGATTGCTGTCAAGATTCTGCTGAACCCGAAGAATCCGACCAATCCGGAGACTATCCGCGTTTCACTTCCCCGTATCAAGACTGAAGTCCCGCTCTTTATTCTCATGCGATGCCTCGGCATTGAGCGCGATGATGAGATTATTCAGATGATTACGGGTTCCAAGGAGTCACCCTATGATATGATTCTACAGGAGTGTATCATTGATGCGGATGAGACAAGGACAAAGGACCAAGCCCTAGAGTGGATAACCAAGTACATTGGCAGCGGTTCATCTATTCGTGAAAGTTTGACGGCATATTCTCTTCCATATGTCAAGCCGAACAAGGCACTCGTTGTCCAAGAGATTCTAGCAGAAGAACTCTTTCCCCACATCGGTGGAATCCAGGTTCTGCGGGAGAAGGCCTTCTTCTTAGCAGCCATGACGCTCAAGTCCCTACAGTGTTATTATGACCAGATTATCTCTGATGACCGTGATGGTTATCCGAATAAGAAGGTGGAGTCACCCGGCAACTTGCTCGGCAACCTCTTTCGTTACTACTTCTCAACGCGGTGTATCAAGGAGATGAAGTCGGCCATTACCACGGAGATTCACAATGGTGCGTGGAAGACAACGGGACGCATTGAGGAGATTATCAATCCGAACAATGTGTATAAGATTCTCAAGTCGACAACCGTGGATATTGGTCTCAAGTCTTCGCTAGCAACCGGCAATTTCAACTGCGGGAAGATGGGTATCAAGACGGGTATCAGCCAGGTTCTTAACAGGTTGACGTATCTTTCCGGTATCTCCCATTTGCGCCGGTGCTCTACTCCGATTGAAAAGACAGGCAAGCTGATTCCTCCCCGTAAGTGCCACAACAGTCAGTGGGGTTATGTCTGTCCCTCAGAGACGCCGGAAGGTCATTCAGTAGGTGTAGTCAAGAACTTTGCTTCCACATCGCAACCTACCTTGCCTATGTCAGCCGAGCCCGTTCTTCAGTACTTGTACGATGTCCTAAACATGAAGCCTCTAGCAGATTGTGTCTTCGGTGACACTTTTATTGGAATCCGCATATTTGTCAACGGTGCTTTTGCTGGAATGCTACATACCGAGCCTGGTGCTTCAGTTCTTAAGAAGATTGGTCAGCTCCGGAATGCCAAGCGGTCCGGTCGTATCAACATCTTTACCAGCATTGTTGCCAACAATCCGCGTGGCAACCAGAGTTTCGCTGAAATCTGGGTCAATACAGAGGGTGGTCGTATTGTTCGGCCTGTGCTAGTTGCAGCGGCCCTGCGTGACCTGCTGGACCATCCGGAGATTAAGGGCCCTTGGTACAGTTGTAAGCAATGGAACGATTTCCTCCAGTTCAAGACACCCAAGGGACACAATCTGGTTGAATACATTGACCCGTCTGAGACTGAGAACTTCTACATTGCGATGTATCCCAATGACTTGAAGGAGAAGGCAACTGAGCCCTATACGCACTGTGAAATCCATCCAAGTATCCTATACGGAACGATGGCCTCTAACATTCCCTTCCCCGACCACAACCAGTCACCGAGAAATGCCTATCAGGCGGCCATGGGTAAGCAGGCTATGGGTATCTACGCCTTGAACTTCCGTGACCGCATGGATACAATGGCAAACTTGCTCTGCTATCTGAATGTGCCCCTTGTGTCGCCCTACATGTCGCGATACTATAAGGCGCAGGATATGCCTTCCGGATACAATATTGTGGTTGCTATCGCAACATATGGCGGATATAACCAAGAGGATTCTATTATGATTAACCGGGCAGCGCTTGACCGTGGTCTATTCCGGTCTATCTTTTACCGCACATACAAGGATGAGGAGAAGAAGAACCAGGCTTCGGGAGAAGAGGAGCGGTTCTGCCAGCCCGATGGAGTACTAACAAAGCATATGAAGCTGGCGAATTATTCAAAGCTGGGAACAGATGGTTTTGTTCCTGAGAACGTCTATGTCAACTCAGATGATGTGCTGATTGGCAAGGTTGCGCCTATCAGGTTGCGGGCACCCGATGGCGCTGCTCTAGCAGGTGTTGGTCATGCGACTCTACAGGCCATGTCGGGCGCTGCGGCGGCTGCAGCAGTAGAAGCAGCGGGTGGTAAGCGTTACAAGGATGTATCAAAGTTGCTCCGAAACAATGAGACAGGCTTTGTTGATAAGATTTACAGGGGCAGGAATGGTGAAGGCTATTCATTCGTGAAGATTCGGGTTCGCAGTGAACGCGTTCCAACAATTGGTGATAAGTTCAGCTCTCGTCACGGTCAGAAGGGAACTGTAGGTCTGATTCTGAATCCGTGGGATATGCCGCGAACCAAGAACGGCCTTGTTCCTGATATCATTATCAACCCGCATTGTATTCCTTCCCGTATGACAATCGCACAGTTGATGGAGATGTTGCTCGGAAAGGTGTGTTCGCAGAATGGTATTATGGGTGACGGGACGCCTTTTAACGAACTATCACCGGAAATGATTGCCGAGGAATTGCTAAATTCGGGCATGGAACCTTATGGAAATGAACTCTTATACAGCGGATATTCGGGCAAGCAGATGTCCTGTAATATCTTCATGGCTCCTTGTTTCTACCAGCGACTGAAGCATATGGTTGACGACAAGATCCACTGCTTAACTGAGGAACATGATGTTCTAACACAAAATGGATGGAAGCCCATCGCTGAAGTTGCGATGGAAGATAAGGTGGCAACAATGCAGGAAGGGCAACTAGTCTACGAGCACCCTATCAAGACTCTTGAGTTTGACTATGAGGGTCCAATGTATAACTTGAGGTCCCAGCAGGTTGACTTAACTGTCACTCCTAATCACAGGATGTGGGTGGCAACGCCTCATACAAGGGCAAAGGTCTGGAAGTACGGCTTCCATGAGGCCATGGATATTGCTGGAAAGCATGTAAAGTATCAGAAGAACACACAATGGCTAGCACAGGACTATCAGTTTATTCTCGGTCAAAAGGAACTTCCCAATATGGACGCTTTCCTGATTGTACTGGGAATCTGGTATGGGGAGGGCTGGGCCAATAATCGGTCGGTCTGTTTTGCAGCAAACAAGCCGAGAGTCCAAGAGGCATTGTCTTCTGCGCTTGATACTCTAGGTTGGCCTTGGCGATTTGATGAAAAGTCGCAGAAGCTTGAAGTTCTCCATTCAGCCCTCAAGGAATATCTCATTCCATTTAGCACAGGTGCTACAAAGAAGGCGTTGCCCGAATGGGTTTTCCGCCTATCAGCCGACCAGTCGCAGACTCTCCTAATGGGTCTTCTGCTGGGTGATGGACACACGACCGCATCTAATTCAGAGATTTATACAACATCCTCGACAGTTCTAGCAGACCAGGTTCAGCAACTCTCCCTCCATGCAGGCTGGTCCGCAAATAAGATTCTACATACATCGGCAGGAACACCCTATAAGATTGGAGATCACTCAGGCACAACAACTGCTGACTTGTGGTCTCTTCGCATTATTAAGGCCAAGAACAATCCCGCAGTCAATCACGGTCATCACAAGGAACAGATGGGTCAGTCCGAGACTTGGTCAGAGTTTGAAGGCAAGGTCTACTGCTTAGAAGTTCCGGGTGGTCTGTTCTATGTTCGGAAGAATGGCAAGCCTGTTTGGACCGGCAATTCTCGTGCTTCAGGACCACTAGTTATGCTGACCCGCCAGCCCGCAGAAGGAAGGGCGCGTGATGGTGGCTTGCGTTTTGGCGAAATGGAACGTGATGTAATGATTGCGCACGGAGCTTCAGAATTCCTCAAGGAGCGTATGCTGGAAGTCTCCGATAACTTTGAGGCATTCCTTTGTAGGAAGTGTGGTCTGCTGGGTACGGTCAATCAGGAGCAGAATATCTATATCTGCCACGCTTGCCAAGAGCCTACTGGTTTTGCCCGTCTTCGTCTCCCCTACGCCTACAAGTTGTTCTTACAGGAGTTGGAGTCTATGAATATCAGCAGTCGCTTGATTCCGGATCGTCTTCTCAACTCATTCCCCGAAGGCGAAGAGCGGACTGACAAGGTCTAATAATATTTTGGAAAGGTCCTACGCAAGAGGTAGTAGACAAGGCCGAAAACTGCGGCATGGAATACAACCTGAGTTAAACGCGACTGGCCTGGCGGTAAAGATAACAGAACACCGGGGGAAAGGAGAACAAAGAGCAGAACAGGTATAACAATATTAAGGTCCATAATATACTGGCTTAATATTTTTATTTTTCCACTAGTAAGAATAGAATGGACCCTATTTCACTCCCTATGAAACTAGCAGTAGAGTTTGCTGGAACGCTCTTTTTCTTATCTGTCATTATTTCAACGGGCAACTGGGCTGCCATTGGCGCTGCGCTTGCTCTCGTTGCTTTTTTGGGTGGTGGAATTTCTGGAGGCCACTTTAATCCCGCAGTGACCTTTATGTTTTTTGTTAAGGATGAGATTCCTCTGAGGGACGCACTAGCCTATGTGACCGTTCAACTGCTGGGCGGAATAGCAGCATTCTTCCTGTATGACAATCTTGTGACTAAGACTATTGCTTTAAAGCAGTGAAAAAGAGGCGGCTAAGGCTAATAATAATGAAAGAGCAACTAGTTTATTGGCTACATTAGCATCAAATGAGCCACTAAATTTCTCCTTTACCGGCTTTTTGGGAAATCCATCAAAGTTATGCGTTTTTGGTATTCTATTAAACTGCTCTTCAGAAAGATAAACATTATAGCCGTTCTTGTCCAACTTCTGAACCCACTTTGTCTGGCGCGGAGGCCAACCAGGATCTACCGGCCCTTCGAGCCATGTTGTATTTCCACCCGGCCGTTCAACATCAGGTTTTGTGCGACCATACAAGTCGCCCACGGGCAAAGTAATTAAGCGACAATCCGGAAAACCACTTGCCATAGCTGCGCTAAACAGAGGAAACGGATTCAGAGCATCACGCGCATCTTCCATGATACCTGGAGCTACACCAGCAGGAGCAGGCAAACCAGCAGATTGTAGACCTTGTTTAACCTTTTCACCTAAGATGTCGCCTTTTGTTACTGAATCACGATATACGTTCATCTCAGCTCCATTGGGACACATCATACCTGTTCCTTGAAAGGAGCGAAGACCAGGTTTGACGACATCGCGGTCATTCAACAGGGATTTATCGCCAAAAGCAATAAAGTCCACATAATAATTTACCCCTTTTACGTTTGATACCAATTGATCCATTGAATTACCGTCACGAACACCAATGTCTCCGGGCAACGGAACTGCGTCAGCAAAATCGTATGAAACTTGATCTGGTTGAGGCTGTTGTGCCATCCCTATTTTAGGGCTGCGTTTATTTTTAGGTCTTTTATCTCTAAAATTGAACTTAAAAAGAAGCCCCCTTTTTGAGCAAATGGAGATATCCGAAGAACTTTGGTTATCTATTAAAGACTTCACGGTTGTGCCCGACGCAGGCGTAGACAACTGGTGTTGTCCTGCCTGTCACACCAACGAAGCAGTGGAAGAAATCAATGAAGAGATGATCTGCCGGAAGTGTGGGACAGTGCTAGAAACTCTTATTTTACAGGGCCCTGAATATCGGTGGTTTGGTTCGGAAGACCGCAATCCTGACCCCAGCAGATGTTCATGCCCAATTAATCCTTTGCTTCCTGAATCCAGTCTAGGAACCACAGTGCTAGTAAAGGCGAATCACAGCAGAGAAATGCAAAAAATTAAGAGGTATCACTTGTGGAATCAGACCCATCACAGAGAACGGACTCTGTGGAATATATTTGATAGCCTACAGATTCGTGGAGTCAATGCGGGTGTTTCTCTAGCCGTTGTGGAAGAAGCAAAACGTCTTTATCATGAGGTCAGCCGGGATGTTGTCGTACGTGGCACTCAACGCGAAGCATTGTTAGCATCTTGTTTGTATGAAGCACTCAAGACATGCCATGCTCCCCGGCGCCCCTGCGACATTGCGAAGATTTTCAAGATTGAAACCAATCAAATTACTAAAGGAATCAAGCAGTTTCAGAATCTCTTTGAGCGCGCCCAAAGGAAAGAGGGCCATTCATCCGATACAATCCGTGACCAGCTTCTCAAGTCATGCACTTACAAGGATTTTATTGAGCCTTTCTTACAGAATCTTCATTTTGTCCGTGACAAGCACCTTGCGGTCACTGAACTCGTTCATGAAATCTGCGAACGAATTGAAGAATGGGGCCTGGTACCTGAAAATACCCCTCCGTCTTTGACGGCTACATCACTAACAATGGCAATCAAGCATCTCGGATATTCAAAATCTATTAAGGAAGTGGCAGTAGCCTGTGATATTAGCGCAGTTACTATTCAAAAGTGTTTGAAACGTCTCCAACCCTGGCAGGAATCTATTTTAACGGGCAAATTATAACTTGCGCAAAAATACTGGTCTAAAGTAGGGTAATGTCTAGTTTCTGGGCAAGATTATTTGGTTCAGCAACGTCTAGTGAAGGAGTCTCAAGTTCATCTGCTCAAGCACAGCGTCAATATCTTAATACCATTTTTAATGATCTTGTTGTCAGCAACACCAATGAAATAGATATCACAACACTAGCAAATCCTAGGCTATGCCAAGACTACGTTTTTTTACTAACAGGCATATACGATGATCTGCTGAAAGCAAGGGACCAGAAAAAACAAAAGGCGCTTGTTATGGATTCAACACAAGGAACGGATTCATTTGAACTGGCCTATTTTTTCAGAAAACAAAGTGAACGTCCATCGGAGGCTAACATCTGTAAGGAAATGGCGATTTTTTATCTACAACTCATTTGCTTGATGTATACAGTTGTCTTATCAACGGGAACACAATATCAGCCTCCGGCCACTTTGGACAGGCGCAGACCGGTCGCTGTTACGCGCAAGAGACAGTATGGCGGCGACGGAAAGACCCGGCGTTTTAGGCAACGGGGTGGAGCGCGTCTACAAGATTTACAGCAGTTTTTGGATATCACTTATCCTGATGCCGAAGGTATTACTGCTAAGCCTGATGATTATAAGCAATTATTGCCGAAAGAACTAGTAAGTAATATCCCTAAAGAATTTATTCTCTATCAAAGGCAAACATCCTCAAGGCGTCTGGATTTCTTCGTCTACACAGATAAAATGCGGTTAGATCCCATCCAGTTTTATTTGAGAGTTGTAGGCGAAGGCCAGCGTTCATTTGATTTTGAGGTCTATCGGTGCCCGGCTCCGGGTAATTATGACTTAAACTATCCCATCTTAAAAGCGAATGGACGCATCACAGGTCCACAATTTACATTTGAATCTGATCCCCGGCAAATGAATATCGTGTTCGGAATACAGCAGGATGAATATAACATGGATACACTTGTACAAATGATGCTAGTGGCTGCTAAGGCTAAGTTGTTAACACTAGCTGCTAATCGTCGTGCTATCATTGGACAGGGGCGTCTCCAAGATGTCTCTGTTATCCCGCTTACATCGACTGTTACTACTGCTGGTTATGGCACTGGTTATGGCACTGGTTCTGCCTCTGGTTCAGGCGGAGTCCAGTCAACACAGTTTACCACGATGGCTACCGATTTACGTACCAAGATGTCTTCTCAGCAGTCCAGTTTATATCAGATGCGCAAGAGAATGTTAACACCTGCTGGAGACCGTATTCAAGTGATGAGTCTGAAGTCTGATTTCCTCAAGCAGATCATTGATATGATGGCCCGCGGTACATCCTATTTCAGAGGAACTCCTGTAATCACACCGCGTATTCGTCCTCTGCTAGAACAGTGGGAACTTGCTCGTAAAACCAATGAGACACGTTACAATCAAATCTCAGGACGTGTTCCTCCTTTGACTGCGCAACAACTTGCAAAGTTAACTGAGTATAGTAAAAAGTTGGATGTAGCAAGAGACACATATACAGTGAAAGTTGGCGAAGTCATTACAAAGCAGGTTATGGTGTACAAGGGTGGTAAGTTCCTCTTGAATGATGACTTCTTCAGCCCTGTTAAGAATAGAGCCTCATCAATCCATAAGTTAGACTTGGTTGTTGAAAATGTAGCCGATTTAACTCTCCAGCACTATATTGAACTGGAGAGAATAATGAAAGAGGCGATTGATAATGTTCTCATTTACGGTGGCGGAGCAGGACTTGTTTAAAAATGCCTGTAGGGCATGCCAGTAAGTGATATAGGCCGACCCCAGCATTCTAGCAGTAAATCTCCTTCCGACAGTGACCAGCCTTCTTTTTCTTTAGCTCCAACCCGACTAAAATCAATATACACTGAGGATAGCCAAAGTTGTATATTGTTGGGAACAATTGTGCGTAGCAGTGAAAGAGAAACGTGACCTTTGCCGGAAACCCAGCAGACTTCCCATTGTTCTTTCTCATTCGGATATGTTACGCGCCACGTATTGTACAGGATTACTTTGGTTCCTTCTACGCTCAATTGTAGAACCGATTCTTTCCTGAGTGGTGGCGCTAAGCCAACGCACCACGAATAGCTTCCCTTTGCTAACGGAGGAACAAGATTATGTAACAGACTGGCACCTTCCCTAAACCCTAGGACTGTGAATGGTTTCCCCTCTTGTAGCCATCCCATCCGCGCTCCTTGATAAATTACATTTTCAAGAAGCATTGCTGTTAATCCTTGACCTCGCGCATCGCGGTGAACACAGATACAATCTACAGACATGATGGACCATGGTTTTTCAGCAAGGCGACGGAACATGAGGGTTGCTAGAAGCATATCTTTATAGGAGAAGCCCCAAATTCGTATATTTGTATCCGCTAACCAGTCAGTGACAACATCTGCTGGAGGATTGAATAACCAGTCGGCTTCGCAATAATGAGAACCCCAGAATAAGCGCAAGAGTTCAACATGATTGGGCATCATCCGCCTTATTTTGCCATCAACAGGAACATCTGGTTTTTGGGCTAGGTCCATTGAAAAAACCGCTTCTTTGTTACAAGAAAGATGATATGTTCTCGGCCACACACTTGGCATCTACCAATAAATTTGAAACTAGGGTGGGGGGCTGACCGCAGTTAGGCGAACAATGGAATCTAAGTCGGAGAATGAAAAGTCAATGAAGCGATGCTCGCTACCAGAATGTAAGAAGAAGCTGTCACTTGTTCAGCAGACAACGTTGTGTAAGTGTTCTAAGGCTTTCTGTGGGGCACATCGTCACGCAGAAAGTCATAGTTGCGATTTTGATTATCATGGTAAGACTCAGCGGGATTTGAGCAATGCCCTAGTGAAGGTACAGGGCGAAAAGATTGAGGTAATTTAACCAGACGACTTCTGTTTCTCTAGCCAGTGCTTCATATCAGGATACTTTCTCTTAAGATGTATCAGCCAATCTTGCGCACATTCATAGGAAAGACAAAACTCTCCATTTCCAGATGTACCGTTACTTTCTTTCCAGCAAATACGAAACATTTCTGCTTACAGCATAAGCACAAAGCAGTATCAATTTTTTATGGCCCTACTTTACAAAAAAAAGCAGATATTGGTATTCATAACCAATTGACCGTAAATCAGTGTAGTCTCTGTAACGGAAACCGACTTCTTCCGCTTCCTTCACCACTTTTTCCATGGTCGGCATGAAAAGTTGGTGCTCTTGTTTTCTGTGTGTCCCATCCTTGAATTTAAACTCCTCCGAGAAGTTCGCCTTTTCATTATTCAAGTCAAACTTAGCATCATATGTGAATGTATCAAACGCAACGCTGGATTCCATTATTCGCTGTTTAGCATATTTTTGTAGAGAAAAGGCAGGGAAAGGAGACGCTGAGTCTAAGATAGGGTCAAACTTGTTTCTGTTTACAACATGGAGGGCAAAGATAGAACCAGGCTGTAGCCAAGCATAACAGTTCTTGAAAATATCTACGCGGTCCGGGAAGTAGTATAAAGTGAAATAGAAAAAGCAGACAACATTGAATTCTTCATCTTTGAACAGCGTTGAAGTAAGAGCATCCCCAATTTTCCAATCCACATTCTTATCAGGGAACTTTGCTCGTGCCTTATTAATCATAGCTTGACTTCTGTCCAAACCTGTTACATGACCTGCTCCAGCTTTTACAAGTTCACTAACATGATCTCCGGTTCCGCAACCGACATCTAGAATTTTCCACTCTTCTTTCTTCGGAAAAAGCCGTGTAATATATTTAGTGACAATTTCAGTTTCATAGGGAATGCGCTCTTTTTGACCTTGAACAAGTTGGTCATAGACTCCGGCATAGAATGCGTCATATAAACGGTCATTGCCTATGATAACAGTGTCTTCTTTGTTTTCTTTGGAAGCGAAGCCTTCCTGTAAAGTGTATTTCTGCTGGACTGCCCACCACTGAAGCAAATATACAGCAATGCAAAAAGTAAAAAATATAAAAAAGCCCATCGTCAAGGACATTCTCTGATTAAGGCCCCGCTCTTTTTCCACATAAATTATCGCTGAAAGCAACAGATGGCCGAAACAATTACCGGCTTTTCCAGCAAAGAAGTTCTTCGAACATTGCTCGGAGCCATTATACAGGGTGACCGTGCTGGAGCGCAACGGTGGACGGCTGAACTTCTTTGTACAGAAAAAGGCTATCCGAAATTATTGAGTATTTATATTTTCCTTGGTTTTCGCCATTTTCTTCCTGCTAGTTATTCGTGGGTTCCGCATTGTCGGCAAAAAATCCGTCTCTTAGAGGAACGCTGGCGTTCTTCAGGAGCAACAACTCGTGCTTTTCGTAATTCAACAGAAGTTCGTGGTATTGTAGCTGAGTGGACAGAAATCTGGTGCCAACAACAACAGAAGTCTTCTCCGAAGATTCCAACAAAGAAAGAAGTGTTTACGGCAGCAGCATCTCTTAAATTAACTCTTAAAACTTCACCAACACCCACACTTCATCCATCTGTTCAGTCTGTATGGAAAGCGCACTACGATGCTGATGATTTACGGATTTTATCAAATGAATTAATCTGGGCAATTCAATACCATCAAATGACACGCGCCCAAGTCTATTTTGCCTGGTTGTGGGAACTGGATGATGAACGAGCAAAAAGTGGTACAGTCAAATTATTGAAGAGGGGGCCGGAACACTTAAGTGATACCAATCGTGAACATATTGCGTGGTTCTTATTCTCCATTTTCCAGCATTATGCTGGATATCTGGGGCCAAAGAAACAGGTCGTGCTAGAAACACTGGAACTCTGGAAGGAGACATGGCTACTCTTAGGAAAAACACAGCGCCGTGGGTGTCTAGGTGCTATTTGCGCATGGCTAACAGAAGGAACATTCCCTGATTCACCGCTGATAAAGAATCCGAATCAAATACGACAGACTGTTGCTAACACTGAAGGTATTTACGGAATTATTAAAACTGAGATGGAGGGGCATATTGAAGTAAAAGAGCATGATGCAGATTTGGCTGCAGCTAAAGCGGATAGAGAAGTTGATAAGTTCTCAATGACAAAAGACCAAAAAGAAAGAGCAGCGCAAAAGAAACTTGATTTAGTGAATAAGCAATTGGCTGCTGTGATGGGTATAGATTTCTCGGATTTTGAGGACTAAAAATATAGGCCAATGAATAGGATGGCAGAAAATATTGGTGCTAATGACTTTGGAAATGTATTTAAAAGCTCTGCTGCCAATGATGATATTATTGAAATTCGGTCACCCATTAAGGGTTATGGCAAAACTATTCAGAAAACGTTTCATGGTCCTTGGATGCCTGCTATAACCGGTGTCTTGGGTACTACAGCTGGAGTTGGATTCGGATTTGTTGTGTTTGTCATTGTTCTCAGTTATGTATACGCATCCAGTTATAACTTCTTTACGGACTCAAATACGACATTTCATTCAAATTCATTTCTTAAGAAGTGGGAACCTGTCTATGGAACAGCAGCAAATGGCAGAAAGTCATTAAATCAATATCTAACATCCCTTACGCAGAAAGGAACAATACAGCCTAATCAGAAATGTCTAAGTAACTTCTACATCATGACAGCCAATACTGCTGGAATCGTTAAGTCCCCCGATGGTGTTCTACTTCCAGGTCTTCCTCTTTGCTCCATACAGAGTGTATCCTTCTTACTTCGTGCTGGTGTTCGTGGATTTATTTTTAATGTTCATGAGCTCTTATCCGATCCGGGCAAACCCTATCTTTCAGTTGTTGATCCCGATCCGAATAAGAAGTGGCGAACAATAAGCATGAATACAATTCCTTTCCGTGACCCTATCAACCGCCTCCGAGCAGAAGCATTTGGCGAAGGCTCATTGGGTCGTGAAAAGATTGTTCAGATTAAAAATTCGACTGACCCGATTTTTATTTATCTCCGATTCATTCGTCAGCACAAACCCCTTTTTTACAATAATGTAGCCAATGATTTACAAAATGCTTTCAAGGACTATCGCCTTGACTTTACCTGGGCTTCTGGCAGAAGAGAAACGGACTTCTATACAACAGATATCCAGGAATTTATGGGGAAAGTTGTTATTATGTCTAATCAAAAGGCATCAGGCACAAACCTGGAAGATTTTATTAATATTGTGCCAGTTAGCAGTCTTCCAGCAAATTACAAGGCAGTGGACATAAAAAATATTACAACGGATGAAATAACTAAAATAAAGCCGGTTA